>Ga0208279_1001675_pt1 | contig 11697 bp, 8 predicted proteins | sample AntAceMetag02UKM_FD_184766 | JGI IMG/M metagenome (GOLD analysis project Ga0208279, IMG submission 184766) | Saline lake microbial communities from Ace Lake, Antarctica - Antarctic Ace Lake Metagenome 02UKM (SPAdes) (version 2) | ecosystem: Environmental > Aquatic > Non-marine Saline and Alkaline... | reverse complement strand
TGACTAATTTCAATGTGACCGGCCCTAACTTTTTTAGGTCTCCGACAATTGGTTCTGTATTGATGGTGTGAAACATCTGTTTTCTATGATATAATGTCTGGGTAGTAAAAGGGCGCAAATCTCCTTTACTGTTCAAAACCGATATTGGCTTGATCAGGTCTCTCTGTAAACGCTCTGTGACTCTTTCATACGCCCTTATGATTTCCACTATACACCATCTGATTTTAGATGTCTACAAAAAAATGACGCTGTAGTATTAAAAGGAACTCCGTAATGAAAAAAAATATAGCCCTCTTATTTATCATGATCACCATTGCTTTTCTCATTGCCGGGAATAGTTTAGCCGATGAGATCCGTTTGAAAAACGGGGATAGGCTCACCGGACAGGTCATCAGGATGGAAGCGGGCAAACTGATTCTGAAAACCATCTATGCCGGTGAAATCAGCATCGTCTGGCAGGAGGTGGCCAGCCTTAAGACCGATGGATCAGTGAAAGTCGTGCTCAAGGATGAAACTGCTCTTGAAGGGACTACGGAAGCAATTGAAGATGGAAAAATGATGTTGGATACCGGCACAAGCTCGAAGCGCCCGCTTCTTTTCGCCTGGCTGATGTGAAAGCGATTAATCCAGAGCCCATCAAGACCGTGAAAATAACCACCCGGGCGAATGTCAATATAACCAGCGAAAGAGGCAATACAGACTCGGACAACTACTACTTTGACGGTGAATTTGTGGCGCGTACCAAGAAGAACCGTTATAAAATTGTGGGTGAGCTGAGCAAGGAAGACTCGGAAGGTACAACAACTTCGCAGAATTGGCTTGCTTATGGAAATTACAGCCATTTTTTGAGTAAAAAATGGTACTTATATACAGACACGCTTTTTGAACATGATGAGTTCAAAGACCTTAATCTCAGGAGCACCCTCGGTGCCGGTGCAGGCTATCAGGTTTTCGAAACCCCCCTGCTGAACCTTTCCCTATCATCGGGGCTGGCCAAGGTTGACGAGAACTATGATGTGGCCGAGGATAATGACTACTCCGCGGGTCAGTGGTCCGTGAATTATGATCAGTATTTTTTCAAAAAGTTTGTACAGCTGTTTCACGTACATACCGGGTTTGTTAGTCTTGAAGACACGAATGACTGGTTTCTCAATACGCGTACGGGATTGCGATTTCCGCTTTACAAGGGCGTTACCGCAACGCTGCAATATAACTTTGACTATGATAACCAGCCTTCGGTGAATGCGGAAAAAAAGAGGACACAAAATTCATTTTTCTTCTGGGCTACGAGTTCAAGAATTAAGAATTGCTTTCAGATCGGGATTTAATTACTACTCCTTAATCTGAATACCATTCTCTCATCAAAATACATTTGTTAAAGACATTCTTAACTCTGAGTTGCTCATTTTATAAATGTTAGCTGACCTAACACTTACTATAATTACATCAAATACGGCATTACTTTTTGGGTAAGGTAGAGGCTGTCACCAAGGCGATAGCTTCTGCGGCGGCGAAATCAAAGCAGCAATGAAAATCATACTTGGATTAACCCGCGATGGCACGAAGGACACAAACCGACTTTGCCATACCGGATGCGATGCAAATCGGGAGCATGATAAGGAAAGTGGGATAGGTGCCGGATGTGGACATTCAAGAATTTTTTTGACCTGATTTTGACAAATCGTTTACGATATGTTATCAGAAAAGATACTCGTCTTGATTATTTGACCACCACTCTATAATTCACAGCTGTTTCTAAGTTTATGTTGCGGAATCACGTAAGGTATCCCTGAGCTTATCAAGGTTATTACGAACACGGTAACACTGATTCTTTCTATATAAACATGCATCATGAAAACCTTAGCACTGAAAACCTGGATGCGTATCGATTCACAGCATCCTTTGTACAAACACCTCGCTTCTGTTGTTTTACCGTTGGCCGGTATTGATTTAAAAGATCCGCATATTGAGACCAGCCCCCTGAGTGATAGACGGGCGGTGTATCTGTTTAAGGAACTTAAAAGTCGAAATCATTTTGTGGGAAAATATTTCGGATTCCGACACCAACTTTCTGAACAGGAACGCAGAAACGTGTTGAATAAAGAGTTTTTGAACCTCTGTGCGATTCGTGCTAAAGGATTTTCCGACCATCCCAATCGCGTTGTTCGACCCTATACCAAAAACGAGGAAATGGATTACCTTCTGGTTGAGGACTATGTTCGAGGACATGACCTGGATTACTATATCAGTAAAGCAGCATATTCAGGCCAACATAAACGGTTGCTTCGAAAGCTAGCGGGACTCGCATATTTTTTATTTATGCTTCATCAGACGACCACCAGTGATCATTCTGTTTGTATTAAGAATTCTTTCGGCTATTTTAGATCTATCATTGAATGTCTTAAGGGACAGGGAATTATTGATGAGAAAGTTTCCTTGGAGTTTGAACACCTTTTCCATATGTGGGAAAGATCGGATAAAATGCAACAGGACATATCTGTGTTGGTACATGGCGATGTCACCCCGACCAATTTCTTTTTTCATCCCGAAGATGGTATTACTGCCATTGATCTGGAACGAATGCAGATTGCGGATCGAGTATATGACATCGGTTTCTTATGCGCCGAACTGAAGCACCACTTTGCCCTGCGACTTCTCCATGCAAATCTGGCAGAGCGGTTTATTACCCATTTTTTGCACGCGTATTGTGAAAATTTTCCCGACCCCTACAGTGAGTTTAAAAGCATCACCGAGCGAAATCCATTTTATATGGCACTGGGAGAAATGCGAATAGCCAGAAACACCTATTTACCTCGGAATCATCGAAGCTGGCTGGTTGAAGAAGCTTACCGGTGTTTAACATATTAACTTTTTGTCAAATATTGTCATAAAATTTGGAGGTTGGACATGACCAAGCTTAGAGCCGTTGTGTTTGATTTGTATGGAACACTTGTAAATATTCGAACCAATGAAAATAGAGACGAGACGTTTGAGTTGCTCAGTCGTTTTCTGGAGTATCGGCGTGTTTTTGTTTCGGGCAAAGAACTCAAGGAGCTCTATTTCAGCGAGGTTAATCAGCAGTTTGCACGCAGCAGAGAAAAATATCCGGAAATCGATGTTGCCCGTGCTTTCAGACAGGTCTTGCAAAAGCGAGCCCAAACAACAGACCGGTATCTTGCAATGATCACTACTCAGCTTTATCGATCGCTGTGCCGCGAAAAGATGCTGTTGTTTGAAGACACATTCTGGACACTTAATGAATTCCGAAAGCATTACCGTTTGGGAATCGTTTCTGACGCCCAGCGGCTGTACTGCAATCCGGAAATGCGTTCTTTGCGCATAGAGGATTTTTTCGATGCGATTGTAATATCTTCAAATTATGGATTTCGTAAACCTGACCCGCGATTGTTCCATATTGTCCTGGCGATGCTTGATATCCCGGCCTCCGCAGCGGCTTATATCGGAAACAACTATCACACGGATATTGTCGGTGCCAAGGCCGCCGGACTGGCTGTAGCCGGTCTTATCCGCCAATCAGAAAAAGATATGCAGGGTTATAGTAATGAACCGGCACCCGATTTTGTATCAAATGATTTGTGCGATGCTTTTAAATGGATTTCCGAAAATGTGGAGATCTGATTTTAGAAAAAGATAGAATAAATTTATGAAAAAAATATTACCGTCCTCCTATCCCGGCATGGGTACTATACCCCATAAAAACGGTACAACTTTTCGCGTATGGGCGCCAAATGCAGATCGTGTGTATGTGACGGGTTCCTTTAACAACTGGTCGGATACAGACAACCCGCTTGCAAAAGAGTCGGATGGATATTGGTCTGCGGATGTTCCTGAAGCTAAACCTGGTGATCAGTATCGGTATAATATTAATAATGGCCCTCAATTATTATCTCGCATGGATCCCTATGCCACGGAAGTAACCCGTTCAAATGGAAACGCCGTCATTTTTGAGTTGGATTTTGATTGGGGCGGCACAGAGTTCAAGATGCCGCCGCCCAATGAACTGGTGATATATGAAATGCACATTGGAACTTTCAACGACAGTCCGGGAGGGTCACCGGGAAACCTGATGAAAGCGATTGAAAAATTTCCTTATCTGAAGGCCTTAGGGATTAACACCATAGAGGTCATGCCGGTCATGGAATTCCGGGGCGGTTTTTCCTGGGGTTACAACCCGGCTTTGATATTTTCCATTGAAAATGAATATGGCGGCCCCAAGGCGTTCAAGGAATTTGTCCATAAGGCACATGCGCATGGACTGGCTGTGATATTCGATGTTGTTTACAATCACTTTGGCCCTGGCGATCTTAGCCTGTGGCGTTTTGATGGCTGGTATGAAAATGACAAGGGTGGTATTTATTTCTATAACGACTGGAAGTCACAAACTCCCTGGGGTGACACCAGGCCCGATTATGGACGAGATGCTGTTTGCCGGTATATTCGTGATAATGCCCTGATGTGGCTGGAAAAATATCGAGTGGACGGCCTGCGATGGGATGCCACCGCTTTCATTCGGAATGTATTGGGTAATAATAATGACCCCCAACATGATATTCCGGAAGGCTGGCGCCTCATGCAAAGGATTAATGAAGAGATAAACAATCGGTTTCCCGATAAAATCCGTATTGCCGAAGATATTCGAAATAATCCATTTATCACAAAAGCGATCCCGGAAGGCGGTGCCGGATTCCACGCCCAATGGGACGCGCTTTTTGTTAAGCAGATACGAAAGATTCTTTCAGCGGCCAGAAACCAAAATATTAAATTGGATGCTGTTCGAGAAGCGATCTCTCTTCGGTTCAATAATTCGGCCTTTGAACGAGTCATATATACAGAATCTCATGACGAGGTCGCCAACGGAAGGGCCCGTTTACCGGAAGAAATATCTCCCGGCGATGCCGGGAGCTGGCTTGCAAAAAAACTATCCACACTGGGCGCTGCTTTGCTTTTTACGTCACCGGGCATACCTATGATTTTTCAAGGCCAGGAATTTCTTGAAGACGACTGGTTTCATGACAAGGATCCTATTGACTGGTCAAAAAAAGACACTTATAGCGGGATCTTACGCCTCTACCAAGATCTAATAAAGCTTCGGCGAAATCTGGATGGAAAAACAAGGGGGCTTTTAGGAGAAAATCTGAATATTTACCATCTGAACACGGCCGATAATATGTTGGCCTTCCATAGATGGCATCATGGCGGTCCCAAAGATGATGTGGTCATTGTCGTTAATATGACAAATAAGATTCGCTCTGCATATCGTATGGGATTGCCTCGCCTCGGACAATGGCGGATCAGATTCAACAGCGATTGGCACGGTTATGATCCATCGTTTTCGAACTTTCCAAGTCGCGATATACACACAGACAAAATCGAAAGGGACGGAATGCCTTGCGTCGGAGAGATCAACATTGCTCCTTATAGTACACTTGTTCTTTCACAGGACGACTAAAAATTGTACCCCCCAAATTAATGAGAAGTTACTAAAAATGGAACAAGCTATATGCATTCACGGCCATTTTTACCAACCTTCGCGGGAAAATCCATGGTTGGAAAAGATTGAAATCCAGAAATCTGCTTATCCGTACCATGATTGGAATGAACGAATCACAGCACAGTGCTATGGTCCCAATACGGCTGCCAGGATTTTAGATGCGCAGAACCGCATCGTTCAAACGGTCAATAACTACACAAAAATGAGCTTTAATTTCGGCCCGACGCTTTTAAGTTGGCTGGAACAACACGAGCCGGAAACCTATCAGGCAATTCTGAATGCTGATAAAGAGAGCCGGCAACGCTTTTCCGGCCATGGGTCTGCTCTGGCCCAGGCTTATAACCACATGATCATGCCTCTGGCAAATTCACGTGACAAATACACACAAATTTTTTGGGGAATACGGGATTTTGAAAAACGTTTCGGACGTGTACCCGAGGGAATGTGGCTGCCGGAAACCGCTGTTGATCTTGAAACCTTGGATCTTTTATCGAACCAAGGTATAATTTTTACAATCCTTGCTCCGAATCAGGCTCGCCGGGCACGATCCATGGGTGCAAAGTCATGGGAAGATGTGAGCGGTGGCAAAATCGATCCGACCCGGCCATATAATTTACGGTTACCGTCAGGAAGCTCGATTGCGCTATTTTTTTATGACGGTTCGATATCTCGAGCGATTGCGTTTGAAGGACTGCTCGGAAAAGGTGAATCGTTTGTAAAAAGGCTTGTTTCCGGATTTTCCGATAAACAGACGAAACCCCAGATAGTCCATGTTGCCACCGATGGCGAAAGTTACGGTCACCATCATCGGTTTGGTGAAATGGCTCTGGCCTATGCTTTACATACAATTGAGTCGTCAGAGAGTTGTCGATTGACAAACTACAGCGAGTATCTTGAAAAAAATCCTCCTGAAGATGAAGTTGAAATTATTGAATATACTGCATGGAGTTGCGCTCACGGCGTAGATCGCTGGCGGTATGACTGTGGATGTAATAGCGGTAAACATCCGGAATGGAGTCAGGCGTGGCGAGACCCCTTGCGTAAGGCGATGAACCGGCTTCGAGACAAGCTTTCAAAAATATATATGGAAAAGGCGGATCCATTATTAGATGATCCTTGGAAAGCCAGAAATCAATACATAGATGTCATTCTTGATCGTAGCGATGAAAGTATCGAGAATTTTTTGAGAGGCTTTTCAAAACACACCCTGTCACGGGACGAAAAAACAACGGTCTTAAAACTACTGGAAATGCAGCGTCATGCCCAGTTCATGTTTACAAGTTGCGGTTGGTTCTTCGATGATATTTCCGGTATTGAGACCATCCAAAATCTCCGGCACGCCGCGCGGGCGATCCACATAACAAAGGAACTCACCAACAGAAATATTGAATCCGGCTTTCTTAAGTACTTGAGTCAAGCCAAGAGCAATAGATCCGAATGTGGTAATGGTCGCCGCATTTATGTTAAACATGTCAAACCCACGATTTTTGATCTTAAAAGGATTTGTGCCCACCATGCCATATACTCGCATTTTTACAAAGAGGCGACACAAGCCTCATTGGGTTGTTACTCGGGGAAGAGTGAGCATTATCAGGTTGCTGAATCCCAAAAAACAAAACTATCATTTGGGCGCGCCTTAATATGGAATAATCCCACCCGTGATTCAGCCACGTTTTTATTTGGGGTTCTTCAAAAAGGTGACTATGATATCCGATGTGGTATTGGAGAATATAAAGGCAATTCATATTATGAATTATTCGTCCGGGCACTGAAAGATTCTCTTAAAAAAGAAAAATCTTTAGAAACACTAAAAATTTTTGATACATACTTTAATCGCCCTCTTTACAAACTAAATTCTGTTTTTCAAGATCAACAACAGGCCATACTGAAACAGATTGCAAACGTAAAATTATCGGATACAGCATCTGTATCTCGGAAACTTTACAAGAAATCTTCTACTCTGATTAAATTTTTCGTTGATTCCGGGAATCCATTACCCCCCTTCATTTATTCACTCGCCCAGGTCGTGTTAAATTGGGATTTGCTAACCGCATTTGAGCAAAGCGAAATTGACACCAAACACATAAAGGCCCTTCTTAAGGATGCTGCAACTGCCGAAATTTCTTTAGATGTTTTTACATTGGAATACACATTGAGAAAACGGCTGGAAAGCAAAATAAAACAACTTACGAATACTCCCGACAACCTTTCTATGATTCACGAACTGGAAGGTACGGTCGAAATTGTTGATGATTTGCCATTTACTTTGAACTTGTGGAAAGTTCAAAAAGACATTTTTAGTATATATCGAAACCATTATCATAAAACAGCGAAACAGGCTGGCGAAGGGAATAAAAAAGCTAAGAAATGGTTGAAACATTTCAATAAGTTGGCCAATAAACTTTCGATCTGTTTTTAAAACTGATCAACTTCTTACAGGGTGAATAGATGAAAAGACGTGGAAGCGGAATTCTTCTTCATATTACTTCACTGCCGTCTTTATACGGAATTGGCGATCTGGGGCCGGAGGCTTTTGGTTTTGCCGATTTTCTTGCCGCTGCCAAACAGCAGTATTGGCAGGTTCTTCCATTGAATCCAACGCAGCTTGTACATCATAATTCTCCTTATCATTCCTGCTCGGCTTTTGCATTGAATCCGCTATTAATCAGTCTTGAATTTTTGATACGGGATGGACTTCTCGAATCATCGGATATCGAGCCGCTTCCAAGCTTTTTGGCTGAAAAGGTGGATTATCCGCTGGTATCGGGTTTTAAAGAAAATTGTTTGAGCATTGCTTATGAACAATTCAAGGCAAAAAATAAATTGGGTGATTTTGAACGCTTCTGCCGACAGAATTCATTCTGGCTTGATGATTTTGCGCTCTTTGTCGCATTGAAATCTCACTTTGAAACAAGTGAATGGTCAAAATGGCCCCAGGAATTCAAAGATAGAAATCCGGAGTCGCTCCGTCTCGCCGGCCTGGAATTGATTGACCGGATCGAGGAAGAAAAATTTCTACAGTATGTATTCTGCAAGCAGTGGTTTGAACTAAAAACGTATGGTAATGAGAAAGGCATAAAATTTATCGGCGATATTCCGATTTATGTTAATTACGACAGCGCTGATGTATGGGTTCACCACGACTTGTTCAAGCTGGATGAGGATAAACGGCCATCGGTAGTAGCAGGAGTACCTCCTGATTATTTCAGTGAGACCGGCCAGCTCTGGGGAAATCCTGTATATAACTGGGAGGTATTGCGGCAGAAGGACTATAGTTGGTGGATTCAGCGAATACGCCACAACCTAAATCTTTTCGATTATGTTAGATTAGATCATTTTCGTGGGTTTGTGAAATACTGGGAAGTACCGGTTGACGAAAAAACAGCTAAAAACGGACACTGGATAAAAGCTTCCGCTTACAGTTTTTTCGATACCCTGTTCAAGCGTTTTTCTTGTTTGCCTGTTATTGCAGAAGATCTGGGGTTTATTACATCTGATGTAAGGGAAGTGTTAAATTATTTTGAATTTCCCGGAATGAAAGTACTTATGTTTGCCTTTGGAGAAGATTTTCCATCAAGTGTTTTTCTGCCTCATAGTTATGTTAAAAGCTGTGTGGCATATACCGGAACCCATGACAATAACACCCTGAGAGGATGGTATGAGAATGAAGCAACAGCCGATATGAAGAACAAACTTAGACAGTATATCGGCGGAAAATATGATGAAGATCAGCTCCATTGGAAAATGATTCGTCTCCTGATGATGTCTACCGCAAATACCGTGATTATACCAATGCAGGATCTTTTAGGGTTGGGCTCAAACGCAAGGATGAATCAACCGGCAACACGCAAAGGTAATTGGCAATGGCGATTACCCCCCCAACTCATAACCCAAACGTTGATCTCCCGGATTTTAGAGTTGACCGAAACCTATGAAAGAGTGTGATAGCAAAAAAATCATTTCCCTGGCTTCTTCGATTGCCCACCACAATCCACCGCAGTCGTAGGTTTCAAACAAAAAGTATAAAAAAATCCGTTCCGGCCATCAAATTACACCGGTTTTTTTGGCTTTGGTTGTCTGGCCGACAAAAAAGATGTTTGCTCTACCCTGATCCATACTAATGCTTGTTTTGGTTCTTTCCCCAGCTCAAATTCCGCCACTGTGAATTCATTGGCCGGTTCTGTTGAAGAGGGGTCCAACCGAATGCCCAGCCGGCTCAGTTTCAGAGAAACCGTCTCCAGCCTCAAATGCTGCTCCGGATTCAACAAGATCGCGTTCAAGTGCTCGAGATGATCTTCCGGGGTATCCAGTTGAGCTTTGATTTCTTCCAGCTTCCTCTTGATGTCGCTGAGCACTTTTAACGACTTTTGGGTCTGATTATCATCTATTCCAGTATGGTTCAGATCCGTCTGAAGGTCCGAACCTTCGGGTCGTTGAACCTTGAATTCCAGCAACTCTTGCTGTTTTTCCAGATCTTCCTTCCATAGCTGAAGATCGGTGATTTTTTCAAAGGCTTGGGTGAAAAGACTTACCAATGCTCTATGCTGAACTTGCAGGCGGGTTTGGGCCAAATCGGCGGCCGGAGCGAACACTTTAAAATCCTCAAAAAAAACTGCTGTTTGAGGAACGTCCCTGCGGACAATTTCACCGTCTTTTTCCGTTCCGAAAAATTTTTTTTCCTTTCGTTCAGCAACGAGTATTGCAAATGCCTGGGATGCATTCGTACGCCGGAAAAAGTTCTTGAGCGCTTTGCTGGATTGCAGTACACCGATCAGCTCTTCACGACTTATGAACATGGCTCTGAGTAAAGGATCATCGTCCCAACGGCCGGGGTCGAAATCCACGGGTCCCGGAATTTGAGGAATGAGCCCGGAAATGTATTGCATGGCGTGCCGAACTGACGGAAGAATCTTTTTTCGGAATCTGCGAACCGGTAAAATCGTCGAATCGGTTTCCCGTGAGATCCTTTCGATCTCATCCAGGACATCGGCCTCTTTTTTATGGTCCGGCGGTCCTTGGCCACTACCCCCAACCAGCCGCCGATAGAACCCTGTCAATAGGCTTTTCAAACGCATGGCAATGATGCCTCAAAAGTTATCCCTATCCTTGGGTAAAGAATTCTGGCCCAAAGGATCAGGTTTTTCAGGGTAAAATAAACCCTAAATGAGCGATGCAGTATCTATTGTTCTTTTTCTTCTGTTGATTCCGCCGTGGGATCCAGTTCCTTGACAATTTTTACAGCTTCTTCGACCTTGGCCCTGGCTTTGGCCGCTTTGCGAAAGGCTTTATCGGCTTCTTTCTCGGCAGTATCCGCCGCTGTTTTCAATTTAGTCCCCAGGTCTTCTTCGGTATCCCCGGTATTGTTTTCCAATTCCATAAGTTTTGCTCTGGCCGTTTCTGCGATCTCTCGGGTTTTGGCCGCCTCTTTTTCGGCCTCAACGGCTTTTTTTTCGGTATCCGAGAGCGCATCCATGGCAACTGCCATATCGCCGGCCGTTCCTTCCTCAGGTTCGGCATCCAATGCAATGTCCTCGGCTGCCAAAACCAAGGCTGTGACCTGCAGCCGAGAGACGATTTCCTCAATGGGTGCATCGATCGAGCAGGTTATTTGGTCGTCACGAAGACGAAACGGCAAAAAGACCACGGCAGCGTCCGCCGAATATTCCGAAAGTTTATCTATATCAGCATTTGTGACAATTATCGGTTCAGCCTTGATTCTTGCTTCTTCAAGATTGTTTTTCAAATCCGTTAAATTTTCCAACGTATCCGCCTGATAACCGGCACCCAGCACACGAATTTTGGCCGCGTCCCAGGGGTCGCTGCGGGTTATCAAATAACCGAGCAGCAGCATCAGACGACTGGTGGCATCATTTAACCACCACACATCAATCCGCCGATTCTCACCGGGAATATTCTCGAGATGGTTCCATTTATCTTCATCCGCATCCAGAACCACAATATTTCGCCCCAGACGATACGCCGCTCTCAAATTTCGTACAAAACCGATTTCTCTTTGGTCGTTTGTGAGTTCCGATTCAGGGTCCAGCCAGTTCAGCAGAATGGTGTTGGCTTTCAGCGGTCCCACACCGGTGGACTGGATCAGGGTATTTAAGGCAATATCGAGATCCGGAGCAAAAACCACAAGCGGAAACGCGGAAAACCCGTGCGCAGCGATATCCGACCGA
>Ga0208279_1001673_pt1 | contig 11705 bp, 16 predicted proteins | sample AntAceMetag02UKM_FD_184766 | JGI IMG/M metagenome (GOLD analysis project Ga0208279, IMG submission 184766) | Saline lake microbial communities from Ace Lake, Antarctica - Antarctic Ace Lake Metagenome 02UKM (SPAdes) (version 2) | ecosystem: Environmental > Aquatic > Non-marine Saline and... | reverse complement strand
CCGGACGCAGCGGCAAAGGTTGGTTCTGCCCCCACACTCGGCAAAGGAGCATAGATCGTTACAGCGGCTACTTCTTCATAATCTCCACTGTATTCAGGTATTGCCCACGGACCAACCAATCCCATCGCGCTGGTCTCCGCAAAGTAGGAATCGCCGACCCAGTTCTCATCATCATTATAGAGCAATGGATCCACCAGCCCAGCTTCAACTAAACTCTGCATAAACTCCAGAGTCTTTAATCCCACTGGTGTATTTACAGTATACACACCATCTTTCAAATATTGACCACCGTATTGCAGGTAGAGTGAATGGAACATTGTGGCTGCACCATCTGATGCTGTGAAGTTTAAGCCAGCGCGGGTCATCACGCCATCCTGGACGACTGCCATCTTTTGTCCATCCTCAACGACCTCGTCCCAATCAGCCCATCCATCCATATAATTGGATGCGCCAACTTCTTCAGCTATCGCAGTGTTAAATAACACAGCCCCATACTCAATGTTAAATTCTTGGGGTACACCATACATCATATCGCCACAGATATATCCACCTATCGGAGCACCTAAAATTTGGGCTTTGGCATCCGCTATGGAGATCACACTGTCAGGCATAGCTGCCAGGTTTCCACCTTCAGCATAAGAGCAGACCCATGAGCCAAACATCTGCAGGATATCAGCTTCAGTGCCTGCCGGGATAGCGGTTTGCAGAGTCTGAATGTAGGTATCATAGTCAAATGTCTCAAATACGATTTCTACATCAGGATACATACTCATGTATTCATCAGCAAGAGTTTCATATCCAGCATTGAAGGAATCATTTTGATGAGTCCACACACGGAGGGTAACCTTTTCCCCAGCAGCAGTTTCACCACCAGCTGGTTGAGCAGGTTCTGCACCGCCACCACAGGCCGAAAGCAACAAGCCCGTCAATACTAATAATACAATTAACTTTTTCATCTCCAGCTCCTTAGTTCTTAGATTAGATTCACGGATAGATTAAACAAGTTTGTTTTCGTGCTCACCTCCTTTTAAAGATTAATCTTTACGACAGCCTCCAGGTTCTTGGGCCGGTCGGGGTTATATCCTTTTGCTAACGAGCGATAAAATGCCATCAGCTGCAATACTGGTAAATACAAAACGCCCTGGATATGTTCTGGGACGGCCGAATCAAAAACGATATCTGCGTCTTTCTCACCAACCGAAACAACTTTCCCTCCCAGTTCTTCCATTTCATTTAATACGGCTTTCTCGTATTTCAGATTAGATCCAGAAACCAGACCAACAACAATCGTATTCTTAGTAATCATACTCATCGGTCCGTGTCTGAACTCAAGAAAATGGAATGGTTCACTGTGTGTGAGCGTCATCTCTTTCATCTTAAGGTTAACTTCACAAGCTAAACCGTAACGGATTCCACTTCCCAGGAAATAAAAACGATCAGCAGCAAGGTTTTCTCCCAATTGTTGGGCATAAGGCTCATATTTCTGGATCACTCTCTCACCAACTTCCGACAAAGAAGACATGCTCTCTATTAAGTCATTTCTACCTGCCATCCGGGCAGATAATCCTGCGGCCGCTACATACATAGAGGCAAAAGATCCTGTTTGGGCAACAGATTCTTCCTGACCTTTGGGAATCACAATGCTGATATCCGCACTTTGCGATAACAACTCCTCATAATTACTGATAACAAGCACATCCCCATTTTTATTTGCGGTAAATGCCTCTACAGCTTTGACAGTTTCTGTTGTTGTCCCTGACCGGCTAATAGCTATCAGGAGCGTTTTTTGATTTGAGACCACGGTGCCTGGATTAAGTAATAACTCTCCACCTGGCACCGCACGCGCTGGACGACCTGTTAATTCCTGGTATAGAGCTGCTGCGGCCAGAGAAAGGTAATATGTAGAGCCGCATCCCGTAAAGATGACCTGTTCATAATTATCAGCTTTAGGTAATTGCGCAGTTTTTGTCAATTCCAAAGCTTGGTTCCACGCTTCGGTCTGATTTTTGATCTCATTGTATGTTGCGAATTTTTCTAAGGACATTATTGTTCTATCTCCAAAACGCTTCGGGCGTTCTCTAAATAAACTTTTTCCAATACTTCATCAGGCAAATACAATCCATGCACATGCCAGCGTCCCTGCATTGGGTAATCACTAGTGCTGTAATTGAAATACTCATCGTCAGTTTCAAGGACACGATAGTACAATCGATACATATCTAGATCAGGACTCATATCAGATCCAAACAAAATCCGATCTTGGTATTTAATAAAAAAATTACGGGCGGTATAAGGTTGCCTTCCCAATTCACCTAACCTTGCAGAAATATCAATATAATAATTAGGGCAATCATCCAACAATCTCCCGACCCAATTAAGATTTTCACCATAGCATCCCACATGGGCGCCAATGAATATAGTGGTTTGATGACGTAGTACTAAAGCAGCCATTTGATCCATAATCGTGGTGAATGCTGGGTACTTTGGGGATGGAAAATGCCAATCTGGATGGGCTTGTAATTCTTCCCAGCGCTCATTGTTGTGATCTAAGGGATCAAAGAATGCGACCGGATCAGCCACATGGATCATTACCGGAACACCAAGTTCAGCTGCAGTTTCCCACAAGGGTGCCAATCGCTGATCATCCACACGGACTAAGTTCCCTTTGTGGTCAAGCACCTTTAGACCAAGCGCTTTCCAAATCTTTAGACCTTCAGCACCACGTTTCACCTGCTCCCGGAATTTTTGCGCCGCCCATTCACCAAATTTATTTCCGTGATCAGGCCATTTATTCCAATCCACTCCCCCAAAATGGATAAACCGTTCAGGGGCGGCGGTCTTAAAATAATCCAGGTGTCTGTGAAGGGTTTCTTCCCCCCAACCGCCATCAAGATCGACCAGAGTTTTCACCTCTGCCTGATCTAAAAGATCCAGCAACTGCTTAACCGGTCGGTTTATCCAACCGCCACCAAACGTTTCACCAAGATGGTTGTGCGCGTCAATAACAGGATACCGGGGTTTAACTACCTGGGTCGCCTGCACTACCAGTTTAGATTTAGGTCTGAAATCTTCCAGTAACAACCCAGTTGATCCTTTCGTAACTATATCTGAAGTACTTCAACTCCCAGTTCTCTCATCTCTTGAATGGAATCCTTAGGAGCTTTCTGATCCGTGATAAGCATATGAGCTGCTGTAACTGTAGCAACTAAAACCGAACTCACTCTCCCAAATTTAGTATGATCTGCGACAACAATAACTTTGGGGGCTATTCCCATTATTGCCCTATCTGTCATTGTTTCTGGAAGGTAGTCATTTGTAAAACCATGGTGAGAATCGATCGCATGCATTCCTATAATCACTATATCTGCCCGAAATTCTCTCACTGCATGCTCGGCGATATGTCCAACCATAGATAGCTCATTATGCCGGAGCATTCCACCTATAACGATCAGCTCAACATTCGGGTAATCGGCTAAATGATTTACCACAGGAAGAGAATTAGTAATTACAGTTAATTTAATATCTTCAGGTAAATGTATAACGACTTCCAAAACTGTTGTTCCACTTCCAAAAAAAATCGTCTGGCCTTCTTTTACAATGTTGGCTGCTGCTTTTCCTATCTGCTGTTTTTCATTTTTTTGCTCTGATTTTCGCTGAACCATCGGGGGTTCTTTTGACGCGCGCTCAGCGCGAACTGCCCCTCCATGTGTTCTCCTCACCCACCCCTTGCCATCCAATTCTTCCAGGTCACGTCGAATCGTTGCTTCGCTGACATCAAAATGAGCACTAAGATCCGGGACAGCGGCCCGGCCCTCATCCTCAACTAACTTGCGAATATAACTTTGGCGTTCAACCTTGAGAAGATTATCGTTATTGTTCATATTTGTCCGTTTTTGCTTGTTTATGTGTGTATCGTAGCAAAATTTGATTATATTGTCAATAGGAACATGTAATCATGCATAATTAATCAAATTAACTCGTATGACCAGACATACGTTTAGGCAATTGCACAATCTGTCTATTATTGAAGTCTGCAACTCTTGAAAACACACAGTACGAAAAGAAATAGGAGAATTGCGATTCGATTTAAATCCAATACGGTCCACTATATTGAATTCAAAACAAATATCTTCTGATCTTTAATCAGACGCCGGCATGTTTTTGTGATGTATCCCTCACCTTCAGAGGGCGATAATTGACCGTAAAACAAAAAATCCAGGTATATTTGACCTGAATATTATCCATCTCAATTTAATTGCACCAAAACTGCACCGAAAATTAGCAACCAAATCAATTGGATTGGCGACTCGATTCAAAAAACCTCATCCTATATTTAATACCGGATGAGGTTTCTGCTTCAACATCAGATTATCGTATTTGAGGTGGACGGAAAATCTTCCTTCCATCTTACATCATTTTGTGTCCCTAACATTAATAATGATTTTACCGTTAGCTCCACCTGACAACCAGCTATTTTTACTGGTAACCCGCTATTATCCCCCTTATTGGTTTTAGTTCTATAATCAATACCAGAAACACTTGGCAAGTGAGCTTTTCCAATAGTAGTCAAATACAAAAACATAGCCGAGCTGGAATAAAGCCTTTATCCGCCAGGTCGCAGGTAGGTCCCTCCGCCCGTGGCATCGGGATTGAGCGATGGGTGATTTGATCTCACCCTCGCTCTTAATTCCTGCCGGGCTCACTTTTTTCCCCTTTTTCCCCCTAAGAATACACCCAAATAAGTACCGTACAGGATATGGGTTTATATCCCGTAGGTCACAGGTTCGTATCCTATCGGGCCTACGAAGAAAATCCTAATACCAAGCGTCCTTTGAACTTGGAGGGCGGGTCAAAAAGCATTCAAATGGGAATGGAAATTAACGAAAGGGGTTCTTGATCAAAAGAACCTGTCGACTGTCCCGTGAAGTTTCTACGCTCTCAAATTATCTAGACAATTAGCTCAGTCTTGTTATTCACACAGCCTTCCTCGCTATCCATTTATCTGTCTTCGTAAGGAGTTTTCGGTCAGCTTCTGAATTAATTGATCATATTCAATTGCATGAATATCTTTTGCTGCTTCTGGTAAGAAGCTATGGGGTCCGAGCCCTGGCATGATATTAATCTCTATTACATAACAACCAGTATCATTCATTCGTAAATCAACTCGGCCATAATCATGAGCTCCAACAGCATTAAATGTCTTGCTCGCCAAGTCGATAATCTCCTTGCGCATTTTTATATCCAGCATTGGTTTCGTTCTCTCTGAATCTTTTTGGGCAGACTCAAAACTGAGAATCTCATTATTTCCAGCCATTGCTTCAAAGTCAATTTCTATAGGCGTGAATAATCTAAACTCGCCGTCAATGATCCCCACACTGAATTCTCGCATCCCTTTTCCAGTGATATATTCTTCGACAAGTGCTGGTTGATGAAATTCATCAAAAATGCGATTGATGATTTTTTTTAGATTAGCATCATCGTAAACAATAGAATCTTTTCGTATGCCATTATGCCCGCCTTCGCTGATTGGTTTGGCAATCAAAGGGTACCCAATTTTTTCTACTCGATCACTAATCTCGAGTTCTCCTCTGTTTGTAACAAAATACCGGGGTGTTGGAATTTTATTTTTAATTAATATATCTTTTGTTCTTGCTTTATCGAGACCGATGGCAATAGTTTTAGCACTCGAGCCTAGGTGTTGAATTTTCCAGTCTTCTAATAAATCGGGGAGGAAACCCGTTTTTTTTCCTTCATCAAGGTATTCGGCGATATTAAAAACAAAGACTTGTTTGCCAACGTCATGTTTCAGCTGATTGATAAATCCGAATAATGCTTCAGGATTTTTAGTATGAATAGACCTCACTCGCCATTTTTCCCTCAAACTATCCTCTATCAATTCGTACGTTTCTGAACTTCGCCAGGGTTTATTTGAATACGATTTAATTAAGGCTATTTCCATTTATTCTCCATCAAAAATACCTTTAAGCCATTCTGGTAATTTTTCTCACAGGGAATTATTAACTTGTTGTATTTTCCGAAAGATCATCAACATCTTTGGGCAAGGGTACCTGTGCAGCCAACCTTTGACTATTGATTTCGCGAGCTTGCTCAACGCGGGTTACTGATATTGGGGCTAGTTTTGGGTGACGTGCATGAATGGGCATTTTATGTTTTGTTTGCCCGGTTACATAACGGGTTAATTCGCTAACACTCAGGTGCTTGATACCCAACCGGTCCAAGGTGCGACCCCGTCGCCAATAATCGGTTTGGTGGGCAATACAAGCCAGGCGAATGATGCTTTCCATACCGCGCACGGAAACTCCATAATGATTTCCTAGTGATGCAATGGGTACCAGGCTCATAGGAATATCCTCAGTGATGTAGCGATGGGTTAGGGTGGGTGGTGCGTTTATACCCCGGTAACCAGCATGGTTATGAATGGCATCGTGCAGATTGTCTCCTTCGGCGTTATAGGCCATCTTGAGCCACTCTCTGGCTGTTATAGCTCTCACACCAATGGCGGAAGCGACGGTAACGCGCTCACGATCTAAAACTTCCATAAGGTGTGCCACCGTAGGTGTAACACCCTCTAGATAAAATTGGAATTCACCTTTTGTGGCTTCAATCCACCCTGCATTGAGAATACTGATGGTTGGATGAAAAATAGCTCCGATATTATTGATGCCGGTTTGGAGTACGTCACCCCCATCAATAAACTGGGGATAAGCTGTTGCTAATTTTTTTAAAACTTTGGGTGTTTCTGTGGCCGGTAGGGCGGCAAGGGGTACGGCATCTTTGATGCGGAAAATACGCGCCTGGGCGGGCCCATCTGAACGCGATGCATAAATAAAAGTTTGGGTTTCAGCAACTGTTACCCCATTCTGACATTCCTCTTGCTCGAGCACTCGTTTGAATTCGATGGCTCCCAGGGTGCGACCCGGATTGAGTACCACGATTTGCCCTGCCTGGAGGTAAGGTGCAGCCTTCCGGGCAAGATCGTAGTGGGCATAAGCCGGTGTTACGATCATCACGACATCACAGTTTTCAATTGCGACTTTCATATCTGATGTAATCCGAGCTAACTCCCCGAATCCTCTCGGGCCGGCAGGATCTTGGCTTTCTAGCGTAATGCCCCCCCGTGCCTGAATTGCAGCAATATTTTCAGCTGTGCGGTTATAGAGTGTAACTTCAAAACCCATGATTGCAAGATGGGCGGCCATGGCCTTCCCCCCATTGCCGGCTCCAATTACTGTATAACGGGTACTATTTTTGCTCATTAACTTCTCCTGTTATTCGATCCTTCTCGCTGATCGTATTTTGAGTACCTGGATCAACTGCAATACAAGCTCCTCGATCATCAATTCTGCTGGTGATTATCCCCCGCCCAAAGGGGTTGTTCTTGAGTTGGGGGGCATCTAAAATGCCAGTTTTGACAGCCTGTGACAGGGTGCCAAATTCTGCCAAAGGGTCAGCCGTCCTTTAGAAGCTAGCCGCTGGATCTCATTAATGATGACAGCTGCTTCTTGGGTTAATTCGAGTACTCGTTTTTAAATATTCTCGTCTGGAGTCATATCTGGTCCTCCCAAAGCATTCTCAATGGATACGGCCGGCCCTAAGAACACTGTCCGCCATCCGGCTTGATCAGCTAAGCGTAAGAAGTTAGTTACACCAGCAACATGAACACATTCTCTTAAGGCACCTGCTTTTACTGTCTTCATTTATTCATCATCACCTATTCTAAATATCATGAAATCAACTTGATCCAAGATACTTCTCGCTCGTAGACGTGGAACTAAGGCTATGATCCTTAGCCTTGCAGGTTGAATGATCTGAGCATATTCTTGTTTCCAAACTGCTCAATACCTGACAATATTATGAAGTTGACGTTCAGCGCAACCGAATAGAAAAGGAAATTATCTGGTGTAATCCACACCCCCATATGGTCGATAATGTTGACCTGTTCTTCGAAATTATCGATATAAATCTCGCTCAGTGCCAAGCCCCGTAATCTGCGAGAAGTGAATATAGTATAGCACGTGGATGATTCTACAAATCCAAACCAGCTACCTCTGCGTGGAGCTGACCTGCTATGCAGTAGCTACTGTGGCATGAAGCCAAAATAATTTTTGGTTTACAGTACATGTAGAGCAAAAACGCAGGCAGCACGCACGTTCGCAAGTAATCAAATATAAAAAAATATAGCCGGGTTGGAGTAAAGCCGCTATCAGCCATCGTAGGGCGGGTTCGAATCCTAACAAAAAATATACTGTAATTCCGTGCATATGGAAGAGAAACAATATACACGATATACATAATAGATAGTATTTTCTACTAAAATGCCCTCTAAAACGAAATTCTCTCGATGGATCTCTCAACTAGCAGAGGATTTTTAAGACATTGGCAGGTTCATTTCCCAACTATTTAAATCCTCTGATCTTTAATCAGGCGCCAGGCCGATTGTGAAAGTTTTTTCGGTTATTTAGGGGTGAAATTTCGTCTTAAAACAAATAATCCCGGTGTTTTGGACCTAGATATCATCTATATCAAATTAATTGCACCCAATCTGCACCGAGATCTAGGAAATCCAACATTAATTAAAGGCAAAATCTGCTGGCAGGCAGCGCGGATTGATTAACGGTGGCTTCCTCTCAGGGTCCAGCACCCTTCATTAATATACTAATACATTATTATAGAGAACGAAGGCCTTTGTCTCAATCCCCAAAAGACAATAATATACTGGTTTTTTTCAGTACTTTAGCGATGGTGCTTCTGGACAGATGACAGATTAGCTCAGCATCCCGGATAGCCCAATCTAAATTCTTAACCTGGTCGGCCAGAATCACTCCCTCAACGGGCAAGCCAGGCGGTATTCTTACTTCAAAGGGATAACCCTTGATCTGATTTGTGATCGGACAGAGAATGGATAAGCCTACTTTGCCGTTATATGCCTTGGGAGACAGAACAACAGCGGGCCGTCTTCCCGCCTGCTCATGTCCTGCTTGGGGATCCAGCGTGATCCAGATTGCATCCCCGCGTTCAGGGATATAGTCCCTGTCCTTCTTTACCACGCTTCCCTACCTATAGCGGGACCTGTGTTCACTTCGCCATGAAGATTCTCTTCTGTCACCTGCTTAAGCATCGCTTCGAGTTCTAGCGGGGTCTCCCTCTCGGGAGAAATTACAATAGATCCATTGACGATTGTTAAGTTTACCAAGGAGTTTTCCTCAAGCCCGACTTCAGCAGCAAGTAGTTTCGGAATTCGCAGCCCAAGACTATTCCCCCATTTATTGATTTTTTTTCTCATATGAATTACCTCGTTCTTTGTCACCAGCCGATGGATATACAATGAGTATACTTATATATATTGTCCTTGTCAAGTAAGCCTTGGACCCATTCCTGGATTTCAGCCGCCGCTGGTATTCTTTTGATGGGAGTATTTGCCCTACTGGTCCCACTAGGCAGCCCACCCTAATCTCCCTAAGATCATTCGTAACGTGCGCGGAGTTGGCTATCAATTTGATCTCTAGGCCAATAATCAATTCAGTTGGTTTTGGATAATTTTTCCCATAGTCCACAATAGTAAAAAAACAACGTGTTCCCCGGGGAATGCGTTGGCAAGAGCGCATTTTTCCTATCAGTTCTGTAAACTTATCTGGCTCCCAAGAAATCACTGCAAATAATGAAATTGCCCCTGTGCAATCTAAAACAGCCTGGCGAGTGGAAGATTCTAGCAATACTTTCATTCACAAAGTGTTGGGTTTGTGCCACCTAACAAATATGTCAGGTCTTTTCCTTTCCCTAGGCCCTATATTTATTAGAGGGAAGCATCCCCTCACGAACCGGGGGAGAGCGGAAAATTTAGTAGACATTTTTCCGCTCTAGATCACTAGTTTATCAATTACACAAAGACTTCAGGAATGTATTCGTATGAAAATCCTCATTGCTGAAAACGATCCCTATACCCAAAAAATTCTCCAGTCCATTCTTGCTCAAAAAGGGTATACTGTCCACTTCTCACCAGATGGTAGAGCAGGCTTCCTCTCCGCTAAACAGATAGTCCCCGACCTGATTCTGTTGGATGTCCCTTTATCAGATACAGACGGTGTGCAGTTCCTGCAAAAGCTGCGCGCAGACCCGGAAATAGAATCCATTCCAGTGATTATTCTCATCGCTAAATCCCAAGCAGATACAAAAGATAAATATATGCGTGTTGGCGCAAATGCCTGTCTTGATAAGCCATTTCACCCCCGGCAGCTCGTTGCCAAAATTGAGTCTCTCCATCTCTAAGTCCGGGCAGTCTTGGTTTCATCCCTTCGATTTTAATATGGGAGATACCTAATTATCACTGACATATTATTATTGGACTAAAGGCATTTTGGATGAGTTTTTATTGAAATCATTTTGCAGCAGTTTGCCCGGATTAGAACATCTCATCTTCGGTAGCTGAGCCTACCTTGATATGAGATAGCAGGCTGAAGTAATCAACTCTTTATACCTTCCCCGTTGATGGATGTTGATCGACAATGGCTTTCTTGACCCATTGTCGATCAACAAAAATGAGGGAACCCCGGTATCTACCAAGAAACAGGTTACTCTTTTCGATCGAGATATTTAGCATATCCGAAGTATGAGATAACACACAATAACGCAGTGACTATTATCGCAATCCAATATCTCATCTCGCTAAAGATAGCTGTCCCTGCGCCTACTACACTGCCAATATATATAGAAGTGCCAGCTACGATGATAATAAAAACCCCAAAGATCCAAAACCTCATTAATTTAAGCTTGTTATCTTTTTCCATCTGTTCCTCCTAGGAATTTTATCTCACTTGGTTTGAAGCGGTACATTTAGCAATGCAAGCGAGTTTGCTTAATGAAATAGATTAAATGGTTTTATAGTTATTGTTAGGATCAATAGATCTGTTGATGAATGGATTACTAACAAATTTACGCCTAATGAATATTAATATTCATCCTTTGAAAACTCAAAACCTTGCTCGAATAGCTTCAGGTAGGCTTTCACAACATCAGTATCTAATAGTGATCCCATATCCTTTTTTATCTGTTTAAGTGCTATATCCTTACCCAATGCTTCGCGGTAGGGTTTGCGGGAAGTCATTGCTTCTACGACATCTGCGACAGCTAATACTCTAGAACCACTAATGCCTCCTCAATATTACGATTCTTAAGTTAAGATTACTCATAGCTATAAATGTCAATAATTCTAACTAATAGGCGGCTTGTTCATCAGGAGCCAGTACAATCCAATTACTCGCATTGCCTCGGTAAATATCGGGAACTTTTTATCAGCTGAAAATCTACAATGCTGGTGACCGCAGCAAGCTGAATGTCGCTTCTTCTCTCGATAACTGAACATCTACCAGCGGTTCCAGTCCGGCCTCCTCCAGCTGTTTATGCAATATTTTGATGGCTACTCTCAATTCCCCATTCCGCGCCTCGCGCCCTGCCCAGTACCCAAGAATTTTTCGTTGTTTATTTATTTGTTCTTCGAGTTCCATTGTGCGGTCTTTGACCAATATTTTCAGATATTCACGGTATTTCTCTAGCTCGTCCGCCACCTGTGCCCAGGCGGTGATATCTATAATTAATGTAGCAAATTTGTCTCCGTCGATTGCGAAAACCCGGATCATATAATATTTTTCCAAAGACGGACAATAGTATTCAATTTCTTCCGTGTTGCC
>Ga0208279_1001671_pt1 | contig 11707 bp, 13 predicted proteins | sample AntAceMetag02UKM_FD_184766 | JGI IMG/M metagenome (GOLD analysis project Ga0208279, IMG submission 184766) | Saline lake microbial communities from Ace Lake, Antarctica - Antarctic Ace Lake Metagenome 02UKM (SPAdes) (version 2) | ecosystem: Environmental > Aquatic > Non-marine Saline and... | reverse complement strand
TGAAAAAGGTGCTTAAAATTGATTTAAAGAAATAATGTTTAAAATTTCGGCTATAAGTAAAAATTTTGGAGAAAAGAAGGCGGTGGATGGGGTAAGTTTTGAGATGAAGAAGAATGGAGTGATTGGCTTGTTGGGACCGAATGGGGCCGGAAAGACAACTCTGATGAGAATAATAGTCGGATTTTATAAGGCCGATGAGGGGAAATTATATTGGGGGCGAAAAGTGATTGACACTAAGGATGAAGATTATCGGATGAAAGTTGGTTATTTGGCGGAAAATAATCCCTTATACGAAAGTTTAACGACAGGAGAGTATTTGGAATTGGTCAGCGGGCTTAAGGGAATTGCGGCAGAAAATCAGAAAAAGGAAATGGTGGTGGTGAGTCGGAATTGTGGTTTGGAGGAGGTGATGGAGCAAAAGATCGAAACTCTGTCAAAGGGATTTAGGCAACGGGTGGGACTGGCAACTTCACTTTTGGGAAATCCTCAGTTGTTGATCTTGGACGAACCGACCAATGGATTGGATCCGGTACAAATTATAGAGATAAAGAAACTGATAAAAAAGTTGGCTAAAAAAAAGATGGTGTTACTGTCTACCCACATTTTGCCCGAAGCCCGAGACATGTGCCAGAGGTTGTTGATTATTCACAACGGAAAGATTGTCATGAATGAAGAAACTAAAAAAGTCAGAAATCTGGAAAAGAAATTTATTGAATTAACATCATGAAAAAAATTTACTTGTTGGCAAAAAAAGAGTGGCAAAATTATGTTTTTAACCCCTTGGGATATATTTTTGCCGGTTTGTTGCTGTTGGTAAGTAATTGGTTGTTTATGTCTGATTTGTTTTTGTTGGGGCAGGCCGATTTGCGGCCTTTGTGGTCAACAATGAATTTTTTATTTTCATTGTTTGTGCCGGCCATTTCTATGGGTTTATTGGCTGATGAAAAAAAGAATGGAACCTGGGAGGTGTTGTTGTCTTTGCCGATCACGGAAACAGAACTGGTTTTGGGGAAATTTATGGGAAGTTGCATGTATTTGGTGGCGGTGGTGGGATTATCTTTGCCGATGATGATAACCATGATGGCACTAGGACAACCGGACATAGGCATAATGGTGGCCGGTTTTCTGGGAACTTGTCTTTTGGGTATGGCTTATTTGGCGGTGGGAATATTTATGTCAGCTGTATCAGGGCAAGCGGTAGTGGCTTTTTTGACCACCACCGTGTTTCTAATAGTAAATAATTTGTTGGGACAGGGAATGGTGTTGAGTCGGTTACCGGATTGGACAGGCAAGATTTTATCCAATATTAGTTTGGCGGCCAGATCGTCAAAGTTTTCGGCCGGCTTGGTGGAAATAAACGATCTTTTCTTTTTTATTTCGTGGATAACGGTTTTTATGATTTTGACGGTGTTATCACTTAAGGCCCGAGATAAATGAAAAAAATAATACCTTGGCTGACCGGTGTGAATCTGATTGTGGGGATTGTTTTATTGAATGTATTTTTGTCTTTTTATCCTTTCTGGCGAATTGATTTGTCAAAAAACAGAATACATTCTCTGTCTTCGGCCAGCAAGAAGATGGTGAGAGAATTGGACGACGTGGTGACCATTAAGGTTTATCTGAGTCAAAATTTGCCAGCAACAGTTAAGCCGGTGGCCGATAGTTTGAAAACGGTTTTGGCTGAATTCGATCGACTAAACAGTAAACTTAAAATTAAATATTTTGACCCGATAAAGGATGACGAGGCTAAAATAGAGGCGGAAAATTTGGGGATTATGCCGCTGCAGTTTTCCATAAGTAAGTCAGATAAGTTTGAGATGAGTAATGGCTACCTGGGGTTGGCTATGATTTATGGAGATCGTGAAGAGGTGATGCCGGTGGCCGATGATGTGGGTAATTTGGAATATTTTCTGATTTCGGGAATTAAGCGATTGACCAGTAATGAAACCAAAACAATCGGTTTGATGGAGGAAACGGGTCAAACCGGACAAAGTCAAATACAATATTTGCGACAATTTTTATCCAGAGGATATCAAGTCCAAGATGTTTTCCCAGGGGAAGAGGGCTGGTTGCCGGATTCAATTGAAACTTTGGTGGTGGTGGGAGGCGGAAATAAAATAGAGCCGGAAGATGGGGAGACAATAGAAAAATGGCTGGAAGGTGATAAGGGGCTGGTGGCTTTTATGGATAAGACGAGGGTGGATGAGGCAATGATGGTGGAAGAATTAGAGGATAATGGTTGGTGGGAAATTTTTGAAAAGAGGGGGATGAAGGTTAAAAGCGGAGTGGTCTGGGATGAGAACAGCGCCATTGCCAATTTCAGAAGTGGAGACAGTTCTTTTTTGACTCAATATCCATATTGGATAAGAGTTAGGCCGGAAAATGTGGATGGGCAGAATCCGGCGGTTTCCGGGATTGATTCAATCATGATCCCTTGGGGTGGCATGATCGATGTTGACGGTGAAGCTGAAGTTTTATTTAGCAGTAGTCAGAAGTCGGTGTTGAATAGTTCCGGGTTGAATTTGTCACCAACGGACAGTTCAAGTGAAGCCCCCGGAACTGATTGGGGTAAAAAAGCCTTGGCGGCTATCAATACCAACGAACAAAAAATAGCCTTGGTGGCTGACAGTGATTTTATCAATGATCAATTTGTGGTCAGTAATCAACAAAATATGTTTTTGGCTTTGAATTTGATTGACTATATGTCATCGGACGAATCTTTGTTATCTATAAGGAGTAAGGTGGTGGGTAATTGGCCATTGAAACAAGTTGACGATGGCTTGAAAATGGCAGTTAAGGCCATTAACATATCACTGCCGATAGTATTGCTATTGGTCGGCAACATGGTTTTTAGATTGAGTCGAAAAAAGAAAAATAGTCAGTGGCAGAAAAAATGAAGAAAAATAAAGTTTTGCTCTTTAGTTTTGTTTTGATGATAACCGTGGCGATGGCGGTGGGATATAAGGAGTGGAAAAGAGGGCGAGTGACGAATGGAAAGTGGGTGGAAAAAGAAATCAATGGTTTTTGTGTTAATGATGTTTGTGTGGAAAAAGGGGCGGGCGAATGGCTGGTAAAAGAGGCAGGGGTGGAAATCCCGGCAGAAACGGAAATGATAGAAGCGACGACGACCAGACTGAAAGATATTGTTTTGGATGAAATAGTGTCGGAAAATGAAGAAAGGTTTGGCGATTTGGGGATCGGTGAAGAGGTGGTGGTGATGCTGCAAATAAATGAACGAAAATTGGAACTGGGATCAATCAGTCAAAAATATGACGGAACTTATGTCAGACCGGAGGGACTGGGGGTGGTTTATAAGGTAGGAGTGATATTAGACAAAAACAGTTGGAGCCAAACTGAGTATTGGAGGAAAAAAGTGCTGACTAATTTAGCAAAATTACAAATCAAAAAAATAACTATTGAAAAAGGTGAGAAAAAACGGGAAATAAGCGAAGACGAGGAGTTGTCAGGGTTAGTCAGTTATATTGAATTGGGACGGTATTTGGTGGGTTTTGAGCTGGGGGAGGAAAAATACCACTTTACGGTGGAAACAGAGGGTGAGAGTAAAGAGTTTTTGCTGGGCCAAAAAATGGAGGATGGGGAGAACGTTTATTGGGCCAGTGAATCAGGCAAGCATTTTTTTGAAATCGACAAGGAGTTGTTTGATTCGTTGACAGCTTATATTGATTAATTTAGACTGAGGCAGTTAGAAATTAAAATTTTATGGTTAAAAAAAGCAAAAATAAGGGATTGAAGAAAATTTTGATGGCAGGGTTACTGGGAACTGTTATCGGCCTATTGGTATCCCCGAGGGCAAAGAAGAAAAGTAAAAAGAAGACAAAAGAGGTTTAGGTGGAAAGTTTTTGGCTGAGGAGGTCGTTAAGGGCTTTGATGCTGGCGGGGTCGTCGATGGAAGTATATAAGTGGGGTTTGAGGGATGAAAAATCTTTTTTCAATTGTGAGGGTGAGATGGCTAGATCTTTTTTGGTGATGATAATGAGTTCCGGTTTTTTGGCCAGAAAGGAACTATACTTTTCTAATTCGTGACGTATAGTTTGGTAGTCCTCTTTGGGGTCTAGGGATTCCGAAGAAATGCAATGAATCAACAGATTGGTTCTTTCGATGTGGCGTAAAAATTTATAACCCAAACCTTTACCGGAGGCGGCGCCTTCGATCAGACCGGGGATATCGGCCAAAATATGTTTGCCCTTGGTAACACCAAGATTGGGTTCTAAAGTAGTGAAAGCATAGGAGGCAACTTTGGCATCAGCTGAGGTTAACTGATTCAAGAGACTAGTTTTACCGGCGTTGGGTAAACCAATAAGGCCGGCTTGGGCAATAAGTTTTAACTGAAGAAAAAGTTTTTTGTCGGTGGTTTCTTGCCCCGGCTGAGATTGAAGCGGAGTGGTATTGGTAGAGGAACGAAAATAAAAGTTACCCTTGCCGCCCTTACCCCCTTTGGCAATAAGAGCTTGTTGGTCCGGGACGGTCAGTTCTAAACTGGTACCGTTGTCATAATTAACTACGGTGCCGACAGGGACTTTTAAAATCAAGTCTTGGCCCCCTTTACCGGTCCTTTTGTTGGTACCGCCTTTTTGGCCATCGGTGGCTAAAAATTTTTTTCGATGACGGAATTGACGTAAAAGAGTGATATCGGAACCAGCTATAAAAAAGACGTCTCCACCGTTACCGCCGTCACCACCGTCAGGTCCACCTTTGGGTTGGTGGCGATCACGATAGAAGTGGACATTGCCGTCACCTCCATTACCGGCTTTGATATGGATTTTGACTTCGTCTATGAGCATCTTATTTCAGAGCCTTGAGATACTCTTCTTTTGGTCGAAGTCCCATGAGAGTGTCGACGACGTTGCCGTTCTCGAAAATAAGAACAGTAGGAATGGACTGGACATTAAATTTGGTAGCCAAATCCTGGTTGTCTTCAATATTAACTTTGGCAATTTTGACTTTGTCCTTTAATTCTTCGGACAATTGGTCGATGATGGGAATCAGCATCTGACAGGGGCCACACCAAGAAGCCCAGAAATCGACTAAAACTTTGCCCTTATACTCCATAACTTCAGCGGTAAAATTTTTGGCGGTGATATCGATATGTGACATATTATTTTTTAATATTTAACTGATGCTAGACGAACTGTTCTTCCAATTTTAACAGTTCCGACAAAGAATTGAGACGGACCAGTTGTCGACGCAGTTTTTTGGCTTGAGGGTGACCCTTGCTGTATTCCAAAAAATGATGGCGTAAGGGATCAAAGCGGCGATGAGGGAAAGTCTGTAGATAGATTTGAGTGTGAAGAAGCATGGCGGAAAATTTTTGCTTGAGGGTGGCGGTTTGGTTTTTGAAAATCCAAGGGTTGCCAGGGGCGGCTCGACCGATAAGAGCGCCGTTGGTACCGAAACGACGGCAGTGATCGAGGGCTTGTTTTCTATTGGCCAGATCACCGTTGCCCCAAAGTTTAGTGTCGGTTTGAGCGACTAACAGGGCGGCTTTTTTTATTTCCGTCCAGTCAGCTTGGCCGGCATAACCTTGTTTTAAGGTGCGACCATGCAGAGTAATAAAATCCAGCTGATGCGTCAGAAGATGAGAAATCCATTTGGTGGTGATGGGTTTGTCGATACCGAGACGGGTTTTGACCGATACGGTGGGAGGATGCCGACGCCGATTCTTGACTGAAGAAAAACTTTGATTACGAGTAATTACTTTTAATATTTTGGCCGGCAAGTGAAGAGACGATAAGGAGGTGTCGGACTTATTGTAATCCCCCACTCCGGATTGAACTGCTTTGATCAGTCGAGAAACCCTTTTTGGCTGAGTAATGAGAGCGGCGCCGGAGTCGTGATTGGTAACGGTTTTGGCGGGACAACCCAGATTGATATCGATACCATCAAAACCAAGATGACAGAGAATGAGGGCAGACGAGTAAAAAGTGTCGGGGTTTTTGCCAAAAAGTTGAGCCACTAGGGGGCGTTGATTGGGGGTGAATAGAAGTTGGTCGTAAAGCTTGACACCGCCACGACTGATACCGTCGGCGCTGACAAATTCGGTAAACATAACATCGGGTTTGGCGATATCAGACTGAATTTGACGAAAGGGATAATCAGTGACACCGTCCATGGGGGCCAGTCCGACTACAGGCGAAGACTGATTAATGGTTTTTTTGAAATTCATTAACGACCTTTTCTGGCACTAGTGCGACGGGCGAATTTGGCCCCTATTTGAGAACCATAGTTACGAGACTGATAGACTGAGGAGCGAACATGTGACGAAGAGGTGGGAGTGGATGAGGTTTTGGCTTTAGGATAGCCCGGTGGCTTGTTTTGAGATGACTGATGATAGGCTTTTCTTTTCTTTTGGGCTTCAAGATGGCGAGCTTTGCCTGCCGGAGTCAAAAAAGGATCGGGTTTGGCAAAATCGACAATAATGGTTCGATCAGGACTAACATGGTGATTGTGGAACTTTTTCTGAGCGGTGACGGCATCTTCAATATTATCGAACTCGATATAAGCCATGCCACGACTGTTGCCCCGTTTGTTTTTGATAATACGAACGTCTATCACCTTGCCGCAAGCGACAAAGAGAGAAAGTAGCTGGCCTTCTCGAAATTCGAAGGGAACACCACCAATGAAGAGTCTTTTGTTAGGGGGGTTATTCCTCGATGTCATAGAACTCCGGATCACCGGCTGGATTTATAAAGCGGAAGGCTAAGTTGGGCTGTTGATCGGTGTCAATTTGGAAAACAATGGCGGTATTGACCCATTTTTGATGGTCGATGGTGATTTTGCTAAGCTCGAAGAGGTCTTTTGATTGGGTATAACCGTCGGAGTAGTAAGTGGTTTCAACCAATGTTTTGTTTTTATCCTGGTCAATTAAGACAAACTGGGGGGAGGGGTTGTTGCCGACCTGGTTGAAGGTGGAGGGGTTACCTTGGTTGCCCTCATCTCCCATGACGGAAATTTCAACCAGAATAAGCTTTTTACCTTCGTCCGGTGTTTTTTGGCCGGCGGTGTCAATTCCTTTAATGGATCGAGCCTTAAAGGAGGCCTGACCGGTAGCGTCCGGATCTTTACTTTTATAATCAACAGTGAATTCTTGGTTAAGAGGGAAAGTCTGACTGATTTGGATTTTAGCGTCAGCCAACTGGTCGGTATAAGGGGCAAATTCTTCGACCAATTCCTCGTCATCGGTGAAACTAACGCCTGATTGGTCTTTTTTACCGCAGGCGGACAAGAGGAAGGAACAAGATAAAAGTGATATGATAGAAAAGATTTTTATTTTTTTCATATGTCTATATTATACAAGAAATTAAAACTGGGTGAAGTGGGGACAAATTGTTATCTGGTTTGGGAAGAAAAAAATAAGCATTGTTTGATTATTGACGCGGCTGACAACGGAGTGTTTATATCGGAAGAAATTGAAAAATTGGGGTTGAAACCAATTATGATTATGGCTACACACGGGCATTTTGATCACGTACTGGGGGTATTGGCGTTAAAATTGATTTACAAAATTCCCTTTGCCTGTAGCTCTAAAGATGAGTTTTTGTTGAATAGGCAACAGGAAACGGCTGAGTTTTTTTTGGGACATAAGGTGGAAACGCCAAATTTGGTAAAGATTGATTTGGACTTAGATAAACAAAGTGAGATTAAACTGGGGAAAGAAAAATTTAAGATTATAAAAACACCGGGGCATAGTCCGGGAGGAGTGTGTCTTTATTATTCAAAACAGAATTGGCTGTTTTCAGGTGATACATTGTTCAAAGAGGCGGTGGGTAGAACTGATTTTGGTTATGGTTCGGCTAAAGATTTGCAAAAAAGTTTGGAGAGGATTTTTAAATTACCAAAAAAAACAATTGTACTACCGGGGCATGGCCAAAAAACAGTGATCGGAGCAGAAATGAAAAGAGCCTAGAAAAAGGTTAAAATATAGTTGTTCGTCGATGCCTCGTCGGCTAATGGTAGGCCAATCGGCTCTGAACCGATTAATCGTGGTTCGAATCCATGCGAGGCAACCAACTTGGTTTTTGAATGAGCAAATACCTCATTTAGCTTGATGCATTCGGAAAATTTCTGTGTTCCAGAAATTAGTTCTTGATATGTTGGAGCGGAGTCGAAAAGTACCCCAAAATACGAGGCTCTGGTAACAGGATCTGGGCTATCTATCAGCAAATTTTCTATGTGTTCCAGAAAATATTTTATATATTTCATAACCAACTCAATATCGGTAGGTTTTTCTAAGGTGTTTTTTTCTTTTTCAGCTAATAAGTTTCCGACTTGATTGTCAATTTTTATCAAATCTTCTTCGATATATTTTATGGCTACTTCCGAAGTTAAATACTTTATTTTACCGGCGGTAATTTTACCTTGGGTTTTTAATTCATCAATTTGCGAATCAATGTTTATTTTATCTTTGTTTGATTCCTTTTGTCTTTTGTTCCATTCGTTGATAACGGCTTTTTCCAAGGTCTCTCCGTAGCCTGGAGCAATTTTTATATTTCTAATAAAGTTGGCAACCGTCTCGTCAAAATCTTTTTTGGGTACTCGGAAGTAGTGACCTCGTTTATTGCAATGATAAGCAGGATAATATTTTCCGAGCCTACCTCTTGAGGCACTGCCATATAGGGGTTTATTGCAACGTGGGCACATAACCACCTTTTTATATGGAAAGTCAGGGTTTCTAACTCCTTTTCTTATTAAGTATTCCGGTGGTTGTTTCTTGTAAAATTTTATATTGCCATTTTCTTCTTCAATAATCGTTCTGCTTCCCCGATTGGCTTTATTAAACGTTTCTATAGACACTAAACCTCCAAATTTACCTTTTTGAGGATTATCTTTTGTCCATTTTACTAAATTAATGCCGGCATATATGGGATTTTTGACATACCTCCATAAAGCTTTAATATCAAGTTTATTACCACCTTTTTCTTTAATTATTTTGGTTCTATCATGACGATCTCGAAAATACATTGGTCGGCTTTTAAAGCCTAAATTATTTATTTTGTCAACGATTTGATGATCGCTTAAGGTTTGGCGACAGCGTAGTTCAAATATTTTAATAATCCAATTTGATTCAATTGGGTGAGGCATTAATATAACTCGTTTACCGTCAGGTGTTTCAATTCTCTCATTCATAAACCCCATGGGTGCTCGTCTTACCCAATATCCCATTCTGGAATAACGGATTTCGGCACCGATCATTCGGCTCATAATATCTCGAATTTCATCCTTAGCCCGTTCTGCCTCAAGCATCTCCGACTTTTTAGTGGGAGAATAGACACTCCATTTAAACGATACTCCCAAATGTTCCAAGGTATTTACTTGTTGTTGTCCGATTATTCCATAAATATCGACAAGTCTTACTTTATTTTTTTCTAACTGCATTTTGAGTTTTTCGTAGAAAAATGAACCACCTCGAGTAAATCGGTCGATTGATTTAATAATAAATATTTGGATATTATTTTTTTTATTTTTACAATAATCGATAGCTTCTTGAACTGGTTGTTCTTCCTTTGAAGCGGATTCGAGAAAAACGAAAATTTTCTTTATGTGTATATTGTGTGTCTGAGCGTATCTCTCAATCTGTTCTTTTTGGGCTTCCGGAGAATCACCATCTACCCCTTGTTTTACTGAAGAAACTCTAATGGCAGCTACCGCATTTTCTATTAATATTGATGTTTCCATAGTTATTCAAATATTTTTTTATCTTTATGTTGATCGGCAAATATTCTGTCAATTATTAAATTAGCTAAAAATAAAATCTTTTGTTCGGAAGTCATGGTTAATGTTGTTGGTATTGAGGAAGAATTAACGATTGATGATTTTTTTAGTCTTTTCATATCTGATTTGTTGAACATATAATTATCCTCTTATGGTTAATTATATTATCCCTAAAGGGATAATGTCAATACTGACAAAAGATATCAAATAAAGCTTTTTTCCAAAATACTTATCTATTAAAATGCAGTATTTTTACGTATATATGTTATATTTCGATATACTCTTATATATAAATAATGGAGATTAAAAATGACCCCAGTTGATTATCAACAACTTCAGTTATTACATCAGATTCAGCAACATCTCTTGTCTAAAGACCAGATTTTTTCACTCTATTTTGCCATGATACTGCCCTTACCTGTTTCCTGGAGGCTTAATTTCTATCATTGGCTAACTTTTTTACCCTTATTTTCCCTATCACCAATGGTAATAACCATTATTTTAGTTGTCGGCCCGATTTTGTTAATAGTCTTGCTTTATGTTTTAGTAAAAACAATTTGGGGAATTATGAAAGCGGTGATACCGTTATTTTTCTCTTTGTTTGCTAAGAAAAAAACGGAAAAGAAAATACTACAATTAATCTTTCCTTCAGATGCCAGCAAGTCGGCTTACGCCACTGAACAGCTTTATACTCTCCTCCATACCCTCTCCAGACAGGTAAGCTTTAGAGATCGAATAACTCAAAGAAAAAATGAGTATTCACTAGAAATTGTGTCCACTAAAAATGAAGGAATCCGTTATTTACTCTCTGCCGATCCGAAATTTATAGAAATTATCAGCCATAATCTTCTGTCCTATTTGCCCGGAATCAAGATTAAGGAAGTCAACGATTATTTTAATACTTTAAAATCCGGTCAAACAAATGAGAGATCAACCAGGATAACGGAATTAAAATTATCAAGCCACTTTGCTCTACCACTACAAACTCAAAAAACACTTTCAGAAAACGACCCCATCTCTTATTTGACCGGAAACATGACCAATCTTAAAGCAGACGATTTAATTTCTTTTCAAATAATCGTCAGTCCGGTTATGGATGTATTTCATCGAAAGATAATTTTAGAAATGAAAGAGTTAAGAAGTCGAATATACTTGGGTCGACCTTTAACTGAAGCTGTTCAGAAAAATACCTTTCAAAAGTTGGTGGCCTTACCAGGGATATCCACCCTTTGGTTTATTGTCAAAGGAATCGGGAAGCTGATGTATCTTATCCTTGGGTTTTTTATCAGTCTGATTTCGACCTTGGCAGATGACGGTAAATCGGCATCATTTTTACAGAAATCTCCAGTTCCTCCTCAGGAAATTTTAAATCCATATGAACAAGAATTGTCGGGCATAATCAAGGACAAGATTGACCGATCACTATTTGAAACTTCAATCAAATTATTGGTAATCACTCATAAAAACGAAGAAAGCAAAACGAGACTAAACGGTCTTTTGGCTTCCTTCGGACAGTTAAGTAGTCCTTATCAATCACTGATAGCAAAAAGTTATCTTTTTCGAAATATTAAAAGCAGGATAAAACAATTTTGGGGAAGGTCTTTGTCGGCAAATTCAATCCTTGATCAAAACCCTATCCTGTCAATATCAGAACTGACAGATCTTTATCATTTCCCTTATAGCGAAACGACCAAGACCGAAGGCATGGTAAATCTTCACAGCCAAGAATTACCCTCACCTTTGTCGGTGAAAAACAATGCCAATCTTGATGTGGTGTTTGGTAAGAATAAATATGCCAATGTGGTGAGTGATATCGGTTTAACCGACGACGATAGATCCCGCCATGTTTATGTTATTGGTCAAACCGGATCAGGTAAAACCACTATTATTTTTCATATGGCCAAAGACGATATTCAAAAAGGTCGCGGGGTAGCCATCCTTGATCCTCATGGATGGCTACCCCGCGACCTTTTTGAAT
>Ga0208279_1001665_pt1 | contig 11730 bp, 9 predicted proteins | sample AntAceMetag02UKM_FD_184766 | JGI IMG/M metagenome (GOLD analysis project Ga0208279, IMG submission 184766) | Saline lake microbial communities from Ace Lake, Antarctica - Antarctic Ace Lake Metagenome 02UKM (SPAdes) (version 2) | ecosystem: Environmental > Aquatic > Non-marine Saline and Alkaline... | reverse complement strand
AAGCTTGCCTATGTTGGCACTAAGCACGGGATAGAAGCGCGTATCCTTCCCTCGTATCCCTGGATCTCATTCTTCCCGATCCATGTGCGCGGGCTTGAACGGGGGAACATCCCCCAGAATGTGCGTGCCCTCTCTCTCCTCGCCATCTCCTTTGTGGAAGCATTGATCGTCCTTCTGCGCTTCCGTCCACAAGTGGTGATCGGGATGGGTGGATACGCATCGTTCCCCGCAGTCCTACTTGCCTCTGTCTTGGGGAAGATCCTTCCAATCCGAACAGTCATTCATGAACAGAATGCCGTGGCTGGCCTGACGAACAGGATGCTCGGCCGTTTCGTTGACAAGGTACTGATCTCATACCCGCAGACCAGGCAGCAGCTTGCTTCAACGCGCAACATCGTCACTACCGGGAACCCAATCCGCAGTGAGTTTCTCCTCGCCAAGCGCACGCGCTCTGCTTACGAGCGCTTCGGGCTGTCTCCTGATAAGAGAACCGTCCTTGTCTTTGGCGGCTCAAACGGATCTCTTGCGCTCACGAACGCTATCCGGAAGGCGCGGGAGCAGATCGCCAGAAATAAGGACATGCAGGTCCTCCTGGTCACTGGCGAGAGCGTTGACACCTCAGTAATCGAGTCGGAGTTCTCGGAAGCCGGTGTCACGAATATTGTGGTCAAGAGATACATCAAGCGGATGGGGGAGGCATTTGCCATTGCTGATCTCATCGTCTCCCGCGCTGGGGCAACGACCCTGGCGGAGATTACGTCTTGCGGAAAGCCGGCAGTGCTCATCCCGTGGGGAGGGGCGGCCGATGGGCACCAATGGGAGAACGCTCGTGTGCTAAATGATGAACAGGCTTGCGCTATCGTGGTTGAAAACGATATGCTAGACAAGCGTTTGGCGCGGCTGATTGAAGAGATGGTGAAAGATGAACAGGGGTTGAATTTGATGGCACAGAACTCGATGCGCATGGGATGCAAACAGGCGGCTGCCTCGATGCTTGGCGAGATACTGGTTCTCGTCAAAGGGGCACGAACTTGATTGGCAAGCCCAAGAGCTACCACTTTGTGGGAATAGCGGGCGCGGGGATGAGTGGCCTCGCCGCGGTGATGCTCGCTGGGGGAAGCAGAGTCTCCGGCTCTGACCTGCACGAGAATGCAGAGACCCAATATCTGCAACAAGCTGGAGCGGCGATCCACATCGGGCACGATCCTGCTCTTGTGAATGAGGACGTCGATGAGGTGATTGTCTCATCGGCCATCACGACGGAGAACGTGGAGATACAGACGGCACACAGGCTCAACCTTCCAGTAGTGCATCGACTGCACGCGTTGGCCGGCGTCCTTGACGGCTACACCAGCATCGGCGTTGCCGGAACACATGGGAAGACGACGACCACGGCAATGACGGCGACCATCCTGCGGAATACGGGCAGAGACCCAAGCTACCTCGTTGGTGCTCACTGCCCAGGACTGGGAGGTAACTCTCACCTTGGAGCGGGCGAGTTGTTTGTAAGCGAGGTCGACGAGAGTGATGGGCTCTTCCTCGCCATTCGTCCGACGATTGCTGTTCTCAACAATATTGGGCGCGATCACCTGGGCACCTACCATACGCTGGCAGCGATCAAGGAGAGCTTCAAACAGTATCTTCTACAGGCACAGAGGTCAGTTCTGGAGATCGATGACGCAGGTGTGTGCGCAGTTGCCGACGAGCTTCCATCTGCGCTCACGGTGGGCGTACATCCGGATGCGGATTTGCGCGCGATCAACATCTCTCACTACCACTTCCACACGACGTTCGATCTCACATATCATGGGAAGTATGTGACTCGCGTATTCCTCCCAGCACCCGGTGATCATAACGTGCGAAATGCCCTTTGTGCTATCGGCGCGGCAAACTTAGCTGGTGTGTCACTTGCCGATGCAGCGGATGCACTGGTGGACTTCCAGCTTCCTAAGCGCCGTTTTCAGCTGCTGGAAGAGAATGGGGTAACCGTGGTCGACGATTACGCCCATCTACCGGAGGAGATCGAGGTCACCCTGCAAGCGATCCGATCGGGGTGGATGAACCGGAGGATTGTTGCTGTTTTTCAGCCGCATCGCTACACCCGTACACAGGCAATCGGGGATGAATTCGGGGCCGCGTTCCGCCTCGCGGACACCGTCGTCGTCACTCCAATCTACCCCGCTTGCGAGCCCCCGATTCCAGGTGTCACCTCACAGAGAATCGTCAATTCGATCACGCGTAGAACGGGAAACGATGCTCTTCTCATGCACAACAAGGAGGAAGTTCTCTCCTTTCTCAAGGGGTACATCGAACCAGGTGATTTTATCATCAGCTTTGGAGCGGGTGACATATGGACGGTGACCACGAGCTTGTCACGTTTCCTCAAGGAAGGAAGCTTCTGCACCGCGTAGAGGATCTGGCTGCAAGCCTGGGATCTCTCTCCGGTGAGCTGAGAATTGACGAGCTACTGTCCGCTTATACAACAATCAAGGTAGGGGGTCCTGCCGATGCCTTCTTCCTACCGACGAGCATAAGTTCCTTGGTCGACGCGATAGGCCTCTGCCGCGACTATAGCGTGTCGTACTTCGTCCTGGGCAGAGGCTCCAATGTCCTCTTCTCCGATAGCGGCTACCACGGCCTCGTCATCTCCACTGTGCGACTCACCGCGTGCACGGTGAGCGATGGGCACCTGTCTGCTGACTGCGGCACACCACTTGCGAAGCTCATATCCGAGGCTAATGCCCATGGAGTTCATTCTCTTGACTTCCTTGTTGGGATACCTGGCACCCTGGGGGGAGCACTTGCCATGAACGCGGGCATCAAAGCGCGGTCGATTGGGGAGATAGTGGAGAATGTCACCGTGCTTTCCGGTGACGGCACTGTGGTGTCCATTGATCGGGATGCTTGTGGGTTCTCCTACCGAGCGAGTGCGACCCTCGAATCACGTCTTCCCATTCTTCGAGTTCAGCTTCGCCTTGACGAAGAGAAGTTCGACCTCGATCAGCTTCTCGCCCGGCGCGCGGTCACACAACCGCATGGCTCCCGTAGTGCTGGATGTGCCTTCAAGAACCCAGTTGGACGTTCTGCAGGTGAGTTAATCGAGCATGCCGGCTTGAAGGGATTTCGCGTGGGAATGGCCAAGGTATCTGACATACACGCCAATTTTATTATCAACTTGGGTGGAGCGAACAGCGCTGAGATCCGCAAATTAATTGACATTGTGCGCCAAAAGGTGTATAAAAGTTTCCATATCTTGCTTGACTTGGAGATTGAGGTTATCGACGGGTGAACGAGGGAGAATCGAGAAGTGCTGTTCGCTGGGCTGCCGTCATAGGGGGGATTCTTATCGCTGCTGCCATCATTGCCCTGTATACACCTTGGGTGCGTATCTTTGATCTACGGGAGATTGTAGTAAGAGGTAATTACTACACGTCCGCCGTAGCAGTCAAAGATGGCTCGGGTATTCAGGACAGAGTGAATCTACTGCGCGCTCCGCTCAAACAAGCACGGACTTTGCTGTTACAACTTCCCTGGATAATGGACGTATCGTTTCACAGAATCCTTCCGCATACACTTGAAATTATCGTTCGCGAGCGGAACCCGATTGCCCTTGTCGTTGATCCCAGCAACGCGAGTCGTCTGATGGTCCTCGGAGAAGACGGGGTCATCGTTGGCTACGCAAAGGACTCTAATTTGAACTTCATGTGCATAGGTGGAGTGGCGATTGCTAGCACTCCCTCGGGAAAGAAAGTACTGAATACGGCTGTAGTACAGACAGTTGCCTACCTGCGCAAGCGAGGCCTGGGAAGAGATCTCTTCCCGCGCATCGACTTCTCAAACTTAAGCGCGATCATTATGTACACAGTTGATGAGGGGGAGGTAATGCTCGGTCCGATCAGTGATATTGAGGATCGAATCGACGAGCTGACAGCGCTGCTGGATACGATTGATCTTGCGAGCTATCAGACGATAGATCTTAGATTTGGGGGTGAGGCGAGACTTGTGCCCCGTGAGGTGGTGAACCGATGAGAAAAGAAAGAGTGGTGGTCGGCCTGGATGTAGGGACGACCAAAGTAGTTGCTTTGGTTGGAAACGTGGCCGATGAAATGATCGAGATCATCGGCATGGGCAAGGCGGAATCACACGGGTTAGAGAAGGGGGTGGTTGTCGATATTGGTCGTACGATCTCTTCCATACGCAAAGCAATTGAAGAGGCCGAGAATATGGCTGATATCAAGGTGAGCTCTGTTTATGTCGGCATAGCTGGAAAACACATCAATTCAATCAACAATAGTGGCACTGTGTCGATCAACCGACCCGATCGCATCATTACGGATGAGGATATAAATCGAGTTGTCGAGACGGCGCAGGCAATCCAGCTCCCGCCGGCGAGTGAGATGATCCATGTCATTCCGCGGCAGTATATTGTGGACGGGCAGGACGGGATCACTGACCCTGTTGGAATGACTGGAACGCGCCTTGAGGTCGATGTACACATCGTCACTGGGGCGATCACCGCTGTGCACAATCTCGTTCGTTGCGTGGAGACTCTCGACGTTGGGATCGAACAGATCGTTCTGGAGCCGATTGCCTCAGCCCTTGCAGTCCTATCGTCTGCGGAGAAGGAGCTGGGCGTTATTCTGCTGGACATCGGTGGAGGCACGACGGATATCAGCGTCTTCCGCGGTGGCGATATCTGGTTCTCCAAGGTCATCCCCATTGCTGGTGAGCACATCACCAACGACATTACCGTCGGTCTGCAGACTCCAATCGAAGAGGCTGAGTTGATCAAGAAACAGGCCGGGACAGCGTTAGTAGATAGTGTTGGCGAGGATGAGAAGATTGAAGTGGCAACAATCGGCGGCGACGAGAAGAAGACCGTCTCCAAGAAGAAGCTCGCCAAGATTATTGAACCGCGTGTCGAGGAGCTTCTCGACTTGGCGATGCAAGAGGTGGAAGACGCCGGTTATCGCGACCTTGTCCCCGCTGGCCTGGTCCTTACTGGAGGGACTTCGCTGCTCGATGGGATAGTAGAATTTGCTCACCAGCGCTACGGGATCTCCGTACGCCGTGGGAAGATCCCACAAGGGATACATGGGTTGCGTGATATCGTTGAGTCGCCGATTTACGCCACGTCAATCGGCCTGTTGCGCTACGCTGTGGAGACCAAGGACTTTTCAAAGAAGCGATATGAACGGAAAAATGCATCGTTGATGAACAAACTCTTCTCATGGTTTAATCGTTTCTTCCGGGGGTAAAAGAAGAATGGCAATGGTAGATGAGAGGGTCCTGACCCCCCCCGCACGATTGATGGTAATTGGTGTCGGTGGCGGAGGCGGTAATGCCGTCGACCGTATGTTCGGTGATGGTCGAGCCAATGGCGTAGAGTTTGTGGCCGTAAATACTGATGCGCAGGTGTTAGAGGTGGTGCATGCACACCACACGTTGCAGATCGGACGGAAGTTGACGAGTGGGCTCGGTGCTGGCGGCAACCCGGAGATCGGCCGCCTCGCCGCGGAGGAAAGCCACGAGGAGATCGCGGATCTGTTGACAGGAATAGACATGGCGTTCATCACCTGTGGAATGGGAGGCGGAACAGGGACGGGAGCTGCCCCGGTTATCGCATCCCTAGCCAAGGAGGCCGGAATCCTCACCACAGGTATTGTCACGCGACCGTTCTCTTTCGAGGGGTTGGCTCGCGCCGAGAAGGCGGAGGCGGGAATCGCTCGGCTCTCGCAGGAGGTTGACGCTCTCATCACCATCTCCAACGACAAGCTGCTGAAGGTTGCGCCTACAGACACCCCGATAACGCGCGCGTTTGAGATGGCCGATGAGATTCTGCGCCAAGGAGTGGAAGGGATATCTGATCTAATCACCGTTCCCGGTATGATCAACCTTGACTTTGCCGACATCGAGAGCGTGATCCGCGGAGCGGGCACGGCGATGATGGGAATCGGCGAAGGCGAGGGAGAAGGGAAGACCAAAGATGCGGCGAGAAAAGCCATCTCATCACCACTCTTAGATGCCTCGATCAAGGGTGCACGCAAGGTCATCATGAATATCACCGGTGGGAACGATCTTACACTGGAGGAAGTCACAGAAGCGGCGTCCCTCATTCGTGAGGCAGTTTCCGATCGCGCCGACATCATCTTTGGCACGGCAATACGCGATGGTATGGAGACGGTGCGTCTGACCGTAATCGCCACTGGCTTCGCCGTAGTGCGCCCTGGCGAAGAGGAAGAAGGATCTGTTCTGGGAAACGAAACGATGCTCGCCAAGATGCAGAAGGAAAGACCACTTGGCTCGGACGACTTCGATATCCCCACTTACCTGCGCAGGAGTCGCAAAGTGCGGGATGAGAAATCACCTCCGTGGGGAACTGACGTAGATTAGGAGTTTGCCTCCTTGCCTTCTTGAGCGGGTAACGATCGTGTGATTGCAAGCCATAGAATGATCTTCTGTTGCGTATTTTCCACGCTTACTCAAGATCAATCTACTCTCCCTTCGTTCTTCGTGTCAGAGTTGTCAAAGTGGTTGACATCGGTATCGATCGGAGACCAAGAACGCCAAGAACAGAGATTTACCCCCTGCGCTTCGGGAGCAATAGCGGCTTAACCGGAATACACCACTAGTTCAGTTCTTTGTTCCAACAAAAAAGGAGAGGGAACCCTCTTCGCATCTCATTGCCTGCTGCTTATGTGGCAGGCTTTTTAATGTTTCGGATTGTTCATTCCATGATGTATAATATCCCCACCTTAAACCATAGAAGGGGACCATAGATGGCCAAGAAAGAGATTCTTGACAAGCTGTCAATCTACATCTCGCAGAAGAAGATGGAGGAGAAGCCAGTCAAGCGCCTGATCAGACTGGGAAACAAGAGGGAGCGCTCGATCAATTACCTGGTCGTTGAGGCGATCATCCAGTATCTAAACCGGGAGGAGAAGAAATAAGGTAAGAAACCATGTTGAAGAGCTCCAGGACTGCCTTGAAGAATTGCAAGATCACGTAGAGGATCTCACCGATTAAGAAGTGCTGGGTAGAGAGCAAGCGCCGCAGCCCAGTGTTACGCTTGACGTTGGTATGGCCATCAATGGCGCGGGGCACCAGTGGCAGCGTCTGAAGTGCGGTTCACACCTAACTTCAGCAAGGAATGATTAGGATAGGAGGCAGATCGATTGCACGCAGAGGACAGACATCTAAATGTGGTGTTTGAAGGGAGTATCCACCTAGAGGTGCCGCTCTTCCAACGACCATATGTATGGAAAGAACAAGATAACTGGGTGCCCTTGTGGGAGGCTTTCAGCGAGGCGTTTGAAAGACGTTTCCATGACGAAAGAGTATTTCCCCACTTTCTCGGATCAATTGTCTTAGACCAGACTGATACCCCTACTGGAGAAGTAACTGTTCGCCAAGTAATTGATGGCCAGCAGCGGCTGGCTACTCTGCAGATTTTGATAGCAGCGCTTCGTGATCTAGCAAACGAATTTGGCTTCAATGAGTATCGAGAAGGCTTCAATCGGCTTGTGAAGAATTTCGTGCCATCGGCGAAGAAACCAGAGAGCAGTTTTAAGGTGTGGCCTACGAACCAGGATCGTCAGGCCTTTCAGAGAGTGATGGCGGCAGGGTCGCTGGCAGCTTTGGCAGAGTCTTATGGCAAGCGACAAAGCGTCAAAGTCTTTGGACACCGAATGGCTGACTGTTACGGGTATTTTTTTCGACAGGTGAGAGATCTCTTACAAGATATGCCGGCTGACAGGATTGCTGATGCATTCGCAACTTTGTACGCAACAGTGCGCGATGATCTCGTCTTAGTTGTTGTTGACTTAGATAAGAATGATGACCCACAGTTGATCTTTGAAACTCTAAATGCACTTGGCACTCCTTTATTGCCTTCGGATTTGGTGAAGAACCTTTTGTTCCGGCAGGCAGCGGCCCAGAAGGCTGATCTTGAGACGCTGTATGCAAGAGATTGGAAACACTTTGACGACGAGGCTAAGTACTGGCGCGCTGACGTTAGGCAAGGCCGCTTGCGCTGGCCGAGGATTGACATTTTCGTCGCGCACTACCTTGCCCTCATGAAGCGTGACATCATTACGGTACCACATCTCTTCGACGAGTTCCGGAGATATTTGCTTGACAGCCCGCAAGATGCGGTGGCCCACTTGAAGTCTCTCCGAGAGTACTCTGAGGTCTTCCGACAGTTTGACCGTTATCCGAGGTCATCGCGAGAAGGGATATTCTTTGCCCGCCTTAAGGACCTTGATACAAGCATGGTGTTGCCTGTGCTTCTTGGAGTCCTGCGAGAACCTGATCCAGATGGGGATCACATAAAATTCATCGAGATCCTTGAATCATACTTGGTGCGACGGGCGATCTGCTCTTTGACATACAAGAACTACAACAGAGTTTTTGCAGACCTACTGCGACATCTTGCTAAGACGGAGTTCTCTTCAGCTAGGCTTGTGGAGTTTCTTGTCTCCCGTGAAGGAGACAGCGCTATTTGGCCCAGTGATGCCGAGTTTCGTAGAGCTATTATTGATATTCCAGCTTACAGGCGCCTGAAGCAATCGCGCGTTCGCCTGGTTCTTGAAGCTGTAGAAGCAGAGCTATACGATGCTAAGACGGAGAAGATTGAAATCATTGAGCATCTCACCGTTGAGCATGTGATGCCGCAGAACTGGAGAGAAAATTGGCCACTTCCAGAAGGAGCAGATCAAGATGCTGCTCTGGTTCGCGATGATTTGATTCATACGTTTGGCAACCTGACGTTGGTAACAAAGAAACTGAACCCATCAATGTCTAACGGACCCTGGGACAAGAAGCGTTCCGCGCTCCAGGAACACAGCGTGCTTGCGCTCAACCGGCAGCTTCAGCAATTCCCTGAGTGGGGCGACACGCCTATTAGGGACCGTGGCGAGCAGATCGCTAACATTGCACTGCGAATTTGGCCGCGCTCAACATAAGTATTAAAGAAACCAACAACGCTTTCTGTGTATATTCCAAAAGACCAGAAGGAGAGGAATCTGATTGAGCGTCTCGAGTGGTTGAGCAAGAAAGGCGATCGCTCAGTTTCTCGATCGGGAAGAGGGATGACGGAGGCATACCATGGCACACTCCTGCCAGTACGAAGGATGCAATGTTCCAGCCGAGGCCAGCAGTGACTTCTGTATCTTTCATAGTCCAAGCCCAAAAGACATAAAGAAATTCAAGAGCGCTCTATCGGACCAGCTCAATGAGGTTGGTCTTGCTGGAAATCGCAATAGCCGGTACTCCTTTACGGGGTACGTATTTCCCCACGTTCATACAGTGGACGCTTCGCCGTCAGAAGGTATACAGCTACCACAGACGATCAAGGGGGATGCCTTGTTCAACGGGGCGCGGATCGAGGGGGATGCCTTGTTCAACGGGGCGCGGATCGAGGGGGATGCCTCGTTCCACGGGACGCAGATCGAGGGGAATGCTTCGTTCAACGACGCGCGGATCGAGGGGAATGCCTTGTTCGACGACGCGCAGATCGAGTGGAATGCCTGGTTCGACGACGCGCAGATCGAGAGGGATGCTTCGTTCGACGACGCGCAGATCGAGGGGGATGCCTTGTTCAGCGGGACGCAGATCGAGGGGGATGCCTCGTTCCACGGGACGCAGATCGAGGGGGATGCCTGGTTCCACAGGACGCAGATCAAGGGGGATGCCTCGTTCAACGAGGCGCGGATCAAGGGGGATGCCTTGTTCAACGGGGCGCGGATCAAGGGGGATGCCTTGTTCAGCGGGACGCAGATCGAGGGGCGTGCTTTGTTTGACGACGCGCAGATCGAGGGGAATGCCTGGTTCGACGACGCGCAGATCGAGAGGGATGCCTCGTTCGAGCGCACAATGATCGAGGGGGATGCCGTGTTCCACAGGACGCAGATCAAGGGGGATGCCTTGTTCAGCGGGACGCAGATCGAGGGGCGTGCTTTGTTCGACGACGCGCAGATCGAGGGGAATGCCTTGTTCAACGGGGCGCGGATCGAGGGGAATGCTTCGTTCAACGACGCGCGGATCGAGGGGAATGCCTTGTTCGACGACGCGCAGATCAAGGGGGATGCCTGGTTCCACAGGACGCAGATCAAGGGAGATGCCTCGTTCAACGACGCGCAGATCAAGGGAGATGCCTCGTTCGACGCCGCGCGGATCGAGGGGAATGCTTCGTTCAACGAGGCGCGGATCGAGGGGAATGCCTTGTTCAACGGGGCGCGGATCGAGGGGAATGCTTCGTTCAACGAGGCGCGGATCGAGGGGGATGCCTGGTTCGACGACGCGCAGATCGAGGGGAATGCCTTGTTCCACAGGACGCAGATCGAGGGGCGTGCCTGGTTCGACGGATACGAGTGTAGATCTCTAGCGCTAGGGAGCAACAAACCCCGCATTCGTGGATGGGGAAACGCAAGATGTGGCATTCTCATCACTGATCCAGAAGCCGCTGTCTCGTTCTGGCGTTTCGCGCAACGCATCTTTAGTAGAATGGGGGAACGGGAGAAAGCTGACGCTGCCTTCTACTTCGAACGGCTCAACCGCTGGAGACTCCTTCGGCAGAACAAGGCGAATGACGCTGAGACTTGGATTGAACGATTGTGGAAGAACTGGACAGTAAGGCCGGGCTATTGGGCCCTGTTCTTGTTGGACTTGTTGTTCGTTCGCTGGACAACTGCCTACGGCGCTAGTGTAGCGCGGCTGTTCTTCACGTGGTTCCTGGTAATTGGCGGATTTGGCATCACGTTCTCCATGGTGCCGAGGCTCATTGAGCGCGCTGGCGTTCAGGTGTGGTCGCTTCGAAACTGGATTGTCGGCATTCACTACAGCGTCACAACCTTTGCTACACTTGGGCTCGGTCGCATCGGGCCGGGGTCATCACGCTTGGGTATGGTGCTGACATCCATTGAAGCAACCCTTGGGGCAGTTCTCATTGCGTTGGCAGTCTTAGTCATAGGGCGAAGGTTCATGCGGCAGGGCTAGTTTCGATCCCTCCCATCGTTTTGACCCGTCGGACAATGGTGTTGAACATAGTCACACAAGCTGCCTACATCAATCTCAGACACAAACGCCGTATAACTCCCTTTGACCTCCCTTTTCGCATAGTGGTATTATACGATTAACTGCGCTAAAGGCGCATGACTACAAAGCTGCGCACCGTTTTACCTTATGTGCTGTTTGCTCCCACTTTGTCGTTGTTTCACGCTCTCCATTCGCCATCAATCCCTGCAAATACTCCCGCAGACTACCTGCGCCAACCTCGGATAGAAACGCATCAACACTTTCCCTTGCCTCTTCTTTCTCGCGTTTGATCTGTGCGATAAGGCGCGCCGAAGCCTCATAGAACAACGGACGGGGATACTTGCCGACCACAGACAGGGGAAACCTACCCGACCATTGACACTCCTCTCAGGCGACGTAGCACCCGCCAAACGGCGGTTGTTCCAAGGTGGGTTGGGGCTTGTGCTAGGTAGCGGATTGAGGCGCTACTTTGGCCTTTAGGATCGATCATGCTTCGCAACACGTCGAACAAAGCGTTACTTGATCAGGCGATCTTCAGAGATGACGCGAAGGCACATGTCTGTTCCTTTCTAAGCTAAATACTGAGTACTGGAATCCAAATGCCAGAGGTGGGAGTTGAACCCACACGACCCGAAGGCCACGGGATTTTGAGTCCCGCGCGTCTGCCAATTCCGCCACTCTGGCTCGATACCGTGA
>Ga0208279_1001662_pt1 | contig 11752 bp, 9 predicted proteins | sample AntAceMetag02UKM_FD_184766 | JGI IMG/M metagenome (GOLD analysis project Ga0208279, IMG submission 184766) | Saline lake microbial communities from Ace Lake, Antarctica - Antarctic Ace Lake Metagenome 02UKM (SPAdes) (version 2) | ecosystem: Environmental > Aquatic > Non-marine Saline and Alkaline... | reverse complement strand
ATCCCGGCAACGAACCCCTGTCCAAGCTGCTCAAGCTGCCGCTGAACGAGGACGGTTTCTTCCTGGAGGCGCACGTCAAGCTGCGCCCTGTGGATTTCGCCGCCGACGGCGTCTATCTGGCCGGGCTGGCGCACTCGCCCCGCTTCCTGGAGGAGACCATCGCCCAGGCGCAGGCAGCGGCCATACGGGCGGTGACTCTGCTCTCCAAGACGGAACTGGAAGCCACGCCCATCATCGCCACCGTGAACCCGCGGCTCTGCTCCGCTTGCGGCCAGTGCGTCGAGGTCTGTCCTTACGGCGCACGGATATTGGAACCGGGCGCTCCCTACGCCGAGGTCATCGAGGTGCTCTGCCAGGGCTGCGGGGCCTGCATCGTCGCCTGCCCCAACAAGGCCAGCCAGCAGAAAGGCTTCGAGTTCGGGCAACTGTTCGGCATAGTGGACGCGGCGCTGGTGGCAGTGTGAGCGACAGGGTGGGTGGGGATCGGGTATCCGGTATTGGGTGTTGGGTATTGGGTATTAGATATTGGGTACTAGATATTGGGTATTGGGTATTGAACCTTCTCTGATCATCGATCACTGAGAACTCCGTTGAGGTGCTTTATGTCAAACGATTTCGAGCCCATAATCGTTGCCTTCCTGTGCAACTGGTGCACCTACACCGGCGCAGACCTGGCCGGCACATCCCGCATCCAGTATCCCCCCAACGTGCGCATCATCCGGTTGATGTGCAGTGGCGCCGTGGACCCGGTCTACGTGCTCAAGGCGCTGCTCGACGGAGCCGACGGCGTGCTCATCGGCGGCTGCTGGCCCGGCGACTGCCACTACCAGACAGGCAACTACAAGGCGCGACGGCGAGTGGCCATCCTCAAAGAGACCCTCAAACAGATGGGGCTGGAGGAAGACCGCCTCTGGCTGCGCTGGATCAGCGCCAGCGAGGGTCAGCTTTTCGCCGATACCGTCACCGAGATGACGGCGGCGATCAAGAAGATGGGTCCGAATCCGATGAAGCGAGAATGGGCAGCGTAGGATGGTAGATTGGTTGGTACATTGGTACATTAGTAGACCGGTAGACTGGTGTAGTTTGACACTCCCGGTAGTCCACCAATCTACCAATTTGCCAATCTGCCAATCTGCCGGCCTACCCACCGAGGCAGGAGATAGAGTATGCAGACAATGATAGTGGTAGCAAACGGAGACACCCTGGCAGCGATCCGCGGCTTTCTGAAGAGTCTGCTGGAACGAGGCGTTGTGGAAGCGCTGATGGTGCCCATGCGCGAACGGAACGGCGCAGTGACACCAGCGCTGGTCTCGCAGCCAAGACTCTTGGACGACGCCGATCCGCTGGCACCTGTGCTCTCTATGAACGGGGCGCGACTGGTCTCGGCTCTGTCCATCCGCGAGCCACGGGGCCGCATTGGCGTCGTGCTGCGCTCGTGCGAGATTCGGGCGCTCATCGAGTTGGTCAAGCTGCAGCAGGCCAGCCTGGACGATTTGCTCATCATCGGACTCGACTGCGCCGGCACCTACAAGCTGACCGACTACGTGCAGATGATGCAGGATGGGCCCGATGCCGAGTCGTGGCGCGAGCTCTATGCCGACCCCCTGGCCGACCGACCGCTCCGTGACGCCTGCCAGATGTGCGAGCAGCCGCTGCCGGAGAACGCCGGAATCGTCATCCAACTCCTGGGCGCCGATCTCGACGAAAACATCCCTATCAAACTCGCCGACGATCTGGGCGAGCGGCTGGGGCTGACGCCCGTGGCGCAGGCTTTCCAGCCTGCACGGGCCGAGAAGCTGATCGCCGCCCGCACGGCAGCGCGGGACGCGGCTTTCGCCGAGATCCGTCAGCGGCTATCCAGCCCCGAAGGTCTGACCGAACTGTTCTCCACCTGCATTCGCTGTCACAACTGCATGGTCAACTGCCCCATCTGCTACTGCAAGACCTGCCTCTTCCGCACCCCGGCCTTCAACCACGAGCCGGCGCAGTACATGACCTGGGCAGTGCGTGAGGGGGCCACCCGTCTGCCGTCCGACACGCTGCTTTTCCACCTGACCCGTTTGAACCATATGAGCACCTCCTGCATCGGCTGCGGCATGTGCACTGACGCCTGCCCTTCGGACATCCCGGTGGGACGGGTCTTCCGCGCTGTGGGCGAGAAGACCCAGGCGATCTTCGAGTACGTGCCCGGACGCAGCGTCGAGGATACTCTGCCGGTGACGACCTTCCGCGAGGATGAACTGGATGAGGTGTCGGTGTCGTAGTAGCTCTCCATGACCCGTTGAATGAATTCAACGTCTGTCACATAAAACCCGCTGAAAGCAGGCTACCAGGCCCGATCAACCCGTTTCAAACGGGTTTCCGGTAGCAGCCCAGGAATTCTACAGAGAAAGAAGGATTACACATGGGAAAAGAGATAAGAAACGAGGACATCGGGCGGTTTGCGGCCGCCTTCGATGCGGAACCCAAAAACCTGCTGGCATTGAACGCTGTGGCCAAGAACGGTATCAATGCCGTAGCCCTGAGCAGGGAAGCGGTGTATCGAACTAACCACACATACTCACACCGGGTGGACACACCCGGAGCCACCAATCAAGAGAAGAGTGGGCGGTGCTGGATGTTTGCCGGGCTCAATACTCTCAGGCTGGCGGCCATTGACAAGATGAACCTGCACAGGGTCAAGAAGGAAGGGGGGGGAAGTTTTGAGCTTTCGCAGAACTACCTCATGTTCTGGGACAAGCTGGAAAAGGCCAGCTTCTTCCTCGAGAGTATCATTGAGACGCGAGATGAGCCTCTGAATGGCCGGCTCGTCATGTGGCTGCTGGCCAATGCCCTTCCCGACGGCGGGCAGTGGGACATGTTCGTGAACATCGTCCACAAATATGGTGTGCTGCCCAAGCGGGTGATGCCCGAAACACATAGCAGCAGCAATTCGAAGCAGATGAACCGTCTGCTCGTCGCCAAGCTCAGAGAGTACGCCTGGACGCTGCGGCAAATGCACCAGCAGTCCGCTTCTGTAGAAGAAATGCGCGGGGCCAAGAGCGAGATGGTGCAGGAGTTCTACCGCATGCTCTGCATCCATCTGGGAAAACCGCCCGACAGCTTCTTCTGGGAATGGCGAGACAAAGACAAGCAGTTCCACAGGCACGGCGACATCACCCCCACAGAGTTCTTCGAGCTATACGTGTCTGTTAACCTGGATGACATGGTCTGCCTGATCAACGCCCCCACCAGCGATAAGCCCTTCCGCAAGCTCTACACGGTGCAGTACCTGGGCAACGTCGTAGGCGGGTACATAGTCCGCTACCTGAACGTTGACATTGAAACACTGAAGAAGGCCGCCGTCGCCATGATCGTTGACGGCCAGACAGTGTGGTTCGGCTGCGATATGAGCAAACCGCTGGAGCGAGAGATAGGCACTCTCGATCCGAAAGTGTACGACTATGAGCTTGTCTATGACACCCAGTTCAGGCTAAACAAGGCCTGTCGCCTGGACTATGGACACAGCAAGATGACCCACGCCATGCTGTTCACCGGAGTTGATCTGGACGATACGGGCAAGCCCATCAAGTGGCGTGTCGAGAACAGTTGGGGAACCAAGGACGGTGATGCGGGCTACCTGGTCATGACCGACGAGTGGTTCAATGAATACCTCTACGAGGTAGTCGTCAGCAAGGAATACCTTTCTCCTGAGCTTCTGCCGGTGCTGGATACTGAGCCTGTGGTGCTCCCGCCGTGGGATCCTATGGGGGCGCTGGCGAGGGCGAAGTGAGCCTAGTCAACGAGCAATGAGTTCGTAGCGAAACGTGTCGCGTGTCATGTTTCACGTGTCACGCTCTCCGCATGTCCCACTTCAAGCAGGGGACACAAGAGGGACTACGTGTCATGAACAACGATAGCAACAGACCAGCGGCGCTGATCATCGGCGCAGGAATCGCTGGCATCCAGGCTGCGCTGGACATCTCCGACGCCGGCTTCAAGGTTTACCTGGTGGAGCGGGAGCCCAGCATCGGCGGCCGCATGGCCCAGCTCGACAAGACCTTCCCCACGCTGGATTGCTCCTCGTGCATCCTCACCCCGCGCATGGTTGAGGTAGGCCGCCATCCGAACATTGAGATGCTGACCTATTCTGAAGTGGAGTGGGTGAAGCGAGAAAACGGGCGATTCCAGGTACGGGTGCGCAAGAAAGCCCGCAGCGTGGACGAGGACAAGTGTACCGGCTGTGGGGTCTGCACCGAACACTGCATTGTGCGCAATATCCCGTACATCGAAGAGAACCGGTAAACTGGGAAACTGGTAGTTGGTCTCCACTGCCGATTTGCCAAATGCGAAGGACTTGGAATATGGGTCAAAGTGAGCCAGCATTGGAACTGGAAGAACTAGGAATGGAAATGGTGACCGTCGAGAGCGTCGTGGGCCGGCATAGGCGGGACCCGTCGGCTATCATTGCCATCCTGCAAGACCTGCAAGAAGAAATGAACTACCTGCCGGAGGGCACGCTGCGCTACGTGGCCGAACGGTTGGACATCCCCGTATCCAAGGTGTATAGCCTAGCTACGTTCTACCGGGCTTTCAGCCTGGAGCCGCGGGGCAGGCACCTGATCCACGTCTGCACGGGCACCGCCTGTCACGTGCGCGGAGCGGTCAAGGTGCTGGACACGCTGGAACGGGAACTGGGCATCCACGCCGGCGAGACCGACGAGCAGATGGAATTCACATTGGAAACCGTCAACTGCCTGGGCGCTTGCGCTCTGGGGCCCGTGCTGGTGGTGGATGGCGAATACCACGGCGAGATGAACCCGGCCAAGGCGAGTCGTCTGTTGAAAAGGATGCACCGGACACGCTCCGACGGGGAGGGCGAGGCATGACCCCAGTGGAGACACTGCGCAGCCTCGAAGATCTGAAGCGATTGCAGGCCACGCTGGCAGCAGCGCACGACCCCAGCCAGCCATGCATCACCGTCAGCAACGGCACCTGCTGCCAGGCCTATGGTTCGAAGCGGGTCATCTCTGCTTTCGAAACAGAGTTGGCCGGGCGAGACCTGGCAGAGCAGGTCAAGCTCAAGACCACCGGCTGCCACGGCTTCTGCGCCATCGAGCCCATTGTGATCGTGGAGCCCGCCGGCATCCTGTACCAGAAGGTCAAAGACAAGGATGTGTCAGAGATCGTGGAAAAGACTGTGCAGCAGGGGCAGATCGTGGAGCGGCTGCTGCACGTGGACCCAGCTACGGGCGAGCGGGTCACCTACGAGAAGGACGTACCCTTCTACCGCAAGCAGCAGCGCATCCTGTTCGAGCAGGCTCGCTCCATTGACCCTACACGCATTGAGGACTACATCGAGCTGGGTGGCTACCGCTCGCTAGGCAGAGCGCTCTTCTCCATGCAACCCGAAGAGGTGATTGATACGATCAAGCGCTCTGGCCTGCGAGGCCGCGGCGGAGCGGGCTTCCCCACCGGGCGCAAGTGGGAAAGCTGCCGCCGGGCAGCAGGTGAGCCCAAGTACGTCATTTGCAACGCTGATGAGGGAGACCCTGGAGCATACATGGATCGCGGTCTACTGGAAGGCAACCCTCACAGCATCCTGGAAGGCATGATCATCGCCGCCTACGGTATCGGCAGTCACGAGGGATACGTCTACATCCGCCACGAGTACCCGTTGGCCGTGCACCATCTCAGCCTTGCCCTGGAACAGGCACGGGCCTACGGCCTGCTGGGGCAAGGCATCCTGGGCTCCGGTTTCGATTTTGACGTTGCCATCCGGCGCGGCGGCGGAGCGTTCGTCTGTGGCGAGTCGAGCGCCTTGATGCGCTCGCTCGAAGGGGATGTGGGGGAACCACAGGCCAAGTACGTGCGCTCGGTGGAGCGCGGCCTGTGGGAGAAGCCCAGCAACCTCAACAACGTGGAGACCTGGGCCAACGTGCCGCTGATCATTGACAAAGGCTGGGAGTGGTACGCCAACATCGGCACCGCGGGCAGCAAGGGCACCAAGATCTTCTCCCTAGTAGGCAAGGTCAACAACACCGGCCTGGTGGAAGTCCCCATGGGCATCACTTTGCGGGAGATCATCTTCGACATCGGCGGCGGCATTCCCGAAGGCAAGAAGTTCAAGGCCGTGCAGACCGGCGGGCCTTCGGGCGGCTGCATCCCCGAAAGTCTGCTGGACCTGCCGGTGGACTTCGACGAACTGACCAAGGTCGGTTCGATGATGGGCTCCGGCGGCATGATCGTCATGGACGAGTGCATCTGCATGGTGGATGTGGCCCGCTACTTCCTGAACTTCCTGCGTGAGGAATCGTGCGGCAAGTGCACTCCCTGCCGCGAGGGAATCGCACGCAGCCTGGAGGTCCTCAACCGTATCTGCAATGGCGAGGGCCGGCCTGACGACATAACCCTGTTGGAAGAGTTGGGCGAACTGCTGAAGGGGTTCTCACTTTGCGCGCTGGGCAGAACCGCGGCCAATCCCGTGCTTTCCACCATTCGGTACTTCCGCGACGAATACGAGGCCCACATCCACGATCACAGATGTCCGGCTGGTGTGTGCAAAGCGCTGATCACCTACAGCATTGACCCCGAGAAGTGCACCGGCTGCACCGCCTGCGCTCGCCAGTGTCCACAGAAAGCGATTACGGGAGAGAAGAAAGCAGCACATACCATAGACCAGAGTCTCTGCATCAAATGCGGTGTCTGTCTGGATACGTGCAAGTTTGACGCCGTGCTAGTGGTGTAGATAGCCAGTGTGGGAGTGTGGGAGTGTGGGAGTGTGGGGGAAGTGGAAGTGTGAAAGATGATAGAAGTCACGATTGACGGACAACCCCTCGAAGTCGAAGAGGAAACGACCATCCTGGAGGCCGCTCAGCGGTTAGGGATACCTATTCCCACGCTGTGCTACCACCCTGCGCTGGAACCCTATGGCGCATGCCGTCTATGCACGGTGGAGATCACCTACAATGGCCGCTCTCGGCTGGTCACGTCCTGCAACTACCCCATCCGCTGGGAGATCGAGGTGCAAACGGCCTCGGAGAAGGTGCTGAAGGGGCGAAAGCTGCTGGCTGAGCTGCTCTTGGCCCGCTGTCCCAACGTGCCCGAGGTGCAAGAACTCGCTGCCAGCCTGGGGGTCACTGAAGTACGCTTCGAGCCGCAGGATGAGCTTTGCTATCTGTGCGGGCTTTGCGTGCGGGTGTGCGAGGAAATGATCGGCCAGAGCGCCATCAGTTTCGTGGGACGCGGCGTAGACCGAGAGGTCGGGACACCCTTCCTCAAATTCTCCGATGATTGCATTGCCTGCGGGGCCTGCGCCTTCATCTGCCCCACAGGGGCGATCAAGCTGGAACAGATCACCGACAAGGAGCTGCGGCCGCTGCTGTTGGAGTTTGACGTAGGTCTCGCTGGGCGAGGCAACATCTACATCCCCTTTGCCCAGGCCGTGCCCAAGATACCGGTCATTGACCGTGAACATTGCCTGCACTTCACACTGGGGCGCTGCGGGGCCTGTGAGTATTTCTGCGAGGCGAAGGCCATCAACTACGACCAAGAAGACGAGTTCCTCGACGTGGAGGTGGATGCCATCATCGTGGCCACCGGCTTCGATCCCTTCGACCCCACGGAGATGCCCGAATTCGGCTACGGCCAGTATCCCGAGGTCATGACCGGGTTGGAGTTCGAGCGCCTGGTGTCGGCTTCCGGCCCCACGGCAGGCAAGATCAAGCGCAACGGCAAGGAGCCACAAGAGGTGGTCTTCATCCAGTGCGTCGGCTCCCGTGATGCGCAGCATGGCCACGCCTACTGCTCCCGGGTGTGCTGCATGTACACGGCCAAGCAGGCGCACCTGGTATGCGAGAGGCTGCCCGACGCCCACGTGACCATCTTCTACACGGACATCCGTGCCTTCGGCAAGGGGTTCGAGGAATTCTACGACCGCGTGCGGCGGGAGGGGGTGCTCTACCGCCGAGGCAATCCCTCGGAGATCATCCGCCGCGGCGACAAGCTGATCGTCCGCGCCGAGGACACGCTACTGGGCGAGCCGGTGGAAGTGGAGGCCGACCTGGTAGTGCTGGCCATCGGCATCGAGCCGCGAGCTGACACCGCACAGGTGGCCGACCTGCTGGGGCTGGCCCGCTCCGACGATGGCTTCTTCCAGGAAGCACATCCCAAGCTGCGGCCGGTGGACACTGGCTTGGAGGGGATCTACCTGGCCGGCTGCTGCCAGAGCCCCAAGGACATCCCCGACACCGTGGCCCAGGCCAAGGCCGCCGCAGCAGCAGCGATGATCAGGTTGGTGAATCGGTAGGTTGGTACATTGGTACATTGGTAGATTGGTACATTGGTAGTTGGTAGATTCGGGTAGACACCAGTTTACCAATTTGCCAGTATACCAGTCACCTCTGGAGACCCAGACATGCAGATACAAGCTCGTCAGTTCGCTCGAGAATACGATCTCTACGGCTGCATCCAGTGCGGCAAGTGCACCGGCGGCTGCCCGATGACGCTCAAGACGCAGCTCAACATCCGGCGGCTCATCTACCAGATCCTCGTCGCCGGCAGGAGTTTCGACCTCTCGGGCATTGAGGTGCTCTGGGACTGCACGACCTGCAACACCTGCACCGCCCGTTGCCCCAAGGACCTCAACCCCATGGAGATCATCATCGGCATGCGCAGCGCGCTGGTCGAGAGCGGCCGCGTCCCCTCCACGGTCAAGGTGGCCCTGCAGAGTGTCTTCAACCAGGGCAACCCGCTGACCTTCGCCCGTTCCGACCGCGCGGCCTGGGTGGGCGACCAACCGGTGAAGAACATTGCCGAGCTGGGCGAGGAGGCCGATTTCCTCTACTTCGTGGGCTGCTCACCTTCCTACGACCCGCGCATCCATCCGACGACTCGGACGCTGGTGGAGGTTTTCGACCGCGCCGGGTTGAGCTTTGGCATTCTGGGGAACGAGGAGCAATGCTGCGGCAGCGAGGTGCGGCGGATGGGCGAGGCGGGGCTGTTCGAGATGCTGACCGAAGACAACATGGCGCAGTTCGAGGAACTGGGCGTCCACCGCCTGGTCACCGTCTCCCCGCACTGCTACAACGTCTTCAAAAACGACTATCCGCAGAACGGCTGGAAGCTGGAAGTGCAGCACTACACCCAACTCGTGGCCGATCTCATTGAAAACGGCAAGTTGACCTTCTCGGGCCGGCTAGACAAAGTGGTCACCTATCACGATCCCTGCTACCTGGGCAAGCACAACGGGATCTATGATGCCCCGCGGGCCATCCTGCGCAGCATCCCTGGGCTGGAACTGGTGGAGATGGATCGCTCGCGCGAGCGGAGCCTGTGCTGCGAAGGCGGTGGCGGGCGCATGTGGCTGGAAGGGACAAACCGTGAGGAGAAGCTGGCCGGCCGCCGCGTGCAGGAAGCGTTGGAGACCGGCGCGCAGATCCTGGCCACCGCCTGCCCCTTCTGTGTGCTCACGCTGGAAGAGGCGGTCAAGCTCGCCGGCCTGGAAGAACGCATCCAGGTGATGGAGATAATGGAACTGGTAGCAGAGGTGTTGTAGGACGTCAATGGTCAGGCAATGTCATCAAGTTAAGCGTAGTCTAGCCCCTCGTGGGCGTCTTGTGGCAGCAAGAAACGGGCACAAGGCCCTATGCTACACCTTAGCTCAATGACATTGAATGGTCAGTGACTGGCGATCAGATATTGGAGATTAGAGATTAGAGATTGGTGGTTGGAGGTCAGAGGTTGGATATTGCCTGATCACCGATCCCTGACCACCGATCACTTCACGGAGTGAGGTATGGCTCGCACACCCAAAGTCGGCGTCTACGTCTGTCATTGCGGCATCAACATCGCCCACACGGTGGACGTGGAGGCGGTGGCCGAGTACGCCAGCCGGTTGCCCTGCGTGACCGTCGCCCGGCACTACACCTACATGTGCTCCGACCCAGGGCAGAACCTCATCAAGCAGGATATTGAGGAACTGGGTCTGACCAACGTGGTCGTCGCCTCCTGCTCGCCGCTGATGCACGAGCCGACCTTCCGCACCGCCTGCCAGGAGAAGGGGGTCAACCCCTACCAGTTCGAGATGGCGAATATCAGGGAACAGTGCTCCTGGGTTCATGCTGCCGGAGCAGCGACCACCGACAAAGCCAGGCAACTGGTCACCAGTGCGGTAGCCAAAGCCATCTTGCTGGAGCCGCTGGTGGAGCGGCAGGCCGACGTGACACCGGCGGCGCTGGTCATAGGCGGGGGCGTGGCGGGCATCCACGCCGCGCTGGACATCGCCGACGCTGGCTTCCAGGTGTATCTGGTGGAGAGAAGCTCAGCGCTCGGTGGGCGGGCCATGCAGCTCCACGAGACCTTCCCCACGCTGGAGTCAGTGGGCAAGCTCCTCGCTCCGGTCATCGCCCGCGTGCTGGAGCATCCCCGCGTCAAAGTACTCACTGACACCGAGGTGGCCGAAGTAGGCGGCTACTACGGCAACTTCGAAATCAAAGTCGCAAGGAGCAAGGACGCAAGGTCGCAGGGGAGCAAGGAGGCAACCTCCAACCTCCAATATCCAATATCCAATATCCAAGTCGGCACCATCATCGTAGCTACGGGATACGACCTCTTCGACCCCACCGCGCTGCCGGAGTTCGGCTATGGCGAATACCCCGAGGTCATCACCGGCATGGAGTTCGAGCGGTTGGCCACGGCCGGCGAGATCATCGTCAACGGCAAGAGACCGCAGGAGGTGGTCTTCATTCACTGCGTGGGCTCACGAGATCAGCACCGGGGGCTGGCCTACTGCTCCCGCGTCTGCTGCATGGTCACCGCCCGGCAGGCGCACGAGGTACGGCAGATGCTGCCCGAGGCCAACGTCACCGCGCTCTACATGGATGTGCGGGCCTTCGGCAAGGGGTTCGAGGAGTTCTACGACCGCGTACGAAGAGAAGGGGTGCTATACCGCCGCGGCAATCCTTCGGAGATCATCCGCCACGGCGACAAGCTGCTCGTCCGTGCCGAGGACACGCTGCTGGGCAAGCCCATCGAACTGGAGGCCGACCTGGTGGTGCTGGCCGTGGGCATGACGCCGCGGGCGGACACGGAAGAGATGGCGGCGCTGCTGCGGCTTTCCCGCTCGCCCGACGGATTCTTCATGGAAGCGCATCCCAAGCTGCGCCCGGTGGACACGGCCACGGGCGGCGTCTATTTGGCGGGATGCTGCCAGGGGCCCAAGGACATCCCCGACACCATTGCCCAGGCCAGGGCTGCGGCCGGGGCAGCGATGATCCCGCTGATGCGGGGCAAGGTGAAGGTGGAGGCGGCCGTCGCCTTCGTGGAAGACGAACTCTGCGCCGGCTGTGGTATGTGCGCAGAGCTGTGCACTTACGGAGCCTTGGCGCTGCACCCCGTGCGCGGCGTGATGACTGTAAACGCCGTGCTGTGCCAGGGATGCGGCGCCTGCGCCATGGCCTGCCCTTCGGGGGCCATGAACCTGCACCACTTCACCTTCGACCAGGTCATGGCCCAGGTGGATACGCTGGTGGACGAGGTGCTCTGGTGGCCGGTGCGGGAGCCGCAGTTGGTGTAGGAGGAACGAGGCTGATAGAACGGGATAGTTTCCAGCGCCGCACCAAACTACGGTGATAAGGGAGCCCCAGTCAGAGGAAATCGCTGGCTGGGGCTGTTGCTACGTCCTGGAGCGTAACGAAAGGCCTTCGCCCTGGACTTGGTCGCCGTAGAGGTGAGCGTGGCCGCGGGTGTTCGGCTTGGCGTAGCAGTTGGCGTC
>Ga0208279_1001653_pt1 | contig 11796 bp, 5 predicted proteins | sample AntAceMetag02UKM_FD_184766 | JGI IMG/M metagenome (GOLD analysis project Ga0208279, IMG submission 184766) | Saline lake microbial communities from Ace Lake, Antarctica - Antarctic Ace Lake Metagenome 02UKM (SPAdes) (version 2) | ecosystem: Environmental > Aquatic > Non-marine Saline and Alkaline... | reverse complement strand
GCAGTTTTATACTGCGGCGAAGCCGCTACAAAAATATTTCTACAGAAAACGACCTAAAGGTCGGGGTATTAAACCCCTATGCGGCTACGCCGCAATAAATAGTATGTTTATAGAATGTTTAGCATTGGTATTTTTTCTACATCCTGAAATTCCAAATTAAATCCCCAACATAATGTATGTTCTTCAGTACTTTTCCTGAATCCATATCTCTCATATCATCAGAACTGAACATTGCTATGCAAACTGCAATCGGCTTATTATTATTCTCATCCACAACAGCAACCGGGTCGCCAGGCTCTATTCCATCTTCAATATCTGTTATGCCAGGCCTCATTACATCTGCTCCGGATGCAAGGAATTTTACTGCACCCATATCTACAACCACTTTCTTAAGAGACACTCCATCAAGAAGGGCCTTAAGTGTAGGTATAATCTTGTTCTCATAATAGAAGAACATTGGCTTATCATTTATGCTGACAATCCTAAAATCATCTTCAATTATCTCAACATTATCCTTTTTACCTGCTTCATAATCATATTTGCTGGTTTGGGTGTTAAGTTCCCTTATATCTGATTTCCTAAGCTTTTTCTTTTTCATTGCAATTATCCCTCTTTTAAATGGATTCCATATTGACTTCCATAATGCTTTCAGGTTCTTTCATATTCTTAATAATTTCCCTTTTCAGGTACCTGCTTGCCTTATCAGCACAGATACCAAGGGTCCTTCTTGAGATAAACTTACCCATCCTTATTACAATCTCATTATTGTCATCAAATTCCCTGTTAATAGAGCAAATAATTTCATCAGAACACCCATTAACAGTAATTGTTATCTTTAGTTTATCAAATTCAAGCAGTTTTCTTATCTCTTCCAGCTCAAAGTCTGCATTAATGCCTATAATGCAATTCCCTCTGATTGTCAAATCCTTGTCTTTAGTGAATTCTAGAGTTGTCCTGTGGTCTCCAATAATATTCCTATGTCCCCTGCAAAAAAATTTATATTTCATAATAACATCATAATAAATAGAATAAGAAAATAAATTAATAAATCTTGCGCTTAAATCAGCTCATCAATCTTCTTGTCTGTGCCCTTTGGCTGAGCCTGTGTCTTTGCAGCTTCAGCAAGTTCCTGGGCCTGTGCTTCAAGATCTACACCCATTTCTTTCAATGCCTTTATATGCATCTGCATAAGGGATTCCACAATACTCAGTATCTTAGCCATTTCTTCCCTTTCCTTAGCAAGAGTATGCAGAGCGCCCTTATGGAAACCAATCTGCTCATCCTTGCTTACTTCATTATTTTTTTCTGTCATATTATTTCACCTTGATTATTATATATCAGATAATTATATTATCTTTATGTTACTCTAAGAATATTAAAGCATTTATAATAATTTTGTTTTTAAATGACAAGGGACAAGAAATTCTATGAATAATGCAACATATATCTACAATAAATCTGCATTAGATTCTGTGAAAAATACTGTGAAAAATACAGAAACATTTATATAATATTAATTTAATATTAACTAAATATTATTTGAATATTAATTTTAAAATGGTATTTATACAGGAGCCAAAAAAAGGGCAGATTACAATTACCATACCTACAAATATAGCCAGGCTTACAGGCTGGAAAAAGGGGGATGAACTGGTGGTTATCCCGTCAGATGGAGAAGTAATTCTCAAGAGGATTAAAAAGAATGAGAAAAAATACTAAAATAATTGCAATTATCGCATTGGCAGCATTCATTATCAGCTGTATTAGTATTTCTATCAATGCAGGAACAGGTGGACCTTTCAGGATAACTGGAAATTCTGTTATTGGCTTTGTTGGATTCTGCTATAATCATCAGCCAGTTTTTGATCCATATGGTCCTTTCAATGCAAGAGAAGGCGAACTTTTTACATATGACATGAATGTATCAGACCCTACACAGGGGATTCGCCCATTATGGACTGACAATGCATCATTCTTCAATATCTCTTTTGATACAGGGTATATCAGTTTTAACCTGCCTGACACCAGCGACGACAGGTGGGTGGGAATTCATCCTGTTTATATTTCATTTAACGATGATATCGGCTGCTCAAACAGTATGATAAACACTACAATCTTCTTTAATATTACATGGATGAACCATCCTCCCCACATTACTGATTTTTTCCCAATCGGCAATTATACAATAACTGAAGAAGGAAGCCTGTATTTCAATATAACCTTTAGGGATCCTGACAATGAAAACATTTTCAGCTATGATGACAATAACCTGTCTGTAAGATGGTGGGTAGACGGCACCCCAATAAAGAATGACGCACTTTTAACACCAAGAAACTGGTCAGAGGCAGTATATCATCCAGATTACAACAGTTCAGGCCTGCACCTGGTCTGGGTTGAAGTTGATGACGGCGAATTCAAGGATACACTATATTGGTTTATTAATGTCACAGATGTCTATGTAAACCTTTCAATAATCCAGCCTGAGGACAAGACTTCACTCCTAATATTTGACAATTATTCAATATTCACCAACATATCTGTATTTGAGAACAGGCCGGCAGTAAACTGCACAGCCACATTCAATATTTATAACAAGACAATATTTGACAAAATGCCTTATGAGAATTACACTCATTTCATTCCATATATCCCTCCATACGGCTCAATAATAGAGACTTGGGATATCTACACATGGTATGTGGGATGGAGTTTCATAAATGTTACACTTGACTGTGAACAGGGAGGTTACACATACAAGGACAGGTTCATGCTGGGTGTCAATGCCACAGAAATGTATCAGGATATTATACTGCCTGAAGGAATACATTATAATGAACCAGTTTCTCTTCCTGCATACGGCAACTATCTGTACAGTATCAATTTTACATTCAATAACATTACTACCCACTCATCAAAAATTTTCGGCTGTTACATCAACCAGAGCAACTGCTATGATGACCTGCAGCCCGGCTGTAAGCAGATATTCGTGAATAAGTCAACAATTTATGGTATTGCATACTATAATGCAACTTTGGAATACAAGATAAAGGATGATGACATAATCACATCAACACTGGGCAACACAACAGACAACTGGATACCATGGGGTGTGGAAAGATGCGGAATATATTATTCAAATAACATGACTCCTGTTTTTGAAAGGAATTATACATGGAGGATACATGTGCACCCTATAGAATGGACTACTGGGGATATTGCGAATGCATTAAATGCAAAATCTGCAGCAAACCAGTACCTGAAAAACACAATCCATTCAGATGATCTAGGTGATGTAACTTTCAGTGTTACAAAATATGGAGGCACTAAAGTAGAGCTTGTCTGCAATGACGGCATTGACAATCCTGATGAATCAGATACACTGGTTGACTGCTCTGACCCTGAATGCAGGGGTATAACATTCAGCTGCCTTCCAAAACAGGACTTTGACAACACCTCATTATTTTACTCTCCATCTGGAAGCCATGGAACACTTGCGCCTAACATACCTCCTGGCGATATTGCCTCAAACCAGTCATCAGCTGCAACATTCAATACACAGATTGAATATACCATGCACACAAGGCCTGATGGAAATTTCAAGCTCAGGCTCAGGAAATGGGGAATATCAAAGACTGCCTCATTCTTCATCGATGGACTGCCTGAGATAAAGACTGTGGATAAATACGCTCCAGGAGACAATGCAGACAAGGGAATGATGCTCTACTACCTTGACAACAACGGAGATCCATATGGATATGACCATCTCCCTCAGTCAAAGACTTCAAAGAACAGGATTGCATTAAGATCATACCTTTCCGGTGGGAACGAGGTACAGAATCTTGATACTGTCATCAATGTAACTTTTGCCAATGCATCAGCCATCAACATGAGCGAAGGTTATATTGTCGAGATAACAATAAACTATGTTGAGGATTCTACTCCATATGAGGAAAAGATGAATATTACGGTCTATTTTGATGATCCTTCATACGGAGCACCCCCTCGATGGACATCTGACAACCAGCATGAGGATGAGGTAAGTATAGACGGTTCAGGCTGGGGCCCATGCAATGACACAAAGAATGGTGATTTTGACTTCCTTAACTGCAACAGCAATGAAGCCAGCTGCTTTGACCAATCCAGCTATGACTGCTATGATCCTGACTGCAATTGGCTGCCAGGACCCTTTGCATGGAATGATTATGCAGGAATCAATACTACTGGCTTATGCGGATATTACAATGAATCCCAGAATTCAAGCATGTGCTTTGATGGCTATAATAATGACTGGGCAACTGAAGACACTAACTGGGGCCATGCCAATACAGGGCTTTCCCTTGTGGACTGCAGGGACTGGGACTGCGACAATGTATCCAACGGAATCTGGTCATGCGAGACAGGCAGGGAAAGGACATGCGATGACGGCTATGACAATGACATGTACAACTATTATGACTGCCTGATTAATACTGACGGCTCATGGGACCCTGATGATGCTGAGTATGACTGCGCAGGATTCTGCAGGGCAACTGTTGATAATGATGAAGTAGGCCCTGAATGCGATGACATTATAGACAATGACTGGGACCTTTATCAGGAATACGGGGCAATAGGATATACTTACAATAACTCATACGGTGCAGGAATGGACTGCGCCTGGCTGACTGAACACCCTGATGAGGACTGCAATATGACATATCTTTCATCCGGATTCAGGTGTGAGCTTGGCAGGGAACTGACATGCAATGACTCATTTGACAATGATTTTGACCTTGGCCATGGCCAGCCTGAGCCGGGATGGTACCAATCAGTATATGAATCCACCTTTAACCAGACATTTGACGAAAGCTCTGACTATGATGATTATGACTGCCAGTTTGCCCCTCTTACACCTAGCAGCGAATCAAACAGCCCATACTGGTGCTTTGATAATATTGACAATGATCTTGACGCATACTTCTGGAACAACAGCTGGTTCATCAACTCCAGCACAGGAAGGGACTGCGCAGATAAAGACTGCATAGGTGTTGTCAACCCAATGCATAACAACCAGACCTGTTTATTGTATGAATATAATACAAGCGACCCCTTCTTTGACGGGCTGCCTGAACCAGACCTTTACTGCAAGAACGGGTTTGATGATGATGCAGACGGGCCAATGGACTGCTATGACTCAGACTGCAATAAGCAATTTGACATGTGCCTTGCATGCCCTGCCACAGAAAACGTGACATGGGATGCCTGTGCTGACAGCTTTGATAATGATTATGGGGTCAATATTGACTGCTCAGATTCAGACTGCATCAATTATCTTGGGGATTATGACCACCATTTCTGCACAAGCCCGGGAGGAGAGAATTCAACTATCTACTGCACAGACGGGTTTGATAATGACGGAGATGGAGATACAGACTGCGCAGATTCAGACTGTATAGGTGAAAGCTACTGCTCATTTGAACTATGCGATGATGACATTGACAATGATGGAGACGGAAATACTGACTGCATGGACTCAAACTGCGCAAACCAGGAACAATGCAGGATTACAACTGATATGAGCGGAACATTGATTTCAATGCAGAAAAAGTCTGCAATATTCGGCAATGTGAATGTCACATGGGATTACATTGTGAAAGATGGAAGCAATTACACTGTGAATCTATTCAGGGACTCAGGATACAGTTCTGCAAGTATCTATCTTGGAAGGCTCACAGGCTCAGCTCTTCCTGTATCAGCAGGGCTTGACAATGCCAACTTCATCTTATCAGGGCCAAATGCATCTGAGTTTGAGACTTCGCAATACAATGAGGACATAATGAGCACAAAAGGCCAGATAGAACTACTTGACCAGGTGCCTAGCACGCCTGCATCAGGATTCAATGTAACAATAAACATACCAACAAATAACCCAATGCAAAAGAGGACATTTGAATACTATCATTCAATAGACGGTATACCCTCACTGGGAAACATGGTCGATGTGATAATAATTGACAAGGTAAAGCCTGTCATAAACATGGTAATTAGCGAGCCTACTGACAAAAACAATATCAAATACGGAGGCAGTGTATGGGTTGGAGTAAATGTCAGCGACCAGGACATAGGCAATTATAATGACGGAACCATTGACAGGTGCTATTGGACTGTCTCAGGGCCGGGCTATTACCAATCAGGAGAAGACTCTGATGACTGCAGATTTGAATTCACGAACATTACAGAGGATGGGAATTATGCCTTGAGTATATGGGCAAGGGATGATAATGGCAACTATGCTGACCCACAAAACAGGAATTACCAGATTAAAGTCATACCAGAATATATCGAAGGAAGCTTCACACTGGCTGACAGATGGTACACTACAGGAGATGCAGTAAATATAACTGCACAGTTCCATGCAAATGACGCAGGTTCAATATCCACATGCTCAATATGGTACAGTAACAGCACAGGTTCAGCATTATTCATAAAAAATGTCACACCATCAAATTCAGGAAACACACTGACATGCCCGCTCACTAACATAACTGCACCAACTGCAGATGAGATGTATGAAATATGGATCAACATAACTGATACTAAAGGAAATCATATCAGCTCAGGTCCTGAAACATTCTTTATCTGCAATGACCCACTGAGCCAGGGAACAGGCTCAAACTCTGAGAAATGGAGTTGTGTATTTGCTGATGTCAATGAGGATGGGACAATTGACTCATGCGAGCAGAAAGAGTATGATATCACCCTTAAAAAGCATGCCCTGCCTGACCCAATCTGGGTAGGAGGGGATTATCTGAATTATACAATTACATTGATGAATAGGGGATATGGCACAGCCAAGAATGTTACAATAATTGATACCCTGTCAAATAATCTGACATTCATCAATGCCTCCCCAATGCCTACAACAGGAGGCAATACATGGTATATTGGCCCTCTTGGTATGGATGAGAACAGGAGCATAGAGATAATCACATACACAATGGGTTGGATGCCAAGAGGAACTATTATAATAAACAAATTAAATATGACCTATGTTAATTCAAGCAATGATACTGTCTTAATACCTCTTGAAATCAATACAACTGTAATTGGCAATACCCCTCCAATATTTACTGCTCCATTACCAAGAATGCATGAAATCTATGTTGGAGAGGAGACAAAGCTGCCGTTTAATCTTGATGACTATGTATTTGACCCAGATATACCATTCGGTGACTATCTTGTATATGATTACATAATAAAGAATAATGAAAAGAAGATTAAGATAAGGATTGCTCCAGACGGCAAAATATATGTAGAAGGCATAAAGACAGGAGCTTCAATTGTCAATTTCATTGTCACAGACAGCTGGGGAGAATATAATACCAGCACAGAAGCCCTTCTTGTTGTAAAGGACAGGGCACATCATGGTGGAGGCGGCGGATGCATTGAGAACTGGAAGTGCAAGCAGTGGAGCCAGTGCGGAGAGAACAGAATGAGATACAGGACATGTGTTGACAAGAACCACTGCGGATCAGAGAGGAATAAACCAATTGAGATTGAATTCTGCGAAGAATCAGAGCCGAAATTCTGTTATGATAAGAAGCGTGATGTTGGTGAATGCGGAATAGACTGCGGAGGATTATGCGGAATGGACTGCTGCAACAATGGATATTGGGACAAGAACTTAGGAGAAGAAGGGATTGACTGCGGAGGCAATTGTAAAAAATGCCCTGAGAAAGAGAAGCCTGCACCTATAGAATTCAATGATATGTTAGGCGTGCTTGTTACATTGATACTGCTGCTGATTGTAATGCTGATTCCAAAGCTTATGCATGCTTTCCTTAAGGATGAGGAATATAAAACAAAGGTATATATCAAGCTAACTCCTGAAACAATAATCAGGCTTGAATCAAGGGAAGAATTCACAGGTGAGATTGATGTTATTATTGCTATGGAAAGCTTTGATGAGGGGCTGGAAAAAATAGGCAGCTGGACCAATCCCCAAATTGAAGATATAAGGGAAAAATATTCTGAGATAATCGGCAAAGGAAACGATTAATATCTTCTATAATACATGGATAATACCATAGAATAATATTTTGGAATAATAATAGTTGAATAATAGCGGCTCATCAATATTTGTTCAATATTTCAGATAAATCTAATATTATTTTTATTTTTATTATTTCAATGTCTTTTCAATATCAGAAATCTTCTTGTCCAGTTTTTTCTTTGTCTTCTTGTCCTGGTCAGCCTCAAACATCTTTATGTCAGCCGGGATAGACTGGACCTCCAGTTCAATAATAGAAACATCCTCTCCCTGCTTTCTCTTTTCTGAGATCATTGACTGTATTTCATTATACCTGTCCTGGAACTGCTCAACAGAATCATCGCTTTTCTTGTCATCGCTTTTTTCAGGCTCAACTTTTTTGTCATCTTTAGTGTCATCCTTAGCTTTATCCTTAACTTCATCTTTTTTACTATCTTCTGGCTCCTCTTTTTTATCTTCCTGTTTTCCTGCCTGCTCATTTGCCTCTTCTTCCTTTGCCTTATCTTTATCATCTTCTTTGCTTTCTTCCTTCTCATCCTTTTTTGGCTTTTTAGACTCCTTTTCCTCTTTTTTCTTTTCTTTATCAGAAGTCTCTTCAGGTTTCTCGGCAGGTTTCTCGGCAGATTCCTCTGTAGATTCATCCTTGGTGGCAGGCTCCTCTGAAGGCTTATCTTCCACCTTAACCTCCCTTTCCTTCATCTGTTCCTCAAACTCCTTTCTTGCTTTTTCAGCTTCCTTGACTGCTGCCTTTATCTCTTTCTCGCTTACTACCTTTATCTCTTTTTTCTTGGGCTGTTTTCCAATCTTATCCCAGTGCTTCTTAAGCCTTGGTGCAATTCCCTCAATATAGATATTGACCATGTTGAACTTGCCGACTTTCAGCTTGTCAAGCGCAAGCTTAAGCTCAAGCTTCAGGTCAAACACATCAACTTTAAGCTCTTCAAGCTGTTCCAGTTGGTATTCATAGTCATCTATCATCTCATTGAATTTCTGATATTTAGACAACTCATCATCACTCAGTCTTGTAATGCTGTGGAACAATGGCCTGAAATCAATAAAATACGGCCTTCCCTTATTGTATGCAGAATTCTGCATCATGGCTGTTCCTACTGATGCCTTTACTATTGATCTCATCAGGTCTTCACCATACTTGGTCTTGAGCCTGTCAAGGTCTCCCTCATCCCTTGTCCTGACCTGCACTTCTGTATTTATATTTGCCTTGATTGAGCCGACAAAATCTGTAAGGACCTGGGAGATTAGCACAAGACCTACACCCCATTTCCGGAATTCCCTGCATGCTCTTTCAATCTGAAGGAATCCTTCTCCGGTTCCTCCGAATTTTGGAAGCAGCCGGTGCACTTCATCATAGACAAACAACAGCCTCAGCTCCGGGCTTTCATCAAGATTAGCCTCGAAGACCTGCCTTACAGTATTTGCCACAAACGTATCCATGTCCTGCAGCTTAAGCTTATTTGTTGAAAATATGTTAATCTCTCCAGGATTCATGAACTTCTTTATATCTATAAGCTGCCTTGGATTCTCAATCTGCCTCACATTGCCGTTGAATGCCTGGGCCTGTTTTGTCTTCATCTGGAATTTTGGATAATACCTCAGCATCCTTCTCTCCTTGCACGGCCTGAGATATCCTGTCCACTGGGCTGTTGGATCAAAGACTATTACTGCAACATTGCTCCTCAGCGCTTCCTCAACAATGACCTGCGCAGCTACACTTTTTCCTCCGCCTGTCGAGCCTGCTACAATAGTATGTGTTTGGAGTTTGTCTATTTCAAGGAAAGTCCTTATGCTTGTCTCTGCAACATGGCCTATGTAAGCAGTCCTTTCCCCAGGCTGCGGCAGTTCTTTCAAATCAATGGCCATCTTATACTTTTTCTTGCTTGCCTGGTATCTCTGCCAGCCATAGAACATTGCGCCATTAAGAGACACAAACAGCACTACCATCAGGATTATCCAGACAGGAATAACTCCCAAAAGATCATATAAGTACCATGGCTGGGCTATATCAACATATGCTAAAGCTGAGGCAAATGATGATTTATTGTATGAAAGATATTTAGCTGTACCTCTTATCAGGTATTTCCCTAGCTTTGCGTCAAGAGGTATTGCAAGTGACCTTACATGCGACACTGTTGTCTCAACTGCAATTGATTCCTGTTTCTTTGTAAGTACCACGTCTGTTAATGCATCAACAAGTTCGTATGAAAGATTAACATCTACCCTCGGGGTCTTGCCAAGGTTATAGATATCAATCTGCATTTTCAGGTTTTCTCCAGGAGGGATAGTATTCACAAGCGGCTGTATTTTCATGTCCAGAAGTTTCTCATTCTTTTCCTGAACCCGAAGGGACACAGGTATCTGCAGTGACTTTCCTCCGCTCTCAAGTATAATGCTCCCCTCATAACTGCCAGGACTTGCATATTCAGATGCCAATATATGGATGCCAAAATTCATCTCCTGATTTGGACTAAGAGTGAATGAATCATTATTGAAATATATGAATTCGTCTATTGAACCGACTGTCTTTGCATCAATCTTTACTGACTTGTCACTCTGGACATTCCTTAGTATTATTCCAGTTGACACATCTTCTCCAGGGTAAAGCTCCCTGTATATTGATGTTGTTGCAACCTTTACCCCCTGTATTTCAGTAGGACTTTCAAGAGCCTCTTTAATCTCTTTTGTAAGATTCAGCTGAGAAAACCCTGTTCCATTTGTCTCATTAGGTACATATTCCTTCAACAATTTCTCCATTGCACTTCTTGAGATACCACTACTGCCACCTCCTCCACTTGAGTAAGATGTTCCTCCAGAACTGCTCTCCTTGCAGTCCTCAGGACAATTGGTAATTGTCTCAAAATAAGATGAAGCTTCGCAAAGGCCATTACCGCACCTGGCTTCAGCCAGCAGATATGCTGAGAATGAATCAATTTCAGATTTCACAATACTATCTACAACATTCTTGATGGAATCCTGCTCAACCCATAATCCCACGCAATTTGCATCAAAATAGCTCCAGTTTGAGCATTTGAACATCTCAATATTGTTCTTGTCACTGTAAACAGTCCCCCTATATGATAAAGTAATATATCCTTTTACATTCCTAGTGGTGTTCTCTGCTGAAATGTATTTTTCTGTTCCCTGGATTGTAAAATCATTTACAACTCCTACTCCCACAAGCGGCTTATGAAGGGGCAGAAGTATCTCTTCACCTACAATAATATCAAGGTCAATAGGGTTTATTGTATTTTCATCAACAGAAACATTATAAAGCTCTATTCCAGTTGAGTCTAGGATTATATTTATATCATAATCTCTCTTATGAATCTCATAATTTGTGAAGTTAAACCATTCAGTTGTGTTTACAGTAAAATTATAAAGCAATGTGCCTGTACCAGGTCTGAACAGCCTGAACTCTGTTTCTGTTGCCATGCTTTCTTTATCAAGCACATCTCCGCTGAAATTAACAGGGGCATATACCTCAAACCAGCCTGCAAGCGAGACTATATTGCCCCCTGTATCATTGATATAATATGTCACATCATAATCCCCTACATCAAGACCTGTAAGGCTCAGCCAATACGAGCCATTGCCTAAGTCAATCATTGAATAATTTATTCTTGTACTATCAGGATATCTTATTTCTGCCCATGGGCTGATTACCTCTATGTTATCACTTGCATTGATATAAAGTGCTACAGTTGTCCCATTAACTGCGTCTGCCTCATAGTTGCCGGTGAATTCAGGAGGAG
>Ga0208279_1001647_pt1 | contig 11821 bp, 12 predicted proteins | sample AntAceMetag02UKM_FD_184766 | JGI IMG/M metagenome (GOLD analysis project Ga0208279, IMG submission 184766) | Saline lake microbial communities from Ace Lake, Antarctica - Antarctic Ace Lake Metagenome 02UKM (SPAdes) (version 2) | ecosystem: Environmental > Aquatic > Non-marine Saline and... | reverse complement strand
ACTGGGCCTGCTCATGATCGCTCACGTCCGCCTGCACGATCGCGGCCTCGCCGCCATTGGCGATGATAGTGTCGGCGACCTCTTGCGCCTGCTCGGCGCTGTCGCGGTGATTGACCACCACCCTGACCCCCTCGGCGGCCAGCTTCCTGGCGATGGCCGCGCCAATGCCCCGCGAGCTTCCGGTGACCACTGCGACTTTGCCCTCAAGACCCATCATCACTCAGACCTCCGTGAAGGCTCGGGCATCGTGCACGCTTCCCACATTCACTCTCCGCACAGCGCGGTCAATGCGTTTCATCAGCCCCGTCAACACCTTGCCCGGTCCCACTTCGACGAAGGTGTCCACGCCCTGGGCGATCATCCACTGCACGGACTCGGTCCAGCGCACCGGAGCGGTCAGTTGCTGCACCAACTCTCTGGCAATCTCGTCCACGCCAGCAAGTGGCCTCGCTGTGACATTGCCAACCACAGGCACACCAGGCGCCCGCAACGGCGCGGCCTCCACCGCCTGACGGAAAGCAGCCACCACTGAGGACATGAGCGGCGAATGGGCGGCGATACTCACTGCTAGCCGCACGACCTTCCGCGCACCCGCAGTCCTGGCCTGATCCATGACCTCGGCCAGGGTTTCCTCGTCGCCGGAGATGACTATCTGGCCCGGCGAGTTGTAGTTCGCTGCCTGCACGACGCCACCAGTGGCCTCTCGTGCTTCCTCGCAAAGCCTGTCCACCGTCGGCGCATCCAATCCCAGGACTGCGGCCATGCCGCCACCATCGTCCTCCCCCGCCGCTTTCATCAGCAGGCCTCGCTCTCGCACCAACCGCAGGCCAGCAGCGAATTCGAGTGCGCCCACCGCCACCAGAGCACTGTACTCACCCAGGCTGTGCCCTGCGCAGAAAAGCGCCGTCTGCCGCACCTGCCGCTCGATCACACTCCACAGCGCCATGCTCGTCACAAAGATGGCTGGCTGGGTGTTGATCGTGTCGTCCAGCACCTCCTCTGGGCCGGCAAAGCACAGCGCCGAAAGGGGAAAGTCCAACAGGGCATCGGCTTCATCGAACACAGCACGAGCGCTGGGGTAGGCTTCGTACAGATCCCGCCCCATCTCCACACACTGCGATCCCTGACCCGGGAAGATGAAAGCCAGCCCTGACATAAGGATCCTCCACGGCCAGCATCGGGGGAGTCGGGGGAACCCGTCCCCGCCCTCCCCCGATACCGGTCTCCCACCGCTAGGTGAGGCTCACTACTCCTTCTTCTTCTTCTCCTTGATCTTCACCACCTCTTGACCCCGATAGCTACCGCAGTGAGGGCAGACCTGATGCGGGGGACGCAGTTGATGGCAGGTTGGGCAAGGTACGAGATTCAGCGGCTTGATGGCATCGTGCGCTCGCCGCCTGTCTCGCCGGGCTTTGGATGTTTTACGCTTCGGTACTGGCATAGGTCAATCTACTCCTTCTCCTGATTCCTCGCTGAACCGCAATCGCTGCAGCACGCTCCAGCGGGGGTCTTCTTTTTCGGTACACTCACATGGTCCCTCGTTCAGATTCTGGCCGCATTGTGAACACAGACCAGCGCAATCGGAACGACACACGGGACGGATGGGCAGAGCCAGCAGCAATTGCTGGCGAATCACCTCTCCCAGATCAAGTACATGGTGCTCATCAATCAGCAGAGCAGTATCTTCTGCCGCGTCAGAGGCCCTGTTGTCAGATGCGAACACCTCACTAGCCTGGAATTCCTCCTCCACCGCTGCCGCCAGAGAGAAGACAAACGGTGCGAGGCAGCGGCTGCACGGCAGTTCCACCTCAGCCTGCACCCGTCCCTGAACCAAGATACCAGCGTCGGTGCGCAGCAGACAAACCCGACCTGTCACGGGGCCAACGAGTTCGATGTCCTCATCCAGGACTGCAATGTCGGCCTCGATGCTCTTGTGCTGGGTGGCGCCAATGGGGGACTTCAGCAACTGAGCTACATTGTGTTCCACTTCCACATGAACTCTCCAAGCGCTCTGCACGCGTCTACAGCAAGCGCCCCATTATAGGCAAGACCGACAGAAGTGTCAAAACCGCTGACCACCCCCAAGTCCAACCGAATCGTCGGCTCAGGCAGCTCCTGACCGCCGACGACGTGTTAGCTCTGTGCGCTTCTCCGGAAGTGCTCTCACCCCGCTGGCTACGGCCCCAGAGCCGTTCGTGTTCAGAAGACAGAGCAGCTTACGCTGTCGACTCAAGGTGAGCGATTCCGCGGCGAACTTCGTCCAACAGGGTCTCCAATTGCTGCTGCAACCCCTCCAACGACACCTGAGCGTATTGACTCGCACCATCCCTCAGTGCCTGCGCCTCTCTTTCCGCCTCAGCGATGATGGCCTTGCTTCGTTCGCCAGTGATTTGAACGCTGGTCTGACGCTGCGAAGCATCCCAGGGGAACGCGCGAACCTGAGCTACGATCCTCTGCGCTTCCCTATCCGCCTCATCAATGATGCGATCTTTCTCCTGCTTGATCCGTTGCGCTTGCTTCAACTCCTCCGGCAGCCAAGCGCGGAACTGATCAATGATACGCAGACACTCCTCCTCGTTCACCAACAAAGTGGAAGTCAGAGGGATGCGCCAACTCTCATTCAGCAGGTCTTCGAGCTGATCCACCAGTTGTAGGATTTCGATGATAATCCCCCCCCCCTCTACGCGATCACCTTCAGTCACGTAAGGAACTCAGCGGCACCAGTGCTTCGCCTGTGTCCCCGGCAGCTTCAACACGGTAGCGCAAGGCGTCCTGCACGTGTGGCGGCGACAGAGAGCAAATGTCACCTCCCAAGAAGGCGACCTCCTTCAACGTCGTGGCGCTGAGATACGCATATTCCAAACTGGTCATCAGACAGACAAACTCGATGTCCGGCGCCAGCTTCTTGTTCATCAGTGCCATGTGAAACTCGAACTCGAAGTCCGAAAGGGCACGCAGACCACGAACGATGACCTGAGCGCCAACCTCACGGGCGAAATCCACGGTCAGGCAGCGATAGGCGCTGACCCGCACGTTGGGCAGTTTGGCAAAAGCCTCCCGACACATGACCACGCGCTCTGCTGTGGGAAAGAGTATTCGCTTGGAAGGACGGTCGTAGACGGCCACGACAAGCTCGCCGAACAACGCCGCTGCCCGCTGGGCGATGTCCACATGTCCATAGTGCACCGGATCGAAGGTTCCTGGATAAACTGCGAGAGTCACTTCAAACTCCGAACTTCCAAGTCTCGGCCACCCCATCCATCCGACGACTAGCTGATGTCGCTTCGGCCTCGCCAAAAGCGAGTCACCTGCCGCGCCAGCAGACGGTGCTCCGGCTGTCTCAGCTCAGGATCTCGCTCGAACAGCTTCTTGGCTTCCTCTCGCGCCAGTTCCAGCGTGCGCAGATCGCTCAGTTGAGCCATTCTCAACTCAGGCAAGCCACTCTGGCGAGTGCCCAGGAAGTCCCCAGGCCCCCGCAACTCTAGATCCTTCTCGGCCAACACGAAGCCATCCTGAGTCTCCTCCAGCGCTTGCAGCCGCTCGGCAGCGTCCCCCGTCGCCGCATCGGACACCAGCAAGCAATAGGATTGCTGCTCACCCCGCCCCACGCGGCCGCGGAACTGATGCAGTTGCGCCAAGCCAAAGCGCTCAGCTCCTTCGACCAACATCACCGTGGCATTGGGCACGTCAATGCCCACCTCCACCACCGAGGTGCAGACGATGATGTCCAACTCGCCCTCGCGGAAGGCCCGCATCACGGCTTCCTTCGCTTCCCCCTTCATGCGACCGTGCAGCAAACCCAGGCGCAGGTCGGGAAAGACCTCCTTCTGCAGCCGCTGATGCTCCTCCACGGCAGCCTTGGCATCCAACACGTCCGATTCCTCCACCAACGGGCAGACGATGAAGGCCTGGCGGCCTTCCTCCACTTGACGGCGCAAGAAGGCGTAGGCCCGCTCCCTCTCCCTCCGGCGCAGCCGGTGGGTCTTGATAGCCTGGCGACCTGGAGGCATTTCGTCGATCACCGATACGTCCAGATCGCCGTAGAGCGTCAGAGCCAGTGAGCGGGGAATGGGTGTGGCGCTCATCACCAGCACGTGAGGATGGTAGCCCTTCTGTCGCAGTGCAGCCCGTTGCCGCACGCCAAAGCGGTGCTGCTCGTCAATGACCAGGAAAGCCAGGTCGCGGAAGCTGACTGCCCCTTGGATCAGGGCATGGGTACCGATGGCAATGTCCACCTCGCCAGCGGCAATGGCTGCCTGCGCCGCCGCCTTCTCCTGCGACTTCAGACTGCCAATGAGCAGGGCTATGCGGAGCGGCTCCTGCCGTTGCGGGTGTTGCAGGTTCCCAAGGATGACGGAGAGGTTGCGGTAGTGCTGCTCGGCCAGGATCTCCGTGGGTGCCATGATCGCCGCCTGTGCGCCCTCGCACACAGCAATCCACATAGCCGCCGCCGCCACAGCCGTCTTGCCAGAGCCCACGTCTCCTTGCAGCAGGCGGTTCATGGGCTGCGGCTGGGCCACATCGGCGACGATGTCTGAGAGAGCCCGCTCCTGAGCTGATGTCAGCCGGAAAGGCAGGGCAGCCTTGTATGCTTCCAATTGCGCCGGATCAACCCGCAGAGGCCTCCCAGGTTGACTGCGCCAGACATGCCGCATCCGCAGGGCCCCCACCTGAATGAGAAAGAACTCATCGAAGGCCAAGCGGCGACGTGCCGCCTCCAGCAGCTTCTGATTATCGGGGAAGTGAATCTGCTCGATGGCCTTGCCCAACAAGAGTAGCCCGGCGTGTTCCCGCACCGTTGAGGGCAAGTGGTCCGGCAAGCGCTTGGCCCAGGCATCCACAGCCTTTTTCATCAAGCGCCGCAGCCCGCGTGCGCCAATCCCCTCCGTCAGCGGGTAGATCGGGACCAGCCGCCCGGTGTGGATCAACTCTTTGTCCAACGGCTCCCAAGCCGGCGAGACCATCACCATCCGGCCCAGACGTTCATTCACTTTGCCACTGAGGACGACGGTGCGACCAGGGCGCAACTGGCGAGTGATGTAGGGATTGAACCAGGTCACCTGGATGGTACCGGTGGCGTCGCCCACAATGGCAGTGACGATGGTAATCGACCGGCGGCGGCCCTTGCGACTCTGAATGTCCCAGACATTGCCGATGATAGTGACCTCTTCGCCGTACTCAAGGCGGTCAATGGTCTTCAGCCTGCTGTAATCATCGTAGCGGTGAGGGAACAGATAGAGAAGGTCGCCGATGGACCGCACGCCAAGCCGTTCCAGCCGCTCGGCCTTGTGAGGCCCCACGCCAGGCAGGCGGGTCACAGGGGCTTCTAGCCCGGTGGGCTCCGGACCAGGCGGTGGCGAAGGACGACGTGCAGGCCGCTTGGGTGGCCTGGCAGGCTTGACCTCCTCGTCGCCGGACCGCACGAGCGGGCGGGGGGGCTTGGCCCTCCCCTCCTTGGGCCGTTCCAACTCTGGCGGCTGTGGCAGAGTCGGACGCTCAGTGGCAGGCGGTGACGGCGCATCGGCAGCTTGCTGCGCTGCTTGCCCCGCCTTGCCCAGAACGTCCTCGACGACGAGCCGACGAGCAGCGTGATCTTCCACTTCGGAATAGCCACTCAGCAAGGCAACGATCTCCTTGATCAGGGCCTCCTGCTGCGCATCAGCCCCCGCGGCCAGGACGTCCTCCTCCCAGCGCTCGGCGAAACCGGCCATGCCACCGATGACAGCCCGGTTCCGATAACCCAGGCGTCGTTCCAGATCCAGCACTTTCTGCAAACGTTCGAAAACAGTGGTCATAAGCCACTACTCACCAGACAAGCCGCACCCACGGCCCCAGGCCCAGCATGGGCAGCGATGGCCACGCCCGCCTCGGCTATCGCCATCTGCTCGCGGGGGAAGATGCCAGCCAGCATGTCGGCCAATCGCTCAGCCGCCTCCGGAGCCCGCGTGTGCAAGACCCACATCTGCTCCAAAGCACCCAGTTCACCCACCCTGTCCACGAGACGACGCAAAGCGGCAGATAGCGTCCGCGGCCGCTCCAACAGATCCACCTGCCCCTCCCTGAGCATCACTAGGGGCTTGATGGACAGCAGGGAGCCGACTATTGCCAAGGCCCAGGTGACACGGCCACCGCGGCGCACGTAGTCCAGAGTGTCCAACACGGCGAACACCCGCACCCGACCGACCATGTTCCGCACCTTGTCAGCGATGGCGGCCAGCGACTCTCCCCTCTGCGCTGCTTCCGCAGCGGCCACGCTCAGCAGGCCCGCGCCAAGCGAAGCGGAGTGACTGTCAACGACTTCAATAACCGCCTGTGGTAGACAGCGCGCCGCCGAGCAGGCTGCGTTGTAGATGCCGCTCAGCTTGCCCGCCGAGTGAATGGAGATAATCTGCCGGCCCCGTTCCGCCGCCTGGCGATAGATCTCCTCGAAGACGCCCACCGCTGGCTGCGACGTTGCCACGGGAGTCTTGCGCAGTAGCGCATAGAAGGCCTGGGGTGTCAGATCCACGCCCTCACGGTAGAACTTCCGCCCGAAGCGCACCAGGCAGGGGATGACAGTGATCCCCAGACGTCGGGCCACGTCAGGCGGAACATCGGTGGAACTGTCCGTGATAACCTGTACCTCAGTCATGCGCATATCAAGCTCTCTCGTAGATAGCCACACCCAAAGCGTTGAGTCCCAGGCGCGCAGCCACGGATGGGCCATAGGTGAATACGGGAACGTCCCAATCGGGATAGAGCAGTTCCAGCCCTTCTAGCAGCATGGCCATGTGCTCGCTGAAGCTGCTCTGCATGATGGCCAATTGCTCTATGTCCGCGAATTCGCGGATGAAGTTCAGCAGCTTCTCCACTCCCAGGGCACTGGTTCGCACTTTCTCCATGGGCAGGAGTCTGCCTTCCTCCAACGTCACTAGCGGCCTGATGCCCAGCATGGTCCCCAGCACCGCCTGGGATGGGCGGACCCGCTGTTCCCTCTCCAGGTACTTGAGGACATCCACAAGGAAGATCATGTAGACATGGGGGACCATGCCACGGATGAGATGCACGACCTCGTCCATTTCGGCGCCATTAGCCGCCGCCTCCGCGGCTGCCTCTACGATCATACCCAAGCCAAAGGAGATGGAAAGTGAATCCATGACCATGATCTCGCAGCGGCCCAACAGGGTCCGCACAGCCGCTCGCGCGACCTCGCAAGTTTCACTCAGTCGGCTGGAAACGTGCAAAGAGATTATCTTGTCGTGCCGGCTGTGTAGCTCCCGATACAACGCGGCCATTGTCCGCACCGACGGCGGCGACACCGTCGGCATCTCGGCCGTGGCCGCCATCCTCTGAAGAAACTCCCTGGAAGTGACGTCAATGCCCTCACGGTAGGTCACGCCTCCGAGATGGATGTTCTGAGGGACAACGGAGATGTCCAAACGAGCAGCCACTCCAGGTCGAAGATAGGCGCTGCTGTCGGTAACGATCTTTGTACGACCCAAAGTTGCCTCCAACCGCAGAACTCCTGGATCTGCTACTCCACCGAAAAGATGTAGTGATAGTGCGGCTGGCCGCCATAAGCCAGTTCGATCTCCTGCTCAGGATAGCGGTCGCACAGTTCGGCCTCCAAGGCCTCCGCAGCCTCCAGCGATATGGGCTGGCCGCGATAGAGAGTGATGATCTCAGATTCCCCTGCCTCCATCTCACCTAAGAGAGCAAAGACCACGGCCTCGGCGGCGTCGCCGTGGGCCACCAGATCGTCGTCTTTCAAGCCGATGAAGTCTCCTTCCGCCACGTCAATGTCCCCAAGGCGGATGTCCCGTACGGCGATGGTGACTTCGCCCGTCTGCACGCTGGTCAGCGTCGCTTCCATGAGCTTCACGTTGGTTTCCAGATCGGCCTGCTGATTCAGCACCAGCAGCGCGCTTATGCCTTGGGGCATGCTCTTGCTGGGAACCACATGCACAGTCTTGCTCGACAGTCGCTGCGCCTGCTGAGCGGCGAGGATGATGTTCTTGTTGTTGGGCAAGACGATGATCTCATCCACCTCCAGCCCCTCAATGGCTTCGAGCAAGTCCTGCGTGCTGGGATTCATCATCTGACCGCCGGAGACGATGGCGTGGACGCCCAGGCTGCGGAAGACTTCCTCCAGCCCCTCTCCTGCTGTCACCACCACCGTGCCAATGGGACCCAACATGACCGGCGAAGAAACCAGCGAGGCCGGCGGCGGCGCGGGGGCCTCCGCCTCCTCCAGGCCATCATCTCCCTTCGGGCCTCCCTCGCTCACAAAGCGCTCATACTGAACCTGCATGTTCTCAATGATGACCCGATCGACTTGACCGAGACCCACGCAGTAGTTGAGTGGGGTACCAGGCTCGTCCGTGTGAACGTGCACCTTCACTGTGAGACTATCGCCAACTACGAGCACGGAATCGCCCATCAGGCTGATGTCACGCCGAATCTGCTCCACCTTCAGCCCATCCCCCAGCACGATGCACTGCACGTCGTAGCCGTATTCGCCTTCAAGCACTCCGGCATGCTCAACCGTCTCCAGAACAGCCGTCGCTTCCACCCCGACCGGCATGCCCTGCAGGCAACGAAACATCCCCTCCAGAATGCGGAATAGGCCCTGTCCTCCTGCATCCACGACGCCAGCTTGTGCCAGCACAGCCAGCAGGGTGGGGGTCCTCTCCACAGATTCGGCTGCCACGTGGACGATGAGCTCGAAGAGGGCACGCAGGTCGCGAAGCGTGCCTGCCTGCTGCAGCGCCTCAGCCACCTCCCGGATGACGGTGAGAATCGTCCCTTCGACTGGGCGTACCACACCGCGATAGGCCGTATCGGACCCGTCCCGAAACGCTTTGACCAACTCGGCAGCGTCGACGAGATCCTCGCCGATCAGGCCGTGAGCTATGCCGCGCAAGATCTGCGAAAGGATGACGCCTGAGTTGCCCCGCGCCCCCATCAGCGCCCCATGCGCTGCCGCCTGTACAACCGCCGCGGCGCCCTTCGTCTGCACAGACTCGATTTCCTCGAGGGCAGCCTGCATGGTCATGAGCATGTTGGTGCCCGTGTCGCCGTCGGGGACAGGGAAAACGTTGAGCGCGTTCACCTCCTGGTGGTGCCGTTCCAGCCAGACGCTGCCTGAGCGGAAGAGCTCCCGGAAGTCTTCTCCATCCAGGCTGAGCACAGCAGTCCCCAGAGGATATTTGTTGATCACCTGTCCACCACCACCTGCCGCTGATTGCGAATGAAAGACCGACGTTGCCACGATCTTGCCTCAACCTCCGCCAATAGCAGGAAGAGAGCCGGTCGCCGAATTCGGCTGGACCGCCCCTTCATTTAGCGTCCCTGCTCGCTGACGCGCAAACCCTGTACGTGCACGTTGACCTCAGCCACGGGCACGCCCAGTGCCTTCTCCAGCCGGTATTTGACCCGGTTCATGATACCGTGAGCTACTTCGGAGATGCGGGTGCCGTACTCCACGATTACGTAGAGATCGACGACGATGCGCTCGCCATCCACGCGCACCTCCACGCCTCGCCTCGCCCGGTCGGGGCGCAGGAGCTGCGCTAGCCCGCCGATCAAGCTCTTGCTGGCCATGCCCACAACGCCGTAGCATTCCTGCACGGACTCGCTGGCGATGGTGCCGATGGCCACCGGTGAGATCTCGATTCTACCCAGAGTCGTCTGTTCAGACATGATGATCCTTGCTCCCTGGCCAGCAGGTCAAACCGTCAATTGTGCAGAGCACGGTTTGCGCAGATCTGCCGCTTGTGGTAAGATGACCTCCGCCTTGAGCGGGGCATGCACCCCGGCCTGGCTTCTCACTATCTCCCGGTCACTGACCGGAGTTCAAGAAAGGGGGTAATCGGTATGGCAAAATGTGAAATCTGCGGCAAAGGGCCACAGTTTGGGCATAACGTCAGCCACTCTCACCACAGGACCAAGCGCCGCTGGGCGCCCAATATCCAGAAAGCAACGGTGGTCAAAGACGGAGTCAGCAGACGTATGTCCCTGTGCGCCAAGTGCCTGAAGACCCTACACAAAACTCGCTAGAGTGAGCGGCTGTGAAAGCCGCCCTATCTTCTTCTAGAACCCCTGTTGATGCCCCTGGTTGCGACCGGGGGCGTTTTCTATCCTCTGCTCGCCTCCCGTACATCCAATCATACACTTGTTCGGCGAAAAGCGCAAAGGAGCTACCCAGACTCGCAACCCCGATGACCGACTGCCAATGGATTCGAGCCTGGCCACACGCCCCCGCATGGGGTATGGGGTTGGTCACTGGTCGTTCGACAATTGGTCATCGCCCAGGGCCTTGCGCTGGCGGAGCTGCCCGCAGCCGGCCTCGATATCCAGACCACGCCGCAGCCTCACCGTGGCCGAGATGCCTGCATCGCGCAACACACGAAGGAAACCCTGCGTGCGCTGCCTGGAGGACGGCTGGTAGGGAGACCCATCCACGCGGTTGACGGGGATCAGGTTCACGTGACACAGCAGCCTCCGCAACAGCCGGGCCAGTCGCTCGGCCTGCTGGTCACTGTCGTTGATTCCTTGCAGCAGGGCGTACTCGAAGGTAACGCGTCTCCCTGTGCGCTGGACGTAGCCACGGCAGGCAGCCATCAACTGTGCCAGCGGATAGCGGCGGTTCAGGGGCACCAGCTTGCTGCGCATGCGGTCGGTCGGTGCATGGAGCGACACCGCCAGGCCAATCTGCATGGCTTCCCGGCTCATGCGCTCAATGCCAGGCGCCAATCCCGCGGTGGAAAGGGTCATGTGCCGGGCTCCCAGGGCAAAGCCCTCAGGGTCGTTGAGCGTCTCCAGCGACTGCCACGTCGCCTGGTAGTTAGCCAGTGGTTCACCCATGCCCATCACGACGATGTTAGACACCCGCGCCGGCCGCTGGATGGGCACTGCACCAGACCCACTGGCCTGCGGGTCGGCCAACCAACGAGCATAGTGCAGAACCTGGGCCACAATCTCGCCTGCAGTCAGGTCGCGCACGAAACCGCTCTGCCCTGTGGCGCAGAAGGGGCAGCCGATAGCACATCCGATCTGAGCGGAGATGCAGACCGTGCGACGCTCCTCGTAGAGCATCAGCACTGTCTCAAGGGTCTCGCCGTCGGCCAGCCGGAAGAGACACTTGCGCGTCCGCCGGTCGCGGGACACCACTTCCTCCACCAATTCCAACGGCTGGCAAGACGCTTCCTCAGCCAGCCGCGCCCGTAGCGCCCGCGGCAAGTTGACCATGGCCTCGAAGTCAGCCGCCAGGTCACGGTACAACCAGCGCCATAGCTGATCGGCGCGGTAACGCGGCTCGCCCCAGCGGGCCAGAAGATCGCATACCTCCCGCCGCGCAAGATCCAACAGTTGAATGGGAGAAGAGTCCTTGCCAGACGGTGTTGACATGGGGGAGAGTATACCTCACTTGCAGAAGGAAGTCAAGCGAAGAGCGTGTGTTTCATGGGGCCTCCAGTATGAAAGTAGTCTCTCACCCACTATATCATGCCATACTCTATGCCCCAAAACTGAAATGCACCCGTGAAGACAGCAGCGATTCTCAATGTGGCCAGCTGGTAGTGGCACTTCAGTTGGAGCGCGCGTGAGAAGAGGTGGCCAGGGTACGAAGGGAGATGCCAAGCAGCTTTGATCTCGTACACCGTGTTGTCTCCTGTACGATGCTCGGGTATCTCTATCAAACTGTGCTCCAGCATGCTCACCAACTCTGACAACTGCACTCCCTTACCCATGGCGCTGGTCTCCTATCCGGCTAGCTTTCGATGTCTCTCTAGCCTATTCTATCGTATCCTCGCCACATTGAGAATTGCTGTGTTGCAATAGT
>Ga0208279_1001644_pt1 | contig 11833 bp, 8 predicted proteins | sample AntAceMetag02UKM_FD_184766 | JGI IMG/M metagenome (GOLD analysis project Ga0208279, IMG submission 184766) | Saline lake microbial communities from Ace Lake, Antarctica - Antarctic Ace Lake Metagenome 02UKM (SPAdes) (version 2) | ecosystem: Environmental > Aquatic > Non-marine Saline and Alkaline... | reverse complement strand
TTCTCTGGGTATAGCAATGTGTCTTCTGCAATGCATTCTATTGCGGCGTATCTCCATGATCAAGGGCCCGTTGCAGCGATTGCGGTCCTAGGACCAATACAGTTCAGTTAGGAGGGAGTTGAACTCCTGACCTCGCCAGTGCAACTGCCTCAGAACGGCTTATCTGAACCGTATTGCTCCCAGGACATGGTTGCCTTGAAATCATCTCCGAGGTGGGTTGACACTGTGCCTCTGAATGTTGCTATCGATGCTCAACTTCTTCCCGGTGGTAAATCGGGGGGCGTAGAGCAATTCGTTATGGGTCTGGTTCATGCCTTGGGCCGGCTTGATGACGGTTCTGAAGAGTACATAATCATTTGTCCCTGGCAGGAACCGGACTGGCTGAAGCCGTACCTGGGTCCAAACCAGCGGATCGTGTCTGGTCCGAAGCGGCAAGCAAGCCGTTTGGAGTCGACCAAGCGATTGCTTGGGCCGTTGCGCAGTCCGGCAGGCAGACTTTGGAGGGGGATCCGGCGGCTTGTTCTCGGCCCTCCTCCCCTGTCTTCGCCAAAGGCCCCTGAATCAGACGGTTTCTACGAGCGTTTGGGTGCGGATGTGGTGCATTTTCCAACGAACCAGCGATTCGTTCGCTGCAGTGTGCCGATGATTTACAACCCACACGATTTGCAGCACTTGCACTACCCTCAGTTCTTTGAACAAGAGCAAATCGCCTGGCGCGAGACGTTCTACCGAGCCGGCTGTCGCTATGCTCAGGCCATCGCTGCGGAGTCGGGGTGGGTGAAGGACGACATCGTCCGACAATACAACATCATCCCCAACAAGGTCTATGTCATCCCGAGGGGGTCGCCTACGGAACTGTACGAGCGAATAACGGACAAGGTCCTAGCGGAAGTAAGGGATGGGCTTCGGCTTCCACAGATATTTGCCCTCTATCCTGCACAGACCTGGCCGCATAAGAACCACATTCGCTTGTTGGAGGCAGTTGCCTGGCTGCGTGATCGAGATGGTCTTATGGTTAACCTGACCTGCACAGGCAGGCAGAACGACTTCTGGCCCACCATCAAGAAGCGCATCAATGAGCTGCGACTTGGGAATCAGGTTCGTTTCTTGGGGTTTGTGAGGCCCATCGAGTTGCGAGCGCTCTACCATCTGGCTCAGTTCGTCGTGTTCCCTAGTCTGTTTGAAGGTGGCGGTTTCCCTGTGCTTGAGGCCTTCCACGAAGGGGCGCCAGTCGCATGCTCGGATGTCACATCACTGCCGGAGTACGGAGGTGACGCCGCTCTGCTCTTTGATCCCACATCTACCGAGAGCATAGCCGAGGCCATGTACAGAATGAGCACTGAGCGCGAACTGCGCGCAACACTGCGTCAACGTGGCTCTGCCCGCATTGGCTTGTTCACTTGGGAGCAGACAGCGAAGACCTACAGGGCACTATATCGCCAGGTAGCAGGACGTTTGCTGTCCGATGAAGATCACCACTTGTTGGCAGGCGACACAGCGCCCGGTGCTGTGGGCCCATAGATCGCGAGTGAAGCTGCCATGCGTTGTCCACCGCTGACCGAACTTCCCTCGCCCCCGCCGGGCAAGACCGGCTGGCCGTGGACAGCAGAGAGCTCGCAACTCCCTGATCTGAGAGCGGATGGTCTAGCGTGGCCTCGGATCAGCGTCGTGACGCCCTCGTTGAACCAGGACGCCTTTCTGGAGGCCACGATACGGTCGGTCTTGTTGCAGGGCTATCCGGATATGGAATATGTCATCATTGACGGCGGCAGCACGGACGGGAGCGTGGACATCATTCGCAAGTACGAGCCATGGCTTGCCCACTGGGTCACTGAGCCAGATGATGGACAGTACGATGCCATCAACAAGGGATTTGCGGTTTCCAGCGGTGACATTATGGCCTGGTTGAACAGCGATGATATGTATGTACTGAATTGTCTCTGGAGTGTAGGTGGTATTTTTGCCGACTTGGGTAGGTCTGTGCAGTGGATAACTGGGGTTCCTGCCTTTTGGGATGAGGAAGGCAATCTCTATCGAGTTGGTGACCTTCGGCGGTATGATCGCTCGTTAATACGCGCGGGGTGTTATGAGGGGCGCGCGCTTGGTTGGATACAGCAGGAGAGTACACTCTGGGCACGGCCTCTCTGGGAAGCTGCTGGCGGGTATGTAGATCCAGGCATGCAATTCGCCGCCGACTTTGATTTGTGGCGACGCTTCGCTGCTCACGCACGTCTCTACTCGGCCAAGGTGCTCATGGGTGGATTCCGCGTGCAGCCTCAACGAAAGACGGCCTTGCATATGCCAGAGTACTATGACGAGCTCGATCAAAGCCTTTCCCTCAGTGGACTAGGACAAGTGCTTGGCAGGTTGGTGAGGAATGAGTTCGTGAGACAAGTAGTCAGGCAGTGGATCAGAGCAAAGCGCAGCGGCACGGTGGTGAGCTACGATGTATCGGCCAGGCGTTGGATGCTGGGCTAGAGGTCCGATGTGCCTGGGTGCATTGTGCGCAAGCAGTGCTTGCCCAGGCCGGTAGGTGTTCACCTTATTCTGGCCGATCCGTGGTCCAAAGAATGGGGCTCACCCCAACGTCCAGCAGTTGGCCTGCGGACGTGAGCGTCTACCGCTTTGTTAAGCAGAAAGGTGTCGCCGTTTGAGGGACAAAATGGAACCCCAGCGGATGACCGCAGACCGTCACTGCGGATGTGTGGTGCAGCCACTGGTGGGGACGCACCGAGCGAACTCGGCGTCACTGGCCTCGACTCCGCAGGCGAAGACCTTCTAATAGAGCCCGGACTATGGAATGCGGCCAGAGACAAAGCGGGGAACGACGATCACTTCAGGGCAACCATCGGGGAACTACTGAAGCTGTGGCTGGCTGGGGAAGTTGATCCTTGGCAGCACGCAACGCCATGAGCCGCCGGGGCGCGTGTGTTACACTCGCAGAGGTCCCTTTCCAGTCTCCAAGAAACGGGGCACGGTACTGCACTTGAGCCTTGCAGGTACGTGCAACGGCACGCAGTTGCCGCGCGGAGTTCTCATGTCCTGAACTGGCGCAGGTGCAGGTCAGTGTGCCAGTTGCGTTGAGCGGGCCCACCACAGCCGGCAGGAGGAGGAAATGTATGGGTAAAGATCAAGGAAAGCAGGTTCAGTTTGCCAACACGGCAGAGGAAAGGCAGACCGAAATAGAACTGGTCCGTGACTACTACTCAAACGAGACGTTGTTCGACTGGTGGATCAAACATCCCTTTCGTCATCACATACTTGCCCGATATCACCCTCACATAGAAAGGCTGATGGGCGAACGGGGACGCGGGCTCACTATTGTCGAGGTTGGCAGCGGTGTCGGCGTGGACCTGACCCTGCTCTTGCGGCGCTACCCTTCCATAGGGGCCATTGGGTTTGACCTGTCCTCCGAAGGCGTATGGACAAGCGCCCAGTACGGATTGGGAGAGTACTTCGTGGCTGACGCGGAGAATCCCGCCCTCAGCGACGACTGCTGTGACGTCGTTCTGCTGCTGAATGTCCTGCACCACTTTTATCGGTATCCCGACCGAGTGTTGTCTGAAGTCGACCGAATCCTCCGTCCTGGCGGGCTACTGCTACTGAGGGACCCAAACGCGGGTAGAACCGCCAGGCTGGCAGCCATCATCGCTTCCAGGGGCATGAGGTTGGTCAATCTGTGGACGAGCGTTCTTCGTCGCCCGGTTTTCGATCTGGAAATACCTCCTCCATCTCCTACCGAGAAGTGCATCAGGTACGAAGATCTGCGCCAGGCTCTGGAGACGAGGTTCGAGATTGTTGAGAGAGGGTTCGCTGATTGCCTCACCCATCTGGCTCGCTGGCACGCGTTCCCCTACTGGCTGCTGCGTCTCTTGGACAAAGTGATCCATTTCGTTGATCCCCGGTCACTGGTCTTCTACTCCTTTGTGTGCAGATCGCTCAAGCCATGAACCGGGCATGTACTCTATTGATACGATACCGGATGATGCGGACCTACAAGGCGCGCCTGGTCTGCAGGAGGGGGAGTACGAGAATCTGCATTGAGGGCTTCCCTTTGATGGTGGCGTGAACATGATCCCGTGTGAAGTGAGTGCGATTCCCGTTCCCATGGAGGCCCTGGTGTGATGATCGCGGCCAAAGAGTCACTACGGAAGCTGCTCAGAACAAGGATGTTGTGGGGCGCAGCTCTACTCCTGCTCGTCTTGACCCGATGGGCACACGTCGAATTCCGTTCCCTCCACAATCTGACGGCGTATCAGGCTCTCAAGGCCGGTCAGCTTGATGGCGGCTCCATTGACATGCTGACCAGTTCCAGGGCACCTGCCGGGACTGCTCTCGATGCTCGAACGCTCTGGTTGATGGGCAGGTATCATCTCTACGACAGCGAGCCAACCCGGGCATCTGGGCCTCTCAGCGAGGCCGCTGATGTTCTATCGAGTGACTATCAGGTACACCGGGACCTCCTATACGCCTACGGCAGTGCAGAGGTGCCTGAGGAGTTTGTACGCGAGTATGAACGTGGCAGGGTTATTCGTCAGTCGTTGCGAGATACCATCGCGTCCGGCGGCGGGCCAGTTGTGTATGTGGATGCACTCTCAAGCGGGAGCTTTGATCATCAGAATCCACGTTCTCGAGAAGTGGTCTTGGTCAACTACACTCGCTTCGTGGATGCCAGACTAGCAGAGGGAGATGTCCAGAGCGCTATTCCTAAGCTCTTGCTCCTCAGGGAGTTGTTCAATCAAGACCTACTGGTGTTGTCCCGCATTGATGCCGCGTGTCGGCTGTACTGGGAAGATGCATTGTGCACGGAAACGTCTCTGGAGCAGTTACGCGATCTTCGCTGGAGAGCCTGGGAAGATGCTCGCCTGACCGGCTTGATGGCAGACCTGGCCATGCAGCTACATGACCAGAGCGTGTGGACTGAGATGGAGGTGCTGGCTCTGGGGCGCTATTTGGTCTGGCAACACGCTGGCGAGGCAGAGACGGCACACTTCCTGGACGAAGTCTCAGCGCGTGGTCTCGACGGAAGTGCTTGGTGGGAGTTGTCGGAAGAGCTGGCGTGGCGAAACGAGCTGGCAGACCGTATGGTGACGCAGCCGGAAGAAGCAAGGGCTCCGATTGAAGGTAACCTTCTGGCCGATCCGTCCGCGCTCCTGGATGACACCCAGGGGCAGTACGTGTCTCTTGGGCAACAGCAACGGCAATGGCATCTGTGGGTTCCTGATGATCCGGCGTACGGGGAGGGCCGCGGTTACATTGGCGGGATTGACAGCCATGCCTGCCCGGGTGGAGAAGTCGCATTGCGGCTTGATGGATTGTGGTCCGATCCCGGCAAGAGCGGTCCAGACACTGGGGTCGGGTTCGCGTCTAACGAGTTCACTCTGGAACCAGGTGCTGAGTACGAACTCAGCCTCCTGTTCCGGATTCCTCAGTCCCATCTAATTTCCAGAGTAACTGTGGAGTTCTTGCCAGATGAGGTCTTCGGGCCCAGTAGGTCGTATCGGATGGCCCTGGTGGAGGGTCATTGGACCTTCAGGCAGGAACTGGCCGTTGGGAATCAGAGAGCCGTGAGCGGCAACGTGCGAGTGCGTTACCTGGGCTACGGACCCCTGTGGCTCTGTGAACCCCAGTTGGTCTGTGAGAACTGCGATCAGCCCGCCGAGACTGTTCAGCCCCTGTCGGATGAGTATCAGGTGCACCTCTCGGATTCTAGCCTGCGCTGTGAGGAATGCGTCATAACCGATTACCAGGTGCATCGTGACCTGTTGTACGCCTATGACCGGGCGGGCGAGCCTGAGCGGTTTGTCCAAGAGTATGAAAAGGGCCAGGGTACACGTCAGTTGCTGCAAAACATCCTTGGGGCAGCCTTTCAGATGGACCAGTTGCTCCAGAGTGCTGGAGCGTTTGGTGGTGGGCTCCCCGTGCGCGCGGATGTGTTGTCAGAAGGCGGGTTCGACCTTCAGAATCCCGGCTCTCGAGAAATGGTTTTGGTCAACTACATTCTTCTCATAGATGCCAGTCTAGAGCAGGGGTACGTGCAAGGTGTTGGAGCTCGGCTAGCGTTTCTCGAAGATGTGTTCAGCGCTGACTTCCTGGTGCTGCCGCGGCTGTACCAACTCTGTCAACTGGAGTGGGATGATGGGCTGTGCTCAGAGGTGCTACCTGTCACGTTGCGGCGGTTCCGGCTGGGGGCCTGGGAAGATGCTCGTTTGACGGATCTGTTTGCGAACACGGCGCTGTGGTTGTACGACGAGGGGCTGTGGACGGAGATGGAGCTGTTGTCTCTGGGCCGCTACCTGGTCTGGCAACATGCTGGGGAGGTCGAAACGACGGACTTCCTTGGGGAGGTCTCTGGCCGGGGTCTCAGCGATGGCGTGTGGTCTGAGTTGGCGGAGGAGCTGGCACGGCGTCGGGACCCAGCGGCCTGCATTGCGGCGCCTGGACCTGCTGAGGGTAATCTTCTGGCCGATGCCTCGCAGTGGCGTTTGGACATTCGCGATGTTGCACCGTATGGTGGTGCTAGCTACGTGGGTGGGACTGATGACTGTGCCTGCCCGAACGGCGAAAGGGCGCTGCGGATAGATGGACTATGGCAGGGTCCACATAGTGGTGGTCCCACTGCTTGGGCTGGCTTTGAATCCAATGAGTTCACCCTGCAATCGGGGGCTGAGTACGAGCTTGGCCTTGCGTTCCGCGTTGCGGACCCGCGTGCCGTCCTCTACGTGGAGTTTCTTCCTGACGGTCTCTTTGAGCCCGAGAAGTCGCAGCGGCTCTCCCCTGTGGCAGACAAGTGGCTTGTCATGCGGCAGGGGCTGACTGTCGGGGGTCCGAAGGATGTTTCTGCTCGGTTGAAGGTCCGATACCTCGGGTACGGTCCTTTGTGGCTGTGTGAACCCCGCTTGCTCTCCAAGGAGTGCGACGAGCCAGCCGAGGCTTTCCAGCCTTCCTCGGGTGGCTATCAGGTGCACTTGTCAGAGCCCGTTCTGATGTGCAAGGACTGCACTAACTCGTAGCACAATGCGTATTGGTATCCTGGCTTCCTTTCGCAATCCGGAACAACGGGGGTCTTGGGCCTCAATTGCCGGCTATCGCCGAACTAGCCAGCTAGTGCAGGTGCTAGCGCCCTTGCATGAGATTCATCTGTACGTCATAGCCAAGAGTCCATGGGAGCCGGTAGTTCCAGGCTGTAGCTCCATAACAGTTGTAGCCAATCCCCATTTGCTGGGCCAATGGCTGAAGCTGATTGCCGCCTTTGTGCGCAGTCGCCATGAAATAGACCTGTGGATTGCATACAATCCATCGAAGGGGAAGTTGCCCATCCTACTGCCACACTACCTTGGCATTCCGGTCGTTATTGACTACTGTGACAAGCAAGCTGCTATCGACCACTGGATGGGGGGAGTGCGCTCCCGTATCTATCTCGGTTTTCTGTCGGTTGTTGAACGTTTGCTTCTGCGTAGGATCAAGGCCTTCATTGTTATTTCGAACAGGCTCAAGAACGAAGTCCTGAGAGTGAATCCTGAGGCACGATGTCTACTGTACCGTGGCAGTTTTGATCCCCCCAGCATAGCAGAACCTGGGATCGAGCTATCTGAGACATGCCAGTACATTCTCTATCTGGGAAGCCTATACGAGTTCAACGGGCCCGGGCTTCTGATCCAGGCACTTGCCCGTATCGCCGACTCTGTTCCTGCTCTTTGTCTCCTCATGGTCGGCCCTGGTCCAGAACAAGAACGTCTGCGACTGCGAGCACTCGCAGCGCAGGAGAATGTCATCGATCGGGTTGGGTTTCACTCAGGCCTGAGCGACGCGCAAGTCTGTGGTTTGTTGAGACATGTGGACATGTTGGCAGTGCCTTATCTAGACCATCCGCGCAATCGTTTCAACTTTCCCACAAAACTCATTGAATACCTGTGGGCCGGAAAACCTGTTCTGGCTAGTCGTGTGGGCGATATCCCTCAAGTTCTAGGGGATGGACGGGGAATATTGCTTGCACCGGGTGATGTCGAGGAGTGGGCTTGTGCAATGCGCAATCTAGCTACGCATGGGGAATTACGGACTTGCCTTGGAAGGCAATCTCTGGTACTGTTTCAAGAACAGTTTTCCCCGGACTCGGTCCGAGGGCCCATTGACGAGTTCTTGACCAGCGTCTATGCACAATCCTCGGAGGCATATCCCCGATGATATCGATCGGCAGGTCAGTTAGATTGGTCTGGCGACGCTTCCAGCCTCAGCACCAATGGCTGGTGGTGATTATGGTGTGGCCTCTGCTATACTATCTCAAGCAAGGCCAGGATGTATTCCAATGGTCCGCTTTGCTGCAGTACGGTCTCTTGCTTTACTTGCTTGTATTGGCAAGTCGTCAAGAAGGGTGGGAGGTGCTTGGAGCGGGTCGTTCCAAGCCCATATGGATTCTCTTCTGTTGTTTTGTACTCTATATAACGCTAGTGAGCTTGGTCAATTCCCCGATTTTTCTCAATGGCATTGTTGGCTGGATCAAGCACGTTCAATTCGTGCCGCTGCTTCTCGTGTGCAGTGCTATTGGTCCTAAACCTGATCTGCTGCGCCGCTGGTTCATCCCATACTTGTTTGTGCTGTTCATCTTTGCCGCGTTGCCGGTACTGCTATCGGCGATCAGTGAGAGTTCTCGTCTGACTCCGCTACTCTACACTGGGCCAGGTCTCAAATATCCCGGGCTGTACGTCCGTTACAAATTCGTGTTCAACAGCCCCAACACGCTTGCAGTATTCTTGGCAAATGCAATAGTGTTCTGCTTCTTCTCGTTGTCCCCCCAGTTGCGAAGGGCGCGCGTGGCGATTCCTGTGCTGGGCATGTCGCTGCTCGGTGTCTATCTCGTGTTGTTGACTCTGTCACGCCGCACTTGGGTGATTCTACCGGTTGTTCTTGTGCTGGGTATCGGTTTGCAGCGAGGTCTCCGGAGGCGCGTGTGGTTGGTCCTTGGGGTTGGTCTCTTATTCGTATTTGTCCTGTACCTGCTGCTGATGGCTAGCGTGGACGAATGGGGACCGATGGTCAAAAGATGGAGTAACTTACTGGTTTTCAAGGATGGTGACTCTCTTCAGCGGACTGGCCCGCTACACCTACGTCTGATTCTCTATGAACGGATCATCGGGTATCTTCAGAGGCCTGTGGAATGGGTTTTTGGGCTAGGAGCAGGGACAATCGGATTCGCGGTGCGGAACTACCTTAGTTCTGGCTACGCTACTGTGGATGGCTACTATGCGATTCTGCTGGGAGAGTATGGTTCGATTGGCTTGTTGCTCTATCTTGCATTGGTCGTGGTGATTCTGTCAAGGCTAGCACGGGCTATCCTGCAGCGGAGACTGCCGCTTGATGACGAGGGCATCGTTGTCGCCTGCCTGACCAGCAGTCTCCTTGTGTTGCTCGCTGGAGTGGTGGGGAACTCCAACACCGTTTTTCCCAATGGCCTATACATGTGGTCGTTTCTGGGCATTGGTCTGAATTTGTGCGAGAGGGCAGGGAGGACGCAGGCATAATGGGAGATCCGGATGTTCGCAGAGCGCTAGCATCGTTCTCCTATCCGGAGCCCGTAGTCCAGCGTGTCGAGGGAATAGCGGACTGGCTGAACCGCCATCTGCCTGTCTCTCGATTGTTGCTGTTGGGTAGCACCGCAAGGGGCGAGCTGTCCTGGTATGAGGATGATGGTGGGGTGGACGTTCTCAGCGATTTCGAGTTCTACCTACTCACCAGTCGTCCTCTACGTGCTCACGAAGTCCACGCTCTATCCAGGGCGAAAGGTGAGTGGCGGCGCACGTCTTCATTCCCAAGTCCCTTCTTTCATGTCGACATCAGTCAGAATCCCGAAGTGGTCTTCTGGCGCAAGATCCGGTTCGACAGGCGCATTGCGATTTTCGAAACACTCAGCAATGCGAAGGTTCTGATCGGCGGTGATTTCGCTCGAGAACCTCTGCTCTTTGGCGCAGACCAACTGGATCTTGGCAACACAAATGAGCTCGTGTTGGTTCGACTGTGGATGCAGATGCTTTTCACGCCGATTCGCGTCGTCAGGGGGACAGCTTGCGAGTATGAGAGGCTGGTATTTGGGTTTGCACTCTGCCGAAACATCTTGGAGGTATTGACCATCTTTCTGCCCAATGTGGGGGTTCTGTTGCCTTCATATCGCCAGCGCGAGGAGTACTTCCGCAGCCATCCGGAGCTACATGACTACCTTCCTCCTCGTGCAGCACAGGTGCATGCCGCTTGTCTTGAGGTGAAGCTGCACCCGCGCATGCCAGAACCAAGGGCCTTCTACTACGAGCAGTTGCTGACTCAATACCTGTCTCTCTTGGACTTCTTGATGAGGACGTCCACGGACAGGGTGACCTCTTTGTCCTTGGGCCATGTGAATCGGGTCTGTGGGCAGGTGCTGTCAGGTCGTGGCCGCTTCATGGATGACCATTGGCTCCCGAGGATGCGGCGCCAGCGGCGGGAGCTGCGTCTGTTTCGCCGATACTCTCGACGTGAGGGTCTGGCGGTTGCTCTGAAGTGGCTGAGATCACCCCGCCGTTGCTTGATCATCTGTTTCCTGCTCTACATGCATTATGCGCTGTATGAGATACTGCAGACAGGGCAAACAAGTGTCTTCCCCCAGGTAACCGAGATACTGACTTCGCTTCACCCAGCCTTCTCGGGAGTGATACCTGCTGGGACTTCGGCGGAACAGTGGTTGTACCTGAGGAGGACATTCATGGACTTCATGAGCTGGTGGCAGTACAATGACATCGGATACCTCGAACGGTGGGGTATAACGGAGTGGAAATATGAAGGCCGATAGTAGATTGCTCTTGATCCTGGTGGATGGGCTTCCCTATTACAGGGTATCTTTTGACCTAGCGCCCTTTTTGGCATCTGTCGGTGTCCGGGGACCATTGGAACCCGGCCTGGGCTTCAGCATCAATATCTACCCGGAGTTGTTTGCGGGCAGGCAGCCCGATGATCTAGGGTACTTCAACAAGTGGGGCCTGAAGCGAGCTGAAGAGTTCGCCCAGCCACGGAGGATTACCAGACTGCTGGCAGGAGTTGCAGATGTGAGCCGCGTGTCGCAACTGGCCAGCCGGGCGCTGCACAAGCTCTGGGAGGGAGCCATAGGAGAGAAGAACCTTGCCAACATACCCTTCCAGTTGTTGCCCTTCTATGCTCGGAACCCTTCCGAGGAGGTCCTGGAAACAGATGCTTACCCGACAGTATTCAGCATTTGGGGTACGAAGCTGCTGCTCTCATACAAGTTCCCGGGGAGGTTGGGGGAGAAGGACAATAGAACTGTGGAGGAGGCACTCAGAGCGATGGGGTCTGGCGCCAGCCTATTTGTCCTGCTGGGTGATCTTGATGGAATAGCCCACGTTCACGGACTAGACGCGCGCTTCGACGCCCATGTCCGCCGATTGGATGTGTGGGTCGAGGAACTTGTGAGGGCATTCCGGCAGCGTCACGGGAGCGCAGCTCACGTTGTGGTCATATCCGACCATGGAATGGCACGAACGGATCCGAGCAAAGCTGTGTCGTTGAGGCTGCAGCGACGATTTGGGCGCATCCGCTATGATACATATGTGCCGTTTTGGGATGCCCTAATGCTCCGTGTCTGGGTGCAGGACCAGGGACTGCTCGCAGATATGCTAGACTACGTGAGTGGATTCGAGTTCGGGCGTGTGCTTTCCGAGGAAGACCGCCAGTACTTCGGCGTGACCAAGCGCGAATTCGGAGACATCATCTTCTTGCTGAAGGAGGGCTTCGCCTTCTACCCAAGCTTCTTCGGCGCACGATTCCCCAAGGCCTTGCATGGGTATGATCCAAA
>Ga0208279_1001642_pt1 | contig 11852 bp, 15 predicted proteins | sample AntAceMetag02UKM_FD_184766 | JGI IMG/M metagenome (GOLD analysis project Ga0208279, IMG submission 184766) | Saline lake microbial communities from Ace Lake, Antarctica - Antarctic Ace Lake Metagenome 02UKM (SPAdes) (version 2) | ecosystem: Environmental > Aquatic > Non-marine Saline and... | reverse complement strand
CAAACTCGAGCTGCAGGACTCTTATTGTAGACCAATCGTTTACGAAAAGCAATCTTGAACATACACTTCTATGCTCTGCTACACATATCGGGAATTGCTGCTCTGCCAGCACTGCTCTCAGGTCTCTCTGCAGCAGAGGGCGCAGCCGTGTGGACGCAACTTGCTGGCCCCAGGCGTCGCTTGCCTCCCTCCGCAACGTCACCAGGTTGAAGGTCAGCGTGCCGTCGGGCTCGAAGTCGTAGAGGCGCAGGAAGAGGCATTCCACTTCTCCCTCTTGGCAGGGCTGGGGCTCCATCCACCTCTCGCGGCGGGCCAGCACGGCGTCGAAGTTGCGGTTCTGGATCAGGAGCAGGCCGCGGGGCCGCAGGCAGGCGACGAAGTCCTCCAGCGCTGTTCGCAAATCTGCCGGGGTCAGCAGGTGAGGCAGTGAGTTGCCCAAGCAAAGCAGTCCGTCGAATCCGGTGAGGCTACGCCGTACTGAAGATGCGGCGCTGGGCGTACTGCTGCCGAACGCTAGTGCCAGCTCCCCGAAGCCGGCCACCTCGAAGCGCACCTCGCCTCCTGCGACACCGCTCAGGACAGGCGCGGCCGTGGCTGCGTTGGCCCGCGCCCGCTCGACCATCCCTGTGCTGAAGTCGGCGCCCGTTACACTGTAACCCCGTTGGGCCAGCGCCACAGCATGCATCCCCGTGCCACAGGCCACGTCCAGCACGCGGCGGGCGCCGATCGCCTGCAACTGCCCTTCGATGAAGGGCATCTCCGCCGCCAGCCGGGCCGGCCAGTTCATGAAACGGTCGTAATCAGCGCTGAAATCGTCGTACATCGCTCCGTCCTAGCCGTGGATGAGCGTTGGCAGACAGCGGGTGCATACCCACAGGCTCTGCCCTTGGTGGCGAAGGGGTACGAGGTGGGCCTTGTCCTCGCCCGTGGCGCAGTTGAAGCAGCGCTGGGTGATGTAGGTCTGCCCACGTTCGTGCATCAACGCTTCGGCTTCTGCCTCGTCGAAGTCGGGAGCTTCCCTCGCCTCGATGCTCAGCGCGCCGGTGGGGCAGACGGGAATGCAGAAGCCCGCTCCGTCGCAGAGTGCCTCGTGCACCACCTTGGCCTTGCCGTCCACCAAAACGATCGCACCCTCTGCGCAGGGGATCACGCAAGCGCCGCACCCATCACATAGTTCCTCATCAATCTTCACGATCTGTCGAACGGCCATATTTGCTCTCTCTGTGAAACGTGATATGTGAAACGTGACATCAAGGGCTAGGTATCCCTCATGCATCACGCTCCCCGCTCCCATTCTGCAACAATCTCATAAGTGCACCTGATCGCCCCTTGGGGACAAATGGCTTCGCACAGTGTGCAGTAGGTGCAGTCAGCCGGGCGGGCGAAAAACGGCCCCCTCGGCCCCATCTCCACCGCGCCGGTCGGACACTGTTCGATGCAGGCGCCACACCGGTCGCACCGTTGCATGTTGATCTCTGGCAATACCCAATCGTCCATAATCAAGAACGGCCACCTTTCTACCTCAGTGTAGCAAAAAGGTGGCCGTCTGTCTACGACAAAAGTCGTACTGTTTTCGCGTTTGTCGTCAGTGAAAGCCAAGAAGCCGATATTGGATCTGTTCTATCCTCTCGCCAAGTACGGGCGACCGGCCGGTCGCCCCTACTCCCTCTCCTGTACCCGCTCCAGAAGATCGTTGAACAGTTCGTCGTGATAAATCTCGTGCTCGCGGATGCGGGTCAGGAGGGCCTTCAGCTCGGCGTCTTCCAGCTCCGCGATCTGACGCCCGTAGACCCGCGTCACCTCTCGCTCGGCCGCTATGTCTGCCTCGAGCATAGCTGTCGTGTCGCCTTCCAGGGCAAGTTCGGCGTGCTCCATGCGTGGATGGCCACCCGACTCCGCCACCTCTTCTGCCAGCCAGCCCATGTGCTGCATTTCGTTGATAGCCTGCATGTCCAACTCGCGCCCCACGTCACAGTGCGGAACGACGAAGGAGTGGTAGAGATACTGCAGAATGACGGTGTACTCGTGGCGCACACCCTGATTCAGAATCTCAAGGACGCGCGGCGAGACAGCCTCGCCTTGCTGTGCAGCTTCCTCTGCCTCGGCTGCTTCTTCTGCCAACTCCTCGGCCAGATCGGAGAACGCCTCTTTGTGTGCCACCTCATCCGACAAGATGCGCTTCAGTAAGCGCACAACGCGGGGATTGTCATTGTCATTGTCAATGTCAATGGCGGCGATGTGTTCCTTGTACTGGGCGATAGCTCCTTCCTCGGCGGCAATGTCGCGAGCCATCCATTCTACAGGTCCGGCGCCGCTTCTGTCCACCTCGCTCCGTTCCATGGTGGGGTCGCCGCCTAGCTCCACGACCATCTCCGCCAGCCAACGCAAGTGGCGCATCTCGTCGCGGGCGATAGCCTCAATCTCGCAGGCTTCCTCTCCCTCGCCTATAGCGTAGGCATGCTGCAGGTACTGAATGATGGCGGCGTGCTCATCCCGCATGTCTGCCTTAAGCATAGTAATCGCTTCGTTCACGTTTTCCTCCTCGTCCCAACAGAAGAGGGTAGAGGGAAGAGATACAACCATCCCTTCCCTCGTTCCATCTACCCCCACTTGCCCTTCGCTATATGGCCCTCGATCTCCGCCTTGATCCGCTGCCGCGAGATAGTGGCCTCGTTCCGGGCCAACTCGAAGACGCGCACGCAGGCCGGATCGAGTTCGTCCTCAATTCCTACCTCGGCGATCTCGACCACGGTGTCCAGCAGCGAAAACAGGCTTATGTGCAACCCGTTGGTGAAGCGAGAGCGCTCGATCTTGTTGGCCGCCTCCGGAGAGAGTTTGTCGAATTTCTCTTTGGGCGCGCCGCACTTGGGACATTTGTCCGGTGCTTCGTCACCGTCCCACACGTATCGGCATGCAGAACACTTCCACATGTTCATGAACTTTGCCTCCTCTAGCAATCCTTGACACCAGCGCTTGAGATACCAGACCACGTTGGTCGTCTGATGGTTGTCTCTACGCTTCTGGCTTCCACACCTTCCAAACCTTGCCCACCAGATCAGGGCCTGGCTTGAGGGTGGTCTTGCCTGGTGTCCAGCCGGAGGGGGTTGCCTCGCCCGTCTCCCGTACATGCTGGAACGCCTTGACTTGGCGGACCAGTTCGGCCGAGTTGCGGCCCACGGGCGGCGTTAACACCTCCATTGCCTGGATCACCCCGTCGGGGTCAATCAAGAAGCGGCCGCGGACGTTCACCCCCGCCGCTTCGTCGTACACCCCGTAGACGGCGCCGATCTTTCCGCCCTGGTCGGAGAGCATCGGATAGGGCACCCCGCCATCGACCATCTTGGATAGCTCTTCCTCCTGCCATATCTTGTGGACGAAGACGCTGTCAACGCTCATGGACAGTACCTCGACGCCCAAACCCTTCAATTCCGGATACCTGGCGGCAACTGCCGTCAATTCCGTCGGTCAAACGAAGGTGAAATCGCCGGGATAGAAGCAGAGCACCACCCACTGGCCCCGGTAGTCCGATAGCTTGATGTTCTTGAAGCCCCCATCTACGAAAGCGTTGGTCTCGAAATCGGGTGCCTCCTTGCCTACACGTGCAATCATCTTACGTACCTCCTCTTTGATTCGTGGCCCGCCCCCAATGGGGGCAGGTTCTGGCCCCGGCAATATCGGGCCGGTTGTTGGTTGGACACAAGATGGTATTCTCTCCCGTTGCGCCATGAGCTCCTCCTGTCTTTTCTTGCTAGCGTCCGCAAGCAACCTGTGACGATCTGCTGGTCACCTGCACGTCCACCTTCCGCACAAGCGTCAGAAAACGCGGAATTTCTCCTTCTTGGCATTGCACAGCGGGCAGCGGTCGGGCGGCTCGCCGACGCCGGTCCAGCCGCACAGTTCGCAGACGTGAACCTGATCGAGTTCGATATCGTTGCCCTCTTCCACCGCCGCTTTGGCCTGGCCGTAGACGTCGGCGTGATACTTCTCCGCCTCCAGCGCCCAGTTCATGCTTCGCAGCGCCCTCTTTTCCTCTTGCAGTTCGGCCACGGCAGCGAAGGCGGGATACATTTCCTCCACCTCGTGGGTCTCGCCGTCAATGGCTGCCTGCAGATTGCCCGCCGATTTGCCAATGCCGCCCAATACCTTGAGGTGATTGGTAGCGTGCACCCTCTCGGCATAGGCGATGGCCTGGAACAACTTGGCCACGTTGGGCCACTCTTCTTTCTCTGCCTTGTCAGCGAAAGCCATGTACTTCATGTGCGCCTGGCTTTCGCCGGCGAACGCCGCTTCCAAATTGGCTTGTGTCATCTTGTGCATAGTGTACCTCCTTAGAATTGGTAAACTGGTAGATTGGGGGGGGCGTTGGACGAGCTAAGAGAGTTGTCCCTGCGCCAACGCTCTCAGATCGAAACTCTCGTCTAGCAATCGCTCGCTGTAGGCCGACACGTCGCGTCCTGTGGCGATCAACTGCCGCACGGGCCGGACGCTCTGCGTGTCGCCCAGCAGGATGGCGCCGACGATCTTGCCCTTGCGCAGCGCCAGCCGCCGGTACACGCCGCTCACCGGGTCCGCCTTGCTCAGGATGGCGAACTCGTCGCCCGTGGCCATCGCCTCGCCCAGGCAGGTCAAGTCAATGCCTACGATTTTGAGCGTGTTGGCGGGCATGGTGCCGCTGTAGTTAGTGCTGCTGCCGCGTCCTGAGCCTGTTGAAGGATCGGCGACCATGTTAGCCGCGGCGACCTGCGCCTGCTCGATGGCGGCGGGGATGATGCCGTAGACACGCCCTTTGAACTCGGCCGCGTCACCGGCCGCGTAGACGTCGGCGGCACTGCTGCGCAGTTGCTCATCCACGACCACGCCCCGATTTACCTCCAGACCGGCTTCCCGCGCCAGTTCGAGCCGCGAACGGATGCCGGTGGAGATGAGGACCAGTTCGCCGTCCACCACGCGCCCGTCTTTGAGCCGCACGCCCCTGGCGTGTCCATCGCCCAGGATGGCCTCCGTCGCTGCGTTGGTCAGGAAAAGCAGCCCCTGCGCCTCCAGCAGCGCTTGTAGAACCTGCGCCCCCTCTGCGTCCAGTTGGCGGGGCAGCAGGTAAGGGGCGAACTCAATCACCGTCACCTCCAGGCCAGCGCTGCGCAGCGCTCGCGCCGTCTCCAGCCCCAGCAACCCTCCGCCGATGACCGTCGCGCGGCGAACGTCAAGCGCATAGGTCTTGATCGCTAGCGCATCATCCAGTGTGCACAGGGTGAAGACGCCCTCCCTGTCAGTCCCGTCGAAGGGGGGCACAAAGGGACGGCCGCCCGTGGCCAGCAGAAGACGGTCGTATTCTGCGATTGATCCGTCTGACAAGGTGAGGCAGTGAGCCGAGGGGTCGAGTGAAGTGACCTGGACTCCCAGGTGCACGTGGATGCCGCGCTCAGCGTACCACTCCGGCGGTCGGAAGTAGAGCGCGTCTTGCTCGATCTCACCGGCGATGAGCTCCCACAGCCGCGGGCGGTGGTAGTAGGGGTAAGGCTCTGCGCCGAAGATGTGCACCTCAGCGGTCGGATCGGCCCGGACGATGCTCCGAGCCGCCGTCACGCCGGCGACGCCGCTGCCGACGATAACGTATCTTCTCATTGATTTCCCTTCGCTATTCGCCTTCACAACCGATCTGCGGCTTCAATCGCGTCTTGTCCCCAAACGCTCACCCAGGACTGTGCGGTGACTTTGCCCAGTTCTGGGTCAACCGTCTTGAGTTTGCGAAAACGCACTGGCGCCAGCCCTGTGTGGTACAGTTGGCGTCACAGTCCCAATTCGTAGTGGCTCACCACACGGGGCCAGTGCGGGGCGGAGTCCCTTGCCCGATGTGAGGGAGTTGCACTCCCGTCACTGACTTGCTCTTACTGCAAGTTCAGCGCGTTGTGTTTCTCAGCAATGCTGGCCGCCAGTTTATCCAGGGCTGCGAAATCCTCATCCCTGGGGCGCCCCTTGACGATGACCGGATCCAGTACCTCTACCTTCAGGTTAGGGATCAGGCCTGCGAGTTGCTGCACCATCTTGCCGCCCCAGCCATAGGAGCCGATGATGGAAACGAATCTCACCTTGGGCCGCAGAGCGTTCGCCAGGTAAGCCGCGTAGACAACGTTCGGATGTGCGCCGGTCAGGACGGTGGGCGATCCAATCACGATCGTGGCGGCGTCCACCAGTGCCATGGCCAGTTTCCCGATGTCGGTGGCGGCCAGGTCGAACCGTTCCACAGTCACCCCTCGTTCGACCAGGGCATCCACCAGGTGGTCTACCATGATCAGGGTGCTGCCGTGCATCGAGATGTAGGGCAGCACGACTATGTTCTTCGGGTCGTCGAAAACCCAACTGCGATACGCCTCCAGGATGAACTCCGGGCGGTCGTACATCGGGCCGTGGCTGGGGGCGATGAGGGAGATATCGTAGCCTTGGACTCTTTCCAGGTTCTTCTTGATGATCTTGCGGAAGGGCATCATGATCTCCGCATAGTACCGCTTGGCTGCTTCGTAAACCCGCCCTTCGTCGGTGACGTACAGGTCGGTGGTGGCCAGGTGGGAACCGAAGAAGTCGCAGGGGAAGAGGATTTTGTCCTCCCGCAGGTAGGTCAGCATGGTCTCGGGCCAGTGAACCCACGGCGCGTGGATGAACTCGATCGTTCTATCGCCCAGCGATAGCGTAGCGCCATCGTCCATGGCCAGAATGCGGTCCTCCGGGGCCAGCAGCAGATCCACGAGCATCTGTTTGCACTTGGGCGTGCAGACGGCCTGCGCCTTGGGGTATCTCTCCAGAATCTGCGGCAGCGCGCCCGAATGGTCCTGCTCGGCGTGGTTGGCGATGACGTAATCAATGTGCTCAGTGCCCAGTTGGTTCAGACGACTGAGCAGAACGTGTGACGTGGTGGGGTCAACCGTATCTATCAGCGCCGTTTTCTCGCTTCCCTGGATCAGGTAAGCGTTGTAACTGGTGCCGTCGGGGAGCGGAATGAGATCGTCAAACAGCCGGCGATCCCAGTCAATGGCTCCTACCCAGTGGATGCCCTCTCTTATCTTTCTAGGTTTCATGACTTTGCCTCCTGACTAACTGATCCTGACTAACTGAACCCTATGCTAATTCCTCGAACATGTCCTTGCCCACGCCGCATTCGGGGCAGACCCAGTCGTCGGGCAATTCCTCGAAGGGGGTGCCGGGCGCGATTCCAGAATCGGGATCGCCTACCTCTGGGTTGTAGATGTAGCCACAAGCCAGGCATTCGTACTTTTTCATGGTGTGTTCTCCTTGTTGTCTATTGATGTACGGAAATGTGTTACGCTACTGAACCTCTCTGCAAAGCTTCGGATCTCCTGACATACGATCTGCTCATAGAGCGTCTCCACGAGATTCTTGTGCTGCATCTCCTCCTCAGCCAGCAGAGCAAACAGTGCTTCATTATGGGTGACTCAATAAGAGACTCAGGGTGAGTGACTCAGGAGAGTGCAGGGTATACTCGTGAGCGCAAGGCGTACGCCGCCGGATGGCTCACTACGGCCACCTTTCTGCCCTATTATAGCACAAAGACAGCCGTTTGTCTACGACAAAAGTCTCATTCATCAACTCACTACCGGACAGTTCTTGAACACGGATGTCACGAATGGACAAATCCCGCAAATCGCGCTGAGGTTCGCAGAGAACACTTTCAGGTCAACGTCCAGCCTCGGCCTCCAATCCCTCGCGATCAAGCAGCACGATGCGCTGCCGATCCATGCGCACCAGGCCGGCATCGGCGAAGGCCCGCAGCGTGCGCCCCACCATGTCCCGCACCGTGCCCAGATGGGCGGCGATCTCATCCTGCGTCCAGCGCAGGGTGACCTGGCTGGCCTCAGCATGTTCCAGCAGGAAGCGAGCCAGCCGGCCCCGCACCGTGCGCAGCGAGAGGTCCTCTACCAGATTGGTCAGGTGGTCGAGCCGGCCAGCGAAATCCTGCAGGATGGACAGGGCCAGGTTGGGACATTCGCCTACCAGTCGGCCGAAGTCGTCGCTGACGATGGCGTAGAGGGTGGTCTCGGTGGCGGCCTCGACGTTGGCGTGATTGACGCCCCGGGGCCGAAAAGGGGGCACCGTGTTGAAGGTCTGGCCCGGCCCCAGCCGCACCAGCACCTGCTCGCGGCCGCCGAGAGAGAGGCGATAGACACGCACCTGCCCTTCGGCGATGAAGTAGGCGGCTTGGCAAGGGTCTCCCTCGATGATGATCGTTTCTCCAGAGGCATAGACGCGGCGGACAGCCACGCTGGCGACACGAGCCAGCGCTTCGTCAGAGAGGTCGGCGAAGACAGGAATGCGGCATAGAGCCCGAGATGTGGAGTCCATCAGCAACACGTGTCCAGCCTCAGGCCACCTGCCTGAATTGCTCCCGCGTGGCGTTGCAGACCGGGCATCGCTCAGGTGGTTCGCTCTCGGCGATATAGCCGCAAATCTGGCAGACGTGGTACACTGGCGCGGTTTCCGCGATCAAATGCTGTAGGGCCCGCTTGTAGAGGGACGCGTGCTCCTCCTCCACATCGCGGGCCTGGCTGAAGGAGATGGCCGCGCGGCGGTCTCCTTCTTCTTCGGCTTCGCGGACGAACTGGGGATAGAAAACGTCAGCGGCCTTCTCTTCTCTCTCGAAAGAGGCCTGCAGGTTGGTCTCGGCGTCTTGGACGACGACCTCCCCCAGGAGTTGGAGGTTGCGGGTGGCGTGGATCCGTTCGGCCTCGGCCACCGCCCTGAAGAGGGCGGTGATCTGGGGGAGTTCCTCTGCCTGGGCCTCATCAGCGTAGGCCAGTAGGCGAAAGTAAGCCTTCGCCTCTCCCACGAAGGCTTCATAGAGGTTGTGGACAGTGAGGTTGCGGACAGTTTGTTCTCCCATGCATAATCTCCCAGGTACCGAAGAGTTGGAGCCAACAGCACAGCATCACGGGCGCTGACGAAAGACGAGCGACGAATGACGAGTCCATCGCCCGTCGTGCGTCTGCTGTCATGCTTCGACCTGTGCGCAAGTCGCAGGTGCTTCGGGCACTACAACTGTGGCCCCCACTTCTCCCAGAGGGCCGTTAGCATCGGGGCGATGAACAGAGCGGGGAGGAAGCTGGCTACCTTGACCCGCTTGATCTCCAGCAGCAGAAAGCCGATGCCCAGGATGATCACGCCGCCGGTGGCGCTCATCTCCGTGATCATCGAGTCGGTAAGGATGGTCTGGAAGGGGGAAGCGCCCAGTGTCAGAGCGCCTTGGAAGAGCAGTACGGTGATAGCGGAAAAGGTTACCCCCATGCCCATGGAGGCGGCGAAGGCCAGTCCGGCGAAGCCATCCAGCACGCTCTTGATGGCCAGCAGGGTGTAATCGCCGGTGAGGCCATCCTGAATGGAGCCTAGGATGGTCATGGGGCCCACGCAGAAGACCAGGCTGGCGGTGACGAAGCCCCGCGTGAAGTCGCCGCGAGCCAGGAAGGGAACGCGAGAAGCCTTGGACTCCAGCCATTGGCCGGCGCCATCCAATCGCTCCTCGATCCGCCACCATTCGCCCAGGACGCCGCCGAGGCAGATGCTGGCCAGCACGACAATGAAGTTGCTGGTAGCGAGGGCCATGCCCATTCCTACTGCCAACGTCACCAGCCCCACCCCCTGCATCACGATATGACGAATGCGAGAGGGGAGCCTTTCGCCCAGCAGGGCGCCCAGAGTGCCACCGATCAGCACGGTCGCTACGTTGATCAAGGTGCCTGTCATACTCACCTGCGGTCATGCAAGATGCAGAGACGGGGCGCCAATCCGATCTCAGGCCTGTGCCCCGTCCATCCCGATGCTCTCTTTCGCTTCGCTACTCCACTACCTTGATTTCTTTGCTGTCTTCCCACAGGCCGTGGATATTACACAGGGCCAGGGCGTGGAGTGTGCCCGATTCGTTGAGCTTGGCCAGGAAGGTGATGGCGTGGTGGGTGTAGGCGGGGCCTTGGTTGGGGCCCTTGACCCCCTCGCCGTGAGCCGTGAACTGGAAGTGGCCCAACTGGTGGGTGAACTTGCCTCCTTCGGGGTGGAAGTACACGCTGATCCAGGGAATGTGGTGTTCGGTGGTGTTGGGATGGCCAATCTCCTTGCCCAGACTGACCTTAACCTCGAACAGTTCGCCTGCCTTCAGCTCGTCTGGCGCGTCAATGCTCGGCACGTGCTTCTCTTTCTTCCAGTCTGCTTTTTGAATGCGTTCGCTCAGTTCTGCCATGATACTTGTCTCCTGTGTTGTTGAGTACTTGGATCGGGCCAACTATCCCCCATTTGATGGTGGAGTGAGGGTGAGGATGCTTGGCGCGCGGTGTGATCAGGTCTCAGTGATTGGGTCTCGCTGATCAGAGTGCGCTTCATCACCGACCACTGATCACTCAATGTCATTGAGCTAAGGTGTAGCATAGGGCCTTGTGCCCGTTTTTGCCGCCACAAGACGCCCACAAGGGGCTAAACTACGCTTGACTTGATGACACTGACTGATCACTGTATCCGACCACAAGCGATTAGATTATACCACACTATCACCCACAGTCTAAAACACGTCTGCGTTCTTGTGGATCCTACGCCCTCAGCACATCCAACACCTGCTGGCTGTGGTTCTTGACCCTCACCTTGGGGAAGACCTTGATGATCTTGCCTTCCTCGTCGATGATGAAGGTCGAGCGGATGATGCCCATGGTGGTCTTGCCGAACATCTTCTTCTCGCCCCAGGTGCCGTACATCTCGCCCACCTTGTGGTCGGGATCGCTCAGCAGGGCGAAGGGCAGGTTGAGTTTGAGCTTGAACTTGTCGTGTGATTTCACGCTGTCGGGACTGACGCCCAGCACCGCCGCACCAGCCGCGATGATCTGGGAATAGTCGTCGCGGAAGTTGCACGCTTCAGTGGTGCAGCCCGGCGTGTTGTCCTTGGGATAGAAGTAGAGCACGACCTTCTTTCCGCGGTAGTCCGATAGGCTCACCTCTCCGCCGCCGTCTGCGGGGAGCGTGAAGTCGGGTGCCATTATGCCTTCTTGTAGCATGTTCAACTCTCCTGTTCGAGGTGTGCCTGCAGCGCCTCCGGGTCCGTTACCGGCAGGCGGCAGGTGAAATCCACGCAGACATAGGCGGTGGCCTGCCCTCCGATCTGGCCGCGGTCCCGCAGCAGGGGAACGGCAGACGCAGCGGTGTCAGGGGCGCCCAGCGCCACGATCTGATGTGGCCGATAGCCCGTGCGGCAAATCTTCAGCAGGGCCTGGGTGTCCTTGCCATCAGGATCACCCACGATGGCAATGTCGCGAGGGTGCGAGAGCGCATGGCCCAATGCCGTCAGCCATTGGCCGAAGCCCAGCGGATAGGCGGCCATCATCGGCTGCATCGGGCCCAAACTGTGCAGCGCCAGATCAACGTAGCGCGGCTCGACGGCCAGCCCCGCCAGGCGCAGCAGCACCAGCGCGGCCATGGCATTGCCGGAGGGCACGGCGTTGTCCTGCAACTCCCTGGGACGAACGATCAGCGCTTCATGGTCGTCGCTGGTGTCGAAGAAACCGCCATCGGGTGCGCTGAAGTGCTCGATCATCACCTCGGCCAGTTCTCGGGCGACCACGTACCAACGCGGCTCGAAGGTGGTCTGGTATAGCTCCAGCAGCCCCTCGATGAGATGGGCGTAGTCCTCCAGGTAGCCGTTGACCTTGGCCACGCCGTCGCTTCGACTCTGCTCAGGGACGGCCTTCCAAGTGTGGAGCAGGCGACCGTCGGAGGTCCTGAGCTCCTGCAGCAGGAAACCAGCGTTGCGCTCGGCGACCTGGCGGTAGTCCTCTCGTTCAAGCGGTCGCGCAGCCTCGGCAAAGGCGGCC
>Ga0208279_1001640_pt1 | contig 11856 bp, 13 predicted proteins | sample AntAceMetag02UKM_FD_184766 | JGI IMG/M metagenome (GOLD analysis project Ga0208279, IMG submission 184766) | Saline lake microbial communities from Ace Lake, Antarctica - Antarctic Ace Lake Metagenome 02UKM (SPAdes) (version 2) | ecosystem: Environmental > Aquatic > Non-marine Saline and... | reverse complement strand
GCTGTTATCGTCTTGAGAAACCTAAGAAGTGAGTTTAAAATACATACATTTTTAAATAATAATCAATTCACCAGCAAATAGGATTATTACTAATTATAGAGGATAAAAATGGAAATAAAAGTTTTATAGCAAAAGAAAAACAAACTTGTTTTAAAGATAAATGGAGGAGGCCATACAATATGCAATGTTCTTAAGGACGAACTTAAGAATGACAGCAATGTTAATTTAGTTGCATATATGATTGATCATCCTCTTGTAGGTGTACCAAAGATGGAGATTGAGACCAATGGCAAGGTATCACCTGAAGCTGCTATCAAGAAGGCACTTAAGAAAATATCATCTGATGCAGACAAATTGAAAAAGAATATCATGAAAGATATTTAATAAATTCTCATGAAATATACCCTTGATGATGGCAGGGTTCTGATAAGCCTTGCGAGAGATGCGATTGAATCAGTTCTTAATAATAGTGAGTCTCAATTTAAGCCTGATGGCAAACTTATCGAAGAATATGGAGATAAGAGAGGAGTCTTTGTCACATTAAGCCTGAACAGTGAACTAAGGGGATGCATTGGATTTATTCAGCCAATATACAAACTTTATGAAGCAGTAATCAGGGCAGCCAGGCTTGCAGCATTCAATGACCCAAGATTTGCTGGATTGACAAAAGAAGAGTATAAGGAAATATCTGTAGAGGTTTCGATTCTGACACCACCTAAAGAGATAATGGCTGATACTCCTGATGATTATCTTAAAAATATCAAAGTAAGAAGGGACGGGCTAATTATTGATAATGGCTTCAATAGTGGCTGCCTGCTTCCCCAGGTCCCAGGTGAATGGAACTGGGATGAAAAAGAATTCCTTGAAAATACCTGTATGAAAGCAGGTCTACATAAGGATGCATGGAAAGATGACAACTGCAAGGTCCTGAAATTCACAGCACAAGTATTCAGCGAGGAAGCAGGTGGAGTAATCGAGAAGGAACTTGATTAATGTTTCTTAACAATTTCTTAGAAATTCTTAATATTCATATAATCCCCCTATTGGCTAATATTGCAGTTTTCGCTGTTTTCCAGCGTTTTTGAATTCAGAAAGATTTATATACTTATAGTGCCTAACATAAGACTATGAGTTTTGTAAGGATTAAAAAAATCAAGGACAAGGAATATGCTTATCTTATCAAGAACAGGTGGCTTAAGACAAAAAAGCAGCCAAAACAAAAGGTAATAGGCTATCTTGGGAAAGTCCTAAGGCCTACAATAAATGATGAAATGGACAAGATAAGCTTTTTTGATTACAAGAGTATCCATGAGCCTGATGATTATGCCAAAACCAATAATAAAGAGAATATACTTAAAGACCTTATTGAATTTGAGATTGCAAAGCATAAGATTGATATTGAATTTGATTTTGACAAGCCATCATTAAAGATAAAAGACAAGAATGTTGTCCTGAAAATTAATGACGGGTTCATGTGCAGCCATACTGTAAAATTGCTAAAGGATATTGATGGAAAGGGGGATGAAGATGAAGTCGGGCTTGAGCTTGCCAAGGGGTTTGTGAATGCAGGAATAGCAATCCCACAGGAGATATTTATTGAATACTTCAGTAAAGTTTTTAAATGACTAATTATTCATTTCTGCAATATATAGATGATTACAATGGAACCAAGCATAACAAATGTCCCAAAACATATAGGAATCATTATGGACGGCAACAGGAGATTTGCAAAAAGGCTTATGCTTAAGCCATGGAAAGGCCATGAATATGGTGCAAAAAAGTTAAAAAAAGTACTGGAATGGTGCGAGGAAATCGGCTGCCACGAGTTAACCCTTTATGCTTTTTCTCTTGAAAATTTCAACAGGCCGAAAGAAGAGTTCAAATACCTAATGGATACATTCAGGACTGAATTTGACAACATTATTGATAATGAGCAGGATATAATACACAAGAAAAAGATGAGGATAAATTTCATCGGAAGGATATGGATGTTCCCAAAGGATGTATATGAAAAGATGAAGAAACTTATGGATATTACTAAAGATTATTCTGATAATCAGGTAAATATAGCTATGGCTTACAGCGGGCGTGAAGAGATTATTGACGCTGCAAAGAAAATAGCTGAAATGGTCAAGCAGGGCAAGCTTAACATAGATGACATCAATAAGGAGGTTTTTGAGAAAAACCTTTACATGTCTGCAGAGCCTGACCTTATTATAAGAACAAGCGGCGAGAGAAGGACTTCAGGATTCCTGCTGTTCCAGAGCGATTATGCAGAATTCTTTTTCTGCGAAAAGATGTGGCCAGAGTTTGAAAAAGAGGATTTTATCAGTGCAGTCCAGGATTATTCAAACAGGAACAGAAGGCGCGGCCGTTAATCATCCAGGCCATGATGTTTTTTAATCATTTTTAATCATAAAAGTTTCATATGATTTTTTATTTCATTTAATATATAATCAATCTCATAATCAGGAGTAGAAGCGCCTGCTGTTATACCAATTCTCTTATCATGGAATTGTTTAGCATATGTCTTTAGAATGCCTAAATCCTGAACTTCCAATGAATCATGGACAAGTATTGTAAATGTATGATTCCTGCAGATATTATATAATTCTTTTGTATTTGAACTCTGCCTGCCTCCGATTACAATCATGAACTCAACTTCTTTGGCAAGTTTTTCTGCAGCCTCCTGTCGTTCACGTGTCGCCTTGCAAATGCAGTTATTAATTTCCATATTTGGATGCTTCCTTGATACTCTGTCACTTATATCATCGAATTTCTCCTTGTTCATTGTTGTCTGGCAATACAATGAATATAAATCATCTGTAAACCTAATATCTTCAATATCTTCAATTCCACTGATAAAATGATACTTTTTTGGTATATTAGATAGTATATGCTGTGTTTCAGGATGATCTTTTTTCCCATAGTAAATAATTGTCATTCCTGCATTTGAATCATGAATAACAACCCTCTTAATCTTATTTATTTTTGGGCATGAACCATCAATAACCATAAATTTTTTTTCCAGTAAGGACTGGTAATCCTGCTTAAGGATTCCATGCGCTCTTGTGACAACTATATCAATCATATCAATATTTTTATCATAATGGGAGTGTATCAGCTTAACACCCTTATGAGAATAATTTCTTAATACAGATTCATTATGAACAATAGGACCATACATTGCAATAGTCCTGTCAGGGTTATCATATATTGCCTTTTCAAGCTGGCTGAGTGAATAACATACTCCTGAGCATAATCCAGCATATTCTGCAATTTTTATCATTTTCTATAAAATAATTTTTTCATTCATTATCATTGAGCATAGGAATTATAACATCTTCTTTAAGGAATTCAATTGACTGGAATTTCATACCCATATCATAATTATGCTCTGTTATCTTCTTCCTCATTTGCTCATCATAAAAATAAGAATATATTCTTTCAAGGAAAAGCTCAAATGAATAATTCTTTTCCCAAACTTTTTTCTCACTAAGCTTCTCAGGCCTGACCATCTTGACAAACGGAATGATTGGATAGATGTACCCAATGCGTATCATATCACCAAAAGCAGGTATTTTTGGATTGACAAAGACAGGTATGTGGCTGGATGTGCATTCTACAACTGCATTTTCCCATCCTCCGAACGAACTTCCTGAAAAGCAAACGCTTTTCAATTTGGAGATTATATTCAGGAACTCGTTGTAGGTATATTTTGGTTTTTCATCGCTGTTTTCAATCCTCCTTAGCCTCAGGGATTCTCCGAGATAGATTATAGTCACATCAAGAATTTCTGCAACATCCAGAATCATATCAAAATACTCAACCTCATCCTGTTTTGAATGTGTTATTGTCAGGAAAATATTAGGCTCTAATCCTTTTTTCTCCTTTAGGTATTTCCTCAGCTGGCTGATTACTTTTATGAAATATTTTATGTTCTTCCTGTAAACAGGCCTTACAGGACAGAGGAAGAACAGGTCATCTTTTGTAATCTCATGTTTTGGGCTTGATACCTGGTTTTCTTTTAGATATTCCAGGAAATCATTGTCAGGTGAAATTTTTTCCTTATCCTGCTCATCCTCAAAAACACCAATGTCAGGAATTTTCCAGATATGTGACTCAGGTATACCAAAGATATCCCTGTGCGCATTATACTGGTATGAATTAAGTATTACATGATTTGTATTGTTAAGATGCGTGGGACCTGGAAGCATCCTGATTCCCAGTTTTGATGTGTTCCTCAGCATTGCATATATTGCCGGCTTTTCTTTCTGATACCAGATAGATGGATGATGCAGCATGTAGAGTGCCTCAAGGCTGTAGCTGTTCAGGAGATATCTTCTCTCATAAGGCGAATCAGGCTCAATGCTTATTATCCTTTTATCCGGATGTTCCACTGACAGCTCATATATTGCAGCCCATAATGCAGGCACAAGGTACCTGAGAGATATATTATGCAGGAATACCATGTCATGGCTTTCAAACAGCTCTGATATCTGGCTTTTGATTTCATTCTTCTGCTTAAGGAATTTCTTAACCCAGTCCTTGCGGACATAATTCTCCTCAAATCCCATATTATATATTTCGTCCTGAGATGAAAGCGAGAGCTGAGGCTTAATAAGAAGATCTATATTATTGTAAGGATAGAAATCATGAGTTGATTCCTCAAATTCGCCAGTCAATAATGTAACCTTATATCCCTGGTCAAGCAGTATCTTTATCCATAGTTCTGCCTGTATCGCACAGCCGTCCCAGCCGCCTGACCTTGTTATTATATATAAGATTTTTCCCATTTTTGATATAAAGTTAAATTGAAATTTTATAGTAGTTATTACATATATAATCTTTTGTATTTAATATTAATTATTTGTTGTGAAGTTATAGTATTGTAAAGATAAATGCACAAATAGTTATTGCAAATAAAATAAAAATCAACGAGAAAAGGTATCTTGCCTGTTTTTCATCAGGCCTTACCAGCTCAATTGCTGATATTACTGCACTTGCTACTATAAAAAGATTTATGATGATGCTTTTGATTCCGGAGAAAAAAAAGATGAATGCAAATATTAAAAATGAAAGAAGCGCTGCAAGCCTCTTGCCAAAAATTGTTGAAAAAGTGATTGTGCTGCTTTCTTTGTCTGGTGTAAAATCCATTATTGTACTGAAAATATGTATAGCCATTACACCAAAAAGAAGGTAGTAAACCTTGCCTGGAAAGCCTGCAAAACCCGGGCCATAGCTAAGCCCGATGAGAAAGATTAAGTAGATTATTACAGCATTTGATAATGAGTCAAGCAGTGGCTTTTCCTTGAGCCTGACAGGGGGTGTTGAATAGAAATATGCAAAAAAGATTAATAATGTTGTTGATATAAGATTAAGTATATTTGGGCTTATTAATGACGGAACAAACATCAATAGTGCGCTAACTGTTGAGATATTCAGTATATATGGAATATCCTTTTTATCAAGCAGGTGTCCTTCGATAAAATTAGACCTGCTTTTCCTTGGATTCATTATATCACTTTCTATGTCTGAAATATCATTCATACCAAAAAGAAGGAAGCAGAAAGGGAATGACAATAAAAATGCCTGAAGGATTATAATAAAATTAATATTTATGTCAAATAGAAGAATTGGTATAAAAAAGATTAATGGCCCAATAATATATCCGGGGGGTCTTGATATCCTGATAATATTGGAAAGATTCATCTTGAAACAGCTTAATATTCCCGATTGAGCATGTAATCAGCTATACCTAATAAGAATTCCTTAGCTTCTGGGTCTGCCTTTAGCTTTGCAATGGAATTTTGCGCCTTTTTAATAAGTGATTTTGCAAGCCTTCGTGAATAATCAAGCGAGCCAGTTGTTATCATTATTGTCTGGACATCTTCAACCATCTCAGGGGTGATATGGGTGTTGCCCAATGCATTTTTTATGATTGATTTCTGTCTCTTGTCTGCTTTTTCCAGTGCCTTTATTATCAGGAGTGTCTTTTTGCCTTCTCTTAAATCTGAGCCTACTGGCTTTCCAAGCTTCTGCTCATCACCAAAGAGCCCAAGTATATCATCCTGGATCTGGAATGCCATGCCAAGGGGGATTGCGTAATCTGAAAGAGCTTTCATCTTTGAGCTGCCTGCACCTGCAAGTATTGCCCCTACCATAAGAGGCCCTTCAAATGTATAGGTTGCTGTTTTCAGCCTATGTATCTTCATAAGTTCTTCTTCAGATAATTCTTTTTTTGATGAAGATAATACATCAAGAGCCTGACCATATATAACCCTGTGGACTACCCTGTTAAGCTCAACTGCAGCCCTGACTTTCCTTTCACAAGGCATGTTTAGGTTAAGGATTATAAGGTTTGCAAGATGGTTTGCAATATCCCCTTCTATAATTGCCATGGAAGCGCCAAAATGCTCTGCACCCACCAGGCCAAAGCTCTTCTCATGAGCATGCTCAAACATCTTGTGAACTGTCATGCCTCCGCGCCTGAGATAATCCTGGTCAATTATATCATCATGAATAAGCAGATATGACTGTACAAGTTCAAATGCCATTGATGCCTTGATTACCTCATCAAGATTCTCTTTTGAAAAAAGCCTGTAGCTGTAATACATAATTGCTGCGCGTACTCTCTTGCCTCCGCGCATAGTGTATTCCCTGAGCATCTCCATCATGTATGAGGAATATTTGTCAATATCTCCAACATCGCTAAGTCTCTCTTTGAAGAATTTATGCAGCTTATTGTCAACCAGCTCTTTGTAGATTTTCAGGTTTTCCATAGCATCCATAGGCAGATGTAATTGATGCAGTTTTAATAAACTTTATGCTTTTTATATAGGGAAATTTTTGGAAATATCATTTTTTATATTTAGCCCTAATGAGCGTAATCTATTTATACACAACCAATATACTGCATATTATGGATGATTATGATGAAATTGGTGAAGAGCCATGGCATAAAGGGCCAATTAGAATAATCATGGGCCTGTTCCTGGCTATACTGATAATTTCAATGGTAGTCCCTTTTTATTCTATTAAGACAAATCCAGAGCCAAAGGGAATTCCAACTATTGATGAGATATTTCCTGAAGGAATTGAAGGTGATATTGGAAATGTAAGCATATTGAACAGCAAAAATGAATATTATACTCTGATATACCAGAATGACCCGGTTGTGAAATATGCTGCAGACAGGATTGTTACTGAGAGCTGCAGGGATTTCAACAAGATATGCTATGTAAAAGCAATATTCTATTTTACAAGGGATAATTTCCAGTATGTGAATGATCCGACAAGCTTTGAATATGTTAAGACTGCAAGGCAGTCCCTTATGAGCAGGGGAGGTGACTGTGATGATGCTTCTGTGCTTATGGTCTCTCTGCTTAAGGCTGTAGGAATACAGTCAAGATTTGTGTTTGAGCCAGGGCATGTGTATATCCAGGCAATGGTTCCTGACGCGCTTGACAGGTATAAGACAGAAGGCAACTGGGTGAATCTTGACGGAACATGCAGGTATTGCGAGTTTGGTGAGATTTCTATCTCAAGCATTGATAAAACAAAGAATATCGTATAGATTTAATTATCGCTTTCTTAGGATTATTATTCCAGCAAGCAATACTGCAAGACCAATAATCATTGTAATCATGCTGAACTCAGGAACATTATTCCCTACATTCACATCATCGCTTGCATTAAGTGTGTTGTATCCGCTTGCTGGCTTTGAACAGTTGACATAGAATGTATAACTGGCTGCACTGCTGAAATTCCTTGTATAATTATAATTATTGCCATTGTCTGTCATCAATATCTGTGTAGCATTATCACTGAACCATATTTTGCAGTCTGCTGCTGAGATATGATTTGTTGATGTCCTGTTTGTGTAATTTGCATAGAAATCAATATCTGCGCCGACAGGAGCAGTGCTTCCCTCATAGCTGTCATAGATATCCAGTCTTGAGTTTGAGCCGATTGCGTAACTTGAGAAGTGGGATACCTGGAATTTTGTAATGAACCCACTGGATTTCTGTATCTGGCTGCATATTATGCATGGGTTATCCTGCGAGCGGATGCTTTCAGCTGAAGTAAGGTAATCAGAGGAATAATAAATTTTATTATCTCCGCAGTGACCATCTGCATTTTCAAGAGTCAGGTTAGCTGTCGCATTAAAAGTGGGATCAAGCCCGTTTGAGTTTACTGCTATATAGCAGTCTCCAAGAATAATATTTGAATCATAATCTTCTCCATCAGCATCTACACTGTATTCTTCAGGGAATTGTATGTTGCTGTCTTCTGTTGCCAGTGTCAGGTTTATGACATCTGTCAAATCATCTTCTGCTGAGAAATTGGTTGTTCCATCGGTGACAGGGAAATTGTCATACTGAGGAGGAGTTCCTTCTCCATTAATCCATAACAGGTATGGATAGCCGTCATTTATTCCAGGATCAATGCCCCAAATATTATCAAAATCCCAGTTTGAAAAAGTGGATTGATTATTCATTTCTGCTGTTGTTTTTCCTGTTCCTGTTGCTGAAGTGGATAGTGTAGAAGTGTTCATATCCCAGTATGAATTAAATGTTAAAAAGAGGCTTGTATAGCCAATAAGACCCCCCTCATTATGGGGGCTATTTACATGCCCTATGGAGTAAGAATTTAATATACGATGATTTCCATTCCATCCAACAAGTCCGCCTGCATAGTAATTAAAAGCTTCTGCATCACCCAAGGCATATGAATTTACAATAGCTCCCTGATTGTCTCCTATCAATCCTCCTGCCCTGTTATAACATGTTACATCTGCATTTGAATATGACTCTGTAATATTTCCATTTGAAGACGACCCAACTAATCCCCCTGCATTATTACCTGCGCTTGTTGAAGTGCATTTTACATTTCCTGAAGAAGAGGATTCTGAGATATAATAATTTGATACACTATTTGAATCATATCTACCTATTAAACCACCTACAGTTCCTAAAACAGAAGTGACATTGCCGGTAAAATGAATATCATCACTACCCCCCTCAAGGTAATAACCTACAATGCCTCCAACATAATAAGATTCACCTGTAACATTTCCTGTAGCATTGCAGTTGAGAAAAGCGGCATATTCTCCCTCTCCGGCAATACTTCCCACATATCTATCCCCATTTATATCAATAGATTCCATATTAAGGTCCTGTATTGTAACATTATAAATATAACCAAACAAGCCAACATAATAATCACTATCCCGATTAATGTATAATCCTGTGATTGTATGGTCCTGCCCATTGAAACTGCCTGTAAATTTATTAGTATTATTACCAACAGGATTAAACCCACTGCCAGTATTATAAGGAGCAACATCGCAGTCAATATTATTTCCAAGGGAGTAATTGCCGCCAAGGCTTTCATTCATCTCCTGGAGCTGGGAGCAGTTGGTTATAACCCAGCTATCTCCCAAAGTACCTGAACCTGAGCCGCTGAAGGCAAATGCTGAATAGGCAAGCCCAAACAATAAAATTGAGATTATTAATATTTTTTTCATTTTTTTTACTTAAAGAGAACTTTAGAATATCAAATATATAAAAATTTCTATTTTATTACATAGCTATTGCTAAAATATGAAATAAATAAGAAAAAATCACCTGCTCTTTGCAAGTGAATATATTGACTCAAGAGCCACAATCAAAGCTGCAGGTCCGAATATCATCACAAGGTTAAGGAGAAATATGTTCAGGAAAGGCCCGATGCTCCATAATTTAAGCTCTGCAAAGTTCAGGTTTCCTACAACCATCAATGCAACTACTGCAAGAAGGAAGCCGTTTCTCTCTTTCTTGGTAATGTTTATGAGTCCGATTATTATGCCCAGGACAACGAAAAATATCCACATCTGGTTAAGCACATTCAGGTTCCTGTCACCTACTTCAATTACTGCAATAATTATTGCAGATAATACGCCTACAATAAATGCATACTTGCCTAACTGATAGTCAATCTTTTTTGCCAGTGCCATAAGGACTGTCCCTTCTCTTGTTTTTGTTATCTTTGATTTTTTCTTTTTACTCTTTTTCCGAATAGAGATTACTTTCATTGGATTTTTTTTAGCCATTTTATCCCTCTTAAAATTATATGAATATTTAAACTTTAGTTACTATCCTAAAGTTAAATAACCTTTTAAGAGTTTCATACAATTAAACTCATTATATTAGCAAAATTTTTCCTGCTTATATCCTTCTTGTAGCTAATGCTGAATTTCCTGAATTTTTCCTTATCCAGATTAATGCCTTTGCTTTTTAGGATATCTGCAATACCTGACCATGTGATGAACTGGATGAACTGGGTGACATTCTTTGGTTTTTCTGTATTTCTTGTCCTCTCAAAATCAAGCATCACGGGCTTTTTGTTTTCTATCAGAATATGCTTTACCGGCCTGTGCATCTCTTCTTTATTGATTCCAATAGTATCCATTATGAAACACTGCTTAATGATATCTCTTAGGATATCAACTGTGTCTTTTCTAGTACATGATTTTATGTATTCCTCAATGAAAACACCTTCAATAAACCTGTATATCAGGTAATCCGGGCAGTGGTACAACAAATTTGGGCCGATAGCTTTCCTGTTCAATTTTTCAATCCATTTTGCCTCATTCTCAATCCTTCCTATTGCCCTGCTTTCAGGATTCCTGGCTTTTACTGCTACCTTTATTCCCTTGTAGATACCTGTATATATGCATCCCCTTCTTCCTTTAGAGAAATATTCAATATTTGTAACATCCTTGAATTTCATATAATAGAATTATGTTTCTGACTATAAATAATTTGTTGTCAATAGTTTGAGAATTGTCTGCCATTATTTTAATTTAATCCTGCATTATCCTGTCAATATTTGTCCTTCGTTTAATGATGCCAATAAAAAGGCTTCCTGCTTTATTGTATAACTTATTAAAATCATTTAATGAGAAAACAGGATTGCTGTGGAGCCTTCCTATTAATTTATCCCTCAAATATAATAATTTAATCAGTGATGTATTTGCCTTCATCTCAAGATTATCCGGAATCTTATATACTATTTCATCATCCAACCTGTCAACAGGTTTCAGGAATAATTCAAGCATCTTTTTTATATCTGCATAATACTTGAACTTGTTTTCTTCATGCGTCCTGCTTTGCTTATAAGCAAATTCTATTGACCACCATCTCAGTGGATTTATTATCAATCTCGCCTGCTGGACAGCTTTCATTGCCCCGCTTGGTGTTACACCATCTGTTCCATTGTAATAGGCAAGCCCCATCCTTAAATATGAGAAAAGGGAGCAGTATCTTATCATCTCATAAAACTTATGATTATAAAGGCAGTGTGTGTCCTGGACAATATCACTCATTGAAGTCACTCCCTTTTCTCCAAAGCTGTTATTTTCCGCTGCCAACCTTGGACTATTGAGGTTTGTTGAATCTACTGATATTTTTATCAATCCCCTGGGAGTGCCAAAGGTTTCATAATACTGGTTTATTCTCCTGTTTTTTTCGCCAGAGACCTTGACAAGGTCAATGTCACTATTCTTATGGTTTTTTATTATGAAACCCTCATATGAGTTCAGTATTGAACCCCTGATAAACATGCATTCTGCATTCCTTATCTCATTCTTATAGACTTGTGTTTCTTTTATAGTATCTTCTAATGCTGAGAAATCCTTACCCTTATTCACTTTTGGGATAAACTTTGGGAATGTTAGATATTTCACTTTTTCCATTATTGTTTATCTGATACTGTATTAATTATGATAATCCCTTAATCCTTCTCTTATCGCTTTTGGTTTTATTTTTCTTAGGACATATTTTTCAATCTGCTCTATCCTGGCACGGGTGACAT
>Ga0208279_1001636_pt1 | contig 11867 bp, 10 predicted proteins | sample AntAceMetag02UKM_FD_184766 | JGI IMG/M metagenome (GOLD analysis project Ga0208279, IMG submission 184766) | Saline lake microbial communities from Ace Lake, Antarctica - Antarctic Ace Lake Metagenome 02UKM (SPAdes) (version 2) | ecosystem: Environmental > Aquatic > Non-marine Saline and... | reverse complement strand
GCTGATCTTTTAAGCGATAGAGAAGAATATAGTGTGGTCAGTAAGCACCCGTTCGCGTGTTCTTTCGAGACGGCCAACTCGACCCATCTGTGGGTTATCTATTAGCACAGCGATACTTGATTTTATCTCGGTGAGTAATGTACGCGCTGCTCAGGAGTTTTCTTCGGCAATATAAGTAAATGTTTCCCGTAAGTCCTTTCGGGCCGGTAGCGTCCAGACGATCTTCATATTGCGCTTTTTTGCTCAATTAAAGCGTCCATCTCTTGCATAAGCTCATCATGGCTGACTAATTCACCACGATCCGTTGCGGCAATGCCTTGTTTTATTTTATCGATTTGCCAGGTATTGGCGGCTAAATACTCTTTGATCGCTTGATTAACAAGATAATTGCGTGATCTATCTAATGTATCTGCAATAGTATCTAACTGATGAATGACATCCGACTCAGTTCTAACGGTAAATGCTTCAGTTGCCATGATGTTTTCCTGATTCAGTATGGTTCACTTATAATCATAATTTAATAATTATATATCCGCCACCAACTTACTCAGTCTATCCTGCCCCGCATGCGTATAAATATGCGTAGCAGACCAAGGGTTAGAGTTATTGATATTTCATGTATAAACAATTCCTTGCGGACTAAAAACAGAATTATTGATTTATCTTATGCTGTCGCCAATAGTATCAATCTAATTAAAAGAGGGACTGAATAAGTCAGGCTAGAGCTTATAAGATAAGAAGCAGGCTTATTATTCATCGGAGTTCTCTTCAGTTCAGGCACAAAATACCATAGTAGATCCCCGTGACTTTAATTAGCTTGATTATGAAAATAAATACAAAGTTCTTTTTTATGCAACTTTTTGAACAGCTATTGTATTAAAATACAGCAGCCATTAGCATAGAGTTACAATACGGTAATGACTCTGTGCTTCATCATTTCAGAGCAAGATAAGGAGATAGAAAATGAAAAAATTATACATGGCTTTAGCCCTCTCATTGATGATGGCAGGTTGTATGTTTACTCAACCAGATTATCTGACAATGATCTCGGCGCCTGAGTTGAATCAACTAATGCAGAACGAAGATGTTTTCCTGGTTGATGTACACACGCCGGAACAGCAACATATCAAAGGTACTGACCTGTTTATTCCTTATAACAATATCGAAGGCTATCAAACCCAATTACCCTCCGATAAAAATACGCCCATCTATTTGTATTGTGAAAGTGGCCCAATGGGTAATGCAGCTGCAAGGAAATTAAATGAATTGGGTTATAGCAATATATACAATTTAAAAGGTGGGGCGCATGACTGGCGTAGTAATGGATTTGAATTTGAATAAACGCTCTCAGGTACGATCTTAAAATGCAACATAATATATCATTCCTAATTACCTATGAGTCTCAGTTATTTTAAAAAGGTAATTGTAATGCCATGAAAAATAATGATTATTTTTTGTTGAATTAAAGTTGAAACTTTAATTTGAGTTTTTCATCGCACAATACATATTATCCAGTTGCTAAAGAGAGCTTCACTTTTTTTGCTGCGTGAGCAAATCCTGCGCTGTAATAGCGTTAAAGACAGGCCTGAATACCTGGACTATGGAAACAATGCTCGTACAAAATAATTTTTTGCGGTAAAAAATAATGTCTTTATCAATCATGGCAACGTCTTGATTCCTTTTGCTAGAGCGAGTATATTTATCTGCTAGCCATTCTTCTGCATTGGGATAGTCTAAACCCAGACAGAAGTAAACGACTAAGGAATGAGGGTTTAATAATACCCGAAAGTATGACGCAGGATTTTGGCTTTACAGGCGTATTAGGAAACCATGCGCATAGAAGTCTATGCAGCTTTTTTTCTAGCGCGGCTGTGAAGTAAAAAGACAAGTCAGACTCGGGTATTATTGAATTCTCTTTGCTAAGATGAGCATCGGATATTAAATAGAGATTTAGTTTTGCCAAAGTAATTGAATAGATAAGACGATACTCAAAAAACAAATTATCCAGAATACAATGGGTGCAGCACCGCCTTTAAATTTGAGACCCGCTAATTCAAACTCTATAGGGCCAGCTGAAATTCTTAAAATTAAACTGATAAAAAGTGCACCCAGTCCTGCCAAGGGCAGGGCAACGAGAACTGGAAATTGCTTACTGATAAGGGCTTTCCAGAATTTATCTTCAATATTGGTCAAATTATATAAGCAGAATCCGCCAAAAAGGGTGAGAATAATAACTACAACCCAGCTGATTATATTTCTTAACTGTTGATTATCCACATTCGTTTCTAGCTGCGAATCTTTGTCGGGTTGTTCAATCATAATGTCGTTACTCCATGGAGTTGTAATCGCCTTATTCGCTGGTTTTCAAATCCAAATTGGTTTCTGTGGCGCAGTTATGCTGTTACTCAGGAATTTCGCCATTAAACCAATTTTAATCAAGCCTGCTGTGCATAGTAAAATAATCGACTGCCCACTTTGAGTCGACGCGGGTTATTCAGTCCGTTGATAAACATTAAATGCTCAATCGAAATCCCCAGCCTCTGGGCAATTAACCCCAGAATATCGCCAGACTGGATGCGATAAAATTTGCGCATTAACGGATTTTGGGTATGAATGACCAGACGCTGTCCGGCTTTGATTTGATTGGCCTTAATCTTATTCCAGGTGCGTAACTCTTTAATACCGACATTGAAGAGATCCGCAATGCCGCCTAGATGATTGCCTGTGCGGACAGTATATACCAGCGAGGTTTTGGCTTTTATCTGGGGTGTTAAGTCAATGGGATGCGTAGCGGGTTGCCAGACAAGACTGGCAGGCAAACGTTTGTTAAGCTGAAGGGCGGCTTTATGAGGTAGTCGCAGAATAAAATTGTTCGTCGGCGTGTGACTGCGCTTGCCCAGTTCAGGATTCAATTGCTGTAGGGTATTAAGCGTAAGAGAGGACAGGCTGACTAATTTATCCAGAGATTGGGCTTGTGCAATCTGGACATAATGGTGTTTCTGCTTGTTGCTTAGGGGGAAACCAAAAAAATCCGGATTTTTTAGGATTAACGCCGCAGCCAGAAATTCGGGCACATAACCGCGGGTTTCTTTGGGTAGAAAACGCACGACACGACTATAGCCTCTGGCTTTATGAGTGATGCCACTTTTACTAATAATCTTTTGCATCCGGCCTTCGCCAGCGTTATAGGCGGCAATGGATAAAAGTATCGAAATGTGACCGAATTTTTTATGGATATCGGTCAGGTATTGTAATGCTGCTTCGGTAGCCCTTAATGGGTCAGCACGTTCATCTAGGCGGTAATTTACTTGCAATTTATAGCGTCTGGCACTTGCTGGCATAAATTGCCATAAGCCATAAGCCCCTTGATTGCTGCGGGCATCATAACGAAATGCACTTTCTGCCATCGGTAAAGCCTCTAAAGCCCGTGGTAACTTATGCTTTGTTAATTGTTTACGGATCATCGGTCGGTACTTGTCGCCGCGTTGCATTGCCGCCAGGGTGCGCTCATATTGATGCCCGGTAAAGGCACGCAGATAGGAAAAAACCGGATCCATGATGCGTTCGATTTCTTGAGGCGACCAGTTCGGTTCACCTAATGCTTTAAGCAAAATCACCAGCTTGTCCTGAACCTGCACCGGAAAAATTGCCTCGCCTTTTGAGGTAATGATAGGGCGGGTTCCCGCAACTACCTGTGCAGCAACATTAGTAGTTATTAGCACCAAACAAATTAACGCCTTCACCAAAACTGGATGAATGCTCATTACCTGATCTTCTTAAGCGAGCCGGTTCTTGAATTCATAGCTTAATAATAACAGAAAAGTTATTTTTTGCGGTGAGCAATAAAATACAGCAATTCAGAGCATACCTTAAAAACTGATTTAGTTTAAGTTATTTTCCCTAGACGAATAGTTGCCATATTCTAAATTAAATTTTTGCTCTACTTGAAGCATGTTTTTTTGTGTGAATGAAATGATTTCAGATTTAGCGACTTATGCAGACTTGTTTAGCTTGTTTATAATGCATGTTGATCCCGAAGTCCACCTGGTCGCATTCGCAGCAGGTTGGGTGGGGCTTCCTGCAAAAGACGCCATGTATATACCTGATCTGCCTGAGAAAGATCGTAGCGAAGTCTGTTCAGAAATTATCTTTAATGCGCCAAAACTTCATTATGAAAAAGCTGACTTTTGGTCCATCACGACGCACAGTCCGGACGGCTGAATTGTGACTGATAATTTTGCAATCAACTCAGTTCAGTTTTTACTTTGTATTTGATATGAACAAAGAAAATGGGATTTTCTGAGTTACCCGCATTAATCAAAATAATGTTTAAATTGTAATAAGAAAAAGAGATTCAGCTCTGTTAATTAATCAACACATAACCGATCAAATGCACTCGAATGGCAAAAAATCTCCGCTCTTTTGCTGGCAGTTATTTGCGACCTTGTTTTCTGCTGCTATTCAAGTGGGTTTTAATTCGCCTGTTTCTTTCGATACCAAAATGTACCGAGCGCAATAATCAGCAGCGCAAAAATTATGCTATTAGCTTGTTGTATATAGTTAATAACGGTCTCTCCATAGTGAAAATACAGCGTAAAGAAGCTGATAGTCGAGATTGTACAGGCTAGCAAGTCGGATAAGGCAAATTTGATAAAATTCATTTTCCCCAGGCCGGCAGTTAAAAACAGGGCATTTCTAACGCCAAATGGGATGAATCGGCCTAATATTAAAGTAATTACGCCGTATTTTTGATAGTAAGCAGAAATCTTGGAGAGTCTTTCGGGAGACACCATATTGGCAAAAAAGCGGATCTCAAATATCTTTGGCCCGATAAACCTGCCTAAACTGTAAGAGATTAAATCAGAGAAATATGCCCCCAGATAAACAGCCATGAACAAATGAGGCAAATAATCAGGGTGCTCAATGGCCAAAAGAGCGGAAATAAAAATCATGGCATCTTCAGATACTGGAATATTTAATCCAGCTAATAGCAACGCGCTAAAAATAATATAATGCGCATGGTGGATATTAGTGTGAATAAGTTGTATTAGTTCTTCCATTGCTATTTTGTATGTTTAAACGAATAAAAATATTTTATATTATGCCTCGTTTTTATGAGCAAGTGACTTATTTTTTAGCTGATCGGATAATGGAGTTTTTCAAATTGATTGATCTGCTGGCCTTCAGACCATTTTCATCAAAGGTACATTAGGTCTATCTTGGTGTTGTGACCAAACTCAGACTATATACAGTTAGCGAAAAACGGTAATATTTGAGTGTGCTTTAATTTCTTTTTGAGTACCTTTGTCATTGGCTATTATGCTGTAAAAAAATATTTTTTTGCGATATCAAATCTAGTTACGCTATTATTCATCTTGAATTCCTGTTTTTCTACTTACCTAATGCTTTGCATTATGGGGTTGCGCTGAAGTGAGAGGAGTGCATATGATCATGACCGATTGGTTAGTGTAGCCTATGAAACTCTGACAGATTAACTTAGGAAAGAGAATTCAATAATACCCGAGTCTGGCTTGTCTTTTGACTTCACAGTCGCGCTAGAAAAAAAGTTGCATAGCCTGCTATGTGAATTTTTTCATAACACGCCTGTGAGGCTAAAATACTGCGCCATACTTTCGGGTATTATTAAACTCTCTTTCCTTAGCGATACGCGTATCTTATTACTCATCTTATGCAATGTGTTACCAATATGCTTTTATCAGGTGTTTTTAAAAAGTAGAATACAGATTAATTTGCTGAACAATATGAAAAATCACTTATGAAAAAACACCTTCCAGCTTTCCTGTTTATTCTGTCTATAGGCTTTTTAATTCCAGGTATTATTCAGCCTTTTATGACTATTAAGGCAGACATTAATAAGCAAGAATTATTTGATATTGCAGCGATAGAGCTTTTTCCGCCTACTCAGCAAAATAATGATTTTATGCAACATATGTTGCAATCGGTATTGCGGGAAGTTAATTTTGAAGGTTCCATTACAGCATTTGAATTTACCCGGAGCTTATCGGGGACAATGTGTGAGCTGATTTCTCATGATCACGTTATTGTTGGTTTGTTGATCGCTATATTTGGTATAGCCATTCCATTTATAAAGATTATTCTTAGCTTGATTGCATTATTTTTAGCATCAGGAAAAACCAGAAATGACCTTTTATTTATCAACAGTTTGTTGAGTAAATGGTCAATGTCCGATGTGTTTTTAATGGCTATTCTGGTTTCCTTTTTTACGGTAAATTCCAATGCACAAACGATCAATACTATACAAATGAGCGCCAAGTTAGGCTCTGGTTTTTATTTGTTCGCTATTTATTGTTTATTGGCGATTGCTGCGAGCCAGTTAATGCAATTCCAGAGCGAGCAGACTGAGGAATAAATAGTGTAATGCTAAGTCCATTCTGATTTTATAATTGGACCTCAGGAGAATTGATTGATGTTACTAGAGATGGACGATCAACTTGATATGATATTTGTTATTCAATCATGGATTTAAGTTGTGTGCTGGTCAAAATTAATTTGTAAGTACCCAAGAGGAAAACATTTGCACGGTACGAGGTATCTTGCGTTATGATGGGAAGTATGTACGTTTTGGATATGCGAAAAAAACTTTGAATAAAAAAATATTATTAAATTTATGAGCAAAGACTCAGAAAAAGGTTTGGACTTTAGTGCCATAACTGACCCTTATGCTCAGCGTGAGGCTGAGAAATATGAACAGCCGATACCTAGTCGAGAGTTGATTTTACAGCTGATCGAGAAAGGTGGGCGACCTATAGGACGAAAGCAAATTGCGGAAGCGTTTGCGCTGGAGTCAGATGATCAATTAGAAGCTTTACGTCGACGCCTAAGGGCTATGGAACGTGATGGGCAATTATTGTTTAACCGCCGTCAGCAATATTGTCTGGTTGATAATCACGACTTAATCCCGGGACTAATCTTAAGCTACCCTGACGGTTTTGGTTTTTTAAAGCCGGATGATAGCGTGGAAGATTTATTTTTATCTCCACGGGAAATGAATCGCGTATTACATAATGATCGTGCCCTGGTGCGTGTTTCAGGAACGGATAGAAAAGGGCGTCGGGAAGGTAAGATCGTTGAAGTATTAGAGCGTAATACCAAGCAAGTTGTCGGGCGCTTTATAAAAGAACATGGCGTACAGTTTGTGCAGCCTGATAATAAAAAAATTACGCAAAATATTTTAATTCCTGGGGGCAAAGGAAATGGCGCTAAAAAAGGTGAGATGGTGGTCGCGACTATCATCGAACAGCCTACTTCAAAAAGCCAGCCTATAGGGAAAATTACTGAAGTGCTAGGTGCGCATATGGTACCCGGCATGGAAATCGATGTTGCTATTCGCACTTATGATTTACCTAATGTTTGGCCTGATGAGGTCATTGAGCAAGTTAAGCCATTTAAAAAAGTGGTTGCCGAGGAGTCTAAGCAAGGCCGGGTAGATTTACGCGACGTGCCATTAGTTACAATTGATGGTGCAGATGCGCGTGATTTTGATGATGCAGTTTTTTGTAGTAAAACTCCTAATGGCTGGAAGTTATTGGTAGCGATTGCCGATGTATCGCATTATGTGCAGCCAGGGACCGCTTTAGACCTTGAAGCTAGGAACCGGAGTACCTCGGTGTATTTTCCTGAGCAGGTTATTCCGATGCTGCCCGAGATATTATCTAATGGGTTGTGCTCAATTAATCCTGATGAAGATCGCTTGTGCATGGTCTGTGAGATGATTATTAATGCTCAGGGACAAGTGACGCGTGCTAAATTCTTTGATGCAGTGATGCGCTCTCATGCGCGGTTAACCTACGATAAGGTATCCGCGATGCTGGAGCATAATGATAGTAAGCTGAAGAAACAATATAATGCTGTCTTGCCTCATTTAGAGGAAATGTATGCTTTATATAAAGCCATGCGTGGGCAACGTGAAATACGTGGCGCAATGGATTTTGATACTCAGGAAACGCAGATTGTTTTTGCTTCAGATCGGAAGATTGAGAAAATTATTCCGGTACAGCGTAATGACGCGCATAAGCTGATAGAAGAGTTTATGATTGCTGCAAATAGTGCGGCAGCGCGTTATTTAAATCGTAAAAAAATGCCGCGCTTATTACGTATACATGAAGGTCCTTCAGAAGAAAAAATTCGCACATTAAAAACTTTTTTAGGTGAGGTCGGCTTGCATATGGGCGGAGGGGATAAACCGACTCCTGTTGATTATATGCATTTGACCAATAGCATAAAGGATAGACCTGATGCACATTTAATTCAGACCGTGCTATTACGCTCTATGTCTCAAGCTGTCTATAGTCCTGAGAAAAAGGGACATTTCGGTCTGGCATTAGAGGCTTATACTCACTTTACTTCTCCTATACGGCGTTATCCTGATTTAATGGTTCACCGAGCAATTCGGCATTGTTTACAGGGTAAATCGCCAGAAAGTTTTTATTGTGGCTTTCCTGACATAACGACTCTGGGTGAGCATTGTTCATCAAATGAGCGGCGTGCAGATGAAGCAACGCGTGATGTAGTCAGCTGGCTAAAATGTGAATATATGCAGGACAAAATAGGTGAATCTTTTGCCGGTGTTATTTCTGCAGTCACCGGTTTTGGATTTTTTGTCGAGCTATCTGATTTATATGTTGAAGGTTTAGTGCATGTGACTTCTCTGGGACAAGATTTCTTTAAATTTGATCCAACCAGTCACCAGTTAAAAGGTGAGCGAACTGGTGTAAGCTATCGATTGGGTGATAGCGTAAATGTGACCGTTATTAGTGTCAATCTGGATGATAAAAAAATTGATTTTGATTTGGTCGGCATGCCAAGTAGAGGTGCTTCTATGCCTGTAGAAAATAGTTCAAAAAAGTCTGCTAAACATGATGATAAGAAAAAATCCAAGTATAAAAAAAGGAGAAGTAAAAGTAAGCCGGGTAAAAAAGGTGTGTAAATGAATCTAGCTAAAATATTTGGCGTACATGCCGCACAAGCAGCTCTGGATTATGCCCCTAAAAAGATCAAGCAGGCCTGGGTAGATCAGAAGAGACAGGATGAGCGTGTCTTGACCATCGTTAAAGGTCTGCAAAAACATAATATCAGAGCTGAAAAAGCTGATCGTAAAAAGTTGGATAACTTGTCCAAAGGCAGTAATCATCAAGGTATTATTTTAGAAGTTGAAATGCCTGCGATGCGCTCTGAGAGTGATTTAAAAGCCGTGGTTGAAAGTGCCAGGCAAATACCATTCTGGTTGATTTTAGATCATGTACAAGATCCGCAAAATTTAGGCGCTTGCTTAAGAACCGCAGATGCGGCGGGAGTACAAGGTGTCATTGTTACCAAAGATCAGGCAGTAGGTATTACGCCAACGGTATGTAAGGTAGCCAGTGGGGCAGCGGAAACAGTACCTGTTTACCAGGTGACTAATTTAAGTCGCACCATTAGCTGGTTAAAAGAACAAGGAATATGGATCGCTGGTGCAGCAGGAGAGGCCGAGAAGACCATCTATGCTACAGATGTTAATATGCCAATTGCTTTGGTGATGGGTGCTGAAGAAAAAGGCATGCGCCGATTAACCCGTGAACAATGTGATTTTTTGGTGAAAATTCCAATGCAAGGTAGCGTTGAAAGTTTGAATGTTTCGGTTGCAGCCGGAGTATTGATTTATGAGATTTTTAGACAAAGGTTAGGATAGGAGGAGGATAGCCATTGAGCATTCTTGATCAGTTAAGAAAGGAGGCAGACGAGAAAAAGACTTTTGAGCAACAAAAACTTGATCTGAAGCAAGTGCAGGCGCAACGTTATAAAATCGAAATTTTGCCTAAAATGCAGGAAATATTTAAATATATGCAGGAATTGGTGAAATATTTAAATTACCTTGAAGTGCCTGTGCAAGTAATAGATTATAGTTCTCGTTATCCGCAACTGGGCTCCTTAATGCAAAAGGATTACAGAATTAGTACCGATGGTTTTGGTGGTTTAGCAGATATAGATAAACTAAAGCATATTAATGTTACTTTTTACTGCGAAGGTGAGGGGACATTTGATTATGTCGTGCGAGGCAAAGTAGATATTGAAAATGAAATTGCTTTTTTGCACTCCAGGCGTTTAAGTAATAAGACGCAAAGGGTCCCAGGCCATAAGAACGAATAGGCTCTTAAGTTTCTGGTATTGCGTAAAATTCCAGTACGTTTACGCTTTGAAGTGGATTATGAACAATCACTTATTAAGGTCATCATTAATAATTATGCAAATTTTTCTATTTATACGGAATCATGGCAGACAGATGCAATCGACCATGATTTTCTGGATTTAGTGACACGATATTTACTGCGTAAAGATTCTGGATTTATTAAAGCAGGTATTACTGATGAAGAGCGTAAAGCCTTATGCAAAAAATTAGCCAGAATTAAGAAAACTGAACAGGGAACGTTTTGGTGAGTGGCTTTAGCCTACTTGTGAGTGATTCCCGGTAGGCTCCCGCTTTAGTAGTGATCTTTCCAGATTTAATAACTAACGCTAATAAATCCTGAACGATTGCTGTATTTGTTCAAATTCATGTAGATAGGGTTTTGCTACTTCGTGATTAGCTGCAATAACCACCAAATCATGCGAGAAAACCGAGGTGTTATACCAGTTAAAACTGCCATCGATAACAATATAATCATCAATAATGCAGTATTTAGAATGAATGGGAGAATACGGCACTGGATGGTCGTCTTGACCATAAACTAGCCCCACATGAACTCCAGAATTCCTTAAACGCTCTATAACCGGTAATAAGGGGCGATTTAACTCTTCTTCCATGCTCCTTTCAACGCCAATTTTCCCTTGTCTGGCCAAATGTCCATTAAACAGAATATGTACATACACGCCTCTATTCTTAGCGTTGATTAAGGCGCAAATAACACTGTCATTATAATTACCTAATAACTCACCAATTAAAAATAAACTAATTTTAATAGAGTGTTTCGCACGATTGATTTCCGCCAGAATAGCATGATGCGGAAGATAATTTTCTCCATTCGCCATGAAATGTCTGCCAAAGGTGTAGAGTAAATTAAATTGGCTTAAAGGATCTATGCCATAGCGTTGGATTACGCCGCCGCGCTGACTTTGAAAGATATTATCCAGCAATCGACACATGCCTTTGGAATGAAAGGTCATGCCGGATTCCCAGTTGGCCCACCAGCGATCAAAAGTAATATTAAACGACCCCAAAATACAATCTTCATCATTAAAAATAATGAATTTGGTATGCATATCGGGCTCGACTTCTATCAAATGATGATCAGGGCTGCAGACGACGCCAATCAATTCTACACCCGCACTTTTTAAACGCGCATAATTATGGCTGTTGGTCATGGTCATTTTGCGCCAATCTACCAGGCACTGGACAAATACTCCTTGTTCACTGGCATGTATCAAATGGCTGGCAAAATCGGCATCATCAATACAATCCACACTGACTTTAATGGTACAGAAGCGCTCATGGTTTTCATGCTTGCAATGTATTACCTTATCTATTAAATCGTGGATATAACGCTTAGGGTGAAAAGGATGATTGGGCTGGCCTTTAGTGAATTTAGGTACCAGGTGTAAAGAGTCAAAATGATGATTTATCCAGTCCACATCCGCTTGTAATTCATGCGCTTGTAGCTCATACGTGCGGTAATGGTTCTGAGTGGAATGCAGACTGTTTATGTCTCTATATTGCGGTGTATCAGAATCAGCATGCAATTGGTTCCAATCCATAAAAATATATTCTTTTTCTGATGGAATGGAGTGTTCGCCCTGGTGAATAATAAAGGAAAATTTGACACAATTAATGACACCAAAAGAATTGGAGTAAG
>Ga0208279_1001632_pt1 | contig 11893 bp, 13 predicted proteins | sample AntAceMetag02UKM_FD_184766 | JGI IMG/M metagenome (GOLD analysis project Ga0208279, IMG submission 184766) | Saline lake microbial communities from Ace Lake, Antarctica - Antarctic Ace Lake Metagenome 02UKM (SPAdes) (version 2) | ecosystem: Environmental > Aquatic > Non-marine Saline and... | reverse complement strand
GTGGTCTATGATAGCAGTGACTAACAAATTCCAGCGTGCCTATTTTTTTACCTAACTCATCAATATAGGCATCGTCGATATCCCATACGGTCATGCCATTATGTTTATAGCCTAATTTATAATGATTAGGAATCGCACCGATACGACGAATTATGCCTCGCTCCTGCATGTGTCTTAAGCGTTGCATTAAGTCATCGCTGCTAATGCCAATCTGTTCAGCAAGGCTTTGGTAAGGCTCGGGTGTTAGTGGCAATCCGGCCTGGCTAGCGCTGATAATTTTGCGGTCTATATGATCCATCAGGCTTCCAGTTTTAAGCCAACAAAGTATTCTTTTATTTTTGGCATATTGTAGACGGTTAATCTGGTCTGGGTCTCAATTTGGCCAATCACTTGCTGAATCTGTTCCGGCGTTTCGGTGGCTAGCACAAACCACATATTTAATACGTGTTCGCGGGCATAATTATGGGCGACTTCAGGAAAGGCGTTAATAATCTCAGCGATAGCATCGTAGTTATCTTCTGGTACTTTGATGGCAGCCAAGGTCAGTGCGCCACCCATATGTTCAGCATGAAACAGTGGGCCAAAACGGGATAATATGCCTTTATTTAATAATATCTGTAAGCGTTCAATTAATTCCTGTTCGCTAATGTTCAAGGTCTCGGCAATATTTTTGTAGGGTGAAGAGCAGATAGGAAAGCCATCTTGTAGGCTGTTAATAATCGCGCGGTCTATATTGTCCATTTTTACTTATTTGCTGAGATTTGGGCGGGAAAATAAATGGCACCGCGTTGCTTAAAACAACGACGGCTAAATAAAATATCATGTGCATAGTTTTCTAAAGCGCAGCTTTCAATTAAATAGCCTAGTTGTTGTAGTACTTTCTCGCGGGATTTGCCGTGGATCATGCAAAACAGGTTATACGGCCATTGTTCGCCGTGGCGCGGACGTTGATAGCATAAGTTAATAAACTGAAACTGACTGACCTGCAGCCCCATTTGATTAACTAGCGCATCGGGGATATTGAATACCACCATGGCATTTGACTGATAGCCTAGGCGCCGGTGTTTGACGATCACACCGAGTCGTTTAATTAAACCTTGTTGTTTGAGCTTGCTAAGGCGCGAGATGACTTCGTCTTCATCTAAATTCAATTGTTCGGCAATTAGCGCATAAGGGCGCGAAGCAATCGGCAAGCCTTCTTGCACAGCAGCTACTAATTGTAAGTCTATGGCTTCGATCATGCGTTAACAAGAAGAGAGCATTCTTGACTTTCTGCTTTAGGTTCTAAATCCAGTTGAAAGCCCAGGTTTATAAAATAATCTTGCAGTAATGGCAGTTGCATAGTTTTAAAGTCAGTTTGTATTTCGATTTGTTGAATAACGGCCGCTAAATGTGCTGGATCACTTGCGATCAGCACAAACCAGAGGTTAAAGTGGTGCTCGCGCTCATAATTGTGATTCACTTCGGGGAATTCACTGATGATATGGGCGATTTTACTCAGTTGTTGCTGTGGGATTGCCATGGCAACTAAGGTGCTGATACCGATATGATTGGGCTGGATAACAGGTCCAATACGACTAATGAAATCTTGTTCTGATAGGACAGAAAATGCTGCGAGGACTTCATCTTCGCTCACCCCTAAGGTATTCGCAATATCCAGGTAGGGTGTAGGCGATAGCGGGAAGTCTTGCTGAAATTCATTGAGCAATTGTTTGTGTAGTGGGCTGAGCATTTTTATTCAACGATGTATTATTGTTTTTATGGTGTTGTTATTGAATTTTAGATCATTTTTTGTATTTCTACTGTATTCATAGTGACTAAGCTTTCGCTGGTAACCGATTAGGCATTGCGCTTACAATCCCATCTTATGCGCCCTTGAGCTAAAAAATATACCGCTGGGCTTATTAGCTGGTAAGCGCGTTATTTCTTTAAAGCTGCCAGTATCGTAAACAATGACTTGATTATCATCGCGGGCTGAAACCCATACATGCTCACCACGTGGGGTGAATTCCATATGTAATACTGCTTTTCCAGGTGTTAAAGACTGTATTATTTGCAAATCTTTAGCATCAATTACTTGCATTCGGGCATTGTCTGGGAACGCAAAATTAACCCAGATTTGCCGACCATCGGGGCGCGCCATAACAAATACTGGTTGACCAATAACCGGGATACGTTTAACTAATTGCCAGGTGTTCTGATTAACCACTAAAACTTCATGTTGGCCGACAGCGGGTACAAACATTAAATTACCTGCCATAGCCCAGCCTTCTAGATGCGGCATTTTATACACCGGCATTTTTTCATCCTGTTTACCGTAATCGGGCAAGATGCGTTTTACACCTTTTTCTGGTGACCACAGATCTAATAAGGCTAAACCACGATCACCAAATAAACCGGCAATATAATAACGCCCATCAGGGGAGAGCAGGGCATCATAAGGTTGTTTGCCTATATCTTTGAATTTATGGATTTTAGGCTGGGTTGGTTCTTTAATATCAGCGATCCAGATTTCACCGGCATCAAATAAGCTGAAAATAAATTTCTGATCAGGCGCATCGACTAAGCCAACCACTTTGGATAATTGCATATTGCCATATAGCGCAGGAATATCGGCTACTAATTCCAGTGTTGTAGATGAGAAAATCTTTACGCCGCCAGGGGTGTAATTGGAGACCGCGATGAATTTTCCGTCTTGCGATATAGCACCGCCGATGCTATTACCTGCCTGCATAATTCGCCTGGCTACTTTATTTTCTAATAAATCTATTTTAGTCAGGCCACCATCACGCCCAAAGATAAAGGCGTATCGCGCATCCCGGGAGAATACAACAGAAGCATGGGACAGGTCGCCTAATTCTGTAATTCTACTTAAGGAATTTTTATGGGTGGTATTTACAATTTGTACCGCCGCTGGTTCTCTTTCAATAATCACACCCAGGTCACCTGTGCCACGTAATTCAGCATATGTGCCTGGAGAAAGTAGTAGTAAGCTGAGCAAAGGTATTAGGTATTTCATAGGGTATTTAATAATGCGCTGTGTCAACGGTCTAGTTCCTGACTATTTCATTTGTTGTTACTTTTAAGGACATGAAGATATTGGTATTTTTACTCGATTATCTTTATGCGCCTCAGAGTGATAAAAACAGTTAGGCGGCTTATTTTGACCACGACATAATAGGGACTGTCGATATACTATTAGCGGGTGCTCCATCAATTATTTTTCGGCTGATGGCAAGATAAATAAGAGTATTGCGTTTTTTATCAAATATCCGCATTACACGCGTTTCTTTAAAAAAAAGTGAAGTATCTTCACTGAAAGCAACTTCTTGTTTAGGTAGTTTGGAATCGAGAATGATCTCACCTATCTGACGACAATCCAGAGAAAATTGAGCGTGATCTTCGGCTAAACCAAAAGTGCCTTTAAGCCCGCCTTTTTTAGCCTGGCTCATATAGCAACTAACACCTCTAACTTTTGGATCATCATAAGCTTGCACACACACTTTATGATTTGAGCCAATTAGTTTCCAGGATGTAGTAACGCAGTCAACTTCTTCAGCATGGGTATTAATAGTTGTGAAACTGGATAGAAGCGCTAAAAGTGTGAGAATTTTTTTCATAATTGGTGTTTATTTATTTAGAGTATCCTGAATACTAGTGGATTAATGTTTGATGTACAGATTTTTTTAGTAATTCTTGCACTAACCAGCGTGTTTCGTCTGCCGAGATAAAAGGTTTCCACGGTGGCATCGCAGTTCCTTTGCGGCCATTTTGTATTATTGCTATTAAATAATCATCAGGCTTGTTGACTAAATCTTGCGCTAATAAAGGTGGCCCCAGACCACCTTTTAAAGTAAGGCCGTGACAAGATCCGCAATCATGCTTAAGCATATTGCGTAATTCTGCTTGTCTTACTGGTAATGGTTCGCTCGCCATGGCTTGCGTAGTACTAAGGATACACAGGTAAAACCATGCTAAACGAATCAAGGCTTCAAACGACTGTAATAAGATGCGATATTATTAATATCACGGTCAGATAAGGAACCGGCGATATTATTCATAATCTCTGAAACGCGCGTTTTATCACGATATTGCTTTAAAGCGCTTTCCAGATAAGCTTCATCACGTCCGGCTAAGGGAGGAAAGGGAGCTTCAGCGCTGGTCCTGCGGATGCCATGACATTGCGAACAAACCGCAGCTGCTTTAGATTCTCCGGCATAAATACTGGCCGCCTGACTCGCTACACTAAAGCTAAAAACTAGTAGCGCAGCAAGGGAATAAGTAAATAATTTCATTAGTTTTACTCCATTTCGTCAGGTGATAATCCACGGGTCATATATTTCACACGGCCGCGAGAGAAAATGCCTGCAGGGCTTTCCATTTGTATAGAACCGGTTTTTTGCAATGAAGTTGAATCGTAAACTACGACTTCATCACCGGCATAACCGGCACTGACATATAAAGATTTACCATCAGCACTGTATTCAGGAAAATAAGCATGCCCCCCGACATTCAACGTTTTTACTACTTCCAATGATTTTTTGTCAATTAATTGAATCGTGCGCGCGCGTCTATCTTTGGTAATAATGTCCACCGCTACATAAGGTGCATTCGCATGAGCAGCTGGTGATTCAGTGCCGCCAGAAACAGGAACTTGTTTAACCAGTTCCATGGTATCTAAATCCCAGACACTGACCACGGTTTTATCACAAGTACCGAAGTTAGTGCCAAAACCCAGGGTACGACCATCAACCTTAACTGCTGCGCCTCCGCCCACATGAGGTACACAACCTGCAGGCAATTTTTTGATGATTTCACGTTTCTCTAGGTCAATGGCTGTAACGATGCTGTCATCATAAGAGGCAATCATTAACTTTTTACCTTTATGGGTTAAGAAAGCATCATGTAAATGACGACCTACATTTTTGATTTTAGTTACTGGAAAGTCATCTTTTAAATCCACTACCCAGACTTGACCGGCATTTTCTAAAGCGATGGCGAAAATATCAGCATACGGTGTACCAATGACCATGCCTGAATCAGAGCTAACCATGTTACCATCAGGATCGATACCTTCTAACTCAAATTGCTTTAAAGGCTCCAATGTTTGCGCATCTAGAATAACTGCGTTATGCGGCACAAAAGAACCGGCCATCAGATATTTACCATCGCGGGAAATACCTATGCCTGGACCATTCCAGCCAGTTTTAATGCTGCGTATTGCTTGCATGGTATATAAATCAACTTTATAAATTTCTGCAGTATCAGTTTTGACATAAGCCCAGCGCTCATTAGCGGGATCAAACTCGATAATATGTGCGGCAGTCACTGTGGGAACTACGCCGATTTGCTGGTGTGTTTTACTATTGATAAATACTGCTTCTGAGCCATCGCCACGACCGTATTTTCCACGCGCAGCTACGCCGATAATATCGTCCATGCTGTCGATTTTAAAAGTAGGTTTATCAGGTAATGTTGATTCGTCTTTGACGTAGACTTTTAAGGATGCTTTCATGTCTTTAATGGTGAAAGCAGGATTAGCTAATTTTGGCGTATTTTGTAAATGTTTCACCAGCTCTCGAATATCGTTATCGGATAAACGGCCGAAGAATGGAGGCATTAAAGTTTCAAAACTGCCGGTCATAATTAAGGTACGCAAAGCCGTAGGGCTACGTCCTTTTAAGGTTTCAGAATTTAACGCCGGTGCTAAATAACCGCCATGATCTGAACCGTGACAGCTGGCGCAATTATCTTGATAAAGCTGATGTGTTTTCTGACTGTCATCAGGCGCAGCGTATGCATTAGCAGATGTGAAGAGTAAGCTAATGCTGGCGGCTAAAATGGATTTTTTTAGGGATGTTATTTTTAGTTCCATGTGAATTCCTGTTGCCTGTAGAGATGATATTGAGTCGATATTTATTTTTTTGTAATTAAACCATGAAAGTCGATTATACGCACCTTTAATGTTAAATAAAATAACGTTTTCCCTGTTAGTGATTTCTGCTTATGCTGTTAACATACTCTGGTTAAGCTGCGAAATCAAATTAAACAAATATCGAATCGATATTTCTTGACTCGATCGATTTTTTTGTTTATAGTATCGACTCAATATTAATAAAAAAAGGGTTTAAAATATGGGTCGTGCAACTTTTTACCATACAGTGTGTACTGTGTGTCTGGATGTTAAATCTGTCTCCGCTCCAACTTTTAACAGCGCAGCATTTCATATTAACTTTGGCGTAGCTATTGCTGTCTTATAAATTTTGAGGATAACGAAAATGACTGAACAAACACAAGAAAAAGATTATTCTATTTATTATATTGCATTGGTCGCAATTATTGCTATTGGAGTCCTATTGGCAGTAAAAAGTAGTGAATCAGATAAATTTGCCCCCATCAAAGATCAAATCAACGAAGAGCACAGGCTCATGAACATTCGTGTATTAAATTAATTCCTCATAATTAACTAATCATTCACATAACAATAATAACAGTCGAGAACAGCTATGAAACTAAAACTTATCGGGACCTTACTTGTCTTGACTTATTTTTCTGGTCCGGCCTTTGCAACTGAATATATTTATCGAGACTTAATGGGAAATACTTTACCTTCCGTAAAATGCGAGTCATTAGCGGATGCTAAAGCGAGGGCCCAAAAACCATACAAATTTAAGAGTTATTCAAAAAAATTCTGTCAAACTCAAGGGTATGGATGGCATGTCGCGGAAATAAAAGATAATGGTGAGTTGGCTTGTAATGAATGTATAGACAACAAAGGTCTGCAGAAATGCTATGTAAAAGATATTACTGTTACCTGCAAACGTATTAAGCCAGGGACAGTAGGTATGCTTCCAGGGAAAGGCTAAGGGAATCCATCAAACATTTAGGCAATTTATTTATTGGGAGGGCGAATGATCTGTCTGTGTTGCGGGGGCAATCTGCAGGAGATCCCAAGATGAATAGTGTGCTATGCATATTCCTAAACTGTAGGATATGAAAAGAGGTCTTCAAGGTCTCTTTGTCCTTATCAACCCTCAATTATATTTAATTTAGTTTCTCCTTTGTTAGTTAAGTATATTCAGTCGGTTGTGTGCTGATATTCTAAAACTTAGGTTTCTGGAAGAGCATGGTATGATTAAAAAAAACATACAAATTCATCATTAACATGAGTGTGAAGATATAAAAAATATTTTTTAGTCTTTATCAAGGTAATGATTATATTCCTATTACATAACCCAGGCGGATTGCTTTAAACATTTGCAAATCAATATAAAAGTTATACAAAAAACAGAAATCTTCGAGTTTGTAAGGTGCATGTCTGCATTAATTCGCTCTGAGCAACGTAAAAAATGTACAGAACTTAGGTTACAACTTGTGCATTATGAAACATTAGATTATTTATCTCATTCTAGCCAATATACTGATACACCGACTGCTACAGCTTCTTATTTTGGCATGACGCGAGGAACAGTTTCTCAGTCCTTAATTGTTCTGGAAAAAAAAGGTTATATAGAAAAAAATAAGGATGCAATTGATAAACGTCTGATTCATGTTAATTTGCTTCCTGCAGGGCTTGCTATTTTAAAAAAGGCTCGTACAACTGAGTTATTAACTAAAGCAACAGCTATTCTTCAACAAGACGGGCCTTTCCCTATCGATAATAACATTTTTGTTTCTACACTCAATGCCTTAAAAAAAGCATCAAGCTCTCAACCTTTCATATTAGGTAAAAATAATAAATTTAATACCATGAGAAAGCCGAATGTATTTGATTTGATTGAGTGTATGGCTGCATTAATTCGCTCGGAGGAGCGTAAAAAATGTACAGAGCTGAAATTGCAACTGGTACATTTTCAGGTTTTGGAGTATTTATCTTTTTGTAATAAATACAGTGACACTCCGGCCGCTATTGCAAATTATTTAGGAATGACCCGAGGAACGATTTCTCAGACACTAATTATTCTTGAGAAAAGGGCTTTTATTAAAAAAAATCAGGATATTTCAGATAAGCGGGTTTTTCATATTCAGTTACTGCCTAAAGGTCTAAATACCTTAAATAAAGCAAAACCAACGGAGTTATTTCAAAAAGCGGCTACAATTCTACAAGAGAATTCGCCAATAGCGGGTGGTGAAGAAGTTTTTATTGAAGCTCTTACCGAATTGCAAAAAGCCAACGATTCAAATTCTTTTGGTGTCTGTAAAACATGCAAAAATTTTACCAGAAAACCAAAAGGATTTTTCTGTGAGCTAACACAGGAAAAATTAAGCAAAAAGGATAGTGAGAAAATTTGTCAGGAGCATGTACCTATTTAGCTTGATATTTCTGTATCTTATTTTTGGTTCTGTCACCGTTAAATTTGTGACTCTTAATTAATGCGGCTTTGAGAATATGCTGTAATCAGCATGAAAATAAGGCTTCTCAACGAAACATAATATGTTTCAATACTTAATGATGATTTCGCTTTATTTTTTGATCGATACTACAGCATTTTTATTAAATCTGAACTTTCCTGGAGAATTTGCTTTTACAATCCTTAAGTTTCGACTGAAAATAATCCGTGCATTAAAATAGCGATTCAATACAACATTTTATTTTCGTTTTGAAAATAAAATGTTGTATTCAAAAGTGATACTTTAGTAATCAATCATTCGAATAAGAACCAATGAAATCGCTGATCAAGCTTAATAAGTTACTGAGTTGATTATAGTTAAATTAACAGCATTTTATCTGATGAGTAATTTAAGTTACATGACTATATTAAAGAGAAAATATAATAATGATCAAAAAATCTTCTTTAACAGATAATCATTTGCTGTTGAATTTTAAAGCAAGTCTGCGTTATGACTTACCTGCAAGTATTATTGTTTTTTTAGTAGCATTACCATTGTGTCTGGGTATTGCACTTGCCTCAGGGGCACCTTTGTCTGCAGGTTTAATAGCAGGGGTAATCGGTGGGCTCGTAGTCACTAGTTTTAGCGGTTCAGCGCTGGGCATTACTGGCCCATCGGCGGGTTTGGCTGTGATAGTCTTTGCGGCTATCCAGGAATTGAGTTTTGATGCAGTACTGCTTGCTGTTGTTTTAGCCGGGATTATTCAGTTCATCTTAGGAAATATAGGCGCGGGTATTATTGGTTATTATTTTCCTTCAGCTGTGATTAACGGGATGTTAGCTGGTATTGGTATTATTATTTTCCTGAAACAGATTCCTCATGCAATGGGTTATGACAAGGATTATGAGGGGGATATCACATTCTTTCAGAATGATGACTATACAACTTTGTCAGAATTGCAGCATATGTTTGATTTTATTGCTCCTGGAGCAGTTGTTATCAGTGTGGTTTGCCTAGTGATTTTACTCTTATGGGAAACAGACTGGATTAGACAATACCGTTTTAGACAATGGATACATGGTGCAGTGTTAGTGGGCATCACGGGTGTGTCATTAAATCAGTTGTTTATATCTGTGTACCCGGAATGGGCTTTAAGTGGAAATCATCTGGTCAGCTTACCTGTTCCTGAATCGCTGAAAGATGTGTTGAGTTTATTTACACTGCCTGATTTTAGCCAAATCAATAATCCTGCAATTTATCCTGTCGCTATTACTATTGCAATTGTAGCTAGTCTGGAAACTTTGTTGTGCGTTGAAGCGGTTGATAAACTGGACCCTTATAAACGGGTGACTTCAAATAACCGGGAGCTCAGAGCGCAAGGTATCGGCAATATCTGCTCAGGTTTAATCGGGGGTTTACCAATGACTCAGTTGATTGTACGCAGTTCGGCTAATATTCAATCGGGTGGACGTACTAAAATGTCTGCTTTTCTGCATGGTATTTTTCTTTTAATAGTAGTGATATTTATTCCTGATGTGGCTAATATGATCCCCTTAGCTAGTTTAGCGGTTATTTTACTCGTTATAGGTTATAAATTAGCCAGTCCAGCGTTATTTAAAACCATGTACCAGGTAGGTTATTTTCATTTCATTCCCTTTATTGCAACTATTTTTGGACTGATTTTTTCTGATATGTTGACAGGTATCAGCATAGGAATGGTTTTTGCGTTGTCGTTTATTTTGCTAGAAAATTTGCAAGTGGGATTTCATATACATGAACAAAACAAGTTAAATAAAACAATTATTACTTTATCGGATAATGTTTCTTTTCTGAACAAGGCTAATATACTTAGGGTATTAAGTAATTTTCCGAACAAATCAGATGTTGTTATTGATGCCACTTATGCAAAATATATTGATTATGATGTCTACGAAGTAATTCAAAATTTTACAGTGGATGCCCGGCGCAAGGGTATTAACCTGGTGATACAAAACTTGCGGGGGTTTGGCTTTCTAAAACCTGTTGAACGTGCTTTACCGATTACTAAAGAGTCCCAGCAGGCATTAACGCCCAAAGACGTACTGACTATATTGAAATCGGGCAACAGTCGTTTTGTCAATAATCTTAAAAACAATCGCAATCTTCTGGAGCAGGCTAATGAAAGTGTAGAAGGCCAGTTTCCTATTGCCATTATCCTAAGTTGTATCGATTCGCGTACTTCTGCTGAATTGATTTTTGATCAGGGCTTAGGCGATGTCTTTAGTGTCAGAGTCGCCGGAAATATAGTCAATGATGATATTCTGGGCAGTATGGAATATGCCTGTAAAGTGTCAGGATCAAAGCTAGTTGTAGTCTTGGGACATACCCACTGTGGTGCCATTAGAGGTGCCTGTTCGGGAGCCGAATTAGGTCATTTGACTGGCTTGCTGGAGAAAATACAGCCTGCAGTTGAATCAGTTAAAATAAGTAAGTTTGCTAAAAATGGCACGTTAGAAGACAAGGTGGCTGAGCGCAATGTCGAAATTATGGTCGAGCAGGTTAAACACAGAAGTGAAGTATTAGCTGAAATGGAAACAGGTGGTGAAATTAGCATAGTTGGAGCAATGTATAATATAGAAACAGGTATAGTTGAGTTTTATTAGTAAATAAGCATGGCTCTAATGCATTTGTATACTGTCTGTTAGGCAAGCCCACTAAGAAAAAGCAATAGCTTATGGAACTTATGGTTCATTACGTACCCTGATAAAAACCGCAAATCTTGGGATCCCGCTATCGGTGAACCCCTGATAACGAAAACTAATAGTACTGCCAATAGCGGGAGGGCTTTCCCGGTCTTTGTGGTTAAAGCCACTGCCGATAAAAAATACTTTACCCGCATCAGATCTAACCTTAATTGCACCCATTTTACCAGTAAATTGTCCTTTCCCTGCGCGATAACCAATAACAACGGCTTCTGCATCAGTAAATAGCTTTAGTTTCAGTAAGTCATTACTCCGGCCACTACGATAGATCCCATTTTTATGATGTAGCATGATACCTTCGCCTCCCTGGTTTGTAATGATATTAAGGTGATGCATAAGCTCTTCATTTGTAGCTAACTGGTATTGAGGAATAATGCTTAGGTAGGGTGTCTTTATTTGCTCATCAATACTGAGCATAATAGCTAGCCTATCTGAAAAAGGTCCTTGATTATCAGGCAGATCAAATACCATAAACTTGATTTTCTGCCAGCCTGCGTGTGGCTTTAACTTTTTGATAATCGATACTGTTTTCTGGTATTTTCCTCTTGCGATCCATAACTCCCCGTCTAAAGGTATTATAGGAAATCCTTCTACAAACCAATCTGGAGCGACAAATGTTATGCCGCCCCGGGAAATTAGCTGATGTCCATTCCAGCGGGCACGCACACCATCGAGTTTTTCGCTTACCCAGTAATCAGTTATTGCAATAGATGGCTGAAAGGTTTTAGCCAGCATAAGATCCGGTTTATCAATTGCCAATGCTGATGATGAAGCTAATAGTAAACCTAGAAGAAAGGAACTATAAGCATAAGTTAATTGAG
>Ga0208279_1001630_pt1 | contig 11901 bp, 9 predicted proteins | sample AntAceMetag02UKM_FD_184766 | JGI IMG/M metagenome (GOLD analysis project Ga0208279, IMG submission 184766) | Saline lake microbial communities from Ace Lake, Antarctica - Antarctic Ace Lake Metagenome 02UKM (SPAdes) (version 2) | ecosystem: Environmental > Aquatic > Non-marine Saline and Alkaline... | reverse complement strand
TAATTAAGCCCAAATCCACCAAACAGCAATATTCATTCATGAGTACGTTAAAAATGCGATTCATGGTCTTTTGGTTGGAAAGTTCTTCAAAAGAATAGGAAGAGGCGATGAATCTAATTACGGAAAGGCGTTCTTCGAAAAAAAGCTCAAAGGTGTGCTTGGTCTTGTTTGTGAGTGTTTGCAATGGAATGACGATTTCTTGTTTAATACTGGAGTGATATTCATGCTGGTAAATGACCGCCATGATGATCAGGGGAATTATGGTTATCAGGATCATCAATATAAAAATATTTCTTCTGAGTATACGATAGCGACTTGAAGCCTCATGACCAGACTCATGTAAAAGACCTTTGGTTAAACCTGTCCATAAGTTCTTGAAGTTCATTATTTTTTTTAATACCTCTTATGGTAAAATATGTCTCTGGATCGAAGCGTATTTTTAACAGGTGGCTTCAGAACCGATTTCCTGGGAAAAATCATGGAATCCAGAACCTAATATGCCAAATCGAATCAGGATGCAACATCATTCCTATACAACAGTATGAGGATTTTTCCGGCACTATCTACTATATTATTGTTTCGTTTTTGTACAGACTTTTTATGGGGTTATCCCATATTATTTGTTTATCATAGAGGGAAAAACTTGTAAACCTGCATTACAATCCAAAAACGCCCATAAGCCCGTGTTCATGAAGAATAATGCGGTGGCTGTCATTAAACGACGATGACAGAAGCGAACTAACCTGATTCATACTATATTTTCAATTGACATCGCAGGATAGGTAGTATAAAAGAATTTGCTCAATTCTTAGTCAATCTTTGTCAGATTTGAGACCTTTGAAAAACGTTCAATTTTATTCAAGGCCAAGGAAGGCGAAAATTTTAACCACAGGAATACATTGAGTATTTTGAGGATTAAAATTTGAGCCTGACGTCGGAATTGGGTAAAAGGGGGCGTTTTGCAGAGGTATCAACTTCCCGGTTTGGCTTAATATCGGCACATATCTTCTTGAAATGTTGAAGATAATCTTATTTAAATGTTGAAGATAACTATTTAGGAGGAAGAGATGGGGAAGAATGGTAAATTGTGGATAATCATTCTAATTGGTTTGTTTTCTTTGCCTGTATTGATATCCCCTGCTTTTGCAGATGTATCAGCCGAGACTGCTTCAAATGGCCATGCATGGTGGTTCTGGCCGATTGTACTTTTTTTTGTCACTTTTATTATGGGGATATTTGCAGTACTTGGCGGTGTGGGAGGAGGGGTACTCTATGTGCCGATCATCAGCGGGTTTTTCCCTTTTCATCTGGATTTTGTTCGCGGCACCGGCCTTCTTGTAGCCCTTTCCGGCGCACTGGCAGCCGGTCCCGGACTTTTAAAGATGAATCTTGCGAGCCTGAGACTGGCAATTCCGGTCGCTCTTATCGCCTCCACCTGTGCGATCATTGGCGCCATGATCGGCCTTGCCCTGCCCACCAACATCATTCAGATTTCCCTTGGGGCCACCATTCTCGGTATTTGTGTTCTTATGCTAACTGCCAAAAAATCCGAACTTCCTGACGTTCCCAAGGCGGACAGACTCTCTTCGGCGCTTAATATATGCGGGATTTACCAGGAAGCCAGCACCGGTGAGATTATCGACTGGAAAATACACCGAACCCCTCTTGGATTAGCCTTGTTCGTCATCATCGGAGTTATGGCCGGTATGTTCGGACTGGGGGCCGGTTGGGCAAATGTTCCGGCGCTCAACCTTCTGATGGGCGCTCCGCTGAAAATCAGTGTGGCAACCAGCAAGTTCCTTTTATCCATTACAGATACTTCTGCGGCATGGATATATATGAACAAAGGCTGTGTGATTCCCATGATGGTCGTGCCGTCTCTTGTGGGAATTATGCTCGGTTCTTTGGTGGGTGTCCGTTTGCTCAAAATCGCCAAGCCGACATTTATCCGGTGGATGGTGATCGCAATTCTGGCTTTTGCCGGTGTTAAAGCCCTGTCCAAAGGTTTGGGATTTTAAACACAAATTTGAATCTCATTACAAATACACAAACAGATAATAAAAACAGGAGAAAGGGAAATGGACGAAAAATCAACTGCCTCTTTGGAAGCAACCCCCGAACAGCTTCTTTATGCCAGAATACTTGAAAAGGGCATGTACCTCGGTTTACTGATCCTTTTTATAACCTATGCCCTCTATGTATTTGGCATTATGGATCCATATATTCCGCTGGATAAAGTTTCCGACTACTGGTCAATGAATGTAAATGACTATCTTGAACACGCCGAAATCAAAAACGGATGGGCCTGGTTGGGTATGCTAAAATATGGGGATTTTATTAATTTTATCGGCATTGCCCTGCTGGCAGGTGTTACTATCATATGTTATGCTGCAATCGTACCCACGCTCCTTAAAAGCAAAGATACGGTTTATGCAATTATGGCGATACTCGAAGTCATTATCCTTAGCGCCGCAGCCAGCGGAATTCTTGCCGTGGGACACTAGCCTGGTTTGTTGATTTGTTTATCATTTTTCGCAAAATATCGAGCTATTCTCCTGATGCATCGATCTCAAATCGCTTAATTTTGCGCCAGAGTGATACCCGGTCAATGCCCATTATTTTTGCCGCCTTGGTCTTATTACCATCGCACTTATCCAGAACCCACTTGATATAGTTTTTCTCCTGTTCCTCTAAAGTGGGAAACTCGGAATCATGCCGGCGGTAGGTTTCAACCGAAAGATTGCTGATATAATCCGGAAGATCACCCACCTGTACCTCCGGTCCGCTTGCCAGGGCCACGGCTCTTTCGATAACATTCTCCAATTCCCTGATATTGCCCGGCCATGTGTATTGACAGAGTAATTCCATGGATTCCCTGGTAATATTTCGAATATCCTTTTTCATGGCCTGACATTTTTGATTCAGAAAATGATATGCCAGCAGCGGAATATCACCGTCACGATTGGATAGAGAGGGAAGCTTTATTGTAATCACATTGAGACGATAAAACAGATCCTGCCGGAAATGACCTTTCTCCACATCCTCCTTGAGATCGCGATGAGTGGCGGCGATGAAACGCACGTCAACAGACACGGGAGTCTCTCCTCCAACCGGCAGAATCTCTTTTTCCTGAATTACACGTAATAGTTTAACCTGCATGGTCAACGGCATATCTCCGATTTCATCCAGAAAAATACTTCCCCCATCCGCCATCTTAATCAGGCCGGCTTTTGCTTTTGTGGCGCCGGTAAATGCATCCTTCTCATGGCCGAACAACTCATTGGCCATCAAATCTTCTGTGAAGGAGCCGCAATTAAAGGCGATGATTTTTTTTTCGGAACGTAGACTTAGCTGGTGGATTGACCTGGCGACAAGCTCCTTGCCGGTTCCGCTTTCTCCAAGTATTAGAACATTAATGTCAGAGGGGGCAATCTGATTGATGGTTTTCTGGACCTCTATCATTGTACTACTCCGGCCCACTATAGAGGAAATCTGCACGCACCTTTTGAGCGTTTCTTTAAGTTCCAGATTTTCAAGTTGTAGTTGTCTTTTTATAAGAGCTTCTCTGGCGATCTTGCGGACTTCTCCGATCTTATACGGTTTTGAAATGTAGTAATAAGCGCCTTGATGCATCGCCTCGACCGATGAATCCACGGTGGCATAACCGGTTATCATGATGACTTCGGTGTAAGGTTGAAGCTCTTTTGTTTTCCGTAACACCTGCATCCCATCCACTTGCTCCATTTTCAGATCAGTGATGACCAGATCAATGTTTCTTGATTGAAGCAATTCCATGGCTTTTTTCCCGTTGTTTACGGAGATGACGTCATATCCTGTTTTCACGAGAATATGTTCGAGATTCTTACGCGCGATATCCTCATCTTCCACAACAAGAATGATTTCTTTATTCTTTTCCACGGTCATCCTTTACATCCGGACTATGTTAAGTAATTAACCGGACGATATTTGAAATTAGCGATTAGAGAATTCCATTAGTTCTTTATTCAGGCTGGTCAAAAGGTAAAAAACAAATAAATGTTGTTCCTTTTCCTACTTCACTGGAGACTTTAATTTTCCCGCCATGTTGTTCAATAATGCCGTATATAATGGAAAGCCCCAGACCCGTTCCTTTACCGATTTCTTTTGTAGTAAAAAAGGGGTCGAAAATCTTTGAAATAATTTCTTTTGGGATACCTTCCCCCGTATCTATCACCCGGAAATAAAACCCGCTGTTACTTTCCTGTTTGCAAGCCTTGACGGTAACCTCCCCGCCATTTTTCATGGCCTGAACGGCATTTACGATAAGATTGATTAAAACTCGTTCAATTCCTAAAGGACCGACAGTGGCCTGTATATCATCGGGCACCTCCACTTTAAGAATTACATTATCCGGCACCTGTGATTTAACCCGTTTGATTGCGTTGTTAACCAGATCCTTAAAATAAGCCTGTTTTAAAGTAAGAGATCTCTCCCGCGCGAATTCCAGTAGTGATTTAACAATTTCCTTACTCCTTTCCACCTCTTTTTCCGCACCGATTAAAAGCTCTTTTTTATATTCAAGATCGTCATCTTCCAGCTCTTCAATCAATATTTGAACTGAAGTGGAAATATTATTCAGCGGGTTGTTCAATTCATGGGCCACACCCGAGGTCAATCTCCCCAGAGAAGCCAGTTTTTGTACCTGCACCAGCTCTTTGTTTCGTTTGTTCAGCTCTTTGATCATACTATTGAGACTGGTCACCAGGGATTCGAATTCGTCCCCGGTATGAATTTCCGGTATGTCTTGAAAATCCCCTTTGACTATTTTTTTAATGGCATTCCCAATGGTTTTTAGAGGACGGTCCACATTAAAAATTAAAAAAAGAGCCACTAAAATAGACAGAATAAAAACAGGAGCCAGGGCGATCAGATGGATCATCCTGGATTTTCCAATGAGGTCCCGTGTAAATTGACTTTCCTTTTTTACGATTTTTTCCAATTCACTGGTGATAATTCTCCCCTGCTTTTGGATGAGTTGGATAAAACCCTGCGGAACCATTAAGTGTCCGTCTTCTTGCATCTTCAAAAGTTTTATAAGAGATTCTTTATACTCCTTAAGTTCGATTAACCGCTCATCCAGATTTTTGGCCAGTGTATATTTCGCATATTTGCCCAAAATATCATAAAGGATGTCCTCGGCTGTATTTACATAGTTTAGGGTCTGATCAATATTCTTTCTGTCAAAGGTTAAGAAGTAGTTTTTCTCATATCGGCGAGCTTCCAGAATGGTATTAAAGAGATCGTACTTTCGTTCGATAATCTCAATTTTTTGATTGAGAATATACTGGCTATGATAACTTCGCAGCCAAATTAACCCGCTAATTACCATAAACATCCCAAAAGCAAGAAAGATCTTTTTTCTGATACTGATTTTCATAATTAATTGATTTTACTTTCTTTGTATTCTCCGGTCAAGGACTATGGTTATTGAATTCCATAAAAGAAATAGAGAATTGTAAGTTCAACTGTTAAAAACAGGACAGTCATAATAACACCTGCCTTGGCATAGTCCACCGTTCGATAGCCGCCGGGTCTCATGATGAGTGCATTGACCTGATGCGTGGGTAGCACAAATGTGTTGGAAGCGGACAATCCAACAACCAGAGCGGCCATACGGGGATCCCCGCCGGCCATAACCGCCATATTCATACATAGGGGAACCAACAAAACCGTTGCACCCACATTGGAGACCACCAGGGTGAAAAAAGAGGTCATCACGCCGACGGCAGCCAGAAGAACAATAGGAGACGGTTCTCCAAGCATTCCCAAGATAAATTTGGCAATAAAAGCGGCTGTTCCGGTTTTTTCAAAAGCCATCCCCAATGGAATCAGGCCTGCCAGCAAAAAAACCGTCATCCAGTCCACGGCATAATAGGCTTCGTCCACCGAAAGCACGCCGGTGATGATCATTCCCAAGGCGCCGGACATCAGGGCCACCGAAAGCTGAATTTTAAAAATAATGATTTGCGAAAGCGCCACTGCCAGCCAGAAGACAGCCAGTTTGGCCTTTTCAGGGCGCATAATTTCACCTTCCAGAGCCGTGGCAAAGGTAAGCGCACGTGGCTGGGGCTTATTTCTTAAAATATGAAACCGGTCCCAGGGGCCGTGAAGCAACAGGGTGTCGCCCATTTTTAGACGGACATGGGTCAAGCCGCTGTATATAATTTTTTGGCCTGTAAAAAGGGCCACCGGATTGACGCTGTATTGCTCTTTGAAGTTGATTTCGCTCATGGTTTTGCCAATCATTTCCGAACGGGGTGAAACCACGGTTTCGGTCATGCCGGCGTTGGTCGGAGCCAGATACTCGCCAAACACCTCCAGGCCGTCTTTGATGATCCAGCCGTATTCTTCGGCCAGTCGGCGGACCTTTTTTCCTCTGCCCACCACAGCAAGGTCGTCATTGGCTGAAATTACGTTGATGCTGCGCGGTACGAAGCCTTTTTCTTTTTTGGCTGCATAATTAATGGCCACGACGGTTACCAGAAATTTCGCTCTGATGGCCAGTTCTTCCAGGGTTCTGGGGTTGGTAAACGTTTCCGGAACATGAAGTTCGAATACATGTTCAAGTCCCTGATACTCATCCATCAGCATGGCTGTTACGTCCTTCTCCTCATCGCCTTCGGCCGCCGGCAAAATAAACTTGCCGAACAATATAAAATAAATGATTGCGCTTGCCAGCAGACAGATTCCGATGGGAGTTTGGGTAAAAAGCCCAAAGGGTTTCAGTTTTTCACCTCCCAGCACCATCAGATCGTTCAACAAAATGGTGGGGCTGGCCCCGACCAGCGTGATGGTTCCGCCGATGATGGCGCAGAAGCCCATGGGCATCAAAATACGGGATATGGGAACCCCCATTCTTTTGGAAATCCGCTGGGCCGCCGGCAGAAACAGTGCGGCGGCACCGATATTTTGCATCATACTGGAGATGATGCCCACGGTTCCGGATATGAGGGTAATCACCTTTTTTTCGCTGTTGCCGGCCAGCTTGATAATAGGGCCGGCAACCTTGTTCATTACGCCGGTCTTATCGAGCCCGGCACCGATGATGATTACGGCAATAATGGAGCAGACTGCATTACTGCTCAATCCCACAAAAGCTTCTTTAGGAGATACCAGGCCGATAAGAGGGAGCATGACCATCATTATAATTCCAACCACATCGACTCTTACCCACTCAAAAACAAACAGGATAATAGCAAAAACCAGAACAATCATTGTCAAAATCATCTCAGGTGTCATATTCAGATATCCCTTTCCCCACTTTTCTAAAAATTTAATGCTGTGAAATAATGTTAAGACCCGGTTTGCAATCGTAATACGGTTATTTGTTTTTATTCTCTTTCCTGAATTTAAAACATAGCCATAATGTAAAGCCGACCACTACAAGACCGAAAATGAAATGTGTGTCCATATCTACCTCCGTCATATTTTATTGAAACATCTGTTGTGTTACATAATTTTTGCTTCAGTAGTCAGCATCATTCGTGCCAACTTCATTAATCGTAATGGATCTTCCTGATATCGTTAAATTTATTAAAGACATGGCCATAAAAAAAATGATGCGAGGGGCGTTGCATAACGCAACAGTTTAGAGAAGCTAACTTTCTTATATAATAATTTCATACTATTATATGGTGTTGCAAAAAAGGATGGGGTGTTGCAGAATGTAATGCGTTGTGGAAGGATGAGGGGTAAAAAAATCCGGCCTTTTTACAAAGGCCGGATTTCGGCTCACATGCGGTCTATAGACTATGGTTTTGCGAATCTTCATCATCCACCAACGGCGGGCTTATTATACCATAGAATAAACGTACAGATTTCGCCTCAGTCTTTCGCCTTCTTCAATTCGGGTTTCAGCACGATTTTCCACCGATTCCGAAACCACAAAAGCGATGTCTTTATGCTCTCTGTTGATGGATTCCAACGCCTCTTCCGGCTCGCTGAACATCACCACGTGATTAAAAGGTATCCCTTTTTCAGCGGCTGTTTCCTGAAACAGGCCGGCACTTTTTTCTGACAAGTTCTTAAACTCCTCACAAACCTGATTGCGTGAAGATGAGAACAGTTTGAAAGTTTCGCAGGATAACGGAGCGGTATTTAATGCAAGAATTTCATAGGACATTCGTTGCGCCATTTCCAGGGCATAGTCGATGATCTCTTTGGAAAAAGTGCTTTCTCTGCCCATAACCAGCAGCTTTGTGGGTGTTTGATCTTCCCTTTGCTCAGTCATTGTTTCCATAGCATATCCAGATTCACCGGCTTCGGCAAATGTGATTGCCTCCTGATACTTGCTCATTTTATTTCCGGCCCTGCTCAACTTTTGTTTGATTTTTCCAAAAATTCCTGCCATTGTAATATCCTCCCGTCGTTAGTTTATTTTTATTTTTTTTATTTCGCATTTGCAACCACCAGCGGAACGGCAAGCTTCTCTTTTATGCTGGTGATCGCCTTTTTCTTTTTAGACAAAATACTCGTTCTCTCCACATCTTCAGCAGAAGAATTATAAATGGTTAAAACAACATCTCGATGCAGATTGACATAATCAACAATCTCTTTTTCGGGGCTGCCCCGCTTCATTGAAAAGTGACATTGAACACCTTGGTTTTGCGATTCCGACAAAAGGCGTTTAATTTGCTCCGAGGCTTCGGCCATGATTTCTTTTGCACTTTCGTGTTCACAGGCTTCGGCAAAAGCCGCAGCCGCCATGGAACCTTGGATATACATCCGGGCATAGTCGGTCTTTTGTCGCATTTCTTTAAGGTATTTACTGTAATTTTGCGGCCGGATAATTTGGAAAACCTTTAATTCCGCCTTTATCCGCTTGCAGAGTTCTACGGCATAGCGAAATGTCTTTGAATCAGGTGTAATTCCGTCAATGGCCAATAACACTTTTTTCATTTTTATCCCCTTTGCAGCCTAATACATCAGCACTGCTAAATACGCATTCTCGGTCGGGTTTCCTCCCTGCGCTGGATACGTACTTCTGTGCGTTTCTGACTTCTTTTCTCCGGTTTGTCATGCAGGATATCCAGAGCTGTTTCATGTTCACCAGCTTGGGCGAAAGTTATTGCCGTCATCAATCTGTCGAAAGTTTCTTTAAATTTAAACATGGCTGAATTCCTCCTTTGAAAAATGTGTTAAAATTATTTCCTCTTTGCTGATGTAATATAGCATCTTCCGTGCCACCCCTATCCGTATTGCCACATCATACTGATATTATTATTTTTATCTATATATCCGGGGGGAGAAAGGATCGAGCATTAACTGTTACAATTTGCAATGCTTTTCCAAGTCCCTATGATTTTTCCTTTAAAAATAGGGTGTTATAATGCATTGCAGAAAAGAATTGCGGTATTGCAAGTTGTAACGTCACCCCTGTTCTGTATTTATCTCCCCAAAAAAACCGTTGCGAGTCTAATATTAATCTGTTTTATTCAGGAAAAAGCCCAATGAGGTAAGATCATGCGCATATTTAAAAGGGAAAAAGGACAAATCAAGGAACTGTCATCGGAACTAGATGAATTAAAAGAAAATGTTATTAAATCCAAGATGCCGGAACCGGTGGAAAAAGTAGCCTTTAAGGAAATAGAACGGCTCACGAAAACCAGCCCATCCAGTGCGGAATACACAATCGGCATTAACTATATCGATTATCTGGTCAGCCTTCCCTGGAATAAAATGACCGATGACAACCTTGATATTAAGCGGGCGGAATCCATCTTGGATGAAGAACATTATGGACTGGCTCAGATTAAAGATCGGATTCTTGAACATCTTGCAGTCAGAATATTAAAGATGTCCCGCCAGCATAAAATTTTGGTTGTAGACGATGAAAAAATTACCCGACGGAATCTAGAGCATGTTTTTAAAAAAGACGGTTATCAGGTCAATACCGCTGCCAGCGGAGCTGAAGCCCTGAGTTTTCTGGAGCAAAACGCCTTTGATGTCATTGTAACTGATCTTAAAATGGGAAAGGTCGATGGTATGGCGGTCCTGGAAAAAGCAAAGGCCATTAATCCGGCCACGGAAGTGATTATCATCACAGGATACGCCACGGTGTCAACGGCCATTGAAGCCATGAAAAAGGGATCATACCACTACCTGACAAAACCATTGAAGCTTGATGAAATCAGATCGACGATCCAGAAAGCGCTGTTCAAGAAAATGGTTCGGCTGGAGCCCAAAGGTCCTGTTCTCTGCTTTGCCGGACCCCCCGGTACCGGAAAAACTTCTCTGGGGATGTCCATTGCCCGGAGTCTGGAACGAAAATTCGTACGCATGTCTTTGGCCGGAATGAAGGATGAGTCTGAAATAAGAGGGCATCGTAAAAGCTATGTGGGTGCCCTGCCCGGCAGAATCATCCAGGAAATTCGACGCGCGGAAACCAAGAACCCGTTGATTATGCTCGATGAAATCGACAAAATCGGTCGTGACTTCAAAGGCGATCCTGCCGCTGCGTTGCTGGAAGTTCTGGATCCGGAACAAAACACTCATTTTGTTGACCACTATCTGGATGTTCCCTTTGATCTGTCACGGGTGATGTTTATCGCTACGGCCAATGCTCTTGATCTGATTCCCGGCCCGCTTCTGGACCGGCTGGAGGTCATTACCCTTTTGGGGTATACCGAAGAAGAAAAAGAAAAGATCGCCTCTAACTACTTAATACCCAAAGAAATAGAGGAAGCCGGTCTTTCGGATAATCCGCCTGTTTTTACTTCGGAGGCAACCCACAAAATCATCAGGGAATACACAAGAGAAGCAGGATTAAGAAATCTTAAACGCCAGATATCGTCCATTTGCCGTAAAATTGCCCGGGAAGTCTTAAGTGATAAAAATAAAAACCCGCCGAAAATCATAACTCCCGAAATGGTGGAGAGCCTGCTGGGCCCCAAAAAATTTTATTTCGAAGTGTCTGAAGCCAAAGAAAGAATAGGTGTGGCAACCGGCCTGGCATGGACTGAGGCAGGCGGACAGATTATTTTTATCGAGGCCGCCAAGATGAAAGGAAAAGGGAATCTTATCTTAACCGGTTCATTGGGTGATGTGATGAAAGAATCTGCTCAGGCGGCAATGAGCTATATTCGAAGTAATGCCGGATCATTAAATATTTCCGACAAAATGTTCGAAAACTATGATATCCATATCCATGTACCGGCAGGTGCAATCCCCAAGGATGGTCCTTCAGCCGGCCTGACCATCGCAGTAGCTCTTATCTCTTTGATAACAGACCGCCCCTGTAAAAGAAATGTTGCTCTCACAGGAGAATTGACCTTAACCGGCAGAATTCTTCCGGTGGGGGGGGTAAAGGAAAAAGTTCTGGCGGCTCACCGGGCCGGAGTAAAGTCAGTTGTTTTTCCCGCTAAAAACGAAGCCGACATCAAAGATATTTCTGAAGATATTAAAAAGGATATTGATATCATAAAGATAAATGAATTGAAGGAGGTCGTTGATTTGGTCTTGAATTAGTGTCCATCCATAAACGGCATCTTTCGGCCTCCGGCGGCGTTCTCGCTCGTTTTCAATCCTCGAAATAGCGCGCTATGCCTGCGGTTGAAAACTCGCTCGGGCCTTGCCAGAAACCAAAATCTACCATTTCTGGATGGACACAAGTTATTAAAATTGTTTATAAAAACATGCGGCGGCACCTTTAACGGATTTAACCACAAGCCATATCGTCGTGGAAAGTACTCAAAATTTTATCCAGACAAGAATATACGAGTAACCAATGAAATACAATCACCTTTTCGGTCCGGTGCCTTCACGGCGGTTAGGGATTTCCCTTGGCGTGGACTTGGTTCCATTGAAAACTTGCACATTAAATTGCATCTACTGTGAATGCGGGCGAACAACCGATTTGACGGT
>Ga0208279_1001621_pt1 | contig 11941 bp, 8 predicted proteins | sample AntAceMetag02UKM_FD_184766 | JGI IMG/M metagenome (GOLD analysis project Ga0208279, IMG submission 184766) | Saline lake microbial communities from Ace Lake, Antarctica - Antarctic Ace Lake Metagenome 02UKM (SPAdes) (version 2) | ecosystem: Environmental > Aquatic > Non-marine Saline and Alkaline... | reverse complement strand
AAATGATAAGCACGGCCTGGGAGATATTAATGGAAGACGCATCATCTGCTGTGGGTATAACGATCACTTCATTGCAGAGCTCAAGCTCGTTGTTGGTAAGCCCGAAATCCTCCGGCCCAAAGAGTATGGAGACCATTGGAAAGGGAACCTGGCCTTTTATACTTTCAACCATATCCATGGGTGAAATTATGTCCCGCCATTTTCTGCTTCGAGCGGTGGTCCCGAACAGATAAATAGATCCGGCTGCTGCTTCCGCTATCGAATCAAAGATCTTAATATTTTTAAGAATATCTTTGCCATGAGTGGCCATCATATAAGCATCTCCATCAACCTCACACTGCGGTTCAACCAGACAAAGAGAGCTTAAGCCCATGTTCTTCATGGCACGGGCAGTTGAGCCGATATTTCCGGAATTAATGGTCTTGGTTAAAATGATATTGATATTTTCAAAAGTTGAATCAGACATTATAAATTTTACTTACTATTTTCACCGCCCGCTTCGCTAGAGACGCAGAGAAAGACAGGGTGTTAAAAGCTAATAAACATGATGCTGTTCTTTGCGTGCTTTGCGCCTTTGCGGTAAGATCCAGCTTCATAAAACGGTCTCAAAAAAATCAATTACCTTTACGCTTAAAAAGCAAAGGAATGTCATCGATCACGATCGTATAAATACAGGGTATTAAAAGAAGGGTTAAAAATGTGGCGCCGGCCAATCCCCAGAATATGGTACTTGCCATGGGTGCCCAGATCTCTGATTTACCGCCCAGACCCATTGCCATGGGAAACACCCCGAACATGGTGGTAATGGAGGTTAAAATAATTGGCCGAAGCCTTAATCGGCCGGCCTCAACAATGGACTGCCACCTGCCGCGCCCGTTTACCCGGGCATTATTAATAAAGGTCAGCATCACAATGGAATCATTTACCGCAATACCTGCCAGTCCGATAAACCCATACAGCACGACCAGAGAAAAAGGCTGCCCGGTAATAATTAAAGAGGATACCGCACCGATAAAGGTAAACGGTACTGCAAATAAAATAATAAAAGGCTGAACATATGATTTAAACTGAGCCCCCAGTATCATATAGATCAAAAATATTCCCAGGATAAACAGCTGCCCGATTGAGCTGAATTGTTCTTTCATCTCCATAAATATACCTTCAAACCGGATCGAATATCCCGGATATTTTTTAATAAACTCCCTCGCGTCTTTTTCCAGCTGCTGATTAACCTCAAAAGGCGTATTGATATTTTTATCCACATCCGCGGATAAGGTAGCTGCCCGATCAAGTTTAAAATGTCTGATCTTGGTGTAGCCTGATTCAAGGGTAATATCTGCAACATTGCTTATAGGCACCAGATCACCTTCCGGTGTGGGTATTTTTAAAGCCTTGATATCATCAATGGTTTGAACCTGCTGCGGGTCATACTTTACGATCACATCGATCTCGTCATCCCCGTCTCTGAAAACTGTGGCTATTTTACCGTTATACGCGTTTCGAATAGATGAAGCGATCGTGAACACATCAAAGCCATACAGCGCGGCTTTTTCCTCATTGACCCGAATCTTTAAATCTTTCTTGCCGAATTCAAGATCATTCTGAAGACCATATACGCCGGGGATCTTTGCAATCATTTGTTTAAGTTCTTCAGAAATGGTCTTCAAATCCTCAAGATACTTGCCCTGAACCTTGACTTCAATATCCTTAGGCTTAGGCGGGCCGGCCCTGAGCTGTCGAAACTCAATACTTAAGGGGCCGGGAATGTCGGTTGTGATATCTCTGCAAAATGCAATGATCTCATTGATCGACCGGTCGCGGTCATTTCTTTCAACCAGATCAACCATGATATGACCGCTGGCTGTATTGAAAACCCACTCCTGATCGGTGATGAGCATCCCGGCATTTCGAACAATACTTTCGATCTCATTTTCAGGCAGCTTTTTTAATTTATCCTCAACCTCCATAAGGACAGCATTGGTTGTTTTCAGATTGGTACCTTCCGGCAGTTTAACATTGATATAAAACTGGGATATTTCCTCCATGGTAAAAAGATCAACACTAATTAAACCAAAAACAATAAACCCGACAAAGGAAATAAACATGGCGACAGCTCCGGCGACAAACGCATACCGCAACTTTAATACAAAGATAAGTATGCCAGTATATTTATTGCGAAGCATAATTATCAGACGGTCCCTGGTCTTGCTCTTTTTAACTTTACCGCTCCAGTCCGCAATATGCGCCGGAAGAATAAAGAAGGCTTCAAACAGCGATGCCAGAAGTGCCAGACAAACCACCATAGGTACCACCCGCATAAATTTTCCCATAATACCGGGCAGCAGCATCAGCGGCAGAAAAGCCGCGATCGTGGTGAGACAGGCAGTGAAAACAGGCGCCACCACCTCATTGGTGCCTTTAATTGCCGCCTCTCTGGGCGATTTGCCCCGATTCATATAGCGGTAACAATTCTCAATGATGACAATCGCATCATCCACAATGATACCGATCACCATCATCAGGCCGAAAAGACTACTGGTATTCAGGCTCAGTCCTGCCATTTGAAGAAAAATAAAAGTGCAGAGTAAAGACACAGGAATACCGATGGTGGCAAACACCGCATTTTTCCAACCAAGAAAAAGGCAAAGAAGCGTAACCACAAAGACCATACCCAGGACAGCATTCAAACTCAGTTTACCGATGGCATCCTTGATCTGAATTGAACTATCATTACTGGTAAGAATGGTGCAGCCTTCAGGCAGCTCATTTTCCTCAAAATCTTTTATAAGTTCTTTTAAGCGCTCAACAATTTCAATGGTATTTCCGTTCTTCTTTTTGGAGACATTGATGGTCGCGCCGGGACGGCCGTTAAACGCGGACTGGGTCGTTGCATCTTCAAAAGTATCCATCGTATGCGCAACGTGAGAAATTTTGACATGCCGTCCTTTAGAATCTGTCTTTATAATCACATCATTGATGGACTGCACATCCTGGTATTCACCAATGGTTCTCACTAGAAATTCAGAATTTGCAACATCCAGCGTTCCTCCGGGCAGATTCAGATTGGTCGCACCGAGAGCTGCCGCGACCTGATCTATGGTGTACCCATAGGCATAGAGTTTGTCCGGATTGATATTGACCCAGATCTCACGCTCACGGATACCGGTAAATTCAACTTTCCCTATATCAGAAAATTCAATGATCCTGTCTTTTAATGTTTCTACATAATCATTCAGATCTTTTTCAGGCAGATCCCCGGTAATGGTGATCTGGAGAACCGGCATCATATCACCGGTAGCCATATCCATGACAACCGTGTCCTCGGCATCTTCCGGGATATCAGAAACATTATCAACCGCAGAACGCAGGTCCTGGAGAATGATACTAAATTCATCATCTGACATATCCTCAAATTTAACAAATATGGTTGAGAGACCTTCAGAAGATTTTGATGAAATAAAATCAATCTTGGTGACATCTTTGATATCATCTTCGATCGGCTTAGTGATCAGCTTTTCCATCTCTTCAGGGGAAGTTCCAGGATATGCCGTGATAATCATCACCATGTTAAAATTGATGTCAGGAAGGAACTCCCGGGGAAGACTGGTGAGTGCGAAAAAACCCAGCAGGATGATCGCCAGCATTGAGGTGTTTGCCGTGACCGGATTATTAACGGATAGTTTTGCAATATTCATAAAATGATTAAATATTAGCTAGTTAATAATATTTACTTCACAATTTGGTGTAAGTGACTCATGACCCAGAACCACGATCTGATCACCGGAATTCAAGCCTTCTTTAATAGCAACAGAGGTACCGGAGAACGCGCCAATAACAACCGATTTTTTTAATGCTTTATTCCCATTTATAGTCCAGACAAAATCCCCTGATTTGGAACTCTCAAGGATCGATTGGGGGATAGAGATAACATCTAAGATCTTTGAAACCAGGATTGACACATTTACAAATATACCCGGATTAAGATTTTTCCCATTATTATTTAAAAATACTATTTCTACAGGATATGTCAGGCTGGCCTCATCTGCTTTCAGCCCGATACTGTGAACTTTCCCTTTAAAGACAGTTCCGGGATAGGATCCAGTGGTAAGTTCAACTTCCTGATCTACATTAATTTTTGATCTCTCAATATCTGTTACACCGATAGAGATCTTTACTTTATCAATCTGAACAACTGATGCAACCTTTTGGCCAACAGAAACATTCGTTCCCAGATCAACGTACCGCTCTGCCAGTATGCCGTCAATTGGACTTTTAATTCGTGTCTCCCGCAAATCTCTTTTTGCGATATCAACTGATGCCTGCGCAGAGAGAAGCTGTCCTTTATCTGATTTTTCCCTGGCTATGGCTGTTTCAAGATCATATTCCGGAATGATCTTATTTTTATACAGATTTTGCTTTCTCTTTAAATCACTTTTACTGGTCAGATGATTTGCTTCCAGCTGAAGAAATCTTCCTTTTGTGTCCTCCAAACGATATTTCAAGAGCTCATCATCAATTGTTAAAATGATACTGCCGCTTGTAAGAATATCTCCCACTTTTGCGTCAACCGACTTCACCCGGCCTGAAATTTCTGAAGAGATCCTGGATTCCTGCCAGGCCTGTACAGTGGCAGACGATCTGATATAACTCTTCACCTCAGCAGGTACGGCCTCCATTACCCTAACCGGTATTGCCTGGGCTACCTTTTTTTCCAATTCTGCTTTTTGGAGGTTTCTTTTTTTTACTGCACGGGTAGATAAGATGATTATTACGATGAGAATGGATAAGGCGACCAGGGATATTGATATTATCTTGTTACGTCTGAATCGATCATTTGAGCCTGCCATAAGGTTTAACTTTCTTTTATATGTAGGGTTCTAATATTTAATCGTATCCTTTTATATTCAAATTTCTATTATTATAAGCAGCTTGTTAAAACAGTCAACATAATAACATATTAATATCATATTTAATCATTCATATTTTAAAATTTACATTAAATTTACAACTTTCATTAAAAACCACCAGTGAAAAATATGGTTCAATTAAAAAAAGAGGCAAAATTTAGATATAAACAGGCGCTGAATGACGAACTATGATTGACAAGAATATAACAAAACGATATATTTGTAAACTGCGCCCTCGTAGCTCAGTAGGATAGAGCAACGGATTCCTAATCCGTAGGTCGTACGTTCGAATCGTATCGGGGGTATAAATAAAATCAAGCACTTAGGGAGATATTCTCTAAGTGCTTTTTTAGTTTTGCTAACCTATTGCTAACAGCAAGAGTGATTGTGACTAACTGAAAATTACTGTCAGTGACTTTGCCATTTTATAAATATAATATTTATGACCTCATTGTCTACCTTCCACCCTCTCTTTTAACCTATTATTCGTAATAAACTTCAACACCTTCCGCCCATCAATCACCATAGTCTCACCAGTATATTGCGTTCATTCCGTAATTTCTTCTGCTTTACAATCATTAACACTATCCCAGCTATGTAAAGATGACCCTACCCCCTAACAGCCAAGTTACCTCGCATATTTATTATAATAGCTACTATTTTCTCAGTAGCGGCCTTCGCTAATTCACAGGAAGGTGAAATGAAAAGAGGTGTTTCTTTAAGTGAGACAGTGATTGATGACTCCATTAAGGACAAAGAAAAAGGCGATAAACTTAATCTTTCTTTCGAGGAAAAGCACAAGGATAAAGACTATATAGTATTGCTCCATGAAATAGAGGTTATTCTCAAAAAAGATTATTCTTATACAACCAGAGTTCATAGGATAGTAAAAATCCTGCAAGAAGGCGGTAAAAGTATGGGGGAGATAACTGTTCCTTATAGAGGTGATGAAAAGAATAATTTGGTGTGTAATCCTTATTATCGCATTTATATTTGTAACGTTAGCCTATGGAATTCACAAGGAGTTATTTCCTGAGAGTAGGTTGTTTCGCATAATTACAGTACCCATAGCCGGTCTTTTCTTGTTTGCAGTACGGGATATGACAAAAAAACTTGAAAAGAAAAGCTCTAAGAGAGAGTCTATTGGTCTTAAATTATGTCCAAAGTGTAATTCTTTTCAGGATGCAGCAAAAGAAAAATGTCCGAATTGTGAATATGATTTAACAAATATTTCCTTAGAAAAAAATAGAAGTTCTTAACCTACGGAAGAGAGTATGTGAAACAAAAAGAGAATGACAATACAATTAAGAACATTGACAATAAATTAAGAAATATGGAAAGAACTCAACAAAAATTGGATAGAAAAGAGAGGGACAGAGAGCATAAGGAGTTGATGAATTGGAATCAATAATGTTTAAATCAATAAAAATAATTTCAGGCGGTCAAACCGGTGCTGACCAAGCTGCTCTTTAGTAGCTATAAAACTTCTATTGACCTGCTTCTCAAAAAACTGGGTGAACTTTACGGGGTTAGGTCAATAGCTTTCTGACAACTCTCCACTATTTCTTTGCTATAACATCACGAAACCATAAAACAATTTCTTTAAATTCATCTAATTTATCAGCAACTACCGAAAGCAAAATTGTTGGTTCTTTCATGTTTATATCAATCTCATCCATGAAAATATTTTTTAGTTTATCTTTTAATTGATTTATTAATTCAAGAGATGAGATAGATTCTGCCATATTAAAATAAATTTTAATCTTTGTTGAGACTACTGAACAATTTAGTAATTGTAATGTTTTTAATTCGCCGTCTTCAAGCTTACCACTCACATAAAAACCAAAATTTGGTTCAACGGTTCGACCCCCTGATGAAATTCGTCCTTCAAAACTTTCTTGTTTTGCAAATTTTATCAAATCTTTAGCTATCGGATCGTCAGAAGAAATAAATGCATCATAAATTTCATCATCCGAGTAATTTCGCCCAGCTCTTGGAATGCCCTGCTGAACAGCATGCAGATTCTCTTCAATTTCATCAACCGATGACGTCCTAACATCAACTGAAGGTTTAGTAGAACCCTCCTGATATGTAACAGTCACTGCAGTTCTTGCAACAATCTCTGTTGCCATCCGTGATTTAGGAATAAATATAATATCATCATCGTCGTTACTGTTATTATTCTTGTACGGTAATATTTCAACAAGATCTAAATCAAATTCCAAGGCAGATTGCGAAGAAATACCGCTTAGGACCTCACTTAAACCAATTGGTGCTCGATCACAGGCAATAACGATATTGAGAGCCCCAGTTTGAAATTTATATAACAATTCCTTGGCAAGCTCTTCGCAGTTTTCATCATTAGGAAAATAATTTTGTATTAATTCCGGCCAATACTTAATATCCTTTTTCTCTTTATTAAAAAGTTTTAGGAGTTCCTTTTCTGTTAATGCTGAAAATGAAGATGCGTAATCAACAATTTGGGCGATTACTTTCCTGTTCCTAAGCTCAGGATTAACATATCTTTTTACTTCTACAATTATTACATGTCCACTAGCAGAAAGAAGAACTACATCCGGACGAATAGCACGCCCCTGTGGTGTATCAAAGCTAAGCTGCCTAAAAACAGCATAAGGTCCAGCAATATTACTTCTTCGGGATTCTAAACATAAAAGTCTGGGATTATCACTTATAACATCTTCTAAAAATTCTTCCGGTTTATCAAGTTCATCCAAAGTTGTTGGAATCCATGTTTCAGTTTTTCCGTTACTCAGCTTAGTTATCTCATGAATCATAATGCCCTCATTAATTTAAGATTTTCATATATTTACTCATAAGATTTCTTTTTCTTATGTCCTCTTTTGATGCAATAGTTGCCTGCTCATAAATAATCAAATTAAGGATTTTAGACGAGCATAACACCTTTATCGTCAACAATTATGTTTTTCAAAAAGTTTCCTGAGTTCTTTATCAATAACCTCCATTGCAATGACATCATCTAGGTTATATTGCAAGATCTTTTCTTTTATTGTATTATCCCTAATACTTAGCCAATCTCCATACCATGATTCTGAATTTAAGCCACCAGCATCGTCAGCAGTCCAATTGAAACCGAAAAAAGGAGCTACTTTCTTAATGCTATAGGTTGAAACCGGTAATGCAAAATGATTCCGTACAAAAGCACACTGATCAATCATTGATTCATCAAGGTGTCTGAAGCCTTTTCGGTTTCCACCATATTTATCCCAGAGAGAGTAAGCAAACCCTCTTTCATAATCAGCCCAATTATAAACAATGGCTTTATCATCTTTTGATAAATAATCTAAATATTGATGCCATACTTCTTTTTCTCCTGATAGGTCGTCTGCAAAAAATAATTTTTCTTCCCGTTCGTCTCCATAAATTCGAATATTCCCATGAAGATACGTTGTACCTCCAAAAGTTTCAATGTCCCAAAAATGAATTGGTATGTCACATGGAAACTCAACAGGAACAGTGAGTAACGCCTTATTTTCTTCCCATGCTTTTGCCAGCATATTTGTTTTTGTGGCTGTTTTATCACTCATTCCTGCATCTGCAACCAGCTTCTCAGGTGTTGAATTGGCAATATCATGATAAGTTTTAAACCCTGTTCTCCAAAGTTTTCTTGCGGTACCGCCAGTTACTCCATACACCAAACAGTTTCGTGCTGTGTCCTTCCACTCTTTCGAACAAAAATCTGCCCATGCACACATACCGCATTCACCACATCTGAAAGCGATACTTTCTTTTGGCTTTCGTTGGACTTCTTTCATTTCTAACAACACATCTTCGTACTCATTAAAGCGTTTATTTAAGTCAATCTCTTCAATCAGCCCTGTGTTCAGCCAGATAGCTCCTCGTGCTGTCTGATATCCAAGTAATGGTTCCAAAAGAAGAGAATATGCAAACAGCTGGAAACGATCTTTTTTTAATACTCCTTTATGGCTTTTTATATCCACTGGCATATATGAATAGTCACCAAAATTTGATCTCTCATCAACCTTTTTTAACAAGTCCGGAAAACCATGAAAATCTTTTATTGAAAGAACTGCCTGATAAATCCAATCAACACCTTTCTTCATGAGTTCGGTTGTAGCCTGCAAACCCTGTTCAAAATCTTTTCCATCCCATTTTGGCTCGACCACATTACTAATTTTGGAAACTACCTTCTGCTCATATTGAGCACCTTGCTTTATAAGCATTTCAAGCCCTGCATCAAAGGGTTTTTTTTGACATTTATCACCATGACATTCCAAATACCACGAGTGCATACACCTGGATGCCTTTGCTAGGGCTGTTGGGGTAATTTTTTTCATAATACTTTAATCAACCTCTATTTTCCTTCTCTGATAAGTTCATAATACTGATCTACTAGAAAGAATTTAACACTTTTTTATTTTATATGACCTTCTATCTCAGGAAGTTTAAACTATCCGTTAGTAAGACATTTTATTTCGGATAACACCTCGAACACCGCCTCGAGGCTTGGAAGTATCCCTGTTCCTTCTCGGTATAAGATGGATGTGAGCATGTAATATTGTCTGTCCAGCAGATATGCCACAGTTAATGCCGACGTTAAATCCTGTCACAGAAGCATCATCCTTTGTAATTTTATTTTTTAAAATACGGAGTAAGTTTTCAGCCTCTCCACGTTCTTTACTTGTCATTGAAAAGAAATCAGGCGTGTGTCTTTGCGGTATAATAAGCATGTGCTGATCAGTAACAGGATACTTGTCTTTAATAGCAAACACCGTATCAATTGATTCAATGACCCTGGACTTAACATTGTCTAAGCAAAAAGGACAATCCTTTAAACTATCAGGCGTAAGAAGTTCTTTAAAATCGGTATCATCTTTATTCCCTTTTGAACGGTTGCACTTGGAGCATAATACTTGCAGATTCTCATAAAGATTTTTACCGCCCTTAGAACGAGGCTTAATGTGATCCACATCCAAAGGTCTTTCCTTATGTGTTGCACCACACAGCGCACATCTGCCAGCAGCTTCCTGTAACACCCTATACCTTAAAGAATCAGGGATCGGTTCTGTATCCAGTAATCTATAATCCCATATTCCAAGTCCCTTCTTCTGAACGAATTCCTGCATTCGTTTTTCACAAAGCATTTTAATCTCAGCTTTTTGCTGATATGACAATTGAGGAACGTTCAAAGAAACAAGTTCTCCCTCTTTCTTAACAACTCCTCGATTCAGGAGAACTTTTAACGGCATTTCTTTTATTTTTTTCTCATAATAAATAAGTTGACTCTCATCTTCAGATAAAAAGGCGTTAGACAGTTGACGTAACGTAGCTAAACCGCCAGCATCTACCAGACTCTTAATCAATAGAGGCTGATAAATATGACTCATTCTCATTTTATTCTGAATGAAATCAACAAGATCTTTAAATTTCATATTTATCCATTTGAAGGAATTAATTTTTTACTTTTAGTTACAGATTTCAAACCAAATTTATATTTGTTATGAAAGATGGAAGTATCAAACCTGTTTTATTTAGTTTGGTTGTATTGATGTTTAGGTGGCTGTTTCGTCTCCCATTAAATCCCAGAAATCATTGTCTAATTTTTTGATTTCAATGGTCTGCTCAATTTGCATACCTAAACCATATTCATATATGAATTTAGATAATTGCTCTCCATCAATTAAAACCAGTGTTGTAATCCCACTGAGACTTTCTGCATATTCATTAGCACCTTTGGAATAAGAAGAGGTAGTAATAAAAACACCTTTGTTCGACTGTGTAACTGCAAGAGCACCTACAAACTTTTGAATTTCCTCACGGCCAACTGAATTATCACGAGCATATCGTTTAGCTTGGATGTGAATACGACCCAGTCCAAGCACATCTTCTTTTATTATTCCGTCAATACCCTTGTCATTGGAATATTTAGTAACTACAGCAGCAGTTTTAATTTTACCACCATACCCCATACGTTGAAGTAACATCACAACTAACTTCTCAAATTCACGAGGTGACTTGCTAAGTATGACATCTATTATATCAGTATAGATTGATTGTCGTATTTTTGATGACGATTCGTACAGTTCTTCTTGAGGAGTGAGCTTAGTTCCATTATCTGGTTTCTTTTTAGGTTCCCTTTTCTCGATTTGTTCTGCGATAAAAGCATTAATTTTCTCCGGAGTTTTCAGTTGCTCTTTTCCAATATCACTAATCTGATATATTGCACGCTTTGGTTTTTGAACCAGCCCAGCCATATTCATGTAACTAAGTGCCCAAGAAATACGATCGTAAAAAATCTTACCATTGCCAGAATCATACTCTTGGACAACTTCTTCCTCAGTAAGTCCAAAGCTTTCAGCCAATAGTTTTTCAAACTCTTTCAACCTGAGTGTTTCGTTTTCGCATAAAAGTTTTAATGCGGGAATCCTTATATCATCATGTTTTGGTATAGTCATAACTCCCTAGCTCCTTAGTCCTTATAAATTATATATTGGGTGCAATCTTTTCATCTTTTTTATTACCAAAAAAACCAAAATCAAAATAATGTCTTTTGTCTTTAGCTAAACATGTACCAATATTTCCTTCTGCACATTGACGTAATGGTATTTGCATTTTTCCATTTAATTCCTCTAATGAGCCCCAGTATATTGAATATGTAAATTGGTCGAATTGAATTGCCATCCAGTGAGGTTCAGCACAATATTCCTTTTCTGCAGTTGCCGCTTTTCTGTATGCTTCACTCCCAAGATTATAAGAAGCGTTTAGTTTATTATTTTTTTGGTATTTATTTCTGGCTTTAACGCTGACAATAAACCTCTTTCCTTCTTTTTCTGCATATAAATCAGCAAAAGGGAAATTCATCTTTTTATCATTAAAGTTAATTATTTTCTCATAGTGATTATCGACAAGCGCTTTAATGGCAAAAAGTTCGCCCAGTTCTCCTAGCGACTTTTTTCTTGAAGCTTCCTTCTTATTTTTATCTTTGCTCATGACTGTTTATTAAAATTCTGAAAAATAATACCGAAATCAACAGC
>Ga0208279_1001617_pt1 | contig 11951 bp, 12 predicted proteins | sample AntAceMetag02UKM_FD_184766 | JGI IMG/M metagenome (GOLD analysis project Ga0208279, IMG submission 184766) | Saline lake microbial communities from Ace Lake, Antarctica - Antarctic Ace Lake Metagenome 02UKM (SPAdes) (version 2) | ecosystem: Environmental > Aquatic > Non-marine Saline and... | reverse complement strand
CTTTGTCTCCGTATCTGGCCTCCTCTTCCGCCTCAATTTCATCAATATCATCCAGCAGTTTCCGCACCTTCTCCTGCAGATTAGCCTTGTATTTGTCGGTGCTCTTCTTCCACACAAAGCTGTAGCGATTGGCATTAGCTTCAATCTTGGTCCCATCCACAAAATATTTATCTAAATTCACATATCCCAGTTCAAACAGCTGTTCCACGATCCCATAGAACACTTCATCCACCACCTCTTTCATCACTACCCCCCGAAAGCGGTTGATCGTCCTGTGATCCGGCTGGCTCATCCCGCTCAACCACATGTAGTGAATGTTTTCTCTCAGGGCTTTGGCGATTTTACGCGATGAAAAGCTTTGCTGGCTGTAGGCATAGATCAATACCTTCAGCAGCATCCGGGGGTGATAGGCGCTGGTTCCTCCTCCTTTGTATTGCCTCTTCAAGGGAGCGATATCCAGTTGGTCTATCATTTCGTCTACCACGCGCACCAGGTGTCCTTCCGGAATCATCTCATCCAGATTCGCTGGCATCAGCATGGCTTGTTTGGGTGTGTAGGGTTTGAACTGTTGTTCTTTCATACCCCCATTATATTAAATAATAAGGGGCTGTGCCATTTACTTTTGGGACAGCCCCTTTTGTTTTAATATAAATTCTGTGGAAACATCTTGCGTGCTGGCTCATCTTGATTTAGTATTTTCTTCTACTTTCCCGCCCAACCATGTTCACCGATCAGAGGAACAAATGCGACCGGAGCCATATCTTCCCTGTGAAATTCTTCTCCCTCGCGCCTGTACAGCAAGAGGACCTGGCCACCCCGGCCGCCTACTGGCATCACCAGCCGACCACCCTGCCCCAACTGGGCCAAGAGCGGAGATGGCACTTCGGGCGCAGCAGCAGTTACCATGATCGCCTGGTAAGGAGCGTGCTCAGGTAGTCCCTGAGTACCATCTCCATCGTGTACTCGGACGTTTTCATATCCCAGGCTTTGCAGCAATCGATCAGCTTTTTCAGCTAAGGATAGATGTCTTTCAATCGTATGAACTTGATCAGCCAGAATACCCAGAATGGCAGCCTGGTACCCGGAACCGGTTCCAATTTCCAGCACCCGTTCTGTTCCAGTCAATTGAAGTAAATCCGTCATATAAGCAGCTATATAAGGTTGGGATATCGTCTGACCCAAACCAATGGGCAGTGGGCTATCCTGGTAGGCATGGACTTGCTGACTCTTCGGGACAAAAAGGTGCCGGGGTACTTCCAGGAAGGCGCCGAGGACATCAGGGGATGTAATACCCCGGATAGTAATCTGCCCATCCACCATACGTTTTCGGGCTGCTTTATAGTCAATTAAAGCCACTTTCTATCCTAAAAATGGGTTACTAGTTTAATAGATAGGCCATAATCCACTTTGTTGTCGCAATCAAGGCATCAACATGAGTACGCTCATAATTATGGGAAGCATCCACGCCGGGCCCGATCAATGCTACCGCAACATCACCCCCGGCTCGCCAAAAAGCTTCTCCGTCTGAGCCGTAATAGGGGTAGATATCCACTTTGTGAGGGATCTCATACTCGTCAGCCAGGGACCGCAAACTCTGGCTGAGACCGTGATGGTATGGTCCCCCCGAATCTTTAACACACAACGTGGCATGGAACTCGTCCGAGGTTTGACCGGTGCCAACTGCCGCCATATCCACGGCTACTAATTCCTTCAGCCCATCTGGAAAACCGGCTGCCGCGCCATGCCCAACCTCTTCATAATTGCTAAAATGAAATACAGTGTCCAGGGCCGGCTGCAGATCGGCGCCGACCATAGCTTGCACAGCGGCCAACACACAGGCCACAGAGGCTTTATCATCCAGATGCCTGGATCGGATAAAACCCTGATTTGATTCTGTTCTGGTATCAAAAGCCACAAAATCACCCACTTCGATCCCCGCCTCCAGTGTTTCATCCGGGGAACTGGTGACGATATCCAATCGTACTTCCATGCTTTCGGCGGACCGTTCAGTAGTGCTGACATCTTTAGCATGAACATGACCGGAGGCTTTATTTAACAAGATAGTACCCCGAACCGGATCGCCCCCGCTGGAGAAGACCGTGCATCCTTCTCCTTCGATCGTATTCCAGGCGTAACCCCCCAGTTGAGACAACTTCAGGCGGCCGTTGCTTTTAATCTCCTTCACCATAGCGCCCAGGGTATCCACATGTGCTGTTAGTCCGCGCAGGGAAGTTTTTAAATCGCCGGTCCAATTGGCCACCAGGGCGCCTTTAGTTATTTTATGGAAATTCAGGAACGGGAACTCAGTCAGCCTCCCTTCCAGATATCCGATAATATCATCTGTATATCCAGTCGGACTAGGAATGGCCAATAATTCCTGGAGCAAGGAAATCAAATATTCTTGATCAATTTCGGGCAGTTTTATCATGGGTCACCTTTTTATGTTGTTAGTCTAGTCCTTCGAAATCCCGAAGTGTTTTTCTCCAGCTGTCTTGGACTGGAATGGTTTTCCCCAGTTGGTAATCATAAGCCACCTGGACGGTTTTGGCCTCTGCGAAGATCTGGCCGGTGTTGAATTCTCTAATCATATATTCCATATCCAGGCTTTTATTGCCCAGTCGGGATGTACGCAGCCCTACTTCCACCGCGTCGGTCATCAGGATCGGTTCCTTGTAATCCAATTCTATCCGAGCCAGGATGATGCCTATCTCCAGGAAAGAGTTGCCGTCCCACAATCCTAGATACCGCACATAGGCAACCCGGGCATGTTCCAGATAGGTAAGGTAGGCAGCATTATTGACATGTCCCTGGGGATCGAGATCCCCATAACGGACAACGATGGGATGAAAGAAATGGTAATTGGACATGAAATCATTATACATGAATTGGATAGGTGAACAGAGATAGCCATGGGGAATAATTTAGAAGGCCCGGAGAGATTAGACTCCTAATCCATTCTTAGAGAAACATTAGAGTTGTCTAGACGTCTAACGGGGCGTTGTCTAGACAGGTATAATGGTTTACTAAGGAATTTATTAATCGAATGAGTGTCTTCATATGGAAGTCCTGACCAGTTTATTTACTATCCTGACCATCGTTACTCTGGGGATATTGAGCCGAAAAGCCGGGATCTTCAAAGCAGAGCATGCCAAAACTCTATCATCTTTTGTGTATTATTTTGGCCTACCTGCCCTTTTCTTCGTGAAGATCTCTAACCTGGACTTATTCGCTCTCGACCCACAGCTTGTTCTTGGCGCTTTGCTGCCAACCGTAATCGTTCTGGTATTCCTTTTAATCCTGAAATGGACTGGATTGATCAAGAAAGACACTTTCCTTCTTCTCGGCCTGTCCATCAGTTTTGGCAGTTATGCCTTTTTTGGAGTGGCTTTTTTTGAGACCTTCCAGGATGGGAAATGGCTAGAGCACTCCATCCTTGCAGCATCCCTCCTGGGAATACTGGGAATCTTCGTCACTCTATCATTACTGGAATATGCCAGTCAGCAGGATAAAAGAGGCAGTTTTCTAGGTAAGATCTTCACCAACCCACTGATCCTGTCCATCCTGCTCGGCGCTGTTTTCTCTCTGCTTGGCATCAAACTGAGCTTCCTGAATCATGCCTTCACTCTTGTAGGACAGACCGCAAGCGCCATAGCGATCTTTGTGCTTGGGATGTTCATCCATGATCGATTCTCCCTGGAAATCATCAGGTACGCTCTGCCCTATTCCTTGTTCCGGATGCTGGTACTACCGTTTATCACCTGGATTACGATCCAATATATATTGCCTGGTAGCGGGGAGATCAATCAGTTCTTGCTTCTGGAGAACAGTATGCCAGCCGCTATAGCCCTGGTTGTCTTTGCGGAAAGATACGATTATAAAGTCACTGAAACAGCGGGGATAGTCAGCCTGACATCAATACTCAGTTTTCTGGGACTGACCGGTGTTTTCTATTTATCCAATCTACTTCAATAATTTAGAAATTAAGATTTAGACCTCATCCCAGGAAGCATTTTCCCAGGGATAATCTTCTACTTCTTTGGCTTTTTCACGCACTGCCGGGTTACTGGAAAATTTACCTCGTAAATGATCCGGTATCAAATCGGCGATTTCTTTCATGAACTGGTCGCCAAGTGCGTCCAGTTGTTCACGGCGCTCTCGTCCTCGTCCGGTTACAGGTGCTGGCTGGTAGGGCTTTCCAACCCGGATAGTAACTTTGCTCTGATTCCGGAACCTGATTGGTAGAACCTCATTAAACCCGGTAAAACCAACGGGCAGTATGGGAGCCCCGGTCTTGGCTGCCAAATAGGCAGCTCCCGGACGTGCGGGACGGATCATCTCTGCCCAGGCTCCACCCTCTGGGAAAATTCCGAAGAAACCATTCTGTTTTAATATCGATTCTGCATCCCGAATTGCCTGGCGGGAACCAGTGCCCCTATAAACATATAAAACACCCCACAGGCGCGGTAATAACTTCCCCCACCAGGGAGTAAAGGCGGGGTTTGCTCCGGAGAACATTTCAATTGAAGCCGGGGCAATATGCAGTATAGCTATGGAATCGGCAAAACTGAAATGATTGGCCGTAAGGATCAATGGTCCTTTCTCAGGAATATTCTCTGCTCCAATAACCTCAAAATCTGAGAAGGTATGCAGCGCAGCGCTGATCAACCCCTTAAGGATGGATCGTATCAATAATCTGCGAGGATATTTTATTTCTGCCAAGATAATCTCCTTAGTGTTTTTCCCGCTAATAACAACCGGGAATCTCCAAAAGGGTTTTTTCTATTTTATCAAAAATCAGGCCTTTACTCTTTTCAGTGCTTCCAAAGCTTCATCATGAAGCAGGCCATTAGTGGCACAGATGCCCCGGTTATCTTTCAGGGTTCGTCCCCGGGAAAAATCGAGCACTTTTCCATCTAGATCTGTAACGGTACCGCCAGCTTCTTCGACAATGATCAAACCGGCTGCTTGATCCCAGATCTTCTCCCGGTAATCCATTCGGTCCGGGGATAACAAGCGCAAATAGATCTCACCCTCACCAGAGGCTAGAAGGGCATATTTTACCTGGCTGTCCATTCGTACTGGATCAACTTCTCCACCCAATTCTCTTTGGACGTCATCTACTAAGGTAGTATTGGTATGTCCTGATTCAAAGGATCGCATCAAGCGAGCCTGAGATGGGTCGGAGCGACCGGAGACAGATAAGCGTGAGAAATTTTCCTCGTTGATCTCGCCGCTCAAAGTGCTTATCCATGTGCCCTCGCCCCGCTGGGCGATCAAGAGAGATCCTTCTCCGCCAATATTTTCCTGGAGGTCAGGAGTGATATTCGGACAGCCAAGTGCTCCTAGCTGCACAACTCCATTTTCTACATATGCTAGGGCGGTAGCATACTGAGCGCCCCTTAAAAATCCTTTTGTGCCGTCAATGGGATCCAGGGTCCAGTATTTGTCACCAGGTTCATCTGCACCCCTATCAATCAGGTCACAGACCTCTTCAGAACTAACCCCGTTAATAACCCGCTGCATAAATGCAGTGATCTTATCCAGCATATCGCGCTCATCCGGTGAACGCAGGACTGCTGATGCTTCTTCGCCAACCAAGAGAGCCCCCGGGGACGTGTCCTCCAACAGATATCCAACCACCGCCTGGGCAGCAAAGTCCGCTACAGTGACTGGAGAACGATCATCTTTGGTAAGTGCCTGAGAAATCATCTCTCCCTGGATCTCTGCTGCCAGAGAGGCAGCCTGCTGGACAGCTCGAAGCGCAAATCCAACTCTTGTATCACTCATACTTATCATTTCTTTATTATCCTGACTGTCTATAAATTCTTATTGAAGCGGCACAGCGGTTAGGTCATACACCATCGCACCGGTGATCTTCACCGGGACAATTTTTCCCTCCGGCAAGGCACCCTCCACAATTACCATGCCATCGATCTCCGGTGCATCACGATAGCTGCGACCGAGGGAAATCAACTCGCTGGAACCTTCTACTTCACCCGTCCCCTCGATCAATACATCTAGTGATTTCCCAATTAATGCCTGATTGATCTGGAGGGAAATTTCCTGCTGCTTTAGCATTAATATTTCCTGGCGTTCCTCTTTAACTTGTGGTGGAACAGGATCTCCGTAGATCTCGGATGTTGTGCCAGGTTCAAACGAGAATTTAAAAGTGCCAACCCGGTCAAATCGGATCTCCTCCACAAAATCCACCAACTTCTGGAACGCCTGGTCTGTCTCCCCAGGATAGCCCACAATAAAGGTCGTCCGTAAGGCCAGATCTGGCATTTTTCTCCGGAGTTTTTCAACTGTGCCATATACCCAGTCCATATTGGCAGGCCGGCGCATCTTTTTTAATACCTCAGGGTCAGCATGTTGCAGGGGAATATCAATATAGGGTAGGATCTGATTTGAGTTAGCCATCACATCAATTAATCGATCCGTAATATATCCCGGGTAAGCGTATAAAATACGGAACCAGTTGACGTCCGGAGCTTCTTTTGTTAAAGCCTCCAGTAAATGCGCTAACCCTTCCTTCAAACCCAGATCGTGACCATAATCCGTCGTGTCCTGGGCAATCAAATTAATTTCCCGTACTCCGCTGGATTGCAGAGCGCGTGCGTCTTCCAGGATCTCATCCAGAGGCCGGCTTGACAGAGTTCCCTTGATCGAGGGTATCGCGCAAAATGCGCAAGGGCGCCTACAGCCATCAGCAACTTTTAGGTAAGCACTCCCCCCTTGATTGTAGGCTCCCAAAATTCCTTCAGGGATCTTTCCGACAACTGCAGCTTCTGGAAGATGATATAAAGGTTTGGGATATCCATCTGAACGTAATTTCCTGACAACTTGCACAATATCCATCCAGCGACGGGTCCCTAATAGACCGTCAATACCCACTACCCTTTCAAGGACCTCCTCACCGTATCGCTGGGTCAGACATCCAGCAGCTATCAGGAGTTGGTTGTCTTTCTTCCCTTCTGCCAATTCATTCAAGATCGCATAAGATTCCTCTCGGGCCGGCTCAATGAATCCACAAGTATTAACCAAGACGATATCGGCCTCCGAGGGATCATTAACAGCCGTATACCCATCCTTCTGAAGCAGCTGGGCCATAGAATTTGAATCAACTGTATTCTTAGCGCAGCCGAGGGAAACTAGATAAAAGGAATTTTTCTTCATAAGATAATTTTAGATACTGATCCTACTCCGCTTCCTGTGAGGAGGTTGGCGTAGGAGTTATACTCGCTTCCGGTGTATCGGATGGGGTTGGTGTTGCTGTGATAGTGGGAGTGGGTGTAGCTATACCCTCGGCTGTGAAGACTCGGTCAATCACTTCTCCATAGAGTCCCATCGCGCCCAAATCCCGCTGATTATAGATTACTTCAACGCCCGCCGCGTTGCCTGTCAGAACCTCAATACTCAATTCGCCCCCAAACAACTTGACGCTTCCTGGAAGCAGCCTGCCTTCGTAAGCCAAAATATTATCCACAATTACTCTTACCCAGGTACGCTGCAGGATGATAAGCTGAACCTGTACTTTTTCATTTCCTGTGATTCCCGGAGTTGGTGTAGTTACTGCGTTATCGTCAGGGATTTCATCTCCCTCAAACGCAGGGGTGATATCCACTTCAATTTCACTTAAGGTAGAGATTGGCGCCTCTGGAGTGGCTGAAGGCGTAGATGTTGGAAGTAAAATATCCGACACTCCAGGAATCGTGGCTGTTGCTTCCGCCGAGGATGCTCTTGAGCCAAATATCAAAGTCCCTGTCCAGAGGGAAATACTGCCAATCAATATCACAACTCCCACCCATAGGATCGTTGGGCTAGCCAAAAATCTCTTTATACTTACCTGGAGTGGTGATGGGGGTTTAATATCAGGAATCCCTTCTCTGGATTTTGCGAGACGTTTTTGCAAGACTTCCGCATAACCCAACAATAAGGGCTCAGGGTCAAGTCCCAGAAATTGGGCATAATTCTTAACCATGCCTTTTCCCTGGACAGTGGAGGGTAATTCCTCCAGATTGCCATTTTCAATGGCGATTAAGTACCTTTCTGGAATATAGATCTGGTCTTCAACATTAGGTATGGTGAACCCCAGGTGTTCCCGCTGAGTTTTAAGGATCGATCCGATCTCTTCCATGGGATGCTGTTCGGCCAAAGGGGGCGAGTCTTGAACATCAGGAAGATCAGGTTCAACAGCTATATCATCAACTTGAATGATTGACCGCAGCTGGCCAAGCAGCGGTGCAGGGTCAATATCAAGGACCCGGGCATAAGTGCGCACAAATCCCTTTTGCTGCACAGTGGAGGGCAGGACATCCCAGTTATCTGCTTCGATTGCCGAGAGATACTTTAGGTTTACTTTGGTTAACAGGGAAATTTCTTCCAGAGATAATCCTTGTTCCTCTCTGGTAGTTTTTAGAATCTCTCCAATGGTACGGTTTTGATCGGGCATAGGTCAATACAAAGACCGGCCTGGCCAGCTGTGCTGCTGATCCCAGACCGGTTTTGATTTTAGGGATTAAAGAACCTATTAATCAGTTCCTGCTGCTGATTCTTCTTCTGCTGCTGCTTCTTCTTCATCCTGTTCTGGAACTTCTACTTCTGCGGCCGGTTCATCGTCAGCGCTGGCATCTTCTACTTCAGCTGCTGATTCCTCTTCCATTTCAGCTTCCTCTTCTTCCAAGAATTCAGCGTAAGCTTCTTCAGCTCTCAGAGCTTCTTGCTCTTCTTCCTCAAGTGCGGATTCGATGGATTCACCTTCACGGTGAACGATGATTTCGATCTCGGGAATCAGGTCAACGGTCAGGCGAACAGACACATCATATCTTCCGATCATGCGCAGGGGCTGGGATTCAATCTGTTTCGCCGAGACGGTTACTCCGATTTCCTCACTAACAACATCTGCGATCATCTGGGTGTTGATGGAGCCGTACAGCCGGCGGGTTTCACTGGCTTTGGCAGCAAAGGCAAAACGTTTGCCTGCCAACTGCTCTGCAACCCCACCAAGTTCCTGATTGACTTTGGCTCTTTTGACTTCGCCTTGTTTTTTGATGCGCCCGGACTGTTTTACGGCACCGGGGGTTGCCAACACGGCGAATCCCTGGGGCATTAAATAATTGCGGGCGTATCCGGGAGCCACTTTCTTAACATCTCCGGCTCGGCCCAATTTATAGACATCTTCGAGTAATAAGACTTTCATGGTATCTAGCCCTTTCTCCTTACTAATGAATAGGTTACATCTTTGCTAAGGGTACAACGCAAAAGACGCCGGAAGATTTTACCAGAAGCCCATAACCCAGTCAATGACGCGGCTAAATACAGGCAGAAGTAAAGGGCAATCAACTCTGACAGATAGGAGAATTGGAGATGAACAGAATCAGGAACGGGATAAGATTATCCAAACAACCAGGCAGATGATCAGAATTAGAAGGGCGAAAAACACATACAGGGTTCTTTCTTCAGGCCGTTGGTCTTCGAGGCGCAAATCAGGCGACGAGCTTACTATCGAGAACTTAGGTCCCCCAAACCAAGTAAAGATCGTTCCACCAATCAAACCACCGATGTGCCCCATATTGTCAATACCCGGGATCATGAACCCGATCACCAGATTTCCCACTGCTACCTGGATGATCTGGCGCAAAGCCACCTTGAATTGATCCCCGAACAATTTCCGGTGCTGGTAAATGAAGATACCTTCTGCTCCCAGAAGGCCAAAGATGGCCGTAGAGGAACCCAGAGAAGGCGCCTCAGTAAATACAAACGAAAGAAGATTGCCTGCAATACCCGCAATCAAAAACAAACCCAGGAATCGTAAAGATCCAAAGAACCGTTCTACCCGCCTGCCCAGAATATACAGGGCATATAGATTAAATCCCAGGTGGATGATCGATCCATGAAGGAACATCGCTGTCACCAGGCGCCAGTACTCTCCGGCAATAATCAACTCGTTGGACTTCATACCATAGATCGCCAGCAGGTCATACCCGAATACCAGGTCTGTAAACCACTGCAGGGCGTAAAACACAGCCATGATCACCAGCAAGGCGTTCGTAATATAAGGCTTCCTTTCCGGGAGTTGGATTCTCACACGTTGGCCTGGAGGCTCTTGCGCTGTTTCTCCTTTTTCCGCCTCCATGGCAACCGTTCCGGATGTGCCGGATGCCTCATTACGGTGTATAACCCGCCGCAAATGGATTGGACCTCTTGAATTGGCGCTGATATATGGCAGGTTTACTTCCGCCTCTGGGCTGGTTTCGAGATCCAGGAACGCCTGATCTACTGCATCAGAGATGCGTTCCATAGCAGCAGGATCCTGGGAAAGATCCAGCCTGTATTGACGTTCAAAATCAGTAAGGATTTTGGAGATCAGGCGATTTTTATCAGATTGCTTGTCATGTGAAACGGATAAGGGGTCCTGGTTCATAATTCTACGATGCGCTGATGGACGCGCTGCTGTTCCGCCTTGATAATTGCTTCGATCATATCCACGGCTACCATGAGCTGTTCATCTTTATTAACAACTATATAATCAAATAGATCGATCTTGTTATATTCTTGGCGCGTGGTGGCAATTCTCAGTTTTAAGCTTTCTTTGTCCTCGGTATTTCTGTTCTGCAGGCGATCAATGAGTTCCTCCTCATTTTGTGGTGTCAGGAAGATCAACAGGGCATCCTTGGCCAACTTTCTGACCGTTTCCGCACCCTGGACATCAATACGCATGATCACATTCTTCCCGCTCGCCAGTGCTCTCCGTACTTGAGACTTAGGGATACCTTTGTAATCCTGATAAACAACTGCATATTCCAGCAGCTCTCCTTCATCTATCATCCTGGCAAATTCGTCCTGGGATAGGAAGAAATAATCTACGCCATCCGTTTCCTCAGGGCGGGGAGAGCGAGTGGTGGCTGTGATCACAAAATGGAAGGGCAGTCCCCTTGATTTCATTTCCTCAAGCACTGAATCCTTCCCCACACCTGAAGGTCCTGAAATCACGATCAACAGAGGATTAGGTGGATCCAAAACGAAGGGGGAGGTGGTTGTTTCTGATGTCATTATCAAAATTCCTTATCCAGTATAATGGGGAAGAGAAACCAATATCTTTTCCCCGTAACATACTATGCCAAATTATGAATACCGTTGTATAGATTGTAACCACAAATTCGAAATATTCCTTTCATATCAGGAATATGGGTCTACCTCAGTCTGCTGCCCAGCGTGTGGTCAATCCCATCTGAAACGGATAATCAAACCGGTTCGCGTGACTCGGTCCGATGGCGACCGTTTGGAATCCATGGCGGATCCTGCCCAATTAGCTGGCCTGGATGACGATCCCCAGACGCTGGGAAGAATGATGCGCAAGATGAGCCGGGAATTGGGTGAGGATATGGGCGCGGAATTTGATGAAGTTGTAGATCGCCTTGAAAAAGGGCACTCACCCGAGGAGATCGAACGAGATATCCCGGACCTTGGGACTGATATGGACGGAGCCGGATCGGATCTCGATCTGTAGTCTTTCGCTGCCGCAGGCTTATTTCATCAAGATCAATATCCCCAGTTGTTCAGATATTTTTGAAGAGTAGACCTAAGATCGTCCTGTACCTCGGTAAATGGCCGATCAGCTTCAATTACTACCCATCGTAACGGGTCGGCCTGCACCAGTTCCAGATATCCTTTTCTAACACGATGGTGAAAATCTATATCGTACGAATCGAGCCGGTTAAAACCACCCGCATCCAGCCGACGCTGTAATCCAACCTCAGGTGCAAGATCCAGCAGGATTGTCAGATCGGGTATCAATCCTCCTGTAGCATAGTTGATAATATCTTCCAGCGACGCAACGGTATTTTTATGTCCGTATCCCTGATATGCCAGGGTTGAATCCGCGTAGCGATCACTTATCACAACTCCACCTTTGGCAAGGTGAGGTTTAATGATCTCATCAACCAATTGGG
>Ga0208279_1001611_pt1 | contig 11980 bp, 10 predicted proteins | sample AntAceMetag02UKM_FD_184766 | JGI IMG/M metagenome (GOLD analysis project Ga0208279, IMG submission 184766) | Saline lake microbial communities from Ace Lake, Antarctica - Antarctic Ace Lake Metagenome 02UKM (SPAdes) (version 2) | ecosystem: Environmental > Aquatic > Non-marine Saline and... | reverse complement strand
CAACCCGCTCACACCTGGCCCAAGTCGCTCAGCGACCGCGGTCCCCAGATGCGCTCGCACTCGACGACCACCTACTTCCGGAAACTCGGCATCCCACAACTGTTCAGCCGACCGCGCACACCCAATGACAACCCATACATCGAGTCGCACTTTGCTACCATCGAGACCCATCCTGCCTTCCCAGGTTACTTTGCGGGCCAGGCTGAAGCCGAATCCTATTTCGACCAATTCTATCCGTGGTACAACGACGTGCATCCGCATACTCGCCTCAACATGCTGACTCCCAATCAGGTTCACTCGGGGCAAGGTCCGCGCTTGCTGGCTGAACGAGCTGCGTTGAAGGCCGCGACCCTCGCGGCCCGCCGCGCCAATCCCGGCGCGCGCACATTCACAATGGAGGAGCTTATTGCCAATCATCTACCTGACGTATCCGATTATCCGTGTTACTCGTGGATGGGGCCGAAAACTGCCCCCGTAAAAAAGGCGACACCTCTTGACTAACTCACCGATCCGCCACAAAAGTCCAAGTTAAAGACGCGTGAATAGATTTATGCGATAGAGTTTACCTATGACGATGCAAATGCAGTACGTTGATCTCTTTTCGGGATGTGGAGGAATTAGCCTTGGTTTATGCAATGCTGGACTAGGGGGTGTTTTTGCTGTTGAAAAACATCCCGACGCTTTTCTAAGCTTGAAGCATAATCTAATTGACAATCAATCATGTTTTGAATGGCCCGGGTGGCTTCCGTTGAAAAACTGGGATATAAACGATCTTCTAAAAACTTGTTCTGCTCAAATAATTCAATTACGTGGACAAATAGATATCGTTGTTGGCGGACCTCCGTGTCAAGGTTTTTCCGTCGCTGGACAACGCCGTGCTACAGATAGAAGGAATAAACTAATCCACTCGTATTTGAAATTTGTTGAGCTTATTCAGCCTCGCGTCATACTATTTGAAAATGTTCGTGGCTTTACACTCAAGTTCTCTAATTCTAAAAAACATAGCAAAGTTGCATACTCAGAAATAGTGTTACAAGAATTAAACGAGTTAGGTTATACCGATGCTCATGGTGAGATGGTTAATTTCGTTGAATATGGTGTACCACAACGGAGGCGACGGTTTTTAGTAATAGCAACTCGTGAAAACTCGTCTAAGGAGATCTTCTCGCAGCTAGAAGGAAACAGAGAAAGTTTTTTAAGTACAAAAGGTATTGGCACTACTATCAGTAGCCGATCCGCATTGTCTGATCTTGAACGTAGACATGGAACTACGAACTGTCCTGATTCGCCGAGGTTTTTCTCTGGAATAGTTTCTGAAAAACAAACCAATTTCCAAAAGATTTTACGTTTGCCTGATAAGACAAATTACGTTCCTGATAGTCATCGATTTGTTAATCATACTCCCGCGATACAAAAAGTTTTCGAGCTGCTATTGGAAAAAGCCCCTAGAAACAGAACTATTAAAGGCAAGGAAAGAGAACTTTATGGCTTTAAAAAACGAAGCCTAATGGTTCTGGATCCTGAAGAGCCAACACCAACTATAACAACTATTCCTGATGATTTTGTGCATTATTCAGAACCTAGGGTGATGACTGTACGTGAATGTGCGCGGTTACAGACTTTTCCTGATTGGTTTGAATTTAAGGGACCCTATACGACTGGAAATAAGGAAAGGGTTAGACAAGTGCCTCGTTATACCCAGGTTGGTAATGCTGTTCCCCCGCTATTTGCTGAACAACTTGGTATTGCGATTACACAGGTTTTATCAAGGAAATAAGGTCTTGTCTGCGCTTGGATGCATTCAATAAATAAGTTGCCGGCTTGATAGAAGAAAATCTGTACACCCACTCATGAAAAAAACGCTTTACTTCAAAACTAATACCCTACTAAAAAATCTTGTTGGGAAAGACCTAATCAACGATGACAATATTGCGATCGTTGAATTAGTGAAAAATAGCCTTGATGCAAAATCTGATGGGGTTCTGGTGCGATTTACGGATTTTTCACCAAGGGGGGTATCAACAGAATCAAGCCAAATCATCATTGCCGATGAAGGGATTGGGATGGATCTCGTCGACATCGAAGACAAATGGCTTAATATCGCATATTCTGAAAAAATACTCTTTGAACAAGAAAGAGGTGCTTATTTAGCTGGAAACAAGGGAATTGGTAGGTTTTCTTGTGATAGGTTGGGAAAGCAACTTGATCTTCTGACGCGGAGAAACGGCAGCGAACTTCTCCATATGCGAATTCGGTGGCACGATTTCGAAAGAGAAGGCGAGAAAGATCTTACGATTCAAGAAATACCTTTAGATGCTGTTTCCATCAATGATGGTCAAGCTGCTCAGTTGGCAGGTATCCTTAAATTTCCAGAAACCGGGACTATTTTGGTTATCTCATCGTTGAGGAACACCTGGAATCGTGACAAGCTTAGGGGACTTAAGACATCTTTAGAGAAATTCCTAAACCCAAATCTGCTATTCTTACGTGATCAATTCAGGATAAATCTTTCTGTTCCCACTTTTGAAAAAACGGACGCTGGTAAAAGTTACCCTGATCGCATCACTGGGGAAATACAGAATCAGATATTCGAGAAACTGAAATTCAAAACTACATATATTGAAGCTAAAATTTCAGATGACGCTGAAACGCTATCGGTTGTTTTGTATCACGAAGGGGATAAGGTTTTCGATCTTGTAGAACGTAACGATTCTTACCCTTTGCTCAAGGGGGTTGACACAATAATCTACTATCTCAATCCGTATAAAAAAGCTTACTTTAAGAGACAAACTGGTGTTCGCTCTGTTGATTTTGGATCTATTTTCCTGTTTCTGAATGGTTTTCGAATTGCACCCTACGGGGATCGGGGTGACGATTGGTTACGCTTAGATGGTCGCAAGACTCAAGGTATTAGACGTTATCTGAGTAGTCGTGATGTCGTGGGACGAATTGAGATTACTAGCAAGGATGACCGATTCACGCCTATCTCAAGCCGGGAAGGATTAAAGAATACAGATGCATTTGATCAACTTCGCGAAGACTTCTTTATTGACGTACTCCGCAAGTTGGAAAGGTTTGTTGTTGAGGGTCTTGATTGGGATAGTGTACCAAGATCAATTCGTCAAGGTTTAAACAAAAGTGAAGGCCTTGATTGGGATAAAACACCAGAACGATATGCGGAATCATGGGAGCGAAAGAGGCAACGAATTGTATTGTCAATAATGACCCTAATAGGTTCATCCCCGGATCGGATTATTAAATTCTGGTTTAATCCTGCCCTATTGGAGGGGATTTATGAAAGTAGACAAAAAGAAGTAAAGAGTCTTATAGCCGACATAGAGGGTTATGAGCCTGGAAAAGTTGATGCTGACTTGACAAAAAGCCTTTCAAAATTCAGAAAGCTTATTGATGAAAAGGAAGAGGAAGCCAGGACTGCAAAAGTCGAAGCTGCTGATTTACGATTGGAAGTCGTCGAGAAAGAAGAACAAATAAGCAAGCTTGAAGATGAAACAGAGATATACCGGGCTCAAACACTATTTCTGAAGCAGGTAACATCATTGGATGTCAAGCAATTGATGTCATATCATCATCAAATAAACCTTGACTCGACCATTATTGATAACTATTTGACAAAAGCAATAAAAGCACTTTGCAACATTCCAAAATCTCAAGGAATCTTGGATAACTTGCAGAAGGCTTCATTGGCGAATAAACGGATTGCCGCAGTTGCTCAATTTGCCACAAAAGCGAATTTTCGGTCTGGAACGAAGAAAGAATTAACAGACATTCCAGCTTTCTTTGAACAATATCTGCTCAATGTTGCCAAAGATTTTATTGCCGCAAATTTAAAGCTGGATGTATCTAATAACGTCCGAGAAGCTTTTGAAATAAAAGCTAGCCGCATCGAGTTGTCAATCTTGATCGATAATATAATAAGTAATGCCAGTAAAGCACAGGCACGCAAGTTAGCTGTGGCGATTTCAAAGATATCGGAAAATACACTGAGGATATCCTTTGTAGATGACGGAAAAGGATTATCAAAAGAACTTCCAAGTATCGATTCGATGTTTGAAATGGGTATCACTACAACTTTTGGTTCCGGTTTAGGCCTTTACCAGGCTAAGGAAATCGTAGAGAAGATGGGTGGCGAAATTTCAGCTATACCAATTCAAACCAATGGAATGGAAATTAGGGTGGAGGTGACAAAGTGAGGCTTTGTTTTTCTGTACTTTGGTTTGATGACAGTGAAAGTTATTTTGATTCATTAGATTTAGAGCCACTGCAACAAGAAATTTTATCATGGGGATTCTCTCCAGATATCAGAACAGTTACAACTCCCGAAGAGTTTTATGGTTACTCGCCTTTTGAATCTTTTGATTTGATTGTCGTAGATTACAATTTAGAGCAGCACGAAGACGGACAGGAATTCATTGCTGAATTGAGAGAAAATGCAATATATACAGAAGTGATTTTTTATACTGTGGGTAATGTTAGTGATTTGTGGGATGCAATACGCGAAAAACAGCTAGAAGGAGTGTTTGTTTCTCATCGAAGTGGTATCTTGGTAAAAATCTTTACAGTAGGGCGTCAGTCAATCCGAAAGGTTCTTGACCTGGAAAATATGCGGGGAATCGTAATGGCCGAGGTTGGGGAACTGGATCATCTGCTTGACGAAATAATCACAATTGGCATAGCAAGCTTGCCAGACAAACAACGAAAATCGATTTTTGAAAGGTTTCATAAAGGGGCAGTAAAACAAAATCAAGATTTTCGGGATCGTCTCTGTACATTTTCGAAAGAACCAGAGACTGAAAAGATGCTCGATCTATGTGATAGCGATAAGCGTTGGCAAAACTACAATCGTTTGAGAAAATGCCATGATAAATTGCGCGGGAGAGAAAGAATCGGGGATTATGAAGCAGACGTACTTACTCCTCGGAATGTTCTAGCTCATGGGAGACCTGAGCCTCACAAGGATGGGGGATACCTTTTTCACCACCGAGGAAAAGAGTTTTACTTCAACGATGACACAAGCCTAGAGCTTCGCCAAAGGATACTCAAATACAAAGAGGCATTCTCAGAAGTTCTTATAATATTAGACAATGAGCAATAAGGTATTTCACCCAAAGAGACATGCAAGAGACAGGTGGGCAAAAAAAGAAACTCCAACACTCCCCTCTCATCAGGAGATAAAAGTATTCATCGAATTCATTCTCGATTGGTATGCTTATAGTGGTCGTCAGTATCCTTGGAGAGAAGAAACAGCAACACTTTACCAGAAGGTTGTAGCGGAAATTCTCTTGCAACGAACACGAGCAGACACAGTTGCATTGTTTTTGCCAAAATTACTTGTGCAATTCCCATCGTGGAGAGAATTGTCAACTTCAAATCAAGAAGATTTGCGACAGTTTCTTTATCCTCTCGGTCTTTGGAAACAGAAAGCAAAGAGCCTAAGAGAACTAGCCAATGAGATGGTACGTAGAGAAGGGCAATTCCCCACCGATTACAATGAGATTAGGGATTTGCCTGGCATAGGACAATACATTGCAAATGCTATCGCAGTATTCTACCTAGAAGAACCTCGCCCCTTACTCGATGTGAATATGGCAAGGGTTTTAGAAAGATGTTTCGGCCCTCGCAAATTAGCTGATATCCGTGATGACCCCTACATCCAGAATCTGGCTTATACGATTGTTCTTGCCTCTAATGACTATATCAGTATAAACTTCGCTATCTTGGACTTGGCAGCACTGATATGTAAAAAAAAGCCACTCTGTTATCAATGCCCAGTAAAAACCGGATGCAAATTTTGGCGTAAAAATGAATAAGTGATAGGTTAGCATGTTACGCCCAACCTCGTTTGCAGCAGACCGGGCTTCGCCCGAAGGGTACGCGGCGCGAAATGCCAAGTCTGGTTACGATGAAAGCCACGCCATGAGCTAAAATACCCGGCTGCTGAAACAATCGTTCGACGGAATCCTCTTTATCGTCGTCAGCGCTTTGCATTTGAACGACCACTGTATTGAGCAATCAGAATATCGTGAACGGCAACTGTCGAGCGCAAGACCTGCCCCGCCGCCGAACCGCCGAACCGTTCAGCAGCGCAAAACAGCAGCACCTCCCCCCCAAGGAAACCAAAATGACCCCACCCGCGCAAGTCCTGGAACTGATCGAACGCTTTGAGCGCAACCTGGACCATTACAAGCGGCCCGCGTACAAGGAAACCCAGGTGCGCGTCGAGTTCATTGATCCCTTCTTCGAGGCCCTGGGTTGGGACGTGCATAACGTGCAAGGGCGCGGCGAGCACGAGGATATGCCCGACAATCAGGATAGAGTCGCCGCCGGTGTGGGGGGAATGGTTGGCCTGCGGCGGGCGGTTGCGCGATGGGGGTTGGGGAACTGCGGCGGCAGTTTGTGCCGGCGGCCCTGTTCCTTGTGGGGTGGACGTCGTATTCGTTGATCGCCAGTCTCGTTATCATAGTGACCCACAAGTAGCGATTGCTCGTCCTATGTTGAAAACCAGGTTCTAGGATTCTTGACAAATAGCAGATTATACTGTATGATATGCCAGGTTGGGCGTATTTTGGGATTTCGGATCGAAATCTCTCTGATTCGCCAGGCTCGCAAGTTCGCCATAAAAACCGTTCCATTGGCGTAACTGTCATGAAACAACCAGGCCGCTTGTTTGTTTCTGCAAACAGGCGGTTTGTTATGTAACTAGCAAAACATTCTAAAAAGACATTGTGGGGCTGAGATTGCGACTTGGCTCAACAGTCAAGGAGTATACTCAGTGAATTTCGAACAATTTTCTCTCGATCGGCGCATCGGCGCCGCCATCAAAACAGTCGGCTATACCACACCCACCCCGATCCAGCAGCAGGCCATCCCCGTTGTGCTCCAAGGGCGCGACGTGTTGGGGCTGGCGCAGACCGGCACCGGCAAAACCGCTGCCTTTCTCCTGCCCATTCTGCAGCGGCTAACGCGAGGTCCCTTGCGCCGGGTGCGCGTTCTTATCGTCGCCCCCACGCGCGAACTCGCCGAACAGATTCGCCAGATGAGCGTCGATCTGGGTCAAAACACCAAGGTGCACAGTGTCTCTATCTATGGTGGCGTGGGCAAAGGTCCCCAGGTCGCAGCGTTGCAGCGCGGCGCAGAGATCGTCGTTGCTTGTCCAGGCCGCCTGCTCGATCTGCTCGGCGACGGCAGTATCAATCTATCGCACGTCGAGGTGTTGGTGCTGGATGAAGCCGATCGCATGTGCGACATGGGGTTCTTGCCAGACATTCGGCGCATCATCAAGCGTCTGCCCGCCAGACGCCAGACGCTCTTTTTCGGGGCCACTATGCCAGATGATATTCGCGCGCTGGCGGACAATATCCTCGACAACCCAACCACCGTGCAGATCGGCGTGATTGCACCGGCCAAGACAGTTTCACACGCGCTTTACCCTGTGCCCCACAATCTCAAGAAAAAGCTCTTGCTGGCCCTATTGTCACAGACGCGTATGGGGCGTGTACTGATCTTCACGCGCACAAAGTACCGTGCCCGCAACCTGGCGCGCGATTTAGCGAAACGCAGATACCGCGCATCCGCGTTACAAGGCAACATGTCACAAAACCAGCGCCAGAGAGCGATCGACGGCTTTCGCAACGGCAAATACGACATCCTGGTTGCCACCGACGTTGCCGCGCGCGGCATAGACGTAACGCAAATCACGCACGTGATCAACTTTGACATACCCGATACGGTGGATGCCTATACCCACCGCATCGGCCGCACCGGTCGTGTTGACCAAACCGGTGAAGCCTACACCTTTGTCGCAGAGGCAGATAGCCAGATGGTGCGCGCAATTGAAAAAGTACTGGGCGCGCAAATCGAACGGCGACGGGTGTCCAATTTCGACTATGGCGACTTTAAACCAGAAGGCTATTCCTCGCAACGCCGCTCAAACCAGCCGCGACAGACGCAGTCAAACCGCCAGCGCGGCCAGGGCCGCAGTTACACTGCCCGTTCCAAGTCGTCAGCGCGATCCAGACGCAAACCGGCACAGCCACACCCAAATAAACAGAGGGTCTAAAAGCTCCATGCTAACTGAACGAACCGGCCTGCGCAATATTGCCATCATCGCTCACGTGGATCATGGTAAAACCACACTCGTAGACGGGTTGCTGAAACAAGCCAGAGTGTTTCGTGAAAACCAACAAATCGCCGAACGCGTGATGGACTCGAACGATCTCGAACGCGAGCGTGGTATCACCATCCTGGCCAAAAACACAGCCATCACTATTTTGGACCCCGGCACAAAAGAACACGTCAAAATCAACATTGTGGACACGCCCGGTCACGCCGATTTTGGCGGCGAAGTTGAACGGGTCATGAATATGGTGGATGGCGTTCTACTGTTGGTGGATGCTGCCGAAGGCCCAATGCCGCAGACCCGCTTTGTGCTCAAAAAAGCACTCGAGATGAATCATCGCGCCATCGTCGTCATCAACAAGGTGGATCGCCGAAATGCCGACCCTGACCGGGCGCTGAACCAGACATTTGATCTGTTCATCGAACTGGGCGCCAGCGACGAGCAGGCGGACTTTGCGGTAGTATACACCAACGCCGTCACCGGTCAGTCTGGATTGACCCCAGACCTGGGGCCAGACCTGCAACCCCTTTTCCAAACGATCCTGCGTCACATCCCGGCCCCGCGAGTCGACGTAGACGCCCCGTTTCAAATGCTGGTCACTACCCTCGGATACAACGAATATCGCGGCGTGACCGCTGTAGGGCGCATTTTTGCCGGTCGCCTGCAAGTAGGCCAGCCAATCGCTCGGATAACGACTAGCGGCCAAGTCCGGCCCGAACGAGCCCGGTATTTGTATGTCCACCAGGGGCTAAAGCACATCGCCGTAGATGAGGCGCAAGCCGGAGAAATTGTCGTGCTTGCCGGGCTGGAAGACATCTCGATAGGAGAAACACTGGCGGACCCCGAGAATCCGGTCGCGCTGCCCTCTATCCATATCGAAGAACCTACGGTGAGAATGACCTTTGGTGTGAATACTTCTCCCCTGGCAGGACGTGAGGGGCGCTGGGGAACATCGCGCAGATTGCGCGCGCGGCTGTTCGATGAATTGCGCCGCAATGTAGCCTTGCGGGTCACCGAAACCGACAATGCCGACACGTTCACCGTCTCTGGGCGGGGAGAATTGCACCTCGCGATCCTGATCGAGACGATGCGTCGGGAAGGATACGAGTTTCAGGTCTTACGCCCGGAAGTGCTCATGCGCCAGGGGGAACAGGGAGAGCTATTGGAACCGTATGAAAAAGTCTACATCGAGACCAGTTCGGATACGCTAGGAGCAGTGGTTGAGATGCTGGGCAGTCGCCACGGACAGATGCTGGACATGGTGGACACCCAGGAAAACAACGTGCGCCTGACCTATCTCGCGCCGACCCGTGGCTTGTTGGGTTTTCGATACCGTTTTTTGACCACGACGCGTGGCATGGGTGTGTTACACACCTTGTTCCACAGATACCTGCCCTTGGCAGGAGAGATCAAATCTCGTTCGAACGGCTCTCTGGTTGCGTGGGAGAGGGGCGTCACCACTTCGTTCGGCCTGCACAACGCCCAGGCCCGGGGCATGTTGTTCGTTGAACCTGGCGTGGACGTGTACGAAGGCATGGTCGTGGGAGAACATCAACGATCTGGAGATTTGTCGGTCAACGTGTGCAAGAAAAGACAACTGACGAATATGCGCAGTTCGTTCCGCGAGATAGCCGAGCGTTTGACGCCGCCGCGCCAGATGAGCCTGGACGAGGCCATAGAATATCTGGCCGATGACGAGCTTTTGGAAGTGACCCCGCTAAACTACCGCATTCGCAAGCATATCCTCAATACAGAAGAACGCAGCAAACACGCCAAACGTATCAAAAAAGCGCAACAGGCATAGGCTACTACACACTGGGCGGGATGAGACCTTTCTATAAAGAGGCCCGCGTGCGCGCCGAGTTCCCTGCCACGCCTGCCACGAGTACTCGCAGTGGAGCCCCGCCACGAGTACTCGCGGTGGTACTCGCAGTGGATTGATCCCTTCCTGGAGAACCTGGGTTGGGACGTGCGCAACGTGCAAGGGCGCGGCGAGCACGAGGATATGCCCGACAACCAGGATAGAGTCGCCGCCGGTGTGGGGGGAATGGTTGGCCTGCGGCGGTAGCAATTCTCAATTTGAAGTGTCATTGCGAGCCCCGGACGTTTTTCCCGGGGCTCGTGGCGGTGCTTCGTCGCAGAAAACGCTCCTCGCAATGACATAATGAGAATTGCTGCTGCGGCGGGCGGTTGCGCGATGGTGGAAGTAGAGTGATGAAGGCGACCAGATACACAGCCCTGTTTGCAGCAGATGTATGGTACAAGTCACTCACCGCCAAGATTGCTCATTTGTTTGCATTGTGCTAATATTACCTGACTGGCGCGTGGTCTATGAAATACGAGGAGATGAACTCGTCATCCTCGTCCTAAAGATTGGGCCGCGCGGAGGTGTATACCGATGAATGTACAAATCATTGAAAGAGAAGGCAAGCCTGAGTGGGCAGTAGTTCCATACGGAACATATTTGCGTCTGATGGAAGACGCGGAGATGTTGCAAGACATCCGCGATTACGACGAAGCCAGAAAAGCGATAGAGGATGGTGAAAATCTCGTACCCAGTGAGGTGACCTACGCCATTCTCGATGGTGGAAACCCCATCAGGATATGGCGTGAGCATCGTGGTTTTACACAACAGCGGTTGGCGGAGACTGCCGGTATCAGCACCCCCTACTTGTCTCAAATCGAATCAGGCAAGCGCAAGGGAACCACTAATGTATTAGCTGCTCTCGCAAAAGCGCTTGGCCTTTCTTTGGATGACATTGTAGTCTCGTAGAGTCGAGTATCGTGCGAGGGCAGCGCATCAGGTTGCTCTGGCACAAGTGGGGAGGGCGGGCTTAGAGCCGACGGGGCTAATCTCGCGCCAATTCGACTGCTCCACGCGCTTTCAGGGTGACTGGTGGAAGCCGCTTCCCCGCACCCGCGTGAGAAATCGGGCTTGCCGCGCAAAGATGGCACACGTCCTATTCCTGCTGTGCGGCGTGCTCGAAGATGGCGTGTCCGACGGTCAGGTGCTTTGTGTTAAGCTAGAAGGTGTGGGGGGATGGTTGGCCTGCGGCGGGCGGTTGCGCGATGGCAGTTGCGGGGTATAATTTGGGAGGGGCGTCGTTTTTGATGGGCTTATGGGCAGGTCTCCATCTATTCAGTAGTTGGGCGGCTGGACAAACAAACGTAGAGTTGAAGAATGAGCCAATCTCTTGTCAATCGTAAGGTTATCGTTGTTTTCATCGCAGTGGGCGTTGGCCTGCTTCACTTCCTCACAGGTCCAAGGTATCGTGGTCCTTTTCCGGCTTTTGTCAATGGTTACATAATCGATATCCTACTCCCATTTACCATGTACTTGGTTCTGGGTGTTGCCAAGCAATCGATTCTACGTAGCGGTATTGCCAGGGGCGTCTTTGTATTCGCGGTCGGCGCCGTTACGGAAACGTTGCAGTATTTCGGTGTTCCGATCTTTGGTCGAACATTCGATTTGTTGGATTACCTAATGTTCGGAGTCGGGATCGGGCTTGCGGTAGTCTTTGAGAGGATTGTGTTGTCTAGAATCCCAGTAGGGATACCCCCTCGGCCGGGTAATAGCATCAGATAGACGGAAGCTAATCAGCCGCCCAACACCCGCTGGTGTGTCCTGAAAGCTGTCGTCTGCTAGCCGGTTGCGTTAACTGGCCTGGAGCTGCCGGCCGGTGTGGGGGGAATGGTTGGCCTGCGGCGGGTGGTTGCGCGATGGGGGTGGAGGGGTATGCGGTGAGTTAGTCAAGAGGTGTCGCCTTTTTTACGGGGGCAGTTTTCGGCCCCATCCACGAGTAACACGGATAATCGGATACGTCAGGTAGATGATTGGCAATA
>Ga0208279_1001610_pt1 | contig 11980 bp, 13 predicted proteins | sample AntAceMetag02UKM_FD_184766 | JGI IMG/M metagenome (GOLD analysis project Ga0208279, IMG submission 184766) | Saline lake microbial communities from Ace Lake, Antarctica - Antarctic Ace Lake Metagenome 02UKM (SPAdes) (version 2) | ecosystem: Environmental > Aquatic > Non-marine Saline and... | reverse complement strand
TTCTCAACAATTTTTGACCTTTTCAAAATTAATGAAGATTTTCATCACTATTTAGACGCTTTAACAGACGCTTTAAAAGGTATTACCCCATTTCAGGGGTGCGAAACTTGAGTAAGATATATGTCTGTGGCTAAATAATAAAATTACTCCGTGTGTCCGTGGCTAAAATATTAGAATGAAAGAAAAAACTATTGCAGGATTGAATATCGCATCTTTAGGTCTAAAGAGCCGTGTGCTCATTTTCTTTTCAATTCTTATCGGGTTGGGCGTTACCCTTTACGGAAAACCCCTGTATGCGTTATCGGGAGCTGTTCTCCAGCGCCAGGGGAGCTCTCATGGTCTGTTCGTGCCGTTTATTTTCGCTTATCTCATTTGGTTAAAGTTGGATAAGATCAAAGGGATAAGGCCCCAAATGGCCCTGCTGCCCGGGGTTGCCATGGTGGCGGGGGGCGGGATACTTTTTATGCTTGGCCAGAGCAGGGAAGGTTTTTCCTTTCCGGTGTTATCTTTTCTTCTGGTTGCCGGCGGTCTGATACTGGTGCTGTTCGGTACGGAAGTATTCAAGCAGGTGGCTTTCCCTGTGTTTTTCCTTGCGGCCATGATTCCCCTGCACCAGGGTGTGGACACGTGGATCGCCGATCGTATGGCACAGAGCAGTACCTGGGGTGCGGTAAGATTGGCCAAGCTCATGGGCGTATCTCTTTTTCGCGAAGGACTCGACATTTATCTGCCGGACACGCATCTTTATATTGCCCACGGGTGCAGCGGTATCCGCTACCTGTTGTCCTACCTTGTTTTCGGTCTGGCGTATGCCTTTCGTTTCAAGCAAAGCACCGCAGGGCGTTCACTGGTGCTGATCGGCGCGGTACCGCTTTCCATTGTCGGCGGTATGTTGAGGCTGACTATCATTTTTACTTCTGCTTATTATATCGGACCGATTATGGTGGAGCACCGTCCCCATGTCCTGTTGAGCTGGTCGGTGTTTACTTTTTTGCTGGTAACCGTTATCGCAGTGGATCGATATGTATCTAAGAAAAAAGTGAAGTAACAAGGAATTAATTAGCCACGGACCCACACAGACACACACAGACAATTTATTCGGTCGACTTGACCGAATAAATACTTGTCATCGCTTCGCGATAAAAAACAAAAACATTTATTCGCAACACTTTCTATATTAAGCCTGACTGCTCATTATACATGGGATGTTTGGATTTACACAGTTCTTAATTGCCCGAAGGGCTGATTGAATTAATTGGACACAGACCCACAAGATTCATATAAATAAAAAAATAATTGGCCACAGACCCACACAGACTCACACGGACATTTTGTCCGGGCGACTCGCCCGAACAAAAACTGTCATCGCTCCGCGATACAGAAACTATAATATATTTATATATGCCTGATGCTATATATCTGGATCGAGTGCTCCTGAAAGTCGGTTGCTAACTCAATAAATAACTGCCCGAAGGGCTGACTGGTTTTCTTCGGGCGGGTCGCCCGGAGAAAAAAAGAGTAGTTGCTTGCCCTGTTAAATGCTGCCAACGGCAGCCCTCCGAAGGAGGATTTAACCGCGGTCTGTGTACGTCTGTGTGTGTCTGTGGCCAAATAAATAAATTCTAATGACTTTCAACACTATCTTACATTTCATTGCATCTGCCTGTTGTGCTGGCGTGGCGGTGTTTGCGCTGATAAGGGACCAGCGGTCTTTTGTACACCGGGTCTTTGCCCTGGGAATGGTCATTCTGGCCATAGAGTCTGTGTTCAACGGGCTGTGTGACTACACCCTGGTTCAGGCGCAGGCTCTGCACTGGCAGCAATGGCGCTTGATCGCAACCGCCGCATTGCCCGGCACCTGGCTCCTGTTTGCCTTAAGCTTTGGAAAGGCGGATCCCCGGCCCCTTCTTTCTAAATGGAAATGGATGGTCCTGGCTGTTTTTTTGTTGCTTTTGATTTTCGCCGGCCTTTTTCAAAAGGATTTTTTTAGGGGTGACCCTTTCTATTATTCCGGTGGATGGATGTTTCCACTGGGATGGCCGGGTTACGGGTTTTATATTTGTTTTTTGCTGAGCCTTGTCCTGGTGTTGATTATCTTAGAGAAAACCCTTCAGGCATCCAGAGGACGAAAGCGATGGCAGGTTAAATTTATGGTGCTTGGCATCGGCGGTTATTTTGCATTTCGCATCTATACGAGCAGTCATGCACTGATTTTTCATACACTCAATTTGGAATCAAGCGTCATCAATGCGGCTGCTCTCTTAATCGCCAATCTGCTGATGCTGGTTTCCATTTTACGTGCCGGTATTCTCAAGTTGGATATCTATCCGTCACATAAATTTCTGTATAATTCGTTCACAATAATGGTGGTCGGGATCTATTTTTTGGCTCTCGGGATTTCCGCCAAAATTTCGAGCCGATTCCTGCCTTACAGTCTGCTTTCCTTGATGGTCTTTTTGGGTCTTCTGGGCCTTCTCATGATGTTGCTTTCCGATCGGGTGCGCCTGAAAACCAAACGCTTTATCAGCCGTCATCTCAAGAGGCCGCAGTATGACTATCGTGAAATTTGGCGCATTTTTACCGGGCGTACGGTGAATTTGGTTCAAGTGAAGGCCTTTTGCGAATCCGTGGCGAAATTGATTTCAGAGATGTTCGATGTGTTGAATGTGAGCATATGGATGATTGATGACAACCAGAAAGGTTTCAGGTGTGCAGGATCAACCGCCCTCTCAGACACCGAAACTCAAAATCTTCCGCTAATACATAGCGGATTTTCGGATATTGTGCAGTGTTTGCACAAACAATCGACAATGATCGATCTCGAGGAACCGGAAAACGTAAGATTTTTGGAATCCGATCAAGCCCATAAAGATTTGTTTTCCGGGATAAGGACCCGCTATCTGGTTTCCCTTTCAGCCGGGGATGAGCTGTTGGGGTTTATCTCTATGGGTGACCCGGTAAAGTATCGGTCCCTTTCCCTGGAAGAAAAGGATATATTGGAAACCATCTCCGAACAGGTGGCAGCCGGTCTTTTGAACATTAAACTTTCCGAACGTATCCGTCAGGCCGGGGAGATGGAGGCGTTTCAGGCTGTTGCCGCATTTTTTGTGCACGATCTTAAAAACCTGGCGTCAAAGCTTTCCATGACCCTGGAAAATCTGCCCGTGCACTTCGACAACCCGGCCTTTCGTGGCGATGCCCTTAAAATGATGTCCCGGAGCGTGGATCAAATCAATACCATCTGCAGCCGATTGTCCTTGCTGAGGGAAAAATTGGAGATACATCCCGTGGAAATTGATCTGAACCAGGTGGTTGAAGCCGTGCTGGCGGGGTGTAAAGGATTTTCACACGGATGTCTGGTTGAAAAGCTTCAAGATTTGCCTAAGGTCTTTGCGGATCCCGAGCAGATCCAAAAGGTTCTTTTCAATCTGGTTTTGAACGCCATTGATGCGGTGGGAGAAAACGGGAAGATTCATGTGACCACCCTCACGCAGGACGGATGGGTGGAGGTTTCGGTTAAAGACAACGGCTGCGGCATATCCAGGGAGTTTATGGAGCAATCGCTTTTCCGGCCTTTTAAGACGACCAAAACCAACGGCACCGGCATCGGTCTGTTTCAAAGCAAGATGATTGTGGAAGCTCATAACGGCCTCATTGAAGTGGATAGCCGGGAAGGGGAGGGCAGCACCTTCCGGGTACTTCTCCCCATAACCTAAAAAGTAAATAGCCACCCCGGAGAAATAGGCTCTGCATTTCACAGGGCAGGCAGACCCAAACAGACCAAAAATAAATAAGAGAAATAATTGGCCACAGACCCACACAGACTTTTTTCTCTGCGGACCTCGCAGAGAAAAAGATTGTCATCGCTCCGCGATAAAAAACAAAAATAAGTATCCGCGAGACTTTCTGTATGAAGACTAATTGTTTGTTATTCAGGCGATGTTCAGAATGGCTAAAATTTAAATTGCCCGAAGGGCTGACTGAAATAATTGGCCACAGACTCACACAGACACACACAGACCTTTTGTCCGGGCGACCCGCCCGAGCAAAAACTGTCATCGCTTCGCGATAAAGAGCATTCAAAATATTCGATTAGTGCCAAGTCCATACTTTTAGAGCTCCAAGTGAACATAAATAAATTTGATTCTTACCTGCCTGAATGAATAAAATTAGCCACAGAAATATAATTAGCCACAGACCCACACAGACACACACAGACAATTTGTTCGGTCGACATGTCCGAATAAATGCTTGTCATCGCTTCGCGATAAAAAAACTATAATGTATTTATATACGGCTGATTCTATGGATTTTCTATAAGTATTCCTGAAAGTCGGTTGCTAACTCGACAGATAATTGCCCGAAGGGCTGCCTGATTTTCTCCGGCGAGGTCCGCCGGAGAAAAAATGTAGTTGCTTGCCCTGTTAAATGCTGCCAACGGCAGCCCTCCGAAGGAGGATTTAACCGGGGTCTGTGTGCGTCTGTGTGTGTCCGTGGCTAATTTACAAATATAATGGACTGTGTACGTCTGTGTGAGTCTGTGGCTAATTTTCAAATATAATGGATTCTATGTTTGTCTGTGGCTAATTTAAAAAATAATGGATATTAACGATATTACATATAAAATACGTGCTGCAATCTTTGAAGTTAATCGTGTTCTTGGATACGGATTTTTAGAGAAAGTATACGAGAGTGCTTTGTTAATTGAGCTAATAAAGAGAGGACTCAAAGCCAAAGTTCAAGTCCCGATTAATGTTGAATACAAAGGTGAAATTGTCGGTGAATATTTTGCAGATATTGTTGTTGAAGATAAAGTTATTATAGAATTAAAGGCAATTGAATCTCTGCAAAAAATTCATGAGGCCCAATTGCTGAATTACCTTAAGGCAACAGGGTATAAAGTTGGACTTCTTGTTAATTTTTCACACCCAAAAGCTGAAATCAAAAGGTTTGTGCTTTAAATATAATTAACCGCAGACAAATAAAAGCCAAAAAAAGAATTAATTAGCCACAGACCCACAGAGCCCCACATAAATAAAAGAAATAATTGGCCACAGACCCACACTGACACACACGGACCTCTTCTACGGCCGACATGGCCGTAGAAGAACATGTCATCGCTTCGCGATAAAAAAACATGTGTCTTTAATATGCTCTATATTAATCTTAAATGCTCATTGTTCATGCAATTCCCATAATGTCTCGAGTTTAAAATGCCCGAAGGGCTGACTGAAATTATTAGCCACAGACCCACACAGACACACACAGACAATTTGTTCGGTCGACTTGACCGAATAAATGCTTGTCATCGCTTCGCGATTATTAACTATCTAAGATAGTTGATATATATTGATCTAAAGATGAGATATTTTGAGCATTTTTTGAATTTATTAATTGTTATAACTGCCCGAAGGGTTGACTGATTTTCTCCGGTGAAGCCTGCCCCGTAGCTCCGGGAGATGGTACTGGGGTCCACCGGAGAAAAAAAGTAGTTGCTTGCCCTGTTAAATGCTGCCAACGGCAGCCCTCCGAAGGAGGATTTAACCGGGGTCTGTGTATGTCTGTGCCTGCCCCGTAGGTCCGGAAGATCGTACTGGGGTGTGTCTGCCTGCCCTGTGAAATGCAGAGCCTATTTCTCTGGGGTGGCTAAATTAAATAATAATAGAATTGATTGGCGAAGTCGCTCTCAAAGAAAAGGAAAGCCGGTGATGACTGGAATTCTGATTGCAAAACGGAATGAATTTCTTTCATCTTCTGATGTTCATAGTTCTTTTGCATGTCCTTTTGTCACGTGGGCTTTTTTCAGTTCTTTGAGATGCCTCACATCAAATGTATATGCTCTGCCTATTTTGTGTGCCAATACTCGACCTGTTTTAACCCATCTCCTAAGTGTTACAGATGATACACCAAGATATTCCGATGCCTGTTTTAGATTAAACGGTTTGCTTGCAATTTCATCCTGCCATTCTTTTATGTTCAGCATTTCAGGGAGATCGAGATGAGGGCCTTTTATGCCGAATTCTATGATGTAACGCACGACTTTTTCTTTTTCCTCCATTGGAAGGTGGTATATTTCTTTTATGATTTTTTCTGCTGTTTGCATTTTAACCCCCAATTTCTTTTAAATAACTTTTCAGATTCTTATAGAAATTTTCATGTGGACCAACCTGGTACAAGACAAGAGAATCCTTTTCGACCCTATAAGCTATCAGGGTCAATTGGCGGCTCATCGTGAACTTGTGAACCCTAAAGCCTTCCAAGTCGCCTTTTTTAAGTTGGCCGACCTCAGGATCTGCCAGGACTTCTTCGACCGTGTCCAAGATAACCTGCTGAAACTGTCGTGGAAGTTTCTTTACATACCTTTTGAAGCGCGGCATCTGAAAGAGTTTCATGATTTTTTAAATTATCATACCTTATCATTTATTGTCAATAAAGAATAAAAACGCTTAAAGACGCATTGTATTCGAAAATCATATTTTTCATATTAGCTGCAGACAAATAAAAGCATAAATAAATTAATTAGCCACCCCAGAGGAATAGGCTACGCATTCCACAGGGCAGGCAGACCCACACAGACGCACACAGACATTTCCTCCTGTGGACTCCACAGAAGGAAAGGGTGTCATCGCTTCGCGATATAAAAGCATAGACATAAATTTGTAGCATTTTCGAAATTAAACTTGATTGCTCGTTATTTCTGAGATGTTTGGACTTTCTCAAATCTAAATTGCCCGAAGGGCTGACTGATTTTCTCCGGTGGAGTCCACCGGAGAAAAAAGAGTAGTTGCTTGCCCTGTTAAATGCTGCCAGCGGCAGCCCTCCGAAGGAGGATTTAACCGGGGTCTGTGTATGTCTGTGTGTGTCTGTGGCTAAATAAGCTCTGTTTGAGTCTGTGGCTAAATTAAAAAATCCAATTGATCCGGGTAATCCTGTCCAATAAATAATATGGAAAAAGAAAAACTACTCATAGTCGAGGATGACGCCGAGCTGAGAACTCAGATGAAATGGGGACTTGGCAAAGACTATCAGATATATCAAGCCGAAGACCGGTTCAGTGCTCTTGAAATCCTGAAAAACGAGCATCCGCTGGTGGTCACCCTGGATTTAGGTCTTCCGCCGAAGCCTGACAGTACGGAAGAAGGCTTTCAAACCCTGGTAGATATCTTGGGGCACGATGCCATGGCAAAGGTAATCGTTATCACCGGGCAGCATGAGAAAGAAAATGCCCTGGCGGCCATCGGTCGCGGGGCATACGATTTTCTCAACAAGCCGGTTCAATTGGAGGACTTGCGACTGATCATCGGCCGGGCGTTCCATGTGGCCCGGCTGGAGCGGGAACACCGCGAATTGCAAAAACAGGCCGCCGGCCATGTGTTTGAAAAAATGATGGGCACCAGTCCCGGGATGCTGAAGGTGGTCGAGACGATTAATAAAGTGGCCACCACAGACGCGCCGGTTTTGATATTGGGGGAAAGCGGTACGGGCAAGGAGCTGACCGCCCGGGCCATTCAAAGCCGGAGCGCAAGGTGCAAAGGTCCCTTTGTGGCCATCGACTGTGGGGCCATCCCGGAAAACCTATTGGAAAGTGAGCTTTTCGGGCATGAAAAAGGGGCTTTTACCGGCGCCCATATTCAGCGCAGGGGCCGGATTGAAGCGGCTCAGGAGGGAACTCTGTTTTTGGATGAGATCGGGGAGCTATCTCCCAACCTCCAGGCCAAGCTTCTGCGTTTTCTGCAGGAGCAGCGGATCGAGCGGGTGGGCGGCAGAGAGGGGATTTTTGTAGATGTGCGGGTTCTGGCCGCAACCAACACGGATATGGAGCAGGCCCTCAAAAACGGCCGGTTTCGTGAAGATCTGTACTATCGCCTGGGGGTGGTTACCATACCCCTGCCGCCCCTGAGAGATCGGGACGGGGATATTCTGCTTCTGGCCAAGGCCTTTCTTCAACGATTTTCATTGGAGATCAAAAAACGGAACCAAACCTTTACGCCTCAGGCCATTCGTGCCATTGAACGTCATGCCTGGCCCGGGAATGTCCGGGAGCTGGAAAATCGGGTCAAGCGTGCCGTAATCATGGCCGATGCAGCCAAGATAACCCCGGCGGACCTGGAACTTACCTCCCCCTATGACCGGTACCACGGGAAAGGACTGAAAGGAGCTCGGGAGGCCCTGGATCGGGATATGATTCATCGCGCTCTATCCAGGAACAAAAAAAATCTGACCCGCGCGGCTTCCGAACTGGGCATCAGCCGGCCAAGTCTTTACGATATGATGGATAAATTGGGAATCAGTAAGCAAAAAAGATAAAGGAATTTGAAAAGAGAAAATAGAATAGAGAGTAGAGGACCCCGGTTAAATCCGCTTCGCTCGGCTTCTGGGAAGCATTTAACTGGGCAAGCAGATGTCAGAGGTCAGAGGACAGAAGTCAGAAGACAGAAGGCAGCCCGCCACAAAGCTCGGCGGATAAAAGGTCGGAGGTCGGAAGTCAGAGGACGGAGGGCAGATGTCAGAAGTCAGATGTCAGAAGTCAGAGGACGGAGGAGAGAAAATCAGAAGATGAGAAGATGAGAAGGTTAGAAGATTAGCAAAGGCAAGATTAAAGGAAAGGGGAAAGAGAAAAGAGGGAAGAGAACGGATAAAATGTAGCATATCTATTTTCTAATTCCTCATTTCTCTCTTCTATGGTTTCATAAGTCAGAGGTCGGAAGGGGGAATTTCACCGATGCAATTTCCAAAACAAAAACGAAACGCACAATTTCAACCCTGTTCCCATTTTCACACGATCTCAACGATTTCAAACGAGCAAAATGATTTATTGACGTATTCCAATAACTATTGGAAAATAATATATAAATTTTTAAATTAAAAAATCATACCACAAAATTATTATTAAAACAGCTTATTAGGTTCTATTCTGATTTGACAACGCGACTGGAGGAAAATATGAAATATCGTGTATTTATAGAGCAAGATGAAGATGGAATGTTTGTTGCAGAAGTACTTGCTTTGCCAGGATGTATCTCTCAAGGCAACACACGAAAAGAGGCTTTACGAAATATTCAGGAAGCCATTATTGTCTATTTAGAAAGCTTAAAGGCCCATAATGAACCCATACCCCCTTCCATTAATGAGGAAGTGGTAGAGGTGGCAGTGTGAGTATTTTACCCCTCGTCTCTGGTCGCAAAATTGTTCAGGTGTTACTCAAAATTGGTTATGAAAAAGATAGACAAAAATGAAGCCATATTGTGATGAGACAAAAATCATATCCCCATAGACGCATTGTCATTCCAGATCATAAGGAAGTGGCAAAAGGAACGCTTCGTGCAATCATTCGCTATTCAGGTTTAACGGTAGACGAGTTCGCAAAACTTCTATAATGCTTCGGCAACTTCTTTTTTCTTTTTATTACAACCATCTAAAAGAATCAATTATTCATTCATTTAATTTGCCCTGTGACATTCTGCTACGCAGACCCCAATAAGGGATTTCATCGGGATAAACTAATCAACTGAATCAACCTCTGAACCCTTGTCCGCCGATCTTTGTGGCGGATTGAACCCCTGAACCTTTAGTCCGCCTGTTCCGTAGGTCCGGGAGATCGTACTGGGATGAAATTTTTACCCCGCCTGTCCTGTTAAATCTATTTGTTCCATTTAACCGGGATGAAACCTATTCAGTTTTTGTTTAACTGGGGCACAACGGTGACAGGCAAAGTTTACCCCGTGAAACCGGGTTGTCTTTGTTTAACTGGGGCGTATTTCACTAGGTCAGAATCTAAGGCTGTTGGAGGTTTGAGGTTGGAGGCAGGCGCTTCGCGGCTTTAGGAAGAGTCTTCGGCTGTTGGAGGCAGAGCCTTCGGCTGTTAGAGGTTTGAGGTTGGAGGCAAAAGAGGCAAAAAATGAGTGAATATGTATTTCCTTTTGAGAAACTCGATGTATGGCAAATGGCCGTAGACTTAGCAGAGTATGTCCTTGATTTGCTTGAAGACTTTCCTCCAAACAAACACTTTAGATTGGTTGGCCAAATGGAGGCCGCTACAGTATCAACGTCTCAGAACACCTGCCCTGTTAAATAGCTTGAGTTATCATGTATTATACTTATGTTTTGCAAAGTGAAGTCGATGGTCAATTTTATACGGGTTATACCCAAGATCTCAAGCTACGATTTGCCCAGCACAATAAAGGCCAAGTTGAATCTACCAAAAGAAGATTACCTCTGAAGCTCATTTACTATGAAGCCTGTTTAAAGCGGGAAGATGCTGCACGAAGAGAGAGCTATTTTAAAACATATAATGGGAAAAGATTTTTACACAAAAGACTCAAATCGTATTTAACAGGGTGAAAGCAAGCCGAGACGCAACACTGGCTCGATACCGCTATCTCATGCGGATATATATCGCATGAAAAACATCATACTCTTTTAGAAAGATGCATGAGAATAGGGCGAATGCTCGGCAGCATGATCAACAAACCAGAATCTTTCTGTCTACAATATTCAAGGTGAATCCATAATCTGTCGTCTGTCATCAGTCATCAGTCGTCTGTATTTTTTTTCGTCGGAAAACTTTACGTTTTTTATCACAACGCCAAATCCATTTTATCCTATTGATAATATTAATATTATATTTCTTGCCATCGCTGCTTCATCAAAATCGTCGGAATGCTTTACGATTTACCCTACAAGATGAGACGGCCGGAAGCTTTCAGCACGGATTCAGCCGGTACTCGTGAAATTTAAATACCATTTTAATAACAGTTAGTTGTGAATGAATTAGAAGTAAGACCTTGTCGATTTCCGTATTTTGGCACAAGGATTGCTTCATACAAAAACAACACAAGGTAAGTTTTTGGGAAATAATTATTTTGATAAAAGTTAAGGTTTGAAAATAAAGATAAGGAAATAGATATGTTAAAGGGTTTGGAGCATTTTAAAAAGTATAGTCTATGGTTTGTCATTGTTTTTGTCCTCACACTATGCAGCTACGCCACTGTTAATGCAATGACGCTGCATTTTGACCAGATAAATGATGGAGGAACTCTAACTTATGATGGAAATGGCGGGGTTCTCGAAGGAAGGGATATCATATTTGAGAGTGTGACAGGCCTTGGAACGCCACTAAATAGTGGTGTTACCTATACTATATCAGATGGTTTACTGGATTTTGACACCGGTGATTTACTGGATTTTGACCCCGGACTGAACTTCACTGAACCCGATGAATGGACATTCGCATCTGGCGGCTATTTCACACTTACAGGTACCGTTTCCAATGGGACAATTACTGAGACTGGTACGTTGTTGAGTGGCAAATTTACATCGATTATCGATGTTAGTAGTTATGGTAGTGGGTCTTTTATTAGCGTAGTAGGGTTCGGAGAAGACACAAAAAACCAGGTTCTATTAGATTTTTACGGAATTGATTCTTTGTTGGCAGATAATTTCAATTTTCTGACCTCGAATTTATCGGCCAGCGTTACTGACTACAATTCTAATACCGGACAGTTTTCGGCAAATGTAGACGAAGCTGACATTATAAACTCAGTTCCCGACGCTTCCATTATGTTGCTGCTCGGCCCGAGTCTTTTATGTCTTGGAATGTTAGGTAGGCGGAAATTCAAGAGCGAAGAAAAAAGAATATAATTTAAAGGAGGTGATTAAATGAAAAAGAGATTACTTATTCAATTATTAACAATAATTTTAGTGGTCGGTTTTGCGGGGGCGCTGTATGCCACGCCTACCGTTTACCTTAAAGAAACTGGCGTGAATCCCAGCAGCCCGGGTGTAATTCATTTTCCAACATTAGGTAACGTGAATGTATTATACGGGGAGTATGATCTGGCAATTGATTGGGATTGTTGATTTCCAGATTATATTAACATAAAATTTCTGATTATTTTGAACAAACAGAGAATTTTTCGGATTATTTTATTATAGATGGACCGACCGGGAAGATCGGTCCGGGTTTACTCTTAGAATTTTA
>Ga0208279_1001609_pt1 | contig 11991 bp, 7 predicted proteins | sample AntAceMetag02UKM_FD_184766 | JGI IMG/M metagenome (GOLD analysis project Ga0208279, IMG submission 184766) | Saline lake microbial communities from Ace Lake, Antarctica - Antarctic Ace Lake Metagenome 02UKM (SPAdes) (version 2) | ecosystem: Environmental > Aquatic > Non-marine Saline and Alkaline... | reverse complement strand
CCGCTTACTTGATGACTCACTTTAGTGCAATCTTCCATGCCTACACCTTGCTCACTATCAATATATATACGTAAGAACCCATGTTTAGGATGAGAATTATATTCAATTCCTACGCACTCATATCCGAGGCCTTCGACCACAGGTTCTATTAATTCGTGTAAATGTTCAGGAGCTTGTTTCATTACGCCTCACTTTCTTGCACACATAAAAAAAGAGGCTAAAGCCCCTTCCATACACTACCTTAATCACTTTTTTCTAGTGCCTAGAAACAGAAAAACCCCAAAAAGGGGTCTTTAAAAAATCTGGTAGCGGGGGCAGGATTTGAACCTACGACCTTCGGGTTATGAGCCCGACGAGCTACCAAGCTGCTCCACCCCGCGATTTATTTGTTCCATTATACTGAGTATTTCAGGTCTGGCAAGTTTAATTTTAAATTAAATTGATCATGACTAAAATAAACCCAGCAATCAGGCCTGCAATAACATCATCCAGCATAATACCAAAGCCACCCGATATTTTTTGATCTATCCATTTTATCGGCCATGGCTTAATGATATCGAATATCCTGAATAGTATAAATCCCAATATTAGATTTTGCCAGCTAAAAGCAACAAACCACATGGTAATTAAATAACCAGCAATTTCATCCCAGACTATTCCTCCAAAATCATGCTCTCCTAATTTGTCTGCAGCAACACCACAAATCCAGATACCCACAACTGAACACAATAGGGTAACAACAGTATACAGCCAAATATTTGTCTGCATTAAAGCTATATAAATTGGCACAGCCGCTAAGGTCCCAAAGGTTCCTGGCGCTTTTTTTGCCAAGCCCGAACCAAAGCCAAAAGCCAGACATAAAACCGGGTCTAATAATATTTCCCGTGCGCTTAATTGATTTTTTCCTACTTTAGTCAAAAACATTATTTATTTTCCGTATTAAAGTGCTCGAAGCCACTTTTATTAAAAATTGAGGTTTCTCCATGATACGTGATACGTAGTCCCCGCTCGTCTTCAATAATACCTATACAGGTACATGAGATGTTTAATCTCCCAACATTTTCAGCATTTATGGTAAAACATAATTCATAATCATCACCTGCTATCAATGGCATCTGCCAATCGCCCGTTTCCTGTAGATAGTTTGTTACCGCTGCTGACATCGGTATTTGCGCATAATCAAGCTTGGCACCGACCGCACTTTTACTCAGAATGTGCCCCAGATCAGCAGCCAGACCATCTGAAATATCGATACAGGCATTTGCTAAAGAGCGTAGCTCCAAACCTTCTTGAATACGCGGTTCAGGTTTATTAAACCGCTGTAAAGCCTGCTGCATATCCAGACATGCATAGCCCTGTTTTATTTTCAAACCTAAACCAGCATCACCAATACAGCCTGTCACATAAATCAAATCACCCACTTTTGCAGCTGAGCGTTTTAATGCCTGATTATCTGGTACAAGGCCCATTGCCTGAATACTTAAAGTTAAAGGCCCTGAAGTAGTATCCCCGCCAATTAAGTCAAGCTGATATTTATCAGCTAAGGCAAACAGGCCACTAGCAAATGCCTGCAACCATTCTGCATCAACTTCTGGCATAGTCAGCGCCAGAGTAATGGCAATCGGCTCAGCCCCCATACTCGCCAAATCACTTAAATTGACGGCTAATAATTTATACCCTAATTGTTCAGGCGGTACATCGGGGAAAAAATGTACATTTTCCACCATGGTATCGGTAGTAATTGCTAATTCATAGCCTTCAGGAATAGCAAGCAGTGCACAATCATCTCCGACAGATAGTCGCGTACCTTTACGTTGTGCAGGGCGAGTAAAGAACTGTTGGATTAAATTAAATTCTGCAAATGCCATACGCAATGATTATTGTGCTTTTTGTAGCTTTTGTAATTCATTATTATGTTCGTCTAATTGTCGTTGCATATCTGCCAGCTTAGGATTTACATATTCAAATGCACTGGGAACATTAACCTGAGCGGGTTTTTGATTTTTGACAGGCTTTTCGTCCTGCTCATCCACTTCTTCTAGCTGAGCATCAGTCGATTCAATTGAATTCGGTGCTTGCTTTGGTTTTTCTTCACTTACAACTGCCATGCCTTCAGGCGTTTGTTCTTTTTTCTCTTGCCTATATTTGAGTAACTGTTCTTCATCAATATATTTCCCATTAATGAAATATTTGCTAGTTGCATGCTCTGGACAGGCTGCCGTTTGATAATAAACCTTACCATTTAACTCACATTTGGTAATCGCTGCAGTAGAGTCCATAAATACCGAAAGCACAAATATTAGAATAACACGCATATAAATCACCATAACTAGTTTTAAACAGGTATGAAATTATAACGCTTATTATCATCGCCTTGCATCACTATAAACTGAATTATGATTTTTGTTTTTGCTAGCTATTTTTTGTTCGTGAACGCACATTATATGTTTTTGCTTAAATCTGTCATTTATGCTATTTTTTAAATGTCTTATCCTTATCAAGGTAATCCTAATTTAAATGATTCGCTACCGGCTTTCAGTTTTTCTGATACTCATGATGCTAATAACACCTATTACTTCAGCATTTGGCCATTGCCCAGTCATGGTTAAGCCTTTAGCTGGCCAGCTAATACTCAATACAATTGATAATCAAACAACTCCCTTTGCATACCATAGTGACCATAGCAGCACTCAAGACCAAACAAGCAACATCACTCATCATACTAATGGACATTGTCACAATCACAATTGTAGCAGCATTACAATCTCCTCACTGATATCCATAGCCCATTTCGACACAACTCATCTATTTCTTGATTTCCCTTCTATATCTCCTGATAGCACCCTTTTCGCACCTGGAAGACGACCCCCTATCCTGATTCCTCTGCAAAAGCTTTAGTGCGTCTGTCGTTTACGCGACTGACACTTCAAAACATGAATTTCTTTTAGCAACTAGTAGTTGTTATATGCGCACTGGCTGTGGAAACTCAAAAACATACTTTTATTCCAATATCTATTCCCTTGTGTGAGAACTGTTATGACTTTACCCAAATTAGTAGCGTATTTTATTCTACTACTACTTTTAGCAAGCATGGTTAACGCTGAACAGCCTGACTTTTTAACGCTGCAGACTGCTCTTAATACCGCTGTGCAGGATAACCCTAACCTGGCACAAATACAGATGCGCTCTAAGGCTATGGCAGCAATACCGTCTCAAATAGGTAGTTTGCCTGACCCAGTGATCAGTTTTAACGCCTTAAATCTGCCTGTCGATAGCTTTGATCTCGCACAGGAAAATATGACGCAATTGCAGGGCGGCATTTCTCAGGCCATTCCTTTTCCCGGCAAACTGGCTTTACTTGAACAAGCCGCATCCTACCAGGCCGAAGCCGCTGTGCATGACGTAATGGAAGCGCGCTGGCATTTATTGCGTGATGTAAAAAAACTCTGGTGGACGCTTTTTTATCTGGACCGATCGCTAGATATTATCATCGCAAATCAGGAGCTTTTACGTCAGTTTGTCAAAATTGCCCGTACCAAGTATGAAGTCGGCGAAGGCCTACAGCAGGACGTATTACTGGCACAGCTTGAATTATCCAGGCTATTGGATAATGAAATCAGGCTAACCGGCGCTAAAAATAAAACCCGCGCGCAATTAAATGCACTACTCAATCGACCCGCTGATCAAAAAATCATACTCGCCAAAGAATTTTCGGATACGCTCCCTACTCTACTCAAAGAAACTGACCTGTATCAACAAGCAGAAAATTCCCGGGCAATGCTGGCTTCCCGACGTAAAACTATCCACGCCGCGCAATCACGACTGGATCTGGCCAAAAAAGATTTCTATCCTGATTTTAAAGTAGGCGCATTTTATGGTGGCCGTAGCGATACGCTTTCCGGTCAAGAGCGCTCTGATTTTCTTACACTAAAACTGAGCATGACCGTGCCGATTTTTGCCGCCAGTAAACAACAACGTGCAGTTGACCAACGTAGTAGTGAATTAATGCAACAACGCTATGCTTTGCAGGATCAATGGAATCAAGTCCGGGCTGAAATTTCAACTGCCTATAGTGAATTTCAACAAACTAAAAATCAGGTCGTGTTATTTAACAGCGGCATTATTCCACAAGCCAGGCAAACCGTTGCATCAATGCTGGCCGGGTATCAGGTGAACAAGGTCGATTTTTTAAACCTGGTGCGCAGCCAAGTCACTTTATATAATTATGAAACTCAATACTGGAAAGCATTAACCCAGGCTAATCAAGCTCTAGCACAACTATCTGCCGTTGTCGGAAAGGAAGAAATCTATGAATAAGCCTGTACTTATTATTGCCCCATTGATGTTGATCATTGGCCTCGCCGGAGGTTACTGGTTTGCGAATATTAAACAGACTGAGGAACCAGTTGCACCAAGCCCGAGCAAACCAGAAATTCTCTTTTACCGCAGCCCCATGAACCCGAGTGTAACCTCTCCTACACCCGCTAAAGATGCGATGGGAATGGCATATACACCTGTCTATGCGGAACAAAATAATGTCGCTGCAGGAACCGTTGAAATTGATGGCGTCACAGTGCAAAATATTGGGGTTCGTACCGCAATCGCCAGGCAGGATTCACTGTCCCATATTGTACGTGCAGTAGGTCGGGTCGCCTTTGACGAAGAGCGCATGGTGCATTTACACCCTAAAACTGAAGGCTGGATTGAAAAGCTGAATGTTGATAAAACCGGGCAATGGGTGCAAAAAAACACCGATTTACTAAGTATTTATTCACCACAATTAGTCGCCAGTCAGCAAGAATATATACTTGCATTAAATAATCTAAAAGTTTTAGAGAGTAGTCCCATAGCAGATATTCGACTCGGTGCAGAAGAGCTGGTGCAAAGCTCACGCGAACGCTTAAAGTTACTGGATGTACCCAAACATCAAATCCGTGAATTAGAGCTCAGCCGCAAAATCAAAAAAAAATTACATATTCATGCTCCTGAGAGTGGCATTGTAATGGAAATCGGTGCTCGTGAAGGCCAGTTTGTGACACCGGCAACCGAAATCTATATGATCGCCGATTTAAGCAAAATATGGGTCTTAGTTGATATCTATGAATACGAACTACCCTGGGTAAAACAGGGAGATTCCGTTGACATGCAACTGGCCGGCATTCCAGGTAAAACGTTCACAGGCCATCTTGCCTATATCTACCCTTATGCCGAAGCTAAAACACGGACCATTAAGGTGCGTCTGGTTTTTGATAATCCGGATTTACTATTAAAACCAAATATGTATACCAAAGTCACCATTCAGGCAGATACGCAATTAAATGTAATCGTTATTCCTTCTGAGGCAGTGATCCGTTCTGGTTCACGTAACCAGGTGTTTGTAGTACGTGCGCCGGGCAAGTTTGAACCACGCTTAGTCACGCTAGGGCTAGAATCCAACGGCAAAGTAGTGGTATTAAACGGTTTACAAGCGGGTGAAAAGGTAGTTATTTCTGCGCAATTTTTACTGGATTCAGAGTCAAAATTACGCGAAGCGACTGCCAAAATGCTCCAACCTGAACCAACATCTGCTACACCCATTAACATAAACGAATTACCAGCGACTCAACTGCCAGGCACCAGTATGCCTATACAGAATATATCTGACAGTCACTCAAAAACAGGCCACCAGCATGATTAAGGCCATAATCGACCACTCAATCAAAGACCGCTTTATCGTACTTTTAATTGCCATAATTTTAGCACTGGCAGGCTTATGGTCGTTTAAAAATATGCCTCTGGATGCGATACCTGATTTGTCTGATGTACAGGTCATCGTATTTACCAAATATCCGGGGCAAGCGCCGCAAGTAGTCGAAGACCAGGTCACCTATCCGTTGACCACAGCGATGTTAGCCGTACCAAAAGCCAAGGTTGTCCGCGGCTACTCCTTCTTCGGCTTGTCTTTTGTTTACATCATTTTCGAAGACGGCACCGATATGTACTGGGCCCGTTCGCGGGTGCTGGAGTACTTGAATTACGCCAGTAACCGCTTGCCGCAAGGCGTCAACCCGGCGCTGGGTCCTGATGCCACCGGCGTCGGCTGGGTCTACGAATATGCCCTAGTGGATAAGTCAGGAAAACACGACCTGGCCCAGTTGCGTTCGCTTCAAGACTGGTATCTGCGTTATCCGCTGCAAACGGTATCCGGGGTTGCCGAAGTCGCTTCAGTTGGAGGTTTCGTCAAACAATATCAGGTTGAAGTCGATCCTAATGCCCTGCTCGCTTACGGCATCCCGCTGGCTAAAGTGAAACAGGCTATTCAGCGCTCCAACAACGATGTCGGTGGACGTCTGATAGAGATGGCCGAAACCGAATATATGGTACGCGGCTTAGGCTATATCCGTAGTATCGACGACATCAACAGCATACCGCTGGGCGTCGATGCCAACGGAACGCCTGTTCGGATACAGGATGTCGCCCATGTTCACATGGGTCCCGAATTACGCCGGGGGTTGGTGGAACTGGACGGCGAAGGCGAGACCGCAGGCGGAGTCGTCATCATGCGTTTTGGTGAAAATGCCAAGGCGACCATCGCCGGCGTCAGGAATAAACTCGATGAACTCAGCAAAGGTCTGCCGGAAGGCGTCGAAATAGTACCGGTTTATGATCGGGGCGATTTGATCGAACGCGCAGTTAATACATTGAAGACGGCCTTAACCCAGGAACTGATCATCGTTAGCATTATGGTTGCCTTGTTCCTGCTGCATTTACGCTCATCTCTGGTGATTGTCATCACCTTACCGCTAGGCATCCTGATCGCCTTCATTGTCATGAAAATGCAGGGACTCAACGCTAATATCATGTCGTTAGGCGGGATAGCGATTGCGATAGGTGACATGGTCGATGGCGCTATTGTCATGGTTGAAAATGCCCATAAGCATTTAGCTGAAGCCGCCGAAAAGAAAAAGACCGCACTAACGCAACAAGAACGCTGGCAGGCCATCGCCACTGCTTCGAAGGAAGTCGGACCCGCACTGTTTTTTTCATTATTAGTTATCACCATTTCGTTCATCCCTATTTTTGCCATGCAGGCGCAGGAAGGCCGGTTGTTCGGGCCGCTCGCCTATACCAAATCCTATGCGATGGCCGCCGCAGCACTGTTAACAATCACTGTCGTGCCGGTTTTGATGGGTTACTTTATCCGCGGTAAAATCATACCTGAGCACAAAAATCCAGCCAATCGCTTTCTGCATTTTATCCATTCTCCGGTATTAAAATTGGCTATGCGCTGGCGGCCCATAACGTTAATCATCGCTGTGGGCTGTTTATTGTCTACCGCTTATCCGTTATCTAAAATTGGTAGTGAATTCATGCCGCCATTGGATGAAGGCGATATACTTTATATGCCGAGCACGTTCCCCGGCATCTCCATCACCAAGGCCAAGGAGCTGCTGCAACAAACTGATAAAATCCTGAAAACTTTTCCAGAGGTTCAGCATGTTTTCGGTAAGGCCGGCCGTGCTGATACAGCAACTGACCCAGCTCCGCTATCAATGCTTGAAACCACGATCAGCCTTAAATCCAGAGACGAGTGGCCAAACCCGGATAAAACCACTCAGCAATTGATGTCTGAAATGGATAAGGCGATTCATTTTCCGGGCGTCGCGAACGCCTGGACCATGCCCATAAAAACCCGCATCGATATGCTTTCCACCGGTATTAAGACGCCGGTCGGTATTAAAGTATCGGGGCCGGATTTGAATGAATTACAGCGACTGGCCAAGGCGATCGAGCAAGCAATGAAAACGATTCCGGAAACGTTGTCAGCTTTCGGTGACCGCGCCGTAGGGGGCTATTATCTGGATTTCGATATCAACCGGGACGAAGCCGCCCGCTACGGGCTAACCGTCGGCGACATACAAGACGTCATTCAAAGCGCCATCGGCGGCATGAATGTAACCGAAACGGTCGAAGGTTTGGAGCGTTATCCGGTCAATCTGCGCTATCCGAGAGAACTGCGGGACAATCTGAATAGCCTGAAACGGGTCTTGATTCCAACGCCTACTGGCGCCCAAATCCCATTGGACTTAGTGTCCGAACTTCACTTAAGACGCGGGCCTCCCGCCATTAAAACCGAAAACGCCCGTCCTAACGCCTGGATCTATGTCGATATTAAAACCTCTGATATCGGCGGATTTGTCGTCAAGGCTAAAAAGACACTGGCACAACAAGTTCAGATACCTAAAGGCTACACGGTCAGTTGGTCGGGACAGTTTGAATATATGCAACGCGCGGCAGAGCGGCTGCGTATGGTGATACCCCTGACTCTATTGCTGATTTTTGTGCTGCTGTATTTTACTTTCCGGAATCTTATTGAACCAATCATCGTTATGCTGACGATTCCTTTCGGATTAATTGGCGGTATCTGGATGATTTACTGGTACGACTTCAATTTATCGGTAGCCGTTTACGTTGGTTTTATTGCCTTGGCGGGTACGGCGGTTGAAACCGGTGTCATGGTGTTAAACTTTATTGATATAGAAATTGCTCAACTCAAGCAACAAAAACAGGCACCGTTAAGTGCGCAGGAAATCAAAACATCGGTTGAAAATGCCACAGCTCAGCGTGTCCGCCCGGTTGCCATCACTGCCATCACCACCATGCTGGGCTTAGCGCCGATTATGTGGGCGACAGGTGCTGGTGCTGATGTTACGCAACGTATTGCTGTACCCGTTTTAGGGGGCATGCTGACTGTACTGATGTTAAGTCTGTTAGTGTTTCCAGTAATTTACAGCCTGGCACTGCAATTACAAGAACGGCGACAACATTAGCAGGACGCTGTTAATCTATTTATCCAGTTATCATCAATAATTATTCAGACATCTTGTTTAATAATTTGCATGTGTTCATGATAATCAGATCAAAGCACCCCTCGTTAAAATTAATTTTTATCGACATAAATGTCTGAGTTTTACACCTTGTGTTCTGACAAAAGTAATGCGGCGTGCCTGTTAAGCTTTTTCCCGATTTTATTATTTTTGTACTGTCACACTGAGGACAGCGCTTAGATACTCTCTTAAAGCACAAGTGATAATTAACAAATATTCATAATTTTATGAATTTGTATTGATAGGTAAGGCGTAAAAACGAGCTCCCTCAAATGCTTTGTTGGTTCTTAACATGCCATGCATGCATGGATGGCATGTAATAATTTACGCATCACAGCACAAACCACTTGCACCTTTTTTAGGCAGTTGTTATTAATCAGGTGAAGGTAATAGCCTTTAATATTCGACTCGAAATGACAAGTTCGCTGCCCCCTTGATTATTGAGAGCTGCTAATGTCACTTTCAGTCATCCCGGACGCAATGCAGGGATGACAATTTACCTACCACGTTGTTTCTCATGCAAACTTATCGATTAAGTCGACCGACTTCCACTGCCCATGCGATATTGTGCGCGCACAGCCATCAGTGCAACGCCGAGGGCCATGAATAACAAGGTCAGAGGATTGTTGACCGGGATTAGCAAGGCTGCTCCAGCACCGGGCCATATACCTGATCCTGCGGGAATTGCCACGCCAGCGGGATCAACGAAACGGCCGTTCACTTTACCGTCCTCATCGTTCTCACCGCCGTCGGTAATACTGTAAGTAACTATGCTGCCGTTAATCGTTGCACCAGTGATTTCGCGCCACTCGGTGCTATTCAGTTTCCAGAAGGTGCTGCCGGCAGGAATGATTACACCATAATCCATGGTGACCACAACGGTAGCGCCAGGGTTGCAGCTATCGGCATCAAATTTCACCACGCCTTCGGGCAGTTCAATTGCCGTAGGGGAAGGTGGTGATACGACAGCCTCAGGTAGAAACTGCGGAGGGCTATGAAATTCGCAGGTTTCATCTTCAGTGGTGAAGCTCAAAGTACCAATTGCACCGCTGGGCAATTTATCTGAGTAGGTTCTCTTGCCGAATGTTTTGACTTCGAGTGTAGTGAATGCAAACGCATCGTCGACAATTGCGCTTTCATCATCACTGCCTGCGGCCCTCAAGGTCGCAGTCCACTCAATCAGTTCCGCAACAGCAGGGTCGGTGAGGGCGGATTCCCAAGTGAAGGAGAAGTGCTTGCTTCCATCGACTTTCAGATCCGCGTAAAGCGCGCTGAATTCGCTACCGTCCGACCCGGTAACCAGAACAGTGCCGGTGGCGGCAAGCGGAGAGTCGGCATCATTGGTAATCGTAATTTTCAGCAGTTCTTTTAGGCCATCGTAGGAAATTTCTGGCACCAGAAACTCTGTAAAGCTCACGTCCGGGTACACAGGCTCTAAGTCCGGCGTATCAGTAGCGGTGCTGCTGGCTGTTTTCTCGGTAGCGGCACTGGCATCGGTATATGTTACGGTGACTTCTACACCCGCAGCCACTTAGCTGAATTTGGCGGGCAGAATGGCAGCGAAAACGCCGCGATTTTCTCCCTGCTCAACTAAGGTCAAAGCCTCCGGAGGGATGTCTATAATGGTATTAGCGGCATCGATGTGTGTTGCAGTAACCATTACATCCACAGTGTCAATTTCTGCAAGGTTCTGGTTGAGGTCGGCATCACCAACACGCGCTGTGAGAAGGTCGCCTATAACAAACTCCGGGGTCTGTGCCAGTTCAACAATGCCCTCGGCTGAAGAGTAGATAAGCGCAGGTGCCGGGCCTTGCCCAACATAATCGGGCGCCGCTGTTCCGGACGTATCAACTTTTGGTGTAATGCGGATGGTGAATTTATTGCTGGGAGTAATATCACCGATGGTCACGATGTAGTTGAGTCCCACGTTCACCAGATCGTCGATCTCGGCCATGGTATATAGCAAATTTTCGCCCCAGGGGCCGATGTCGACAGTGCTAAAGCCATCGGCGGAGCCACTCATCCAACCAAAGTCCGCCGTGGTGGGGTTGTAGCCGTACCAGGCCAGCAGTTCCGCGTCGGTATCGGGGTTGCCATCATCGTCAAAGAAAATACCCTGAGGCAACATGCTGTTGGGTAGCCACGGGCCAAACTGGCTCACTGGTGTGCCTTCAACAGGCGGCAGTTTTTGATAGTCGCTGCCGAGGGTTGTTGTAGCGTGAAGACTGGCGGTAAGCGCTTCCGACCCATACTCGTCAATTAAAAAACCTGCGCGACGATAGGCGTCAAAAAAACCGCGTTTACCGGTGTGCTTATCCTCCGGGCCAAACAGGCCGGCGGAGAAGGTCGCCAATTGTGTTGGGCTCCAGATATCAGTAGGTATCGATATATGCAGGTTTTCAAGGCCGGCTTCGCTGACGACGGTAAAGTTCTCGCCTACACCAAACCCGACTTCGATGGTGAAGCCTTCGAGTCGGCCACCGGTCCAGTTGTTGATCTTTTGAAACACCTGATAATCACGCGTGCCTGCTTCGGGCGTCACTTTGAATTCCAGATCTACCCCTTGTTCACGGGTGGTCCCTTCGGCAACCGTTGATGGCAACATGGCAAGTTTGTAGCGCTTGTGCGTTTGAAAAGGGCTGCTGCAAACCACCTGCTGTGGGTCATCGGAATCCAAAAAGTGCCCGGAGAGATAGGAGGTTGCCATAATGCAATTTTGTGGCTTGCCTTTCTTTACACCGTCATCGTCGTTGATCACTTTGATGCCGGAGGGCTCACCCACGGGCCAGTCTTTGGCCAATACATACCCCATAGTTGTTGGAATCGTTGCAGCATTGTCCACATTAGCTTGGTAGGTATGATCGGAATCTGGGGAGAAAAGGTATGAACCAAACGACTCATTAAAGGTGCTGCCCGTTCCATTGAGAATGACTTCGACATTGGTTTCAAGATTCCAGCCGCCGAAGCCGGTTGCGGGCACAGAATCAATCTTACCCCCCTGAGTAGTGGTAGATGCCCCGGCCAAGGTGAGTGCCAGTGCAATGTGTTTCAGTTCAACTTTTTTCATGTATGTCGTTTCTCGCGGAGAAAAGGAACGGATAGAAAACCCAACCGTCTTAATCAA
>Ga0208279_1001603_pt1 | contig 12047 bp, 12 predicted proteins | sample AntAceMetag02UKM_FD_184766 | JGI IMG/M metagenome (GOLD analysis project Ga0208279, IMG submission 184766) | Saline lake microbial communities from Ace Lake, Antarctica - Antarctic Ace Lake Metagenome 02UKM (SPAdes) (version 2) | ecosystem: Environmental > Aquatic > Non-marine Saline and... | reverse complement strand
GAAACCAGCTCCCTCGCCAGCTCCTCGCTCCACATGGCAGACGTGGCCCGCCTGGGTGAGTAACTGCACTCCGTAGGGGGTCAAGCCCACTCGCATTTCCAGGTCGCGCCGCTCTCTAGGGATACCAATGTTCATCCTTTCGTTCCTTTCGTGTCCTCATGTGCTGGGAGTCTCTGGTCCGTGCTAGCCGCCCGCCAGCCCTGTGAAATAAATGGTAACAACTGCACGAATCCGTTCGCACTTCCTATTTCACAGGGCCAGCCCTGCTCCCTTTTGCAGCGCCTGTCTGTTCGGGGCCAGCAACTTGCGGTGCCGTGCAGGCAGGTGATCGGCCAGAGCCTGTGCCACCGCTTCCAGCGGCATGACGCCAGTAGCCTGCACCAGCGCACCCAGGCAGATCACGTTGGCCAGGCGGGCATTGCCCAGTTCGACCGCCATGTCGGTAGCGGGCGCGTAGAGGACGCGGATGTCCGTGCGCTTGCTCTTGAGCGGCACCAGGGAACTGTTCACCACCAGCACGCCGCCAGGCTTGATTGCCGGCTCGAAGGCTTCCATTGAGGGGATGTTGAGCACGATGGCCGCGCTGGGCCGCCGCACCAACGGAGCGCCGATTTCCTCGTCGGAGATGACGACGGTGCAGCGCGCTTTGCCGCCACGCATCTCAGGGCCGTAGGAAGGAATCCAGGTCACGTGGTAGCCGCTGTCCATCGCGGCATAGGCCAGCAACTGCCCGGCGAAGAGCGACCCTTGTCCGCCGAAGCCAGATATGATGATCTCCTCCTGCCTCTTGTCTTTCCTCTTGTCTCTTGGGTCTGGCATCCTATTTCCCCTCATCCTTTCGTTCCTTTCGTGTCCTTCAATGCTTGCACTTCGTCGGTCATCTTCGTATCGCCCAGCGGATAGTAGGCCACCAGGTGTTCCTTGGCCCACTCCAGCGCCTCCAATATCCCCATGTGCCAGTTGGTGTTGCAGGTGGAGAGAACCTCGACTATCGAGAAGCCCAGGCCGGCCAGTTGGGTCTGAAAGGCCAGCTTGATAGCCCGCTTGGTGCGGCGGATACCAGGCACATCAAGCACTGCCTGCCGGGTGACATAGGCCGCGCCCTGAAGTCCTCCCAGCAACTCGGCCATCCTCATGGGATAGCCGGCGACCTTGACGTCCCGGCCCGTCGGCGACGAGGTGGTTACCTGCCCCGGCAGTGTGGTCGGGGCCATCTGCCCGCCGGTCATGCCGTAGATGGCGTTGTTGACGAAAATGGTGGTGAACAACTCTCCTCGATTGGCCGCATAGACGATCTCAGCTATGCCGATAGAGGCCAGGTCGCCGTCACCCTGGTAAGTGAAGACCACTTTGCCCGGGCTGACGCGCTTGATGCCGGTGGCCATCGCCGGCGCCCGTCCGTGGGCCGCCTCAGTCATGTCTACGTTGAAGTAGTAGTAGGCCAACACGGAACAGCCCACCGGGGCTATGCCGATGGTTCGCTCCCGCACGCCCAGTTCGTCCAGCACCTCAGCGACGAGGCGATGGATGACGCCGTGAGTGCAGCCGGGACAGTATATCGTGTGAGCGTCGGTCAGGCTCTCCGGCTTCTTGTAGACCAGTTCCATGTCCGCAGGAATCTCTATCGTCTTCATCCTTTCGTTCCTTTCGTGTCCTTTCCAATCCTCCAGAAAGAGGTCTCAAAGTCGCGAGGGCTCAGGGTTGCAGAGCTACATCCTTTCGTTCCTTTCGTGTCCTCGGCGTAGGAAGATGCGTCTTTGCTCCTTTGCTCCTTTGCGACTAGAAAGTTTCCGCGTCCAATTTCTCCAGTTCGGGTAGGATCTCGTCGGACAGGGGGATGGTGCCTCCCATCCGCCCATAGAACCGCACCGGGCAACGGCCTTCGACGGCTAGCCGTACGTCCTCAACCATCTGTCCGGCGTTCATCTCCACGACTAACATACCGCGTACCTGCTGAGCCAGTTCGGCCAGGCGAGCACTGGGGAAGGGCCAGAGGGTGATGGGCCGCAAGAGCCCCGCTTTCATCCCCTTCGCCCGTGCCTCCCGCACCACCGTCTGGCAGATGCGGCCCACAGTGCCGAAAGACACCAACAGAAGGTCGGCGTCCTCGGTGCTGTACTCCTTCCAGCGCACCTCGTTGGCGGCGATCTTCTTCAGTTTGGCCTGCAAACGCAGGTTGACCTCTTCCATCTTCTCTGCCCCCAGGTAGAGGGAGGTGATGATGTTGTGCTCCCGCCCCTTGGCGCCGGTGAGCGCCCAGGAGGGCCGCTCCTCAGGTGGGCGGACCGGGCGCATGGGCGGCAGTTCCACTGGCTCCATCATCTGGCCGATGCAGCCATCGGCGACGAGCATGACGAGGGTGCGGTACTTCTCCGCCAGGTCGAAGGCCAGCACCACCAGGTCAATAGCCTCTTGGACATTGGCTGGGGCCAGGACGATCATGTGGAAGTCGCCGTGGCCGGCGGACTTGACGGCCTGGAAATAGTCCCCTTGTGCGGGCTGGACGTTGCCCAGGCCCGGCCCCCCGCGCATGATGTTCGTCAGCACTGCTGGCACCTCGGAACAGGCCATGTAGGAGATACCTTCCTGCATGAGGCTGACGCCCGGGCTGGATGAGGAAGTCATCACCCGCGCCCCGGCGCAGGCTGCGCCGTAGACCATGTTGATGGCCGCAACCTCGCTTTCGGCTTGCAGGAAAACGCGCCCCTCCTCGGGAAGCCTCTTGGAGAAATGCTCCAGCACCTCCGACTGGGGCGTGATGGGGTAGCCGAAGAAGGCTTCGACCCCCGCGCGGATGGCAGCCTCAGCGATGGCTGCGTTCCCTTCGAGCAGTTTCTTGACCATTCTTTGCCTCCTGTATGATCACCGGGAGCAGCGGAGAAACCGACTCAGCCGATTGAGCCGAGTCTGCCGATGGCGCCATTTTCAAGTCCATTGTGGCCACATCGGCTTTGCCGGCTGATTTGCATCTTCCGCTTTTCCGCCAACTGATGCTCCTCACTATGCGGCGGCGGGCACCCGCCTGGGCTTCCGTCTCTGTCTATACACGGTGAAGACCACGTCGGGGCAGATGATGGCGCACAGGGTGCAGCCGGTGCACGCCTCGGGGGCCGTTACCTCGACGGGCTGGTACCCCTTGGCGTTGAACCGCCCCTCTGCCAGTCGTAGGATATGCTTGGGGCAGACGGTCACACACAGGCCGCACCCCTTGCAACGATCCTCGTCAATGAGGACAATGCCCTTGGCCATAGTCATCTCCTTTTTTCGTTCCTTTCGTGTCCTTTGGCAAACTTGATTCTCGGAACTCTACACTCGCCTTCTAGGCGACGTGTTGTGTGTTGCTTGCTCTGTTCGTCAGAGTTTGGAGTCTGGGGTTCGAAGTCTAGACTTGACTGTCTGCCAACCTTCGCGCAGCAGGAAGCGGGCGATGCCGGGGATCTTCAGTCGCAAGCCTTTGATGGGCGTCTCCAGCTCCCGCTTGTCGCAGATAGTGGAGGTATTAGCGCTGTCAATCTCCGGCTTCAGCCGCGCCAATTCCCGCTCCAACTCCTGCGGCGTGCAGGTTTCCAACAGCCGATCAATCTCGGCCATCAAGCGGCGCGCTCGAACGACGCGGTCCTCTATGTCCTGAGCCATGGCTGCGGCAACCATTCCCCGCTCCGCTTTGAGTCGGGTCAGCCGCAGTCCTGCCTCGTATGTGCTCTCCACGATGTCTGCCCGGCTCATCCACTTCGTCTCGTAGTTGAGGGTGTGCTTCCAGGTGGGGGCTTCCAGTGCCCGGCGGTGCTCTTCCAGCGTGCGACAGAAGAGGTGATAGCCGTAGCGTTCAGGGTTCTCGAAGGCGCGGCTGCCGGGATCCAGGAATGGCGCCAGCGGGGAGATGAACGGCTGCAAGCGATTGTCATCGAAGCGGGTCATCAGGTGGCGGCAGTACTTGGCGGTGCCCAGCACCGACTCCGCCGTCTGTTTCGGCAGGCCCGCCATGAAGAAGAGGTCGAGTCGGCTACACCCCGCGTCCAGCGCGGTGGCCAAGGTGGTTTCCAGTGCCTCGTTGTCGTATGGCTTGCCGAAGGCGCGGCGCACGGCGGGGTCATGTGTCTCCGGCGAGATCTCCAGCGTCCAATCGGTGAAGGTCTCGCCCACCTGCTGCAGGTAGCCGTCGTTGGCGGCGTCGAACAACTCCACGATCACTGGGCCAGGGAAGCCGCGAACCGCCTCGAAGAAGCGCTCAGCGTAGCCGTGGCCCGCCTGACGCAGGTCTCCCAGGATGAACACGGGGCCTTTGCTCACCTCGGCCATGCGGTAGAGGTCTCTTGCCAACTGCTCTGGGTCGCGATAGGCAGGGCGCTTCCGCTTGTGCAGTCGCCGGAAGGCCTCCGCCGAGCCACCGCAGGTGAGGCACTGTTGGGTGCAGCCACGACAGGAAAGCGCAGCCATGATGGGATAATCGAGCCAGCCTTCGATGGGTTTGTAGTTCTTCAGATCCCGTCCCAGGGTCCGCGCCGCTGCTCGCACCACGTAGCTGTAATCCAGAGCAACGTGGTCGAGGTCTGCCGGGCAGTAGGTGAGCGGGTTTTCGTGCAGTTGGCCGTCTGCATCTCGCCAGGTGAGGTTGGGCACCTGGGCCGGCGAGCGGTCAGCGCGCAGGCACTCCAGGAGTTGGCGCAGTGGCTCCTCTGCCGAATCGCCTCGTATCACGTAGTCTACCTGAGGGTAGTCGAAAAGCTCCCGCTGGTAGTAGGTGGCCGAGAAGCCGCCGAAGATCACAGGAGTGTGTGGGTGATGCTGCTTGACCAACTCGGCGATGGCCAGCGCGCCGTGGGCGTGAGGCAGCCAGTGCAGATCGATGCCGAAAGCCAGCGGGTCGAGCCTGGCGATGAGCCGTTCGGCGTCGAAATCGGGGTCGTCAAGCATGCGCACGGCCAGGTTGACGATGCGCACGCGGTAGCCATCCCGTTCCACGTACTCGGCCATGGTGGTGAGACCGATGGGATACATCTCAAAGACAGGGCTGGAGGGCACGACATCGCTGATAGGGCCGTAGAGGATGGCCCGCTTCCGGAAATCGTAGACGCTGGGCGCGTGCAGGAAGATCAGATCGGCTTGCGTCTCTGCAAATATCATGGCACCAATATGATAACCTTTTTTGCGCTCCAAGTCAAAGCGAGCACTGCTCCGTGTGCGGAAGCAGTGCTCGCCTGGATTACCATATCTCGTTTCAGTTTCGGGAGTCACCTATTCTCCCAGCAGGCGTATCAGATGCCTCAGCAAGTCAGACGTCATCACCAGACCTACCAAGATGTGCCCGCTCACTACTGGCACTCCACACACATCCCCCTCGCAGACCACGCGTGCGGCCTCTCGGATGTGCGCCTCGGGGGCGACGGTCAATGGATCCCGCTTCATGCAGGAGCGCACTTCGATCAGGTCGAGGAGGAAGTGATCGTGCCATGGCTCGCGGGCCACCAGTGGGGAGTTAGCCGCCCTGTTCAATTCGTAGTCCGTGACGACGCCCACCAGCCGTGTTCCCTGGACGACAGGCAGGCAGCGATGGCCGCTTCCCCGCATTCGCCTGACGGCAGTGCCGATGGAATCGGCAGGGGACACTGTTATGGGGTTCGAGATCATGATGTCTGCCACACACATGGCAGGTCCTCCTGGCCATCCTCGAGAATCGTTGGCTCAGGCGAAGACGCAAAGCTGCCTCCACCTTGCGTCCATCATAGCAGCAGTCTGCCAGGGTGTTAATGACCTGGGTCATGTCGCCTTTCGCTCCCTGATGTGTGTTGAACGGAGATCTTTGCCCCCATGCATCTGAACCGGCTATGGCTTGCGTGCTGTAACTCTGATACTGGCTATCTTGCCTATCTCGCCTCGCAGTTCATCTAGGCTCTGAGCCATTTGCTGTGCCTGGTCCGCTTTGAACCACTGTTCTGTCTCGGCGACGCTGCGTTCCATGACCTCGGTCTGGGTGAAACCGGCCTGCCTGATCTTGCCCAGGTAGGCTGACTCGTCCAACGCTCCGGCGATGCAGCCAGCCCAAGCTTCTAGGTTGCTCCGCACGGCTTCCGGTAGCGGGCCATAAGTCACGATGTCGGAAACGGTCAATCGCCCTCCGGGTCGAAGGACACGATAGGCTTCGGAGAAGACTCTGTCCTTGTCTGGAGACAGGTTGATGACGCAGTTGGAGATGATGACGTCCACCGATTCGTCGGGGAGAGGCATCTCCTCCATTTCGCCGTAGCGGAACTCGACGTTGTTGATTTCCATCTTCTTGGCGTTCTGACGGGCCAGCCTGATCATCTCCGGCGTCATGTCCAGGCCTATGACACGCCCCTGGGGTCCGACCTGGCGCGCCGCCAGGAAGCAGTCTATGCCCCCACCGCTGCCCAGGTCCAACACGACCTCGCCTGGCCTGAGTTCAGCGATGGCTGTGGGGTTGCCGCAGCCTAGCGCCATGTCAGTCACACTGCCGGGCAGGTCTGCCAGTGCCTGTGCAGGGTAAAGCCGCATGGCGTTAGTGAAGCTGGTCACATCGGTCTGGTTGGGGCTACAGCAACTGGCTTGCTGCGGTGAGCAGCAACTAGCCCGCTGGGGAGGACAACAGCTCGCCGTTCCCTTTGTCTCTATGAACTCGGTGGCTATCTCGCCGTACCGCTCACGCACTTTCTCTTTGATTCTGGATTCGTCTGACATCTTCTTGCTCCTTTATGCTTCATTCGTCTCCACGTACTGACGTATTTGAATATGTCGATGGGTCATTCCAGAAAAGGACCCTAAGCCTGACGACCCCTCTCCCCCAGCGCTTAGGGCTCTTCCGCAATGCTACAGGACGTTTCGGGAACGAATCTGGACATCAGCATGCCACAGCATTCTTGTATGTTCTCCCTGTTGAGAGAATAGTATACCTGCTTGCCTTCCTTGCGGCTTCTCACCACATTGGCGGCTTTCAATATGCTCAAGTGGTGAGAGATGCTGGGTTGAGATAGTCGGAAGGCATCGGCAATCTCACCCACGTACATATCTCGCTCACCGAGCATTACCAGGATCCTCTGTCGGGTGCTGTCGCACAAAGCTTTGCAGAAGCTAACGCATCTGTCGGTCATTGCGATTCAGGTGTTATACCTAGACGTTTTTCAATATGTCTATATGTTAGCATACTTCAGGGGATTTGTCAAGCCCCCGAACCTTAGAATTTCAGTCATTTCTTGAAGTCCTCGCCCTGCTCTGCGTGTCCTGGCCCGGCACGAGGTAGCGGGGATCAGGTATGAATCAGGCATAAGGAGGAGATGCCCGCGGGTGACCTGATTCCTGATCACCTAATACTCCGTGATCTCCCCACCTTCGATCTGATGTGCCCCGTCGTCGAGGTCTAGCGGATGGTCAAAGCCGGCCTGAATCCTTCCTTCCGGGGAATAGGCAGCCACCGTGGACCAGTACCCCTTGCCGGTTTCGGCCTTGAATTCCAACTTGACGATGGCCTTGGCCCCCTTGTAGCCATACAGCCAGGGGACGATGAGCCGCAGCGGCGAGCCGTAGGGCGCTGGCAATCGCTCGCCGTTCATCCGGTAGGCGAAGAGAGCCCGCGGCCGCGCCAATTCCTCGATGGGCAATACCTCCCAGTAGCCGTCTATGCACTGGAGGTGGACGTGAGTCGCTTCGGGCAGCGGCCTCGCCAGTTCCGCCAGCGCTTGGTAGGTGAAGCCGCCCCACTCCGCCTTGGCCGACCAGCACTCCACGCACTTCATGCGCGAGACCTGCGAGACGAGCGAGAGCCGCTGTTCGATTTCGGCCAGGCTGAGGGTGACGGGCTCGGCCACCAGCCCTTCCACGGAGAGATGCCATGCATCCACTTCGGGCGGTGGAAATGGCTTGACATAGCGGATGTAGAAGCCAGGCCGGTTCTCGTTGTGCAAGAGCTCCGATGGCGCCACCCGCCGCGCGGTGGGCGTGGGCGAGGGCGGAGGCACGACTGTGGGCCTGGACGTCGGCAGCGAGGTGGGGGCAGGCGCGGCCGTCGGTGGCACGCGCAGTCCACACGCTGCGGCCAGCCAGCTCAACAGCCCCAGTCCGCCGTAGCGCAGCAAACGCCGCCGGCTGACCGGTTCCTCATACCGTTTGCTCATGCGTCTCTCCTACCTGCGGTGCCATCACCGCGTATGCTTGAGAAGCCATTCGTAGAGTTCTGGACTGTTGTATGTCCGCGTCCAGGAGTCATGATCCGCGTCAGGGTAGACAGTGAAACGCACGTTGCCGCCGCACGCTTTCAGTGTCTCGACCATCTTCTCGGACTCTTCCAAGGGGACCGCATCATCCTTGGCACCATGAAAGGCCCACACGGGGACGTCTTTGATGGCGCAGACATTCTCTGGGAAGCCGAGAAACCAGGCGCCGCCACCGCAGATGGGCACAACTGCAGCGAACCGCTCCGGATACACGGTCGCCAGATGCCAGGCGCCATACCCTCCCATGCTGAGCCCCGTAAGGTAGACGCGGTCTGTGTCCACCGCGTACGTCGTCGTGATCACACTAAGCAGTCCATTGAGGGCTTCGATGTGATCCGACCACCATGAATCCTGAGGACACTGCGGCGAGACGGCGATGAAGGGGAAGTCCTCCTGTTGCTCCACCATCTTCGGGATGCTGTGTTTCTTCACCAGTCTCAGATCGTCACCTCGTTCTCCCGCCCCATGAAGGAAGAGAATCAAGGGCCAATTCTCCTCTGGGTCTGCCCCATAGCCTTTGGGCAGGAACAGGAGATAGTTCAGATGCACTGTTTTCGTGATCCGCGTTTCAAAGACGTATGCTCGTTGACCCATTGTCACCTTCCTTCTCACCTACTGCGGGGCGATCAGCGATTCGAAGCGCTCAATGTCGGATCGGACGACGTCCAGACTGGAGCGCCAAAAGTCAGGAGTTTGGATGTCGATGCCGAAGCGAGCAGCGAGCTCCGCCGCATTGCCCATCCCTGTGGAGGAGAGCAGGTCGTCGTAACTGGCCTTGAATCCCTGGGGATGGTCCTGATAGCGCGCGTATAGCCCCAATCCAAAGAGCAGCCCGAACATGTAGGGGTAGTTGTAGAAGGAGCGGCCTGTGCTATAGTAGTGGGATTTCACGGCCCACATGTAAGGGTGATACGTGTCGGGATCCAGCCCATCGCCGTAGGTCTGGCCTTGTGCATCCCACAGTAGCTTCTTCAGTTCTGCTGCCGACAGCTCTCTCTGTTTCCGCTTCTCGAAGACGTTCTGCTCAAACAGGAAGCGGCTGGTGATATCCACCACCACCTGGCAGGCGTTTTGCAGAGAGGCTTCCAGGATGCTGATCTGTTCTGGAATAGCGGCCTTTTCCAGCGCTGCCTGACGGACGATGGTCTGGCAGAAGATGCTGGCGGTCTCGGCCAGAGTCATGGGGGTTTGCCGTTGCAGCACCGTGCGCGATGCCAGGTTCAGATTGTGGTAGGCATGCCCCAGCTCGTGAGCCAGTGTGCTCATGCCGTTGTAGGCGGCCTTGTAGTTGGCGAGAATGCGCGATTCGTCTTCCCGCAACCACATGCAGAAGGCCCCATCCACCTTGCCCGGACGGGGCTCAGCGTCTATCCAGCGTTCGCCGAAGGCCCGCTCGGCCAGACCCCTCAGCTTCGGCGAGAAGGTGCCGAACTTCTCGCTGATGAAGTCAGCAGCCTCCTCGAACGACCACGCTTTGGCGCTCTTGCCCACTGGGGCGAAGATATCGTACCAGGCCAGTACGGGCAGACCCAGCGCTCGTGCCTTAGCCCGCAGATAGCGCCGGAAGTCAGGAAACGACTCGTGCGCTGCTTCCATCATCGCGTCCAGTGTCTGGCGGTCAATGTTGTTCTGGAACAGGGCGGCATCCAGGGGGGAATCCCACGCCCGCCGTTCGGCCAGCGCGTTCACTTGGCCCTTGATGCTGTTGATGGCGGCGGCGATGGGCACCTCCGCGCTGCGCCAGGTGGACACCTCCGCCTCGTAGGCGCGGCGCCGGACCTCCCGATCGGGATCGTAGGCCAGGTTGCGTACCGCGCTCATCGGCAGCTCTTGCACCTCGCCGTCCACTTCGAGGGTGACCATCAGTTGCGAGGTGAAGTCGCTGTGCAGCTTAGCCCAGGCGGTGCCGCCGGACAGGTTCAGTTCTGCAGCCAGTGCTTCTTCCGCCGGTGTCATCAAGTGGGTAGCCTCCTCCTTGGCCTTGCGCAACATGAAACCGTGTTCGCGGGCCACGGCGGAGCGCTCGATGAGCTCCCCGACGTCGAGGGAACCGATCCAGGCGGTGAAACGAGTGTCCAGCAGGGAGAGTTTCACCGTATGCTGCTGAAGCTCGCTGCGCTTAGCCTGGGCGAGTTCGTTCCGTGTGTCGGTGGTGACGAAGCTGGCGATGTACGCGCCCAGGGTGTGGGTTTCTTCCAGCATGGTGTTGAAGCGCTGCAACACCATTTCGAAACTCTGCACCGTCGCCTCGTCGAGCGGAGCTGGTTCCCGCTGGCCGATGTTGTGCTCGTCGAACAGGGCTACCAGTTGCTCAATGGCTTGGATGGCTGATTGAAAGCCTGTCTCGAATTCCACCGCTTCGAGGCTGGGATAGACTGCCGTCATGTCCCAGTGGGGCAACGTGCTTTTGGTTTCACTCATTGGTTTTCCTCCGATTGCTCTTGGTGTTGGTGATGAGGCCATTCTACCACAAATCCTGCGGGCAGACCAGCATCGTGTAGTGAATTATGGCATCATCCCATGGTTGAGGGTCTGGCCTATGCAGTGGACATGATCTCATCAGTTCGTCAGGATCGAGAGAAACGGATGTGGATGACGTCGCCGTCTTGCACCACGTAGTCTCGTCCTTCCAGCCGGGCCAGCCCGGCTTCCCGCGCTGCCACCAGTCCGCCGGCTTCCAACAGGGTGTCCCACGGGATCACCTCAGCGCGGATGAAGCCGCGCTGCATGTCGGTGTGAATGATTCCCGCTGCCTCCCGTACGGAGCGTCCCCGCACCAGAGGCCAAGCCCTCGTCTCCTTCTGCCCAGTGACAGTGAAGAAGGTGATCAGGTTCAGCAGGCGGTACCCCGCGGCGATCAGGCGATTGAGGCCCGGTTCTGTCAAGCCTAGCTCGGCGCGGTAGGCATCCGCTTCCTCCGCCGGCCACTCGGCCAACTCGGCCTCCAGTTCGGCGCAGATGACCACCGCCTGAGTCTCCTCAGCCGCCGCCCGCTGCCTCACCACTTTTACCAGAGGGCCGCCGTCTGGCAAGTCCTCCTCCCCGACGTTAGCGACGTAGAGGCACGGTGTGGCCGTCAGTAGGTTCAGGGTGCGCAGCGTCTCGCTTTCCTTATCGCTCAGAACCATCTCCCGCACCCGGTGGCCGTCGTTCAGATGCTGCCCCAGCCGCTCCAACAATTCCATCTCGGCCTGGAATTCCCGTGGCTGAGCTTTGGCCTTGGCTCGGACCTTCTCCGCGCGCCGTTCCACGGTCGCCAGGTCCGCCAGGATGAGCTCCAGTTCCACCGTCTCGATGTCGTTCAGGGGATCGATTTCTGTCGTCACGTGGGCGACGTCAGGGTCCTCAAAGACGCGCACCACCATGGCCACGGCGTTCACGTTGCGGATGTGGCCCAGGAATTGGTTGCCCAGTCCTGCCCCTTGGCTGGCACCCTTCACCAGGCCGGCGATGTCCACGAATTCCACCGAGGCGGGCACGGTTCGCTCTGGCTGGATCAGTGCAGCCAGCCGTTCCAGGCGGCCGTCGGGTACTGTGGCCACGCCGACGTTGGGCTCGATGGTGGTGAAAGGATAACTGGCTACCGCCGCCTGGGCGCGGGTCATGGCATTAAAAAGCGTGGACTTGCCCACGTTGGGCAAGCCTACGATGCCGATTTGCAGGCTCATGACCATTCACCTTCCTCATCTTGTTCCTGGCATTGCCCACGAGGTCGAAGCCGCGTTTTGGCAATTGGGTGAAGTTGGGGTATAATGTTGACGTTCCCAAGACGGGGCGTAGCGCAGTTCGGATAGCGCGCACGGTTCGGGTCCGTGAGGTCGG
>Ga0208279_1001596_pt1 | contig 12081 bp, 11 predicted proteins | sample AntAceMetag02UKM_FD_184766 | JGI IMG/M metagenome (GOLD analysis project Ga0208279, IMG submission 184766) | Saline lake microbial communities from Ace Lake, Antarctica - Antarctic Ace Lake Metagenome 02UKM (SPAdes) (version 2) | ecosystem: Environmental > Aquatic > Non-marine Saline and... | reverse complement strand
CTTGGCCCTTCTCTCTTTCCTTGGGCCGGCTTGACCGATCACCAGGAACCAGAGGGCTCGTAGAACACTTCCAGAGGATCACAATAAACACTGCCTCAAGTGGTACAACTTTTTGGGGGAACCCCCGGCGTCGTCTTTTCTTTTCCAGTGTGCGTAGTCTGTCCAATGCCATCTGATATTGTCCTGCTTCAACCAGAGCCTGAATGTCAGACATGGGAGAGAAAGCCTGTCGAATCAGTTGTGCTTCATGGTGTGATAGCTTTAGATTGACCAGAGTCTTAACTACTCTTCGGCCTGCTGCTTCTTTACCATACTCTTTCAACAGCAGCGGACTGAGCAAGCGGCGAACAGGGGCAGGTAGCTTCACCTGCTGCCGTTCAGCAGCACGCACAACATAGCGCATCGCCGCAGTCAGTTCGATTTCATGATCAATGATGGCCCCATAGTAGCAGTAACGATTTCGCAGTGGCCCCGTCCCCTTGCTTATGTGGTATTGTCGTATGAGCTGGGGAATTGACTCTCGTCGGAGTTCACGGACTTTTTGCGATTCGATCTCGGCGCTGTAGATCTGACTGCGCTGTTTGCGCCAGTGTTCCCAGTATTCATCGTCGGACAACACAGCAGCCCAGTGCCCAATAGCCCGCGCCCAGTAGTCGGGACCACTCGGAGCCTCACGAGCAGCATGCCCTTCAGCGTCTCTTTCAATCGCCATCTTTGTGTAAACCAACGCCAGGTTGTGATGGACTTGTGTGTCTACTGCTCTGGAATTGAGTTGCTCCTGCAATTGCGCTTCGAGGGTTTCAAACGCCTGATCATGCCACAACCGTTGCTGGATTGGGCCTCGCAATTCCCGAGCCAAGGTCTTCAGGTTGCGACTACGCGGCTTGAGTCCCAAGCCACGAGATACCAACTCAGCAGCAGTAGTCCAATCTCGTTCGCTTAGCCTGTCCTGGATTGCTTGAGATATAATTGCTTGCTCAAGTTCTCCATTCGGACCATCCGGTGTCTTAGCGAACTGTTTGCCCTGGGTCACCTGGGCGTCGCCAAAGCTGAAACTTCCCTCAACAAGAGTCTCGTCTTCCAGTTTTCTCACGTAGGACCGTACAGTGAGTACCCCATCTTCATCTATGCGCATTTCCACCATGATGGGGGTGTTGCTGGGAAGTCCAGGCGGCAATTCATCATTCTTCACCACACCTATATGCTCCCACTTTTCACGCGGGGCATCCTCAGTCTCAACTTCATACACGTGCAAACAAAAATACTCTTGCCCGCGCCTGGTGAACAGTTCACGTTTGAATGGTTCATCGGTTGGATAAAGAGTGCCTTTTGGAATCACAGTAGCAAACCCACTACCGTCTTCGGTCTCAAACCCAATGTACGTAGGCGTAATGTCTGTTATGCAGGCCATCACAGGCGAGGCCGTCAATCTGGCGGTCTCAACCCCGGTGTACACAGGCGTAGTGTCTGTTATACTGGCTGTCAGATCGTCGAGAGCACGGATCCATTCCTTCTGTTGCGCATAATAAACAGCCTGAAGACGTCGCCAGGATGTTGGCGACACCACAGAGGAATGATATTCGCCAGCGAGCCAGTGTCCCTGTTCGGGTTGGTTCTGCAAGATTTCCATGCCATAGGAAGAGGCCACAGCCCAATAAAAGGGTGCAACATCCGTCCCGAGTTGGGACAAGTCGCTGATGGCAAAGGTTTTACCCACATCGTCTAGAGAACTCGGACTTGGTTGACCGGTCAACTGTAAAACCAACCACGCTGTCGCGGATACCGCTTCTGGAGGCAAGTGCCGCATCCCTATACCATCCTGGTGCGCTTTCGCAAGGTACCGCTGCGCCATAGTGGGATCATCCTGCAGTAGCCACAAACCACGCAGCCACATAAATAGGCTGGCATCGCCATAGCGCTTTGTCAGCTCTTGATAAATGACTTTGTCAAAGGATACGTCCTGGCGTTTAGTCGCCTTACACAGGGCCAAATATGTAATGGGAACGATATCCTTGGGTCGGTGAGCGACGGCGTACCGAAGATGTGGGTCGGCTGTCTGGGGGTCACGGTGAATCAGCAGCTCGATAGCTCCCAGGCGTAAGTGAGCCTCCACTGCATAAACCATGTCGCTCTGGAGGGCTGGTGGTAGGTCCTGCAAAAGGTCCTGGTTTTGCAGACACTCATAAAGTGTCTGCTCAAGGACTGCATTAACGGTGTCTGCTATCACCGGCGTGCTATCTGGATACATCGTTTGCAGGCGCTGCCAGTGGCGCAAAGCGATCTCTATGTCTCCCTGCTTGTAACTTGTCCAGCCCGCATAATAGAGCCACGTCGTGCTGTCACGCTGGCTTTCAGGCACAGATCCCAACGCTTCAAGGGCTCCCAGCATGTCTTGAGCCTTGCTGCACACCACGGCTAATCGCAGCCAGTCCTGACTGAGGCGGTAGTGGCGCTTGGCCGTTTCCCAACTCTTAGATCGTTCGGCTACGTAGGCAAGACAACGATGTGCGTCCAGGCAGTCTGGGTCACGATCGAGAATTTGCTCGGCAATCTCCGTTGCCCTGTTGAGATTGTGCGCCTTCAAGTGCCATTTGCAAAGCCGTGTGACTGCTTCTATGTCTTCTGGCAAGAGAGTGACGACTTGCTCAAATAAGGCCAGGCCGGTCTCTGAGATCTCTGCTTGGGACAGTAATGGCAAGAATTTTCGAGCGATCTTCTGCGAGGGTTTCTGTTGCAACAGGGACAGATAGGCTGCTAATGCGTCTAGACTGGTATCCTGTTGTACAAAAAAGACTTTAGAGATGAAGAACCAGATATGGGCGTCTGGCTCAATCTGGGCGATGGAATCACGGTACAGCCCACGCTGTGTCGAATCTGTAAAGTAGTGGGTGGCCCAGATGCCGAGAGCTGTTTCCGCTTTGATGGGTATTAGCTCCGGCGTCGTTTGCTGATCCAGGTCAGAATCAATCTTGGCAAACAGGCGTTCAGCCTTGTCCAGGTTGCGTTTCCAGAGCTCCTGACGGGCCTGCGCGAGTTGTCCCCTCCAGTACTTGAGATCTCGTTTCTTACCGCCTATGCCAAGAGAGCGGAGAAGCATTAGACCCACTCCATCTGAATGCAGTTATCGTATGCCTGGAGATGAATCCATCGCTTTGTTTGATCGTCGGTACTGATCAGCATGTCACTGATTGGCACAGAGATGGCTTCTTCAACCACACGCTTGATGCTACGCGCTCCGCCCTTTTGTGTCAAAGCCTGTTCAGCGATAATCTCCAGAATGTCCGCTTCATAGGTCAGACGAATACTCTGCTCACCCAATCGCTGGACCAGCCTCTGAACTTCCAGGTCCGCAATCTCAATCAGGTCATCGAGTTGAAGTGACCGAAACCGGACGATGTGGTCAACACGGTTAAGAAACTCGGGGCGGAAGAAATCCACAATTGCTCCATCGTCAATACTCGTATCCGACACAGTACTCTGGGCTGCAAAACCCGGGCTGCGCTGTGGTCTCCTCCTGGTTCCCAGATTGCTGGTCATAATAAAAACTGCATGGCGGCCATCCGCTACGCGGCCGTGCGAATCAGTTAGACGGCCTTCATCGAAGAGTTGCAAGAGCAAGTCTAGAACTTCAGGGTGGGCCTTCTCAATTTCATCCAGAAGGACCACAGAATGGGGGTGCTCTCGTAGCGGCTGTGTGAGTTGACCCGGTTCGTCGTAGCCTATGTAGCCAGGCGCAGCACCGATCAAACGGGATACGTTGAATTTCTCTGAATACTCCGACATGTCCAGGCGAATAAGCGCCTGCTCAGACCCAAACAAGACTTCTGCCAGTGAACGTGCTAATTCCGTTTTGCCGACACCTGATGGGCCAACAAATAGGAAGACGCCCATAGGCCGCCGTGGATCTCGTAAGCCAGTATAAGAGAGGCGAATAGCACGTCCCAACACGGCAACAGCCTCATCCTGGCCAATCACTCTGCGCCCAAGATCCTCCTCCAGGTTGGCAAGTGATTGCCGGGCGTCAGTGTCCAGTGTACCAACTGGTACACCTGCCATCTCACTGATTACGTCAGCCACCAGGTCGGGGTTGACGTCAGAAATTTCCTGGATCTCGGCACGGCTAGACGCTTTTCCCAACACGTCAATTGCCTTGTCCGGGAAGCGACGCGATGGCAGATAACGACCAGACCATTTCACAATTGCTTCCAGGGCAGTATCTTGTATGGCAATTTGATGGTATTGTTCATACTTTGGTACCAGAACCTGCAGAATCTGCAGCGTCTCATCAGGAGAAGGTTCCGAAATTGTTATCGGGTGAAAGCGACGCGCCAGGGCTGCATCCTTTTCAACATAACGTGTATATTCATCGTGTGTGGTGATACCAATACAGGTCAGTTCCCCGCGCGCCAAAGCAGGCTTGAGGATATTTGCAGCGTCCGATCCTCCTTCGAGGGTCTTGCCTGTCCCCATGATAGTATGAAACTCGTCAATCACAAGGATTATGTTATCAGCTTGTTCCAGTTCCTTCAGCAATGCCTGCATACGTTCCTCAAATTGCCCGCGATAAGTTGTGCCGGCAATCAAAGCGGTCATGCTTAACTCAACCAACCGTGTCTTTCGCAGCTTTGTTGGCACTTGACCGCTAACAATGTCCTGGGCCAGGCGCTCAACGATCGCCGTTTTGCCTACCCCGGCTGCCCCCAACAACAGAGCGCTATTCTTGCCGCGCCGAAGTAGAACTTCGACAATCTGCTGCACTTCTGCCTCACGCCCAATTACCGGGCTTAGTTCTCCCTCTCTAGCCAGTCTTGTCAGGTCACGTCCCAACTGATCGAGCAGAGGCGTCGCTACCGGGACAGAAACCTCAGACAGTACAATCCCTTGTTGTGCAAGCCATTCAACCAATCTGGTGTCAAGTTCAAGAATAGCTGTTAGCAAATGAGCAGATGTTACTTGCAGCACATCGGCGTCAGCGGCCAATTGCTGAGCTTTGTGCATGACTCTGAGGTAGGTCGCAGAAGGCTCCAGATAATCAGAACTCGACGCATGCCATTCATCAAGTAACTGTTCAAGCCTTTGTAGAAGTCCATCTACGTCTTGGTGATCGGTTGCACTTATCCAATCTTTGACCACTTTCGCTTGCTGGGCCAAGACATAGAATAAGTGAGAACTATCTAACTCGTCGTGATGATGTCTTTCAGCAAGCTGTTGTGCGGCCTCAATCGCTTGCTGAGCGTCATGAGAAAGTGTATGAGTATTCATAGGGTACATCCTCAGCTAGCTGGCTTGTCTGGACATTCAACAAGAGACAGCACTACGCCTATCGGTGCCCAAATGTCTTGCTGTGCATGGTCTGGGAGCCATCCACAGTGACAGCCGGCACGCCGGTCATCACCTCCCGCGCCAAGCTCGCGTATGCCCGTGATTGGTCCAGATCTGATCAAAGGGCACGACGATGCCAAGATGTTGGTCGTGTTCGACGGCGGGAGAGCGTCCCTTGCTTTGCATTTCACGGCGTCTCTATGGCCCTGACTTCCTCTCCCTCGGCAGGCTCGTCGCCTGGATTCACCGGCTCGTTCTCCAGATAACAAAGGTGTACATCATAGATGCGTAGAATCCGCTGTCTCCACATAGTATAGCATAACAGCGGCAGGGAACAAAATCTCCACCGCTACGGAAGTAAGTAACTGGCCTGTGCACCACGCACCTGTGGCGATACGACGTGTGCACGGCCTTTCTCACGGTCAGCAGCGTCGTGTGCCCCCGCGTGATGCACAGGAGCACAAACTTGTCGGCGAGGCATGGTTGAATCCGTGCCGACCGGCAACAGAATCACTGGAGCAGGCCGCTCTCGGTCTGCTCCAGGGATTACGCGGATGATGGACATCCGGCGATAACAAACATCCGGCGGAGGTGAAACAATGGCTGAAATGCTACACAGGTACTACACCGACCACGGACTGGCGGTGCTGTGCCAGGACTGCGCCCGCGAGCGTCGCAGGGCTGGCGAGCGATGTGAATGGGCGGAGACACCCGTGGATTGGGAGCAGGCCGAACTGTCCTGCGAGGACTGCGGCGCGACGCTTGAGAACGGGAACGAGGAACTGCCGCAGCCCGAACCGCCAGACCTGGACACGCTGATGCAGTGGATGCACGACGACGGCGGGTGCGAGGCAGCCTGCCCACACGCCTTCGTGTACAGCGAGGGCGGGCCGGTCACGGCTGACCCCACGGTGTCTTTGTGCCGTCGTCCCTTCACCGAAACCTGTAGAGCAACACTTTACAACGGCAGATAACGCACCTGCCCCTCCCATTCACCATCCAGACTGCATTCCGCCAGCAACAGGATGTCTTCAATGGCGCGACCGATTGGAACCGATCGGTTGACTTCAAATACCCCTGGCATAGGTTGATCTGCCCGCACACGCTCGTAGGCATACTTTGTGATCGTTGAAACGTCGTGGGTGAGCAGTACGCGCCCCTCTTGCGCTGCCCATTCAAGCACTGTCGTGTCGTCTGCCCCGGAGAGACCGGCGTCCTGAATGCGGACGATGTCCAGTTCCGGCTGCCGACGGAGCAAGCCGCGTACAATATTGTTGTTAAAGTTCTCGTCAGCGGCCAGCCGCAGCATGACTCACAACCTTTCGTTCAGCGCGACGGGCCAGTAGGCGTTCACGTATGCCGTGCGGGTCGAATCGAGCCTCGTTCTGCTCACGTACCTCGTCCGCTTGTCGTTGTCGCCAACGTAAATATGCCTCAACGTCTGGACGCCGCTGCAGGTAGTAGGCGATCACGAAATATACGTCAGTCAGGTTCAGGGACGGATACTGGTACACAATCTCCTCAGCAGTAGCGCCTTCTTTGAAAGCAGCCACAACCGTATCCAGTGTCACGCGAGTTCCGCCGACCCGCACAACGCCATCCGCGTCCGTCTCCAGCGGGATGGGTTCGGCTGCGATCAGAAGAGTTACATCGTCTACCTCTGCTTCCATCGCATTCTGTGTTCTGTCCATTCCGAGTCCTCCCTGTCTTCTCGCTGGCTCACTTTCCGATCTACCATTTACCAGTCTACCGACATAGTATAGCACAACAGCGGTACAGAGCAAAACTCCCGCCGTTGCAGGCAAGGGAACTGGTGCACTGCGAACCTACACCGGTACGACGTCCGTAAGGCCTTTCTCCCTGCCAACGGCGTCGTGCGTGTGTGGGCCCAGATAGGCCCAACACGGACGTTTTCAATCATCGTCCTGGCTGATCGTGATGGGATTGATCTAGAACGGACACAGGAGGAAGGACAGGAATATGAGCAGCGTGACAGTCTTTCGCTTGAATGAGGAGGTTCACTTTGAGCCTGCCCGGGCCTGGTCGGTCCAGGCTCACTATGCCTTCGTCTACCACGAGGGCGGGCCGTTCGCGGCTGAGACCGGCCGGTTGGTGATCTACCTGGGACCCCACCGCTTCTTCGATGGACAGGGGGACCGGGTCGAGCATCTGTACCGCTTCTCCGACGGCCGCGTGGGCGTGCTCGATGCCCCGCCAGACGGTTGCTTCACGCCGGTGGATGACCGCGAGATAACGACACTCGCCGCGCAAGTCAAGACCCTTCGGCTCCGCTCAGGGCAGGCCCTGCCGGAACTGGTGGCGGAGAAAGGGCTATCGTTGGAGACGATCAGTCGCCTGGACCCCTTCACCCTGATCGCCTGCCCGCTCTGTCGGGGGACGGAGTTCACCACGGTGGACTTGGCCGGCGTCCGGGCACTTCACGCGCTCCATGGCCACGTTCCTGCTGCTCAGATTTCGACCATTTCTCGACCTGTGCGATGCGCGCCTGAAACCTCGTTTGGCTCTTGGAAGCCCATTCGTAGCCAGTTGCCCCGCTATCATCGCTAATACCACACCCCATGTATAAATTCCTAGACTTCAAGCCAGCGCAGATCACAGTGTGATCCTGGCCTGACTGGCGCAACGAGAACAGGCAACAAGCCCAATCGGTCTCGTACCCGTCTTTCCAGGCATGAAACGTCTTCGTCGTGATCGACCACGTTGCCCCGGTATAGAGCGACATAACGTACCTGTTCAAGAGACCGTTGCCCCTCGCGGACAGGGCAAATGTGTCCCACTGTCGGACATGTGTCCCTTGAGACCCAATGGTGTGCGCACCGGCGTGGCGGAGACATTGAAGAAGGCGGAACGAAGTTGCAACCAGGGCCAGAATAGACTATAATCAACCCAGAAGAGGAAAACGATGAGTGAAGCGGCCGTGAGTGGCAAGTGGCTGTTGGGAGAAACACCCGCTTCTCCTGCTGGTTGAACTGCAACTTCACTACGATCCGAAGATGCCCCGGCTGATGCAGGCGTATGCCGCGTTGGCCGGGGAACAGTACGGGCTGCCGGTATACTCCCTGGTATTCTACCTGTTGCCACCTTCGCCTGGTGTTAATCTGCCCGGCCGGTATTACAGCGAATTTCGGGGCCAAGTGGCTCGCCGGGACTTTCGAGTGGTGAAAGCGTGGGAATTGGAGGCGCGAGAGGTGGTGAAGCGGGGGCCGTTGGCGCTGGTGCCATTGACGCCGTTGATGAGAGGGGCGGACGAAGACCTGGTGCGTACCGGGGCGCACGTCCAGCTGGCGAGTCAAAGACTGAAAGCCGTCAGCCCAGTGGCAGCGCCTCAAATCGCCGCAAATATGACATCGGATCAAGAGGATTAAACGAACTGCGCAGACGGGATGGATCGGTAGTGAAAAAGGCTGGCGGCAGATGTTTGCGCAAGCGCCACCATTGGACTATAATGCGGAGGGAAAGGAGAGCTTGCTATGAGCCAGACAACTATTTCCCTCAGCCCGAACGAATTGGAAGTCCTCGTCCGCCGCATGGTGCGAGAAGAATTCACCCGTCTGCTGCACGTCCCGGTTCGCTCTATCCTCGAGGATTGGAGACAGGAAGGGCCGGACGACCCGGCCGAAGATGCGCTGCTTCTCAGAGAGGCGCTCGCTGTGCTCCAGGGATATGAAGACCAGCCAGATGCCTGGATGAGCTGGGAAGACTTCGAAGCCAAACTGGATAGGGCGGAAGCGGCCGGTGAATTACCAGGTTGAAGTTCCCCCGGAGGTACGAAAGGAAATCAAGGCCCTGCCCGGGCACGTGCGCGCCAAGGAGTTGCGCGACAAACCAAACATTATCGGCTATCAATTCCCCACCCGCAGGCTTCATTGAGCTAATTATGATGAAGAATCTCCCACAACTATCTCAAAACGGGAATTGCTGCCCACAGTGCAATCGTGCACTTTTTTGAAGGAGGTGACTGGTGACTGGTACAAACGAATCGGCTGGCCGGCTGGACCGGCTGCAAGCGCAAATGGTAGAGGCCGGAGTAGACCTGGTCGCAATTGCCCCGACGCCCAACATGCGCTACCTGCTCGGCTTTGCCCCCCTGGCAGACGAGCGACTCTGCCTTTTGCTTGTTACTCCCCAGTCCACTCGCCTGGTGGCACCTGAACTCACCGCCGACCAGATCGAGACACGTACTGGCATGGAAACGATCCGCTGGACCGACGACAGTGGACCGCAGCAAGCCCTGACGGAGGCGACCAGCGCGCTCGGCGCAGGGCCGGGGATTGTTCTGGCAGCCGACGCTGCCATGCGCGCCGACGCCCTGCTGCTTCTGCAAGAGACGACTGGCCCTCAGCACTGTTTGTCCGGTGCAGAGATGATGTCGGCGCTGCGCATGCGCAAGTCAGAGACGGAGATCGAAGCGTTGGCCCGCGCCGCCGCCCAGGCAGACCGCGCGTTGATGGCCGGAGCCGATGCTTGCCAACCGGGCGTAACTGAACGGGAGGTGGCCGAGAAAATCGCCAATTACTTCCGCCAGGACGGGGCTGAGGCGGTCAATGTCACACTCGTGGCCTCGGGTCCGAACAGCGCCTTTCCTCACCACGAAGCCAGCGACCGCCGTTTGCAGGTCGGTGACACGATCATCATCGACATCGTCGCGACCTTGAATGATTACAAGTCAGACGTGACTCGGGTGGTCCAGATGGGCGAGCCGTCACCCGAAGTTCGCGCTGTCTACGAGGTTGTGCTGGAGGCCAACCGGCGCGGTCGTGAGGCGGCTGTTGCCGGCGCGCGTGCTCGCGATGTAGATCAGGCCGCCCGCGGAGTAATTGAGCGAGCAGGTTACGGCCCGTATTTCATCCACCGTACCGGCCACGGACTGGGAATGGAGATGCACGAAGCACCCTGGATATCTGCCAAGAGTACCACGATGCTGGAACCTGGCATGGTATTCTCGGTTGAGCCGGGAATCTATTTGGAAGGGCAGTTTGGCATCCGTATCGAAGATATTGTAGTCGTAACAGAAGGGACATGCCGCTGCCTGACCGGGTTGGACCGTACGCTCATCGTAAAGCCCTGAAGGAGATGAAATGATCAAACTGACCGTGCTCTATAACCTGCCTCCGGGTGCCGACCACGAGGAATTCCTTAAGTGGCGCACCGGTCCGCACCAACAAAGTAACGTGCAGATGCCTGGACTGCTCAAGACCGATTTTTATACTATCTTCGATGGCCGCGAAGGCCCCCCACTCTATCGTTACATTACCGAACTCTACTTTCCCGACCAGGAGACCTTTGAGAACGCCTTCTACAATGAAACCTTCCAGACCGGGCTCGACAAGTCGCTGGAACGTGTTGCCGACCCAGTATTCCTGATTTCAAGAGAGGTGCTGACAGAGGAACTAGAATGAGCGGGGCTGCTACAAAGCATAGCAAGCCCCGCCCATCTCATTTGGATGCGTTTCATCTCGGCTGACACTCGGCTAACAGAGGAGTGAGCATCCCCAGATGCGACCGAGGCGGCATCCGGGGATACCTGCTCCACCGGCTGATTCAAAACACGCCTATCTCAGCCACAAGAGCACCGGAAGACTAGCCTTTCCAGTAAGATCTCCAATCTAGGGAATCTTCTCCACCGACTTGTACGATGCATCGTGAAGAGCAATAACCTGATCCGACAGTTCTAGTAGTTTGATCAGACTGTCATGTGCCTGCATGGCATTCGTGTGGATGCCTGGGGTTATGACACGCATTCCCATTTGCCTCAATTCTTCCGGCGGATAGAGATTCTCACGGATCGTGCATAGGCCGCAGAGACCGATGGTCCCGTTCTCTGTTTCAATCAGTACGCTCTGCCCACCGGGAGTATGACCCGGCGTATGAACGACACGGATTCCTTCCAGGACTTCCTCCTCGCCATCCACGATTTGCAATCTATCCTGGGGTACCTCGACGAACCAACCGGCTTGTATGGGATGTGGGTTTGCTGCGAATTCCAGTTCGGATTTCTGGACCACGAACGTCGCATTCTTAAACTTCCCTGCATCTTTGGCATGGTCTAAGTGAAGGTGAGTGAGAATAACCACGTCGATGTCATCGGCGGTTAACCCAACCTTCTCCAATTCCTCTTCTTGAGTGGAAACTTGCTCCGATGGGAACCCTATGCTGCTCAGGTAGTCTGCAGAGCATCCTGTATCAATCAGGACATTCTTGCTTGCTCCCTCGACTAACCAGATGTAGACGCCAATAGGGATAGGAGTCCCCATCCCCATCAGGTAGGTCATTAGAGACTTGTCACCAGTCTCCTCCACGATTAGCATTGGTCTGAAATGCATTTTGGTCACCTCCCAGGATCTTACCTAATGTCCCCTAACAATGATATCACCGCGAGTTGGGTCACAACACACGAATCCACAGTAGGCATCACCCCCTTTCAGGCAGAAAGAGCGAAGCCAAGCAGACGAATCTCTATCTCTACCAGGGTTCTTCGCCCACCTTTACCACCGCTTCGTTGGCCACAGAAAGCCAGTCAAAGGTTAGATTTTGGTTGGTTTGGTCACGATGATTATAGCATAACTTCCAACGGAGAACAAATTAGAATCCAGCCACAGCCCAGGCTATCCCCTGTCAACTCAAATGATAATCGCACCGAACGGACATCGTTCCCTCAAAAGATAATCACACCAAGAGGCACTTGTTCCGTCAAATGATAATTGCACCGGGATGCCCATCTCCTTTCTTTGATTTTAA
>Ga0208279_1001591_pt1 | contig 12111 bp, 12 predicted proteins | sample AntAceMetag02UKM_FD_184766 | JGI IMG/M metagenome (GOLD analysis project Ga0208279, IMG submission 184766) | Saline lake microbial communities from Ace Lake, Antarctica - Antarctic Ace Lake Metagenome 02UKM (SPAdes) (version 2) | ecosystem: Environmental > Aquatic > Non-marine Saline and... | reverse complement strand
GCCAGAGCAAGCCCTGCAAAGAGGAAGATGACAGTTTTGTCACCTGATCACCCACTGGGTAACGATATCGAATTTCAAAGACTCTTTGCCTTATCCCATCGATTCGGATTTATCTCGGCACGAGTATGCCCTTGTTTGGCATTCTTTCGTTGGCTACGCTCTCGAGCTTTCCAAAGAAAGAAGAAATCGTTCTCGCGCGCCTTGGCTGGCTCAGCAAGTAGCGTATTCATGTTCGACAGGAGATCGGCACCGAACTTTGCTCCACTGTAGATCTTTAGATTATATACTATCGAAAGGCAGAGGTATTTTTAGAATCGATTGACAAGCAGTAAGATATTATCGGAATAAATGGGTCTCAAATTTGAGGCCTTTTTTATTTTAATAAGCAAGGGCGGCGGATTGAAAGCAACAAGCTACCGCCCTTGCAAAACAGTGGGCCAACCCAGCCCACAAGGAACGAGAAAATGATAATCTTTTCTGCTGTCAAACTCAAGGAACTTTTTGAAAAAATTGCAATTCAGACAGTACAGGCACATGTAGCGACCTGGAGATGGCAAATTTGGCCTAAAGCCTGCTTCAGGCAGTATTCATGCGATATTGTAGATGAAAACGTGGGAGACTATTCGTAGGCGTAGTTTCTGTAGAGAGGCGAATCGTATTTCGAGGCAATAGCCCTCTATAATTGCAATCGATACAGATGCCGGCTATGACAGTATTATTTTTTGTGTTAAACGGGTCAAATCTACTTTTGACCCTTATTACTGATTTAGGTATGGTTACTCCACCATGTCCAGGTCATTAAGAATCCACTACCCAGATGCTTGGTATTACCTTATGAATCGTGGTCGGCGAGGAAAGGAGTGTCTGATAGCTGCAATGAGATTACAACGGTTAAATCGGCTGGTCAGGTTTGGATGGATCGTAATCTTAGTGCTTCAAGGGCGGCGGGGAGCGTAAGTGATTCCATTGCTTATGGCTGGCTGTATCAATGGGGCAGGCCCGCTGATGGCCATGAGAGTTGCACCAGTCCCACAACCACAACACCCAGTGGCGGTGATGTTCCCGGCCATGGCAGTTTTATCACGACGGATTCAGAGCCATACGACTGGCGGAGTACGCAAAACGATAATCTGTGGCAGGGGGTGTCCGGCGTCAACAATCCGTGTCCCGCCGGTTGCAGAGTACCCACGGAAACGGAATGGGAGACTGAAAGGGCTTCGTGGAGCAGCAATAATTCCGCAGGCGCTTTCGCCTCTCCCTTGAAGCTCGTTGTTGCGGGCTACCGCTATCTCAGCAATGGCGCGGTCAACCTCGCAGGCAGCTTCGGTAACTACTGGGGCAGTACGGTTTACGGCGGTTACGCCCGTAGCCTGTACTTCATCAGCGGCGTCGCCGGCATGTACAGCTTCAGCCGCGCGTACGGCTTCAGTGTTCGTTGTCTTAAGGATTAAGACCCTTTTGATTTATTTGTCATCTTTTGACACTTTACCGACGCATCCCGCAGGGTGCGGCGGTTAATGGAAGATTCCTCCTGCTGTATGGCAGAGAGATCTGTTTTGTTTACACAAGAACGGGTGTAAATCAGAATAGTTGGTAAACGCTGATCCTTGTCTATTGATAAATCGTGGCTCCGAAGCCTTTTTTTTAAATGTCAGGTGTCAGGTGTTAAATGTAAGGTTTCAGGTGTCAGGATTAAAGGGAAAACGAGGTGACCAATAGCAATTATATGGACGTGGAGGATCTTGAGGTCTATAAAAAACTGAACATGCTTTCTGACACCTGAAACCTGAAACCAAATAGCCATGGCAATCTTAGCAAACAACAGTCTTGATTTATACGGACTGAGACGTACTATAAGTACGTCTCATTCCCCGGAAATTGCTTATCTTGCCGGTCCCGATTTCATTCGGAAAAACATAAGGCAATACCTTTTTGCCCAATCCCCGGCACTCCCATTGCTTTTGAAATACTTCTTGCAATTCCTCATCAAGATAGACCGTTCTGGTATCATCGTTTTTAGTTTTCCAGACTTCCATCCTGACAATTTCATTATTAAGGTCAACCTGGATCCATGTTAAACCGCCTATTTCTGAAAATTGCCATCCGGTCCTATAACCGAATGTAGTAAAGCCTTTGAGGTAAGAGGGCAGGGCATTTCTCAACGCTATAAAGTCGCTATGCTCAAAGAATCCCTTGCGTGTGTTATTTTCCTGTAACATGGGGATATAAGGCACCCGGTCAACCTTTGGTGGGGTCTGTCTGGCTCCGATATTCAACATTCGTTTCAATGCAGACAATTCCCTGTTTATGGTAGCGTTTGCAGCACCTTCCTCTAACCGGGTTTCAATATAACCCTCTATCTTAGGAGAATTGATATCAGGCACCCTATACCCTTCAAAGTATCGTTTAAGGGGTCCATGCGGGTGATGTCCTGACCACGGAACATTATGGCCCCGCTGGTGACCTCATAGCCGGAGGACCCCATCAGGGTCATGAGCAGCGTGGTCTTGCCAGAACCATTAGGCCCGAAAAGGATAAAGGTCTCGCCTTCCTCAATCTGCAGGTTGATCCCCTTGAGGACCTCCTTGCCCCCAACATGAACATGGAGGTTGTCTATCTTGAGCATAACACCCCCTTTAACATGGTTGAAAAAGTCTCCAGTGAACGCTGGCTTGATATAACACAAAATCGTGCCAGGATCGAAAAATTAGTTGATAGATACCCATCTTGCGGTCCAGGCGCAGGTGAATAATGGGTTTCTTGCAGCCGTCCGGGAATAAGCTCATAGGATTTGGAATGCCTTCCGATGGACTGCCGATACTGGGGCGTTTTGACTAAAACGATATGGATACAGATTGGCTATCGAAATCGTTTGGAAAATTATTGTAATTTCAGAGTCGGGTAGACCGGAGGGATCTCACCTCCAGTCCCCCTCAGAACCGTACGTGAACCTCTCGATTCATACGGCTCCTGCCAGCCATGCTCTTGAAACCTCTCAGTTTCAAGCCGACGCAGAAAGAAATTAGCTCCTCCCATTTCTGGTTGGCTGAATCTTTCTCCGAGCTGACTCATCCCCTTCGCTCCAGCCCCATTACAGAGCCTTCAACACTACTACAGGATAATCCGCCCCCTTCATGTGCATCGATACTTTCCCCCTTCGTGGTCCTCACTTATAGGGTTTTCTCTTAACATCACATGAAGGGTTCCCACGTTCCGCACAAAAGCCTGAACCAAGTTCATGCCATCTTTATGCCGGACGCCGCTCAGGCAGTAAACAGGTTTCCCCTGAACTTATCCTGGAGACCTGCAAGCACCCCAGTTTTGACGCCGTCCCTGATATTTCGACACCTCATCAATGGTTCGCTTACGCTCATCTCCTTGATCCTCACCTGACACAGTCTTTGCCATGCCTTTTCCTCAACGCTCACCACCATGGCTTTTGACCATAGCAGCTTGAGGTGGTTTGAAGCCTACTCCTGTAAGCCAGCTCCGAGGGGCCTACCCTCATCTTTTGTGCAGTTACGCACACTTTATATTAAAAGTGCGCTCGTGGCGCACTTGCAGATATCACACAATCAGTTTGCTGCGGGATCGGGAGTATCACCGTAAAGGGAATATCTGTTAAAAGGTCTTTCGTTTTAGGTATAAATGACGGCGCGGCAGAAGCTTTTTGTGTGAGTCAAGCGACGCAATCGTAATTCACTTAATTCTATACGGATTGATGATCATTACAGGGACGGGGGAAAGCTTTACCACATTATCGGCCACACTCCCAAAGATTGTTTCATCCATCCCCTTACGGCCGTAGGTACCCATAATCACAAGATCAATTCCCTCAGCGTCGATGAATTCCAGAATCTCGCTGGCTGGATCGCCTACAACAACTCTTTGCTGTGCATTGGACAAGCCTCCCAGTTCTGTTATGCACAACTGATTCAATGCCTCTTTGGCGAGTTGAACAATTTTTTCCTGACCCAAATTCAGATGCTCGGCCGACACATAAGTCGGAAGCCTTCTCTGAACTTCCTTCACCACATGGACCACATAGACGGTGCTATCATACTTCTGAGCGACCGACAGGAGATAGGGCAGCAGTTTTGATGCGTTAATGGTCAAATCACAGGGAAAAAGAATCCGCTTCATTTCCAACATAATTCTCGGTCTCCTTTATAAAGTTAGTAGTAATGGCCTATGGCCAGGCGGGAGATTTGGCTGTAAGAGGTCCAAAAGCAGCAATTGTGTCGTGCAATCTCCTTGCTGTAGATCCAACCGATTTTATTTATTTTATTCAAATAAAGTTTAGTAATGCTATCAGCCAGAAATCAGCCCCTGCCATTGCATTGTTAAATGGGTAATATTTGATCCGTTATCTGCTGGCTATAGTCAATAAATAATAACCGATCACCGGCCTTGCAATTTCCACTACCTCTGCCAGTCCACAAGTTTTCGGATATCAGTTACCTCGAAAGCGGCGGCTGCCGCGATCATTTTTGCCGCGTCGGCACCAACATGCTCAGTAATGGCGGTCTTGACGCCATCATATAAAGGGCCAGTCTTTTGGATTTCCTTTACCTTTAGGTAGATCCGCACACCAGGGGTCTGGAATCCCACGGGACTTTCTGTGACGCAGAATAGTACTGCCAAAGTAGGCGGCGTTGGGTTGTCCCTGTTTGTCGGCAGGTACCCAGAACTCCAACCCTGCCGGCCTTGTTACGATTTTAAAAACCTCTTTACTGATGTCGACCATCGGTATCTCCTTTCCCGGACACGGCCGATGACTGCGGGTCAGGTCCGTTCGCCATAGAACGGAATGAAGATGTGATAAATTCCCTCATTCAACTCCGCCTTGATTGGCAGGCCGCTCTTGCGAAATACTTTCATCATACCGAGGTCCGAAAAAAGCACGTCGGCGGTGAATTCCTGTACCCCCCTTTCCTTGGCCAGACGAACAAGCATCCGATACATGTAAGTTACAATTCTAAGATAGGAACTTGCTTTTTGTCAACGAAAATATAAAAAAGAACCATCCGTTCCCGTCCGCTCCCGGCCCCCCTACATAAGTAAGATGAAACATCCGAAGAGTTTGTCTTGTCCAGGCGCAAGCATTCATCAGTGGAATCCTCCATTAATGCTTTAGAGAATCATGGGTTGGATCGTTGCCTGGATCAGGGTCTTCACGGATTTAAACGTTATGTAGCATTATCAGTGTTAGCACGAAACATACAGATCTTAGGCCATTTTCTCCAGCAAAAAGAATTAAGCCGGAAAAAAAGACGCAAAGCGGCATAGCAGGTTAAATCTTTTCCAAGAAAAAAACACCAAAGGGAAAGTACGTCCAATTTCATGGTAATCGCCGCCAAAATTTGATTCGCTATGTGTAGCCATGTGCCGGGCAAAGGCGAACAGATGGTTCGTTATTATGGAACTATAGCAATGTGGCGCGCGGAAAACGAAAAAAAGCCGATGCCGATGATAAGATTCCCTGTATCCTGGAATCTGAACTTTCAAATATGGCATTTCGGAAAAACTGGGCGCGGCTGATTCAAAAAATATACCCCATTGAATTTCCCTAAAGGGAGCCCTATTCAACAGGGCAAGTGAGGTCGACCCGCTGACATGCCCAAAGTGCCAGGGGGCTATGCGGGTCATTGCCTTCATAGAACATGAGGATGTCATCAAAAAGATCCTCCAGGGCGGGAACACACCCCCCTTTTAAAAACTATTAATTTACTTTTTTTCACTATACAAGGCGGACAAGTCCTCAAGCATTTGGGCTTGTGGGAGGTGAAGCGGAGGCCGTTACCACGAGCCAACGCGCCGCCCTTGATTCCGGATTTATATCCAACTCCCCGCTGTCGGGACGAAGCCTTAGGCGAAGGCCGATCTGTTGATGATTACGTGATCGATTCCGACACCCCGATCGAAGCCTACTTTTAGCAGCCAGCCCGTGGAGAGGTCAACGGGAAAGCTTTGCCTAAAATACCTGTAATTTTATGATGTTGGGCAAAAATTGGTAAAAACAAGCAATTGACAACCGGGTTCGCCTTTAGTATGAAAACTTTGATTGTCGCCGCAAACAATGGGCTTCCATATGTTGAGGTTTGTATGAGTTCCATACACAATCATAATTTTTCAATCTGCTTCACTTTACCAGCTCTCAAAAAGCGAGTTCTTATCATTTCATTTCATTTGTAAAAACACCTCCGCTGATTGAATCCAGGATAACATTTTGTTCTTTATTTTCCATTTCCTGTCATAAACAATATATCATCAATAGTTACAAAATGTAACTGTCGTTGCAGATTTACACGGCCTGTTTGTGTTCAAACCTCGGTTTTTTTAGCAAAATCCTTACTAAAACCGACGTAATCACTAGCTCACCCCCTAAAAACAAGGCAGTAGACGGGCCAACTGAAAAATCGAAGTAGTATGCAAACAGTAATCCAGACAACGAAGCAAAAACAGCAGCTGTCCAGATAACAGCCATTTGCAGGATCAAACGTGGTGTGATTGTAGCTGAAATAGTGGCGGGTATTATCAGATATGCAAAAACAACAATGATCCCTGCAATTTGCACGGATAGCGTAATAACGATTCCAAGCAGGACATAAAATATAAAATCCCAAATTATTATTCTTAAGCCATTGATAGGATTTTTTTGGTAATCTTCTGATATTTGTGTAATGGGTCTCCGTATCAAATACAAACAAGCCCCTAAAACTGAGAATACCACTAGAAGTGTAAGAATTTGTTTCCAGCCTGTCCAAAGAAGACTTCCAGACAGTATGTGTTGAATGTGCATGTGACCGCCAGGAGCGATGCCGACTAAAAATAGAGCAGCAGCGGCTGCGATTGCGTAAGAAATTCCAATAACCGCTTCAAGTGAAATTTGAGTAACCTTGATTCTCACGAAAGAATAAAAGCAAGCTGCTAATACAACAAAACATAAAGAACATAGATATGCCAAAAGCGTATCACCGTGTACTTCAAATATCATATGGGCTGCGATAGCACCAACTGCTGCAATCTGTGCCAGGGCAATATCGATAAAAATCACTTCCCTTTTTAGTACGTGTGTTCCTAAATAACCAAGAATTGAACTCATAAGAATACATGCCAGAAAAGGTAAACCAAGAATTTGAATAATTGGCAGCATTATCCTGTTCCCTTTATCAAAGTTAATCTGTTATTTGAAAGCAGACATCGAATTATTATCGCTGCAATAAAAAAAACACCTAAGGATAGAACTAAACTGGGACCATAAGGCAAATTACAAAAATAGGAACCGCATAGGCCGATCAAAAAAGCCACAAAACCGACCGTCCAGCCTATTATTACCGCTGAAATCCATTTTTTAGTAAACATCGCTGCGATAGCCGCCGGGATCATCAAAAACGCATAAGCTAAAAGCACACCTGCGATAGGAACGATTAAAACCGTAATGATTCCCTGCGTCATAAAAAGCAGAAAATCCCAAAGTTTTTCTCTTTGAAATTCTCCGGGATTTTCTGCCAAGCTAATAAACTTTGCTCGAAATTTGAAATGAAACAACAATAGCAGGATATAAACTATCGCTGTTGCACTTACCAGAGGCCAGGTAACCCATAGCATCGAACCTGCAAGTGTTTTGGTTACATAAGCCTCACCTCCACGGAGTTTGTCAGCCAACAAAAGGGAAGCGACTATGGCCATTGCATACATAATCCCAATAACGGCTTCGCGAGGTATTGACTTGCTTTTCGGCTTTATCAAAGCAAGCAGCAACGCACCGAAAAGTACAGCAAGCATAGAGGTTACATATGAACCCAATGTCCCATATTCTATTCCTAAAGCAATTCCCGCCATAGCGCCAAAAGCAGCCAACTGGTCGAGTACCAAGTCTGAAAATATCAACGTTCGTCGGATGATATGCAAACCAATGTAAGTGTGTAATACTAATACCACCGCAATTAAGGCGATTTGAACCGAAAAAAAATGTATTATTTCCGATGCCATGAGTTATTTTCCCTTAAACCTTATTTTTCTATATTGTAAGCGGTTAGAAGGCCGTCTACCCAACAATCGACAAGTTTGAAGTAATCCTCAGTTCCATCCGCTCCACCAACATACAAGGGAACAATCACAGCTTCTGCTCCGGTCCTTGATGCAACCGTTTTAACCTGCTGCTCATCAAAAAAATTGGCAGCGAGGATAATTCTGATATTCCCTTCCTTCATGAGATTGATCAGGTCACTCACATGCTTTGCTGAAGGAGGGATTCCGGGTTTCGGCTCAACCGTCCCAGCCTCTTCCAAGCTAAATAACTTCATAAAATAAACCCAGTTTTTATGATATGTGACAACCGGGGTGCCTCTCAATGGAAGCATTTTACCCATCCATCCTCCCAAGTATTCGATCAAAGGCTTACCCTCAAACTGCTGTTCTTTCAGGAATGGTATCAGCTTCTCCTGTTCAGCAAGGGTACATAAGGTATCGCTATCTAACATTTCCACAAGCTTTTTGCCAAATAAGCTTTCATCAATTCTATTATGTAATTTCTTTAGGTTTTGAAGATATGTTTCCTTCCCCTCCGGATCGTTCTTGATCAAACCTGTAGCGATATTACGAGCTGCCACCTTCATTTGAACCGGGCTGCAAGTCACATGGGGATTGCCGTAAATATGAACACCGCCTTCAGCCCTTGACAGTGTCTGAGGTTTTTCTAATAAATTCATGCCGGTTGATGCAGAAACATAGCCAGCCTGGCCACTTCGAATCTTGCCATTTCCTGAATTGTCGATCACCGTTTGAACCCAAAGCTCCAGATCCAAACCTGTGGCAATCAGAACATCAGCATTTCGCATTGCGGTAGCAAATGACGGTTTTGGCCGTATAAAGTGTGCGTCCTGATCACCGCGAACAATAGCTACCACAGAAATTCTATCACCGCCAATTTCCTTAGCTAAAAATGCATAATCCGGCAGTGTTGTAACGACATTTAGACTCTTTTCAGCATATACATTCGTTGTCAAGAAAACCAAAATTAGTCCGAGTATTGGCAATGTTTTTTTTTTCATAATAATATTGCTCCTTTCTATTAGTAGCGTTCATGTTTATGCGGACCGGCAGAAAATATCGTCTGAAGCCAGATAACATGTTCAGGGTTCTCGATGCCCTTACCGTTGCTGCAATCGTATTCTGCACGAAACTTAACAAATGGGCTTTGCCACCACGTAATATATGGGCTTACTTGCCACAGATATGGATTATCTCCGGTTACCGCCAAAGGTGATAGCGATGTCCAGTTGGGATTGGCTGCATAACTTTTGGATTCAGGCACATAGAAGTCCCCTCTAATACCAATATCAACCGTGCGTGAAACTTTCGTTTGCAAGTAACTATACAATCCCCAGGCATTGAGGGTGTCCTCGCCGGAGCCATCTGGCGCAAGAATATCTTTGTTCAGCCAATATGCTTCACTTCGCCATTCCACATTTCGGTAACGCATTTTTTCTGTGGGTTCCCAAAGAACCGTGAAATCAGCACCAAGAACAGTAGTCAATTGTCGGCTATCCTGCGTAGTGGCAGAACTACGCACTTCCCATTGATCATTCCAGCCGACAAGACCGGTAAGACCCCATTCCATATAGGTATCTTTTGAAATATCCCTGTAATTTTTATAATGAGCAAGCAGGCTGGGCCTATTTGACGTGTTGCCGCCAAATAAGCGATCATTTGAACCATCTGTCACCTGGAAAGTTAATTGCTGCGAAGCATCACCTGCCGGAGGCATGAGCCAGTCCAATGATACACCGCTTTGATTTAGCCCTCCGTTACCGAAAATTTGGCGAAGAGCCAATGGAAAATCTACCTGATCGAGAGCGTGTTTGTGCCAGCGATTGACAACACCAAACTGCTGACGAAATTTTCCCAGTGTAAGATTCAAATCATCTGAGAGTTGATACAAGGTTATATAACCCTCCCCAAGTTTGGCCTCATTTTCATTCACTGCGATAGCACATTTAAATAGAGTATATGGATCAAGCCATGACTGAACATGAATATCAAGAACACGAAAATCAAAATCGCTGCTCTCTTCAGAAGTACTGTCCTGCCTGCTGGAAAATAAAAAATCTCCGGCGAAGCTGATTTCAGGATTTAAACTTTGTAAACTCAAACCGCCGGATTTGAATGTTACTTCTTCTGCTTTTTCTTCAATAGGTTTTCCCTTTGATGCTTCAGTCTGTGCCAGTTCCCGCAAAGCACTAAGTTCATCCTTTGCTTCTTCTTTGGCCGCCTGACCAGCAAATTCATTTATCTGCTGCTTTAATGCCTTGATTTCAGCATCATGTTTCTTTTGCATCTCAATAATCTGCTGCTGAAGCTGTAACATCTTTGTGTTTAGCTGTTCTATATCGCTATCTTTTTCCTGAGCTGCCGCAATATTGGCAAACAATACCAAAAACAACAGCATTGAAATAATTACTATTTTTGGCATTTTAAGCCTCCTTTAATGTAACTGTTTTAAGCTTTTAAATAATGCCTATGCAGTTGGCTCTTAAATTCATGTTTTACATTCGGAACATTAGCAGTTCGTAGGTTGTGATGCGATTCTGGAAACGTCATTCCGGCCCCGCACAATAATACGGGATAAACTGCGGCCGGACGAAGATTCCGATTTGTCGGAGAATCCAGTGTCTTTTCAAAGCGTTTGGCGATCTTGATGCCGGATCAAGTCCGGCATGACAAGAGAACTTTGGCCTCTCAAGGCTTTTACTATTATTGCTTTTATTAGACGAAGAAGATTAGGATTAAAGTGCATAAGCATTTTAAATAAATCTAAGCAAAATCAGCTTAAAAATAAATCTACAGCTTTTTCGAGAAAATGCTTTAGGGATGCAACTGAGTATTCGCACTCTGTTGTTATGTTAGGAGGCGATACTTGGAGGCGCTCGCAAGAGGATAGATAGACATTCGAATTGTTTGATAAAGGTGAGTTTAGGTACGATTTGAATCCTACCTGGTGTTTCTATAACGACTGATGGCGTTTTCGGATTTAAACTGGATGATTTCGCCAAAAGTGAATAAAGGCATGCTAAACAGTATGGGTTGTCAGAATGGGTTTTGCTTGAAGAATTCGCCTCATCAAATACCACTCTGATTCCGGCTATGTTATCACAATCATGTTGATGACTCGTACATTCTTGATGATACTCTAATGTATTATTACAAGCCAGATTACATGTATGATTGAGAGAGATCGTTAGGGAAACAAAGCTATATAAAAAAGCAACCGCTAACCGCATCCCCCCTGTATCAGCAATCCTATTTTTATTTATTTTCATCATATTTAGTAATATATTACTATCTTTAATATTTATAGAGTTTGTCCGGCAACTCACTTTGATTTTTGTTTAAAAATGGAACAGGTCCAACACGTTGAGAGAATTTTTTGATTTTTCATCCAATTTTCAACCCTCACAGCATATAAAAAATGCAGGAGTGTTCCCAAACGGCCATTTGGGTTTAAAACTCCGGTTGATAATCGACTTGTGTTAACATGTCGGCCATTTTTTTCGTTTTATCTTTGAGATACAACCAAATTTTTCTGAGATTATGTGCTATCGAGACCAATTTGAATTCACCCTTTACCTTCTCAAAACCCCTTGGAAGAAAGGAGGTAAATCCCATTATCGATTTGATATGCCCGAAAGGTGGTTCAACAATGTGTTTTCGTCTTCCGTAAACCGCCTTGCCAGAGTCTGAATCAAGCTTTAGGCGCATTTGCTGCAGCTCTTTCTCATAAGGATGCCTGGAAATGGTCCTGCCGTTTTTATTGCTGGTACAACGACCAAAATGTTGGCAAGACGTGCAGTGATCTTGCAACAAAATAGTGGAGTCGAGGTTAAGCCGCTTTTTTATTATTCCAACATTCCAACTCATAATTTGCGGGTGATTTATAACCATTCGTAGAATGCTTTCTCCGGCGATTGTAGTAGACTTCAATGTAATTAAAAAGAGCCTGCTCCGTCTCGGCTACACTCTGAAAATTACAATGATGAATCATTTGTGTTTTTATCGAATGGAAAAAAGATTCGGCCACCGCGTTATCCCAGCAGTTGCCTTTCCTGC
>Ga0208279_1001587_pt1 | contig 12126 bp, 12 predicted proteins | sample AntAceMetag02UKM_FD_184766 | JGI IMG/M metagenome (GOLD analysis project Ga0208279, IMG submission 184766) | Saline lake microbial communities from Ace Lake, Antarctica - Antarctic Ace Lake Metagenome 02UKM (SPAdes) (version 2) | ecosystem: Environmental > Aquatic > Non-marine Saline and... | reverse complement strand
GGTTCAATACCCGGATCAGGTGAAAGCTCCGGCTGCCCAGCACATCTTAAAGTTGTTAAATCTAAAACAGTCAAACCACATTTTATCGCCAATGCTATAGCGTCAATATGTTTAGCCGGACATTCGCTATCGCTAACTATCTGACCACCAATTATTTTCTTCGTTTTTCTATTGAATATAAGTTTAACTACATAAGGCTTTTTATCTCTCATCATAGAATGTTTACTTATTGAATTTTGTCTGGCACAAATTATCTCAATTCCATTTTTTTTTGCTTCTAATTCTGTAATCCCGCATCCGGCAATCGATTTATCAAAAAATTTCGTGGCAAAACTGTTTATCAATCCTGGAAATTTTATTTTATAATCTAAAATATTCTTTGCTGCTACTCTCCCGCTAATTACGGCGTTTGGCCTTAATTGCCCAAACATCGGCTTACCAGTAATAAAACTTTTATACTCTATTAAATCTCCCGCAGCGTAAATATCCGAATCCGAAGTCTGTAGATACTCATTTACTTTTAACCCCAATCGTCCTATTTTTAAACCTGCCTTTTGAGCTAACTCAATATTGGGCTGTATGCCTCCTGAAACAATTATCATCTCCGCTTTTATCTTTTTACCCGAGGACAACTCAACACCCTTTACCTTTTTCTGGCCAATGATAGATTTGACCTTTTGGTTTAACTTTAAACTGATCTTCTTTTCTTTAATATACTTCTCTACATCTTTACTCATATCCGGATCTAAAACCATCTGCATAATATGCTCTAACATTTCCACAAGAACAATCTTTACGCCATTCTGCGCAATCAAATAAGCAATTTCTATTCCTATCGCACCAGCCCCTATTACAACTGCATTCCTTACACGTTTTGAATTCACCCAATCCAATATATTAATTGCATCTCCACTCGTTCGCAGAGTAAACACCCCTGGTAAATCAATTCCTGAAATCGGAAAGAGTATCGGCCTTGCGCCAGTTGTTAAAATAAGTTTATCGTAAGGATATGAAATTCCATCTGCAGTTGTTACTTTTTTAGCTTTTCGATCTACGCCAACAGCTCTTACATTTACTAACTTTATGCCTTGTTCTGAAAAAATCCTATCATTCTTATATGAAGAATCAACCGTTACGTTTCCGCTAGCAATATAGGGAGTAGCACACCTAGTCAAAAGACCTTTTTCTTCTTGTTCTCTTATTATCGTTACGTCTAAAGAAGGCTTTAATTTTTTTACCATTCTCGCTGCCGATGCCCCTGCTCCAGAGCACCCTATAACAACTATTCTTTTTATCTGATCCATCTGCTAACTCCTTCTTTATCGTTACCCGAAAGAATATTTTATATTTGTCGTTTTCATATTAATCACGATGAATAGCCATTTTCACAAACAATAAAGGAAAAACTATATCACTTAAGCAACAGAGTATCCATACCGCTATCTTAATAAAATTCTTTCTTATTACAAACTTCTTTATAATTCATTGCTTCTTTGTATAAGAAACAATTTTATTTATTATCTCATCCATAATTTTTGCAGTTTGTGTTTCTTTTTTAAAATGGATAAATGGTTGACCGGAATCACCCAATTTTATAATTTCAGGTTCAACAGGAAGTCTTCCCAAAAATGACACACCTAAATTACCAGCTGCCTTTTCACCGCCACCAAATCCAAATAGCTCTATTTCTTTCTTGCAATGGGGACATATAAAACCACTCATATTTTCAATCACGCCGATAAAAGAAATTTTAAGTTCTTTTGCAAATAAAATACTTTTTCTTGAATCTAAAATAGCTACCTCCTGCGGCGTAGTCACCACTATCGCTCCATTTATATCCGGAATAAGCTGACATATGCTCAAAGGTTCATCGCCAGTTCCCGGAGGAGAATCCACAATTAAATAATCAAGTTGGCCCCAATTAACATCAGCCAAAAATTGTTTTATAGTTATCATTTTAAGCGGCCCACGCCAAATTACCGGCTGATCTTTATTTTTCAAAAGGAAAGAAAGACTTACGGCTTTTAAGTTCGGCAAAACTTCTATGGGTTCAATGCCTAACTCAGATCCAGTAAACTTTTGTCCTTCAATACCCAACATTTTAGCAATATTAGGCCCATGGATATCAACATCTAAAATACCTACTTTTTTGTTTTTTTTTGCTAAACCATAAGCTAAATTAACAGCAATCGTTGTTTTACCAACACCACCTTTTCCACTCATAACAATCAATTTATTTTGAATTTTGGCAAGATTGTCTTTAAGACGTTTTTCTTGCTCTAATCCCTGTGTTTTTTTATCTTTTTCTTCCATTTTTCATCTTTCGCTTAAATTGTTGAATTCTTTAGTTTCTCTCAACAAGATTTTACTTTAATAAAAAGCATTCCTCTAAACCTGCCGACACTCACTATAAACAAATCATTATTCTGATAATAAAAATTACCCTCTAACCATTTTTGCACCACATTTAGGACAACTCATATTGTAGCACGGGATACCTACTTTATGTGATACTGATAAATTACATTTAGGGCATAGACAAATTCCCTCAGGACCTGCACCCGAACGATTACCCCCCATTCTGCCACGTCCGCCACCTCTACCCATGCCTCTTCCTGTTCCTGATCCTTGACCTAATGGCCCTGTTCTATCTCCACCTGGCATTTTAATCATCTCCTTTTGTTATTTATCTTTTTAGCTTGGTATTTTTCACAAACAATAAAGGAAATACTATATCACTAATACAACAAGGTATCCATACTGCAAAGAAAAGAAATATAAAAATCGCGGCATATACAAACCAATATATAACCCCTGCACCCATAGCCATAATAATATGAAACAATGATGCCCAGGTACTCAATAATACGTGTCCAGCATGAGGAAATTTTGTAGCTGGTTTAAAACAAGCTATAAGTGCACCAATAATCGCCAAAGGATTAACTAGCCACCATTTCTCAATAAAACCTAAATGAATTCCTCTGTTCGGCATCTTGAGTATTGTCTCGGCTAAATAAGGAATAACAGAATCACTTATAGTAGCAATGCCTATAGAACCAATATAACCAATAATAAGCAAAACCCAAAGATTACATTTACCTCTTATGCATTTACCGCTTATGCGTTTGCATGTATGAAGTTCATACATAGATGCAGTAACAAGAGCGCTTAAAACAACGTGAATTGGATGAAGTATATAAAATATATTGTAGGAAATATTTAAAGGCATCTTCTTAAAAGATACCATAATTAAAATGCCAGTAATTGCTCCAAAAATCGTAAAAGGAGTATGAATTTTTAATTCTTTTGAAATTTGTTTAAACATCTTTAATGCCTATTGAGCTACTTATTAGAATCAAGTCTATATCTTCCTCATGTAAAATCTATTACCTTTGTATTCCGTTTCTATTAGTTTGTTTTCAATTATTAATTTTTCGATAATATTCCAATTACCATCAGCCTTTTTCAAAAATTCATCCACGGCTTCCTTTCTCATCGGGTGCACTGAGGCAATACTTAGTAAATCCTCTTCAGCACTTCCGGTAAATGCAAAGGCATTTCCTTCATAACCAATGAGGTATTCCGCATCTATAGATCCTTCTTTAAAAACCTGATATGCTTTATTTATAGTATGCTCATTAGCTGGTTTTACCCATTTTTCTGCCGGAGGCCTTGTTGGAATGGATATATAACTTTTTACATCTTCTAAACCAACAATAAAACCAGCAATCTTTTCCAACTCTTCGGCATTATTATTAACATCCTGAATAAGCATAGTCTCTGTAGCTAACTTGCCTTTAAAAGTACGTGAAAATTCTATTATGCCCTGCAATATCTTTTCAGGTTTTAAATATTTATGCGGCCTGTTAATTTTCCGCCAAATATTTTCACCTACAGCGTCTATTTTCAAGGAAACCCAATCAGCCTTGCATAAATCACTTTGAACATCTTTTTGCCATATAAGAGAGGCGTTTGAGATAACAGCGACTTTGATTCCTAACGTTTTAAGTAATTCTATCTCTTTTCCAAGATTAACATCCAAAGTGGGTTCGCCATCCGAAACAAAAGTCAAATAATCTATATGTTCGTCTTTGTCTTTTGCGTCTTTAATTTTATTCTCTACAGCTTCCAATAGCTTCTCAGGTTTATAAAACACTTTTCTTTTAACCTGCATATTTAACGTTTTCCCAAGTTGACAATAAATACAAGAATAGCTGCAGATTTTTGGAGGGATATTATTTATCCCTAAACTCTGACCCAGACGCCGTGAGGGAACCGGACCAAATATTAATAGGTTTTCTTTACCCATTATGTTTTAACCTTATCAAAAAAATCTTTACCTTTATCCTTCACCTATTTATATTTTTTCACTCATTTCTCTATGTGATGAAAACGGTATAGCAGGTAAATCTTTTTTGCTAAAAAATTTCGCTTCCTTCAATTCATTGTTTAATGATAAATTATCTTTAGAAATACTAACTTCATAACCAATGACAAGGAGTGAGCCATAATATCTGGTTTTTTGAATATAAATACCTATCAATCTTTTGATTTTGCCTTTTAGGCCTGTTTCTTCTTCCAATTCTCTCAAGCAAGCAGTCTCAGGGGTTTCTCCTGATTCAATAAAACCGCCGGGAAAAGCCCATTTATTCACCCCCGGTTTCAGATTCCTTTTTGCTACAAGTATCTTGCCCTCTCTATTTTTCACCGCGCAAACTGCTACCGGCAAAGGATTTCCATAATATATCCAACCACACTTTTGACAAACCAATCTTTTTCGACCATCTACTTGCCTTTTACACAAATAGTACTTACATAAAGGACAAAATTTAAATCCCTTCGAGGCTGACTTTGACATTTAAATACTACTCTTTCGATTTTTCATTATCATTTATCAAATTCACTTTCTTTACTCAGTTTTTCGAGTTCTTCCAATGTTTTTTCCGCAACGAGTTTCTCTTTATTGTAATGTTTTATCATCCGTTGCAAGCATTTATTTTTCTCTTTAATACCTCCAAGATGCTTCGCACAAAGCTCCATAAATCTCTTTGTCATTTCCACGTTAGCCTTTATATTTTCTGGTATTTTCTCACTATCGTGCCTTACAGCCTCCTGTGAACATACGCTATGACAAGTACCGCAATGGATACACTCATCCATCTTTATCATTGCCTTCTCATCTTCCATAGAAATTGCATCTACCGGACATTTCTCTACGCATATTCCGCAACCAACGCATACATCTTTATCGATCCATGGCATACTTAACCTCCTTATTATTTTAAATCTTTAGAATTATATTTACAAGCAAATAAAAAAACCAAATCCGAAAAATATCGGTTTCCCTACTATAATCATATTAATTCGTAATTATTAAAGGTTTATTGTTAGTTATTAAAACAGTATGTTCAAAATGGGCAGTCATGGAATTGTCTTTTGACTTGATTGTCCAGCCATCAGCGGCAATTTCTATATCGAATTTTCCCATAAATGCCATAGGTTCTATTGCTATTGCCATTCCTTCTTTTAAAATCTGGCCCTCTCCCCTTTTACCAAAATTAGGAACAGCTGGTTCAGTATGCATTTCTCGACCTATTCCATGGCCACAAAATCTTTTCATAACTGAAAATCCTTCTTTCTCAATACACTTTTGAACAATATATCCTAAATCTCCAGTAGTATTACCCGGCTTTGCCACTTTTATAGCTTCGTATAAAGCTTTTCTGGTTGTCAGTACCAACTTTTTCTCAGCCAAGGATACTTTGCCTACCATATAAGTTGCCGCCGTATCCGCAAACCAACCTTTATAATCTACCACAATATCTACCTTTACTAAATCGCCATTCTTGATCACCCTTTGAGAAGGAATACCATGAATGATACCTTCATTTATTGAAACACACAAAGAAGCTGGAAAACCGTTATACCCTTTGGATGATAAATTAAATCCCGGATAATACCTATCAATAAACCCTTCTGCAAAAGCATTTATATCTAATCCCGTAATTCCTTCTTTAATTACCTTGCGCAACTTCACTAAAATATTTGATGCTGCCTTTCCTGCCTTTCTCATTTCTATTCTTTTCATAATATCAAAACCAATTATATAATTTTATACAACACTATTTCCCTAACAATGCACACATCTCAGGTAATATTGAAAGTCTTAATGCCACTTTCCAAAGTTTTTTTAGCAATAAAGATTTATTTTTTACCTTTTGCTTCAATACTTTTTTACCTTTTCCCAAATTCCCTTTATACTTTCGGTCAAAGCATTATTTGTATATTCGACTACAGAAAGCTTTCGCATCTGTGCTTCTGTGACTTCTCGGCCATAAGGTATTATCCCTACAAATTCCGAACCGTATTTTCCTACTAGCTCCTTTATCTTCTGTGTCATATCTTTATTTAAATCATACTTGTTTACTACTACGCCCGATTTAACTCTAAAATGATTAATCACCTGTAATATTCTTTCTAAATCATGAATACCTGATACAGTGGGCTCAGTAACTACCAAAGCATAATCAGCTCCTGTAATAGAAGATATCACCGGACATCCTGTTCCGGGAGCTCCGTCCATTAGAGCTTTATTTCTCTCATTTTTCTCAGCAAGCAAGGCTCCTTTTTCGCGGACTAAAGTAACCAATCTACCGGAATTCTCCTGGGCTACCCCTAATTTAGCATGGCTCATCGGACCATGCCGAGTATCAGACATATACCATTCACCATTAACAGCCGATTTAGTTCTTACAGCACCATACTCACATACTAACTCACATACACCACATCCTTCACAAGCAATCTTATCAATTACATATTTCTTTTTATTTTTTTCTTGAAATTCGTTAATGGCAGAAAATCTACAGGCTTCTTTACATTTTCCGCATTGGACACACGCAGTTTCATCTATAACTGCCTCTACCCCACCGCTGAATAAACCTTGCATTATTATTTGAGGTGATAAAACCAAATGTAAATCGGCTGCATCCACATCACAATCAAAGATTACACTGGCTTTTGCCAAAGCAGCAAAACATGCCATCAAAGAAGTTTTACCGGTTCCTCCTTTGCCACTAATAACCACTAATTCTCTAGGTTTCTTAGCTCTAGGAGCGCCATATTTTTTAGCTTTTTCAGGAACTTTTTTATCAGATAATTTCTCCTTTTTTACTATTTTCGGTATCTTTTTTTCTCCTTGAGCTAAAATCAATATCTTGTCAGCTAGGGCTTCAAATAATTTTTTTATTTCAGGAAACTTATCTACTGCCATTTCACCTCGAGAATAGCTCTCAGCTATTCTACGCTCATCAGGAATTTCTCCAATAATATCCAACTGTTCTTTTAAACAATATTCCTTCAAAGCCGTATCTTTATATTCGGCTCGATTCACCACTATCACCGGCTCTTGCCCTACTTCCCTAGCCATATCTACAGAAAGTTTCAAATCGTTTACACCAAAAGGAGTAGGATCGGTAACCAAAATACATAAATTGACATCCTTAACTGTTTCTACTACAGGACAGCTTGTCCCTGGAGACGAATCTAAAATATTAATTCCTTCTCCGGCACATTTTTTTACTTCTTTTACCAACCGTGGTGACATCCCTCCTTCAGCTGTATTTAACAATGCATAATATACCTCCATATTGCCACTTAAACCCTGTTTCAAAACACCAATTTTTCTTTCTTTTTCAATAATTGCGTCTTTAGGGCAAACGATTTTGCACCCACCACATACATGACATAATTCTTTAAATATGAGTACTTGCTTGTTAACCATTGCTATAGCATTATATTTACAAGCCTCCACGCATTTACCGCAAGAAATACACTTTTCTTTATCTACTTCTACAGGAGCAATCAAAGCAACATCTTTTTCCTTGTTAATAACGGGCTTAAGAAACAAATGCCCGTTAGGCTCTTCTACATCACAATCTAAATAGCAAATTTTATTATATTTCTTAGATAGTACTCTTGCTAAATTAGTAGCTATAAAAGTTTTCCCGGTTCCGCCCTTACCACTAGAGATTGCAATCTCTACCTGTGTTGTCTTTTTAATCATTACCTCTCTCCTTTAGTGTAAAATCAAATATTTTGTTTATAAACCAAACATTTTAAAAATCGCTTAAGATAACGTTGGATTACTAACAATACTACAATACTCATAAAGAAAATAACACCCGCCTTTAAAGAAAAACCATTCATCACAATTCCTAAAGCCGTAGCTGAAGCCGGAGGATGCTCTATATTTAAAGTTACCATCATAAAAATAGAAGCACCTACCGCAAAAGAATAAATAAAAATAGAAGATAAAAATGTATTATGGGAAATTAATAAAAGTAGACATCCCACAATTACTCCAGCTGCATGCCCACCAATAACATTTCTAGGGTTAGCAGTAATGTTCCTCGGCATAGCAAAAATAATAAAAGCAGTTGCGCCTATAGAAACAGTTATTAAAGGGTGCTCCAACTTTAAGCCTAAAAAAACCACAAAAATAACAATAGTAGCTAAAAAACTTTGAAAAACATACTGCTTCCATGACTTTTTAAATTCTTCTGCAATATTATTAATTGCCTTGAACATGTACCAAACTCCCTTTTTGTTAACGCCCAGATAGCCTAAACAGACGCTTTTATTAATTTTACTATCCTTTGACAAGCCTTGCTTTGATTTATTGCAAACTCTTCATCTCCAGGTAAAACCTTCCTTATAAATTCTTCGCTAAACGGCAAATAAGCTATTATTGTAGCTCCATTTTTGGAATAAACTGCTATTTGTTTTGGAGGCAATAAAACCGCTAAACGCTCAATGTTCTTTTGCAATCCTTTGTAATTAAATGCACAGACCATAACTTGAAAAGCCTGAAAGTGATCATCAACTTTCACACCATTTTTTTCATATTCTTCTCTTTTATTAAAAACATGTCGAACATAATAATTAAATTGTGCTGCATTTCTTTTTAAACTGTCAATAAAATCATTGATCGATTTTTGACTTTCCGCCTTAAACAAAAACCCTTCTTCCATGCCAAATCCTCCTTCTAAAGTTGCTAAACATAAACCTCGTTTTTTAGTAAATAAAAATTGCTTTACCCGCTGCCGCCAAATAATCTTCTCTTTTTGCTCTCTTGGGACCATAACGCTTGACGAATAATTTCTTTTTCTTTATCAGTTATTTTAGCAAACTGAAAATTTACTGTCTTTAAAAATCGTGCCCATTGTAAATTCTTCACACCTTTTAAATCTGCACTCTTCATATTTGTATATTCTAAATCAGCAGCCTCAAAATCCGCTTCATTTAAATTTGCTCCAATTAAAGAAGCTAAATTCAAATCCGCTAATCTCAAATCAGCATTCCTTAAATCTGCATTAGTTAGTTTAACTCTGGATAACCTTGCATAACGCAAATCTGACATTTCCAATTGGGCATTTTCCAAATTTGCCCCCATTAACGCTGCGTGCTTTAGATTCACACCATTCGCCCGCACAAATGGCAAATACAACCCATCAGCATCTAAATGCCTTAATTTAGATCCTTTAATATTTATCGGATTCTCCTTAAGGTCACATTTTTTAAGATATTCCTGCAATTCGTCAAAACTATCATCGCCACACAAATCAAAGCCTTCTTCTAATTCTATTCCTGAAAAAGATCTTTCCCCGGATAAAATCTTTTTTATAAATTCTTTTCCTTTTACAAAAATTAATTGTGTGGTCATAATTAACCTCCTAATTTTATATTAAAGATAGGGAATATCTCCCTTAAATGTAGGTGAAACATCAAAAATTGTTCTATCTATTATTCCTTTAACTGTTAAGGTTAAATTTATAATCCAAGCCACAACAAGCAATGCTGCTAAAACAATCGCAATATCTTTTATAAATATCAAATTTAATGCCTTAGCAATGATTAAAGATGCAATGACATATGCTGCAGGGGGAAATATAAATGCCCAATAACCTAAAGTTACTGGAACGCCCTGTTTTACAAAATAAGTGAAAATAACCGCAGTTGCAACAATAAGCCACCATAGCCCAAATCCCCAAAGTAGTAATGATACAATCTTAACCAATGATGAAAGAATAGTTAAGTCTATTATAGATATACCAGCTTTTTTGATTACCGGTACAATTGTGTTGATAGCTATAATAGAAACTCCCACAGGCGCCACTCCTATCATAAAACTAGGGGCAACGTCCTTTCGAGGAAAATTATAAAAAAACCCGCGAAACATAAAAATCGTATAAATTATAACAGTAACAGGGATTGCAAGCCCTAAAACAAAAGCATTAAAAAGCAAAATCCCCCGCAAATAATCTATATTTTTCATATGCATAGCCAAGAAATTACCAGCAAATACCAAAACAAAAAGACCCACTGGCGGAAGAAACCAAAAACCTAATGCCCTACGCGGTTCAGCATGATTACTAGTTATAACCTTATAAGGTGTAAAGAAAATAAAAAATATTCCAACAAGACAAGCTATCCACCAAAAAACAACAGCTAAAACATAGGCTGTGCTATTCGGGATAAACGATATGGGAATATTCAATAAACCTGTTGCGCATATTGCTGCCGCAATAGAAATAGTTGAATAAAATTGGATTAAACTTGAATGTCTCCATTCCTTCGAAATACAATCTAAACCAACAAAAAATCTAAATACCATAAAAAAGAATACCACTGGAAATGTTATCAAAGCAATTATCAAAAAAAATCCTGCTAAATTGTGTAAAGCCCCTGTGGATTTACCTGCAAGTAATTGAAAAATATTAGCTAAAGCTCCCGTACCCATTATAAAGATAAACCAACGCGGAGAAAACCAACGCAATATATATTTAACTGTCAGCTTACTCTTTGGACTTTCCTTTTTTATCTTTTCCATTTGTTATCTCCTTTTCTAAAATTTTAATTGCATCTCCATAGAAACATAATCAGCATCATCATTTCCTGGATATATTTTTTCTATGACATTTTTGCCAAAGATATGACTATATGAAAGTACTATATTGCACTGTGGATTAACTGCATAATTAACGATTAAATCTAATTCCTGAGCTAAATCATCCTCTCCATTGGTTGGCCGTGCTAAATATCCGAAAATAGAACCTTCTTCCTGAGTTGGGCCTGAACCCATATACCATTTATCTTTACTTTCTGTAAGCCAAATAAAATGATAATCTGCTCTTAATGTTAATTTCTTTAAAGGCTTAGTTATTATTTGAAAAAATAAATCTTGAGTATTCATTAAATCACAAAAAGGCAAAAGCTCGTACTTTCTTGTTCCAGGAGCCATTTGAAAAAATGTTCCATGATCGCCGTCTCCAGCATTATCATCACCCGAACTCATAAAATACCCCATCCTCAGCCACGGTTTCCAAGGAAACTTAGTGAACTGATAACCAATTTCCCCATCAACCGCATAGGCCTGCTGGCTTAATTCATACCAATCACCAAACTGACCACCGCCCCAGAATAAAACATCCAACTGACCAAGTCCCAGATCATACACTCCAAGCAAATGCCCTCCAATCATATGAATATCAATGTTTACACCATCAGCAGATAAAGAAGTACCACTATTATCAATCCTCTGAGTTACGTTTCTATCATCTTTATAATTATAATAAAAACCAGCTATTTCAGCTCCCGAGAGTAATACCCCCCGTTTTGCGGTCAAAGTAGCAGTAGTAATTTTTATATCCTCAATAGTTTCATTCACATCTTTTTCCCAACCACCTTGAGTTGGATAAAAAAATGAAGACGTAAAATTAATTTTGTCATTATCATAGCTAAATAGCCCTCCATCAAAACTTCGGCTAAAAGCCGACCAGCCAAAAGAACTAATTAATCTATCGGCCAAACGCATTTTTTTCACAGCATTAAACTTCTTTCCATCGGCTTTATTTAAAGCCTCTAAGCCATCACAATACTCAAATCGTCCAGCTTTTAAAGAAATACTCTGGTCAAATATATTTTGAAACTGCAAATATGCCTGATGAACCCCAAACTTATAAGGATTCTCTTGCTTATTATGCAAATAATATAAACCTCCCATTCCTAAAGGCCCATTTGGCGAAGAAGAAACCGCATCATCAGGCAAACCAAACATATGCACGT
>Ga0208279_1001577_pt1 | contig 12191 bp, 13 predicted proteins | sample AntAceMetag02UKM_FD_184766 | JGI IMG/M metagenome (GOLD analysis project Ga0208279, IMG submission 184766) | Saline lake microbial communities from Ace Lake, Antarctica - Antarctic Ace Lake Metagenome 02UKM (SPAdes) (version 2) | ecosystem: Environmental > Aquatic > Non-marine Saline and... | reverse complement strand
AAGGGGCGAAGCCCCGAAGGTTGTAATACGAAAAGAAGGTTTTTTAATTTTACGATGTGAGCGAGGGAGTGAGGGAGGGAGGGAGGGAGAGAGGAAGTGAGGGAGGGAGGGAGGGAGGGAGGGAGGGAGGGAGGAAGAGAGGAAGGGAAGAAAATAAAATTATATTTATTATTCCTAAGGAGCGGAGCGACGCAGGAATAATAAATATAATTTTATTTTATTCCCGACCGAACGACCGAACGACCGAACGACCGAACGACCGAACGACCGAACGACCGAACGACCGAACGAGCGAACGAACGAACGAGCGAACATCGTAAAATTAAAAAACCTTCTTTTCGTATTACAACCTTCGGGGCTTCGCCCCTTATTCGGCGATAGCCGGTTTATTCTCTCTCGGCTATAGCCGTTTCTTTAATTATTATTTTTTTATTTTTCGGCGATAGCCGTTTTATTCTTTAATTATTATTTTTTTTCTTTTCTGCGATAGCAGATCATCATTCGATTTTCATTATTTTTCCCCCAATTAGTCAGAAATAGCCTAAAACCTCTATAAAAAGCTCATTTTATAGGCTAATTATTCAATATAAGCCCCATAGGTCGATTAAAAACATTTTTTTGATTAATATATCACTAAAAAAAATAAAAACTCATCACAAATACACCTCGAACTAACCAGCACTTAACACGAACCAATTAGAGAACCACAAACAGATTATTCAAAAGAAATAAACCGCTTCGCGGTTTATAAAAAAAGGAGAAAAATCCGCTACGCGGATTTTAAAACAATAACGGAATTAATACGCCTCGCTTCGCTCGGCTCAAAAGGCGGACTGCGTCCGCCCACACTAAAAAAAAGAAGGCTATAGTATAAATTTTATTTCTATAATAAGGAGGTTGCCTCTCGGCAACTTTTCTCTACTCTATTGCGGTGGGGCTCTCGCCCCCCCGCGCCCCCCCACCGAAGAGGAGCGACTTGCTGAAGCGGATAGCAACTATTATTTAGGTCTGTAAAATTGTTTTCCGCGTAAGCAAGTTAAGAACCTTATTTACGGATTTTTAAACCCCTATTTTTGACTATTTTTTTTTATGATTTACCAATGTCTTTTTTTTGTGTTATAATTTTATTATGGCAAAAACATCTTATATTAATATAGACCCCAGTCTTGAAGGCGCATTTTATGGCGGGGTACAGCCCGGAGATAGATTCACGTTTGCTCGTGTAATTCGTAAAAATTTGCTTTTATCTCGCACCCAGAAAATAAAGCTTGCCGGGAGATCATTATTTAGTATTATTGCAGATGTTTGGCGAGGATTAAGTACGGTTACTAAAGGTTTATGGAGTACGGCCGCCGACGAAGTAGGTTTGTCTGGTTGGCAATTATTCGTAAGCGATTATGCGGCTAGATTGGCAAACGGGCTCGAGGGAGTTACCACTCCTAGCACATTACATCAAGCACGATTTGGTAATTTACATATTGAATCACCGGCTAATGAGGCTAAAATTTCTCAATTACACCCGCGTAGTTATTATGTTAAACAAAAAGTTGCCGGTAAAAAAAACATGTATTCACCGATTCTTGTTACGGAAGATTTATCTTTGCCTTTTATTCTTGGTTTAAATTATAAAACAAATTTGTCTGCTAGTGGAGCAGATCCTTATGCAAAACTTTATGCTCGATTCTGGTATTCTTATCAAGGTAGAAATTTAGAGCAGGATTTAGTTATTGATCTTGATTTAGTTACTAACTGGAAAAATGCAGAAAATACTTTAACCACGCTTGAAACTATAATCGTTCGTTATGATTTATATATTCATCTTCACGATGTAGTTGGTGATTTATATTTTGATCATGTTAAGGCTTATCATTCCGGGCAGAATTGGGCTCGCGATCCAAATTGCAAAGACATCGATGCAAATTTTACTCGCAATTTTTATCAAGTTCCAAAGTCTTGGGTTGGAATAATTACAAGTGAAGGTGTAGATTTTGAATCAATTTATAAAGATTTTTAAATAATTTTATTAAATAAGAAAAATATATGGCAGATTATCCTAGCGGAGTATATAGTCCGCGTACAAAAGAAAATAAGAGCGGAGTTGTTTATGCTCCGGCAGAAACAACAAAAATTTTTGCAGAGGATTCCTCAAAATTAGACGATGAAGTTGTAGCTATTGAAACGGAATTAGGTGCTAATCCAAAAGGAACGGCTGACGATGTAGCGGATCGTCTTGATGATGTTGATACTGCTATCGGTGGTAAACAGGCTTCTTTAGGTTATACTCCTGAAAATGTTGCAAATAAAGATACAGACGGCACTTTAGCAGCTAATTCGGATTCAAAATATCCCTCGCAAAAAGCAATCAAAACTTATGCCGACACAAAAGTTAATTTAACTAGTGCTCAAACTTTAACAAACAAAAGGATCACTCCAAAAGTAGTAAGTCAAGCTAGTAGTTCCACACCTACGCCAGACGTATCTCTTTATGATATGTGTAAATTAACAGCTTTAGCGGTTACTGCAGTTTTTGGAGTTCCTACCGGTACACCTACTGACGGTCAAAAATTAATAATGCGGATAAAAGATAATGGTACAGCTCGAGCTATATCCTTTAATGCAATTTATAGAGCGAGTTCAGATTTAGCACTACCTACAACGACAATATTATCAAAGACATTATATTTAGGTTTTATTTATAATTCTACTGATGTAAAATGGGATTTAGTTGCTTTATTAAATAACTTTTAATATTATGATTGAAATATCAAAATTAAAAAATAAAGAATTTGTTAAAAACATCAGAAAAACTGATAGCATTGTTATTGATTCAAAAAGCAGATTTATAAAAACTTATAAGGCAAAAGAAAAGAATCTAAAGATAGAAAATAAAGGAAAGTTTATAGACATGAAATTATTGTCGCCCTATCATAAAATGTTTTCGGCAGGTAAAAATGTTTTAGTTGCTGAAATAAAATTAGTAGATTGGAATGGTAGAAATAATTTATTTGATGAATTAAAATTTTATGATAAGATTCATTTTGATAAAAAAGAAAAGCAATTTACTTTTAAATGGTGCGAAGAAAAAACTATTAAAATGGAATTGTCTGATGATTTTCCCGAGCAAGCAAAAGATAATAAGGTATTTGAAAAAGTCGTTGGCGATTGGGATAATGCAATCGAATTTTCCAAACTAGATGAATTGCCTCATAAAAATATAAGAATAGGAATTTTTACAGAAACTATTTTAGGGGAAAAAATAGAATGGTTACCGACTATTGACGGTTTTGATATTTACGAATGGGCTGATTATGATGTTTCTGAATTACACGAGTTAGAACATGATACTGTTAACGGAACTAACAATTCATTAGTAATGATAGATACCACACATTTCATTTTAGCTTATATGGGAGATGGTTCTGACGGCTTCATCAAAACATTTTCAATTAATGGTAGTTATGAAATAACAGAATTGCACGAGTTAGAACATGATACTGCTTATGGATATCATAACTCTTTAGTAATGATAGATACCACACATTTCATTTTAGCTTATATGGGAGATGGTCTTGACGGCTACATCAAAACATTTTCAATTAATGGTAGTTATGAAATAACAGAATTGCACGAGTTAGAACATGATACTGCTTATGGATATCATAACTCTTTAGTAATGATAGATACCACACATTTCATTTTAGCTTATATGGGAACTGACTATAACGGCTTCATCAAAACATTTTCAATTAATGGTAGTTATGAAATAACAGAAATAGATGAGTTAGAACATGATACTGTTAACGGAACTAACAATTCATTAGTAATGATAGATACCACACATTTCATTTTAGCTTATACTGGAGATGGTCTTTACGGCTTCATCAAAACATTTTCAATTAATGGTAGTTATGAAATAACAGAAATAGATGAGTTAGAACATGATACTGCTTATGGATATTATAACTCATTAGTAATGATAGATACCACACATTTCATTTTAGCTTATACTGGAGATGGTCTTGACGGCTTCATCAAAACATTTTCAATTAATGGTAGTTATGAAATAACAGAAATAGATGAGTTAGAACATGATACTGTTTATGGATATTATAACTCATTAGTAATGATAGATACCACACATTTCATTTTAGCTTATAGGGGAGATGGTTCTGACGGCTACATCAAAACATTTTCAATTAATGGTAGTTATGAAATAACAGAATTGCACGAGTTAGAACATGATACTGATTATGGAGGTTATAACTCTTTAGTAATGATAGATACCACACATTTCATTTTAGCTTATACTGGAGATGGTTCTGACGGCTTCATCAAAACATTTTCAGTTGAGGCAGATGTAGCTTTATCAACAAGTAATTTTCTATTATTATTTTAATTTTATGGCAGTCTTAAATTGGGGAGACCTTACAAAATCACAAGCGGACGATGAAACAATAGAGGAAGCTATTGCGCGTTTAATCGTTGCACATAATGCAGATGAATCCGCTCATTTAGCTACGGGACAATCTTTACAATCTCATAAAGCAAGCGATATTATAGATCACTTAGCACTCTCTATTGTTAATGATAAAGTAAAAGACGGTGCAATAACACTTGAAAAAATGACAGCTACAAATCGTATAATCATGAGTGCTTTTGAATCTTTAGACGGTTGGGGTTCAGCCGGTACAGTTATCGCCGAATTAGGTTCTCTTACTGTTAAAAGTGGAAATACATCTGGTAATAAATCCGTAGCGTATGCAATTCCGAGCGGTATAGTCGGCTTAACTTGGGATAAAGATTTTATTTGGCAAAGTACGGTTAGGGTCGCACAAATAACCAATCAAACCATTTATTTTGGAATAGGTGCTAGCGAATATATTGGCGGTTATTCCGGTGCCGGTTTAAAAATTGAAGACGGCAAACTTTATTGTTATCATTTAGATATAATTACATCAGTTTATACTTATGTAACTCATGAAATAACTGGTTATACATTAACTGACGCTCATGTTTATCGTATAGTTTATGATCAAAGTGCCGGGGAGCTTAAATTTTATATTGACGGTAAACTCGAGCATACATTTAATTCCGGACTTCCTGAAGATGATAGCGATGAGCTTGGATTTTATCAAGTACAAACTGATGAAAATGCGTATAAATTTTTATATGCGTTTGATCTTAATGTTTCAATACCTAAATAAATTATAACAATATGGCAAAAGCAAAAAGTCCATTGATGAGTTTTGAAGCTAGTGGAAAATTTGGAGAACGTCTTGTTTTTAGTAAAAGAAAATCGGGGCAACAAGTTCGTTTTCAGCGAGCTCAAAAAGATAAAGACAGCGAAGCCAGAACGGCACAGCGTTATATATATACTGGCGGAGTTAGTGCATGGAAATTATTAAATGACGAAGAAAAAGGAGTATATAATAGCCGGGCAAAAGATAAACATATGACCGGCTATAATCTATTCATGCAAGAATATTTAAATGAAAATGCCGGAGGATCAAGTGCAGGAATTTATGGGCAGGGACTTTATGGCGTTGCAATTTTTGGTAATTCTTAAATAGTTTTGACTATTTTTTTTAATTAATTATTTTAAAATCAAAATTTATGTTTGAGTACATCAGCGGTCGAGAGTATCCTGTCAAAGTCATTCCTTTAATTGAGCAATCTGTAAAATCAATAAAAATTATTGTTTTCGATTGGCGTTGGTATCCTCAAATGCCGGGGGCAACTGTTCAAGTTTTTAACCAGGCAATAATTCGTGCGGCTCGGCGTGGTGTTCAAATTCAAGCTATTACAAATAATGATGAAATAAATCGCGTACTAAAGGAAAATAAAGTTTCGGCTAAACGCTTACGTACAAAAAAATTAATGCATTGTAAATTAATGATCATTGATGAAAAAATAGTTATTACTGGCAGTCATAATTTTACTCAGTCGGCTTTTCATCAAAACATCGAGCTAAGTGTAATTATAAATGATAGAGATAATAATAAAAAAGCATTAACATATTTTGATAATTTATACGCAATCGCATGACAAAAATAATAGAGCCACAACTTCCGACAAATATGGAAATAAGGGGGCGAATTGGTCGGGCTCGTGAGGAAAATGAGCAGGGACTTTATGGAGCCGGTATTTATGCTCAAGCCGATTACGGAGCTATTGCAAGTACTGTAAAATGTAAATATGACGGCATTTATCAGATGAGAAAATGCCATGAGGGTCGTATACCTGTTAGAATGAAATTATATAAACAGAAAGCAACGAGTAGTCCGGCGCTTGACGCTAATCGTTTAAAGTTTTCTGACGGCATGACAGCATGGAAGAATTTGACAACAGAGCAAAAAAAAGTATATTATATAAAAGCGGAGAAAGTTCCATTTCACCCGCATAATATATTTATAAAAGAATACATGTTATCTATATAAAACAAGTCGAACATGTATTATATTTTCTTTTAGTTTGATTTACTAATTAATACTTTAAACATATGGCAAAAGTAACTGGGCCACTATTTTCAATGAGTGCAAGCGGCAAAATTGGCGATAGCATGGTTTTCTTTGGTTGGAAAGGTGTTAATGTCGTTCGTCAATGGTTAAAACCGGCTAACCCAAAATCTAGCGGTCAAGGTGACGCTCGTATTATAATGGGAGGTACTGGTAGGGCAGTTGGTATGGTTAAAGCTGATATGGCTTTTCATACACAGTTGCAGGATTTAGAATTAGTCCCTAGCGGACAGACTAAACAAAGTTATCTAGTGAAATACATTATTGATCATTATTTAAATACTCTCACTGCGTATACTGCTATGTTAGCAGAATGTACCGGGCATACAGCGTATTCAGATTTTGGTACTTTAGCTGATACTTTAGATCTTGTTGAGTTTGATCTAGATTATGCCACTGCCGCCCCTTACGATAAATCTCTTGGTTTATATTTAATAGCTAAGGCAGCTATTGCTTTAAACTTTACCGGCTCTCCTTATGATACAGCTTTGACTGGTTGGACAGCTTCCGATATTACGGAGATGGGTACAGATTTCACAGCAGCTTGATTTAATCTTTTCTATATCTTCAAAAAACCGATCACTTATATTGTGATCGGTTTTTGTATTTATAAAAAATGTTTGATATAATAAAATCAGTTATTTACTAATTAATTTAATAGAAAATTATGTTTGACTATGACAATTTTTTTTCAAATTCACCACTTAATATTCATGATCAACCGGAACGACATCAGACGGTAGAGAAGTTATGCCGGGGTGTAGTTTTAGATATTGGTTGCGGTACTGGTTCATTATCCGAATATTATAAAGGCGAATATATCGGGTTTGATATTAGTAAGGTAGCAATAGAGAAAGCAAAAGAGGGTCGTAGAAAAGACGCAAATTTTTATGTTAAGAATCATAATCAAGTTACTTCGAGCGATATTATTCAAGCCGATACAATAGTTCTTGCCGAATTTTTGGAACATATTGAAGATGATAAACGGCTTTTTGACGTAATAAAAAAACATTCCAGGGAGGGCACTCGTTTAATTGTTTCTGTACCGAATGGCGAACGCGTACCTAGTCCGGATCATGTTAGGGAATTTACTCCAAAGGAATTAAAAGATAAACTTGCTCCTTACGGCGATGTTCGTCTTATAAATTGGGTCGGAGTTCGTTCTCGTATTATTGCCACAGTAGAGCTTAAGAAAAAGCAACGTAATATTATATCATTGTCAATTATGGCCAAAGATGAAGAAAAAGGGATCGAGGAATGTATAATCTCTGCTATGGAATATACTGATAAAATAATTATTCAAATAGATGATAGTACAAGTGATCAGACTGAAAAAATAGCAAGTCGTTATGCCGATAAGATTATAAAATACACATGGAAAAACGACTTTTCAGCCGCTAGAAATAATTTACTTAATCATGTTAATACTCCTTGGGTCTTATTTTTAGACGGTCATGAATATTTAGTTTCTCCTCCTAAAATTGAGGGTTTACGCAAATCAGATAGTGAAGCTCGCATGTGCCAGATTGAGCTTGAAAGCGGTTCAATCGTGCGTTATCCTCGTTTGCATAGAAATTCTGTGCGTTATAAAGATGCCGTACATAATCAGCTTAATACAAAAAAAGTCAGTAATGATTCAGATATTCTAATTAAACATGATCGAGCTAATAATCAAACTAAGAGAAGTACTGAAGCGAGAGAAAGACAAAGGGATAAAATGATTACGGATATCATGGGCGCGAGTTTGCGTAAAAATAAAAAAGATACTCGTGCGCTTATGCACAGCGGTTTGCATAGTCATGCCAAAAAAGACTATAAAAAAGCAATTAAATTTTATCGCCGTTATTTGAAATATGGAACTAATCAGGGTGAGCGTTGGTATGTTACTTTTAATCTTGTGATGTGCTATTTAGGAATGAGGTCATTATGGCGTGCGGAGCATACCGCTTTAAAATTAGAAATAGAAAGTCCGAACCGGTGGGAAAATAAATTAATTCTCGGGGAGATTTACAAAATACAAAAGCAATATGAAAAAGCAATTATTTATATAGTAGATAGTTTTGAAGAAAAACGTCATGAAGCCGATTATAAACCTATTAAACGTGATATTTCCCACAATTGGAATGACATTGGCGAGTGCTATTTTAGATTAAATAAATATACTGAAGCTAGTCAAGCATTTCGCATGGCTGCCAAACATAATAAGATAGATGAGTTTAAAACATTTCTTTATGCCCGAGCGAAGCTCATGGAAAAAATGGCCATAGCAGTTGAAAAACAAAAATAAAAACAAAAATAAAATAGCACGACTTATGTCGTGCTATTTTTTTATTCAAATGTAGAAAATCCTAAAATTGTAAATATATTATTTTTTAAAAATCTTAAATATTTCTCTTTACTAAATTTTTAATAATAGACTTCCCCATGTAACCACCCATAAATGCGGTTAAAAATGATCCGTCAATTACACACCCGGCCACTCCTCCGATCAAGATTGAACCAATAAATCCCAAATTAAAAATATTAGATACTCTAGTCGGCAAAATTATGCTGTTATCTTGCAACACATCAGAAATAAAAGCACCTGACATGCCGGCAAAAAATAATAAAGGAATCGAATGATTTATAAAATTTAATATCATCAGTCTTATTTAGATTAATATTCTTATCATCACCCTTGTACCATAGGGGGCACTCCCCACCGACTTTTCTAAAAAAAATCGTAAGGTCGTGTCCCAAATACGGTTTAAGGTGTATTTCTCATCACCACCCCCGGCTATTTAGAGCCGCCGGAGCCCACCAATACGGGTCAGGAAACTTGAAAGCAATATTTAATGATTATATTACCCGATTGAATCCGAGATAGCTCCAAGAGACGATTCAATTCTTTAACGTCGCAATCCTGATTTATCACTCAACGACATTTAAAATTATACATTAAAAGAGAGGTATTGACAAAGAACTACATCTTGTGGTATAATTCTATTTATACCACTATATGTAGTGGTAAGCTCCTTTCTTTGTCACTTAATTTAAAACTTATCCCCAGGTAAGTTTAAATTTATCCCCAGAATAAAAAAACGCCCTATGGCGTTTTTTTATGTTTATTAATCAATAGTCTAATTGTGGTATAAATTTATTTCAACCACTATATATAGTGGTATGTTTCTTTTTTTTATGTTGATTATCTGCATATGCTACATTTCTTTGGCCAAACTCTATTTTAAAATGTTGACAATGGCCATACTCTACATTATACTATTAATACGGCTATCTAATCTTATCAATAACTTTAATTATTAATTTTAAAATTATGGAAACACGTAAAGGAACACCTCGCCATAAGTGTTGCGTATGCGGTCGAGTACGTTATGAAAAATCTAATTTTAAATCGTCCGAGGATTGTATGTTGCGATTAAAAAATGGTCATCGATTTGTTTATACTAGATATGGTAAACAAATCTGGTATTGCAATGAATTTTCATGTCGTGAAGCAGTTAAAAAAGATCCCGGTCGATACGAATATTAACAACTTTAATTAAATAGATTATTTTAATTTACTATAAGCTATATATTCGATTATGTAGCTTATGGCCAAAAAATTTATGAAACCAGAATTTATTATTATTCATCATAGCGCCGTTAGCCGGGCGCTTGCGCCTAAGCAGTATGAGGCTGTTAAAGATTATCATAGAAGCTTAGGGTGGGGAAAAATCGGCTATCATTATTTTATTGAATCAGACGGTAGTATGCATAAAGGTCGATTTGATGAATCAGTCGGAACGCATTTCCGGCATGGCGAAATGTACTTTAATAGCATAGGCATATGTCTTGCTGGTGATTTCATGATGGAAAGTCCGACAGATGAGCAAATTTATAAATTAAGGGATATTTTAAAAACGCTTGTTAGTAAATATAATATACCAGAAAAAAACATATTAGGTCATAAGGAAACTGGTGCCGCTACACTTTGCCCGGGCGAAAAGATAGACCTTAAATTTATTAGGGAGCTACCAAGTCGTGAATAAATATTATAATTAATTTAAGTTAAATTTATGCAAATTTTTTGAGCCCGAATCACGAATGAGTTAATACGTACTAATTTACAGAGGGCTCTATTTTGCGAACTTTATAAATTAGATTTCTAATTTTTTTCTGAGATAAATAAAAAAAAAGAATAGAGTATCTGGAGCGTAGCTGAGGAATACCCAAAGCGTAGCGGAAGATTCTCTATTCTTTTTTTTTATTTATACTCGTTTTTATTACTTCTAAGGTAATGAAATATATACAGAAAAAAAAGAGAGTAGCCGGAGCGTAGCGGAGGCTTCTCTCTTTTTTTTATGTATATATTTATTTACGCTCCATATTAAATAGGTACTAGGTTCGAGTTCGCAATCCGGAGTAATATCTTAGAAATAAAATAGAGTTATCTATTTTATTTTTAAGATTTTACGGCTATACTACAACACGCTCCTCGGTTAGCTTGTCAGGTCTTGCCGGTTTTTTCTTGTTTTGATTTGACTTTTACATCGCCACCTCATCAGAGGCTCGAGCTCCCCAGGTACTCGAGCGAAGCTCGAGTAAAGACGGCGATTATAGATAAAGATTTTACGAGCTTCGAAGAAACGACCGGGCAATAATTTTTCTTTTTAGGGGCACCTCTTTCCGGGCGTAATTTCCACGAAGTTCTATTTTTAAATAAATCTCCTCTTCGGTGGGGGGGCGCGGGGGGGCGAGAGCCCCACCGCAATAGAGTAGAGAAAAGTTGCCGAGAGGCAACCTCCTTATTATAGAAATAAAATTTATACTATAGCCTTCTTTTTTTTAGTGTGGGCGGACGCAGTCCGCCTTTTGAGCCGAGCGAAGCGAGGCGTATTAATTCCGTTATTGTTTTAAAATCCGCGTAGCGGATTTTTCTCCTTTTTTTATAAACCGCGAAGCGGTTTATTTCTTTTGAATAATCTGTTTGTGGTTCTCTAATTGGTTCGTGTTAAGTGCTGGTTAGTTCGAGGTGTATTTGTGATGAGTTTTTATTTTTTTTAGTGATATATTAATCAAAAAAATGTTTTTAATCGACCTATGGGGCTTATATTGAATAATTAGCCTATAAAATGAGCTTTTTATAGAGGTTTTAGGCTATTTCTGACTAATTGGGGGAAAAATAATGAAAATCGAATGATGATCTGCTATCGCAGAAAAGAAAAAAAATAATAATTAAAGAATAAAACGGCTATCGCCGAAAAATAAAAAAATAATAATTAAAGAAACGGCTATAGCCGAGAGAGAATAAACCGGCTATCGCCGAATAAGGGGCGAAGCCCCGAAGGTTGTAATACGAAAAGAAGGTTTTTTAATTTTACGATGTTCGCTCGTTCGTTCGTTCGCTCGTTCGGTCGTTCGGTCGTTCGGTCGTTCGGTCGTTCGGTCGTTCGGTCGTTCGGTCGTTCGGTCGGGAATAAAATAAAATTATATTTATTATTCCTGCGTCGCTCCGCTCCTTAGGAATAATAAATATAATTTTATTTTCTTCCCTTCCTCTCTTCCTCCCTCCCTCCCTCCCTCCCTCCCTCCCTCCCTCACTTCCTCTCTCCCTCCCTCCCTCCCTCACTCCCTCGCTCACATCGTAAAATTAAAAAACCTTCTTTTCGTATTACAACCTTCGGGGCTTCGCCCCTT
>Ga0208279_1001575_pt1 | contig 12198 bp, 17 predicted proteins | sample AntAceMetag02UKM_FD_184766 | JGI IMG/M metagenome (GOLD analysis project Ga0208279, IMG submission 184766) | Saline lake microbial communities from Ace Lake, Antarctica - Antarctic Ace Lake Metagenome 02UKM (SPAdes) (version 2) | ecosystem: Environmental > Aquatic > Non-marine Saline and... | reverse complement strand
CAATTCCACCCTTTTTTAAACACCATTTTAATTTGTCCATATTGATTAAGAACTAGTCTTATTGAAAAACATATAGTGAAATATTCCGGAATATATTCAGAACTCTAATAGGATAATATATTTTGGAAGATATTATAATAATTAAATACTGAGCAGGATTTCAAGAACAGTTATCCATGCTAGAACAATTATCACAATAAGGCCGATGTTTGTTAAAATTCTGTCCCATTTCATTATTTTTCTAAATGCAGGCTAGTTTATATTAATTTCGGTCTAATTCCTTAAGTATCAACTGCTCTACTTTTGTGCTCATCTTAATCCCTTTTTTCCTGCAGTAAGACCTGAATCTTCTCATGGCTTCCATGTCTATTGTAAAATTTACCCTTTCCTTGTATGTGGGTCTTGCAAGTATTCCTGTCCTGTCAAAATCCTCAAGAGCCTCGAGCAGGCTTTTGTTCTCGCTGACAAGTTTTTTTATCTCCCTAACCTGTAACATTGTTTATCATCCTCATTATCCTGTTTATGTTAGTTATGTTTTTCCTGGCAATCGTATGCACAAGCATTAAAAGCCTTGTCTTGTCATATTCAACATTGTTATGCTCATAATATAGCACAAGCAGCATCAAAGCTGTTCTCTTGTTGCCGTCCCTGAATACATGGTCAACTAGTATGCTTCTTGTAAGATAACTTAATTCAAAAAGCCAGCTTTTTTTGCTTTTCTCAATAATACCCAGGCAGAAGTCAATGCTGGACTCATTATTGAATTCCCCTGTTTCGCCGATTTCCTGGTTTATCCTGATAATATCTTTTTTATTTATCAACATTTATACACACTTATATGTATAAATAAGTATTATTTTATAAACTTTTCTATAATTTTTTCAGATTAAGAATTATATCCTAAGGGTCAATATCAAGCTTTCTTGTAGAATAACAATATCCCATGAGTTCATATAATTTTTTCAGGAGAACAAGATCCCCCTTTTCCCTGATATCATCCCATTCAGATTTCAGGCTTTTTATTTTTTCATTATCAACAATCGACCTGTCAATTATGTCCCTGTACATAGATACTGTTTCAGCAACCCATTTAGTCGGACATTCCCTTCCCTGTATCTTTATTATGCTGACTCCTGATTCAATAAGCCTGGGCACTTCATCACTAAGCATTATGCTTATATTGCCTTTTCCGCCTGCTTTCAGCTCCTTAAGTTTTTCAGTTTCAATTCCCATAATTTTCTGAACAAGGGGATCATCGATGTTATTGCACATCCTGAGGCATCCGCCTCCCAGATTTGGGTTGAATTCAGTGTATTCATGAACAAGGGAGTCCTCAGGGTCAATATAGAATGCGACAGGAAGCTTATGATTAATACTTTCAAAATATGTGCATCCTCCAACCCCTCCAATGCATGCAGTAAGAGTCACAAGCATCTCAAGCTTGATTTCCTTTGAAAGCATTTTTATTGAATCATAATCTATGGGCTTTCTTGAGAACTCAGATGAAAGCACAGCCATGTTAACTCCATAACTCTTGAATTTGTCTATCTCTTTCTTGGTCTTGATATTGCATCCTACACTTGCTATAACCTTTGTGTCATACTGGGAAATTTCTTTCATCAGTTGAGGAGTCCTGAGGATAAATCCGTCTGCTCCTGCATTTACAAGGGGCTTGACACGGTAATTAATCACATTTTTAATTTCTTTTTCAGGAATCTCAGAATTTACTGCAATATAGATTTTTTTACCTTTTCCCTTGACATAATCTGTCAGTTCCAGAACTTTGCTAAGTGGAAGTTCATTTTCTTTTCTCCTTGAATAGGGCCTCAGCCCGCAAAATATTGAGTCAGCACCAGCTTTGATGGCAGCTTTTCCCATCTCAATGCTTCCTGCAGGACCTAATAGTTCAACCATTGAAATTAGATAATTGAATAATAAATATAAATTTTTCTAAATATAATCAATATTGGCTTTAAATAATAAGTAATCCTGAGCTTATTTTTTAAAAAGATTTAAATATAACATATTAACAAATCAGGTTATAATGAAAACCAGCGCAAAAATAGGACTAATTCTACTGCTTGTGCTAGTGCTTGTGCTTTAAGCACGTTCATTGTTTTTCTAAAAAATTTGTTTAGGTGATAAAAAATGGAACAGAATATAAACCAAAAAATTATGGGAGAATACAACAGGTCTGTTATAGGCTTCAATGGAAGGCCTATGAAGATTAAGTTAGAAGCAGGGGAAAGATACCTGCTTATGCCTGATTTCTTCCTGAACCAGGGACATGACTGCTCAGGAAGAGCCATAATCAATATGGGTCAGATAAATGACAGCAGGCTGGTGGATACTATAGAATCTGAATACAAGGGTCTTGTACTTGCCACTTCTGGAAAAAGCATAATAATTTACAATGGAAAGGATGTGCATTATTGTTCAGGATGGTCAGAAAACTGGGACAAATGCCTGGGTGCTTCAGATTTTGTAACATTCTATATTTAGTTGCGGAGAGATGTCACTGGGCCCCTTGCCCAATTATTTTTTCTTTATTATTTACATTAACTTATATAGCTTTTCTATTATATCAACCATGCCCTGGGTATCTAATGTGCAGTATATATCAAGCTGCCTGAACACCTTTTGTTTCTCCTCTTCACTGGCATCTCCTAACATGACCCTGAGGTATTCTATATATGCAGTTGATCCGTCCTTTATTTCAAGATCATCATAACCCTTGCCTGTAATGGCAGGCAATACTTTCTTTAAAGATGCACTTCCTTTCTGGGATGGATGATAATAATGGAAATTCTTGAAGGGCGCAATCAGGTCAATGAACCTGTGCTCTACCTGCCATTTGTCATTGAAGAATTCACATAACTTTCTTATTACACCTATTTCAAACCCGGCATTGTATGCAATTATGCTTCCCCTGTCTTTCAGGAGCTCTTTCAGGTTATGGAACAGCTCTGTTCTGGGGTCTTTAATTTCAGATAAGTATGAGTGATGCTCAGGCTCTGAGTCAGGGGAATTGATTATATGAAGGGAGAACTGGAAAGGAACTTTATGGTAAGGTCCTATTCCATCTATAATAGGAATTGCAGTGCTGAATGTCTCAAAGTCAAGGAAATATAATGGATATTCCAGGCTGTCAAGAAATTTTTTGATTTGCTCTTTGTCAATATGTGGCTTTCCTGATTTTTCGCAATTTATTTGTATCTCCTGCTTTGGTGTCAGCCTGTATTCATCAGGAATATCATCTGTTGATATTATGCCGTCGTCAAATAGTTTCCATGCCTTTTCCCCCATCCAGTAAAGATTAAAAATATTGTTTTCAGGAATACCTTCCCAGCATTCATCAATAAGAGGGCATGTATAAGGGTCAGAGCAGTGAGGTCCAATCCTGGCTTTAGGCTCATCACCCTTTATAACACTGAACATTTCTGTAACCTTATCTTCTACAAGCTGAAGGTGCTCTTTTACATCTTCAGTGATATCCTCTTCAACAAATAATTTTTCAGGTTCAATATCACCTTTTCTTATGTATTCATTGTTGAGATGCATAAGGATGCATTTCCTTATCTTAAGTCCCCATCTTTCATAGCAGAACTTCTGGAAAGCCATGTCTGGGTAATAGGGGGATTTTACACTTGTTGAGCTTTTTATCTCAATAATGTCCCATTGGTTATCATCAACAGGATTCAGGATATCAGCCTTTGCCTTAAGGTTTTCATGCTCAAACATTATTTCAGAAAGTGGCATGCGCATATTGATGAGATTACTGACATTCTTTTTCCATTCAGCATTTATTATGCCTGGGAAAAGCCTGTGGGCATATTTTTCTATCAAGTGGCCCTGCTCAAACCTGAATTTTGTCTCAATGTCATGCTCAGGCATTTCCTCTTTTGCGTTCAATGTATGCCAAAGCAGTCTTGGGCACTGCAGGCCGTTCATATAGCTGGATTTTGTAAGTTTCACCAGATTTGATGAATACGCAAAAATATATAAATGATTCGCAAATTATCATGATTATGTTTGTAACAAGAAAATTCACTTTTGATTCAGCGCATAAGCTTCCTGATTATCAGGGAAAATGCAAAAATCTGCATGGACATACATATAGGCTTGAGGTAACAGTACAGGGAGAGCCTGATGATAAGGGAATGATAATGGATTTTGCAGTGCTTAAGGATATTGTCAAAAAGAATGTCCTTGATATAATTGACCACAGCTATCTTAATGATATTATTGAGCAGCCGACAGCAGAAAACATAGTCATGTGGATATGGAAAAAGCTTGAAAAAGAGATTAATCTTCATGAGCTTAGGCTTTGGGAGACTTCTGATTCCTCTGTTTCATACATGGGAGATTAAATTCAGTGGACAGTTACAGATTTTGCAAGGTTTCTTGGCTTGTCTATCTCGCATCCCCTTTTTACGCCTATATAATAGCTTAGGAGATGGCCTATGATTCCTGAGTATATTGCAAATTCAGTATCATCTGATTTTGGCACATGAAAGTCTCCGTCTGTGTTTGATATTATTATTGTCCTTGCTCCCCTTGCCTCAACCTCTTTTGTGGATGATATCATATCGCTGTTCATGTTTGGTATCAGGCTTATCACAGGAGTTCCAGGTTCAATAAGCGCAAGTGTGCCATGCTTTAGCTCTCCTGCCATCATTCCCTCTGCATGCATGTAGGGAATCTCTTTCAGCTTAAGGGCAATCTCTCTTGCCATGGGATATGATGCGCCCTTTCCAAGTATAAATATGTCATTCTTCATGTAAAGCTCTTCAGCTATCTGTTTTGCTTTCTCCTGGTTTGCTTCAATTGTCTGGCTGATTCTGGAGGGAATATCATCCATGCTTATGGGACAGCCAAGTTCTTTGGCAATGCCAAGCATGACAATTATCTGGTTAGTGAATGCTTTTGTTGATGCAACGCAGATTTCCTGGCCAGCCTGTATCTCAATTGATGCATCACTGTGCCTCTGGATTGTTGAGTAGGGTACATTGACTATTGACACTACTTTTGCGCCTTTATTCCTTGCATCCTTGAGAACTGTTACAATATCCATGGTCTCGCCTGACTGGGATACAGCTATTATGAGAGTCTTGTCATCAATCCTGTAGAAAGTGTCGAATTCAGATGCGACTATGGCATGCACTTTATAACCCATGCTTCCAAGCAGGTGGGCCCCCACAAGCGATGCATGATAGCTTGTACCGCATGCGACAAATACTATCCTGTCTGCCTGCTTTATCATTCCTGCAACTTTCTCAAGCCTGTCTTTCTGGATTGTGTCAAGCCCGCTGATAAGCCTTGCTGATACTTCTGGCTGTTCAGTTATCTCCTTTATCATGAAATGAGGGTATTCTTTCTTTGTTGCCTCTTCCTTTGACCATTCAAATTCTGTTATATCCTTTTCTGTCTTATGCCCATTATTATAGAATTCATACCTGTCAGGATATATTACTGCATGGTCATAGTCATCAAAGAAAATTGCCCTGTTTGTGTGGTTAGAGAATGCATAGATGTCAGATGCAATCATTGTCATTCCTTTGCAGAGCCCGAGAACAAGGGGAGAATCTTTCTTGAAAGCATACAGTTTTCCATCACCTTTCCTCATCAGAAGCACAGCATAAGTTCCCCTTGCATCACTGAAAAAGTCTTTTATTGCCTGATTGATGCCTGTTCCGGATTTCAGCTTGCTGTCAAAATAATGGGGTATTATCTCTGAATCTGTCTGGGATATGAATTTATATCCCTGCTGCTCAAGATTTGATTTCATTTCAGTGTAATTCTCTATTATGCCGTTATGAACAGCGAATATTGTCTTTTCAGTATTAAAATGGGGATGGGAGTTTATTCTTGTAACACCGCCATGTGTTGCCCAGCGGGTGTGGCAGATTGCAGTCTTGAATCCTGCATCTTTTGCATTTTTTAAGAATTCACCTACATTGCCAGTCTCTTTTTCAAATTTGCCGTCATTTACAGCATAACCGCAGGAGTCATATCCCCTATATTCCAGCCTTTTCAATGCCATGAGCAGGTCTTTTTTTACAAAGCCTTCTGTCTCTTTTGTTATTCCTATTATTCCGCACATATATCTCACCTGTTTTTTATGAATTTCTCTATTGGTACTATGTTATTAATACACCCGAGGTCTTTCCAATAATCTCTTATCTGAATGAATCCGACCTTATTTTCTTTTGCAAGAATTCTAATAGCATCTGTAAGCTCATATTCCCCTCTTTCAGAAATATTTATCTTGTCAAGAGCATGATATATTTCAGGAGTAAACCTGTATATTCCTGTATTTATGAGATTTCCAATGAATTTTTTCGGTTTTTCCACGATGTCAGTTAATAAACTGCCTTCAGTCTTCAGCACTCCGAATTTTGAAGGCTCAGGATGCTCAATGCCTGATACAAGGCTGCCCTTTTTTTCCATTACTGCCTTTATGTCATCTGCAGATACAAGATTGTCGCCGTTCAGCACAAGGAAATCATCATCTCCGGTGAATTCCCTTGCCAGGCCTATTGCATGGCCTGTGCCAAGCTGTTTGTTCTGGCTGATAAGCCTTATCCTGAATCCGTATTCATCAATGAAATCATTTATTTTTTCTTTCCTGTATCCTGCAATCATTGCTATATCCTCTATTCCTGCAGATTCAATATTCTTAAGCAGGTAATACAGGAAAGGCTTTCCTGCAACCTTTATCAGCACCTTAGGTGTATTTTCTGTCAGAGGAAGCATCCTTGTTCCTTTTCCTGCAGCAAGTATTACAGCTTTCATGGGTTATTAGTTGGAATAGGGTAGTATATAAATGGTTATTAAATTTTTTTTAGTACTACTAAAAAATATTTTATAAATGTAACATAATTATTTACAATATAGAAAATAAATAACATAAAAAACAGAAAATTTTTAATCTTAATTTCCCAGGAAGGGAAGCATGGCCGGTAGTGGGTCTTCATACCAGCCATGCTTTATCATTCATTATCCGGATAATGAAGGATTATTAATTCACTTCAAGAATCGCCCTTCTGTTTTGTGCATGGTCCTCTTTCAAAGTGCCGGTGTTTGCAAGCTCGCTCTCACCCTTTGATATAATAGAGATACGCTTGCCATCGATACCTTTTTCCATCAAGTAATCCTTGCATGCCTGGGCTCGTTTTTCGCTAAGAACCAGGTTGTATTCATCAGATCCGCGTATGTCGCAATAGCCTGAGATGATATTTGCATTAAGGTCAGGATTGGCATTAAGATAAGCCTGCCAGTCATCAAGGATTTCAACAGCTTGGGGAGTCAGTTCTGCCTTGTCAAAATTGAAGTAGACAGGCAAAAATTCAGGTACAGCAGGTGCCTTGACTTCCATCACTACTGGAGGCCCGCATTCTTTACAAAGGTTTACTTTTCCTTCGGGATCATGGTTGTGTGCACAGCCAAGCAATAGGCCGAAAATAGAGAGGATGGCCAGGCACACAACGAGGTGTTTTAATCTCAACATTGGTATTCTCCTTTTTAAATGTAAATAAGTTTGTTAGTAAATTACTGGGTTTGTTGCCTATAATTTTTATCACTCCCTTTCGGTTTAATGGTTAAATTTGTGCTGGCAGAGCTTTTTCAGATCAATGATCTGGTATCAAGCTTGTCTTTATGGCTTGTTTCTTCCTTTCCTGGTTTTTTTAGGTTTGGCACATCCTCCTCTTCCTGCGTTATTGCCTTCTCCTTTTCCTGTGCCGTCCCTTTTTGGTTTTCCTTTTTCCACCCTCTTTTTTTTTGCCATTTTTCCACCTCACTTTTTTGGGTAATAATCCCTTTCTAACCTGGAATATTTACATATAAAAAATTTGGTGTTAGCCAGACCTTAAGCATGTTAGATTTGCAAATAATTTTAATTTAAGAACCCGGCAACACCAAGCTTGTCTGTTTTTATTTCTCAGCTAATTTTTGCACAACATTAAACTCTTTTTCAACTATAACATCATTGTCAACAGTAACCTGGATAGTGTATTTCCCGAATACAACCCTATCATCAGGCTGCCATGCAAATCCGGCGCGGTAAATGTTTCCTAATTTCAAAGAGGCGAGATTTTTTATTCCTGAACTCAGAATGCCGTCTTTCAATATTCCCTCTTTAGGAAATTTGATCTTGATGATAGCCTTAATAATCTCTCCTTTAGGCTCACCATCTATCCTGTATCTTATCCCGAATGAGCCTGTCGGCCTGCCTACAATATCTGTTGTTTGGTTCAAGAACTTAACTCTAACCTCGCTCATCTTGTCAGGTATCTTCTTTACAGCAAAAATTGCAGGTCCATAATCCAGAATCTCCCCGCCTGTAATCTTAAACTCAGATGCGTCAGCAGAACCTGCGATAAGTAATGCTGCCAAGAAGATAAATAAGAACTTTAAAAGTTTCATAATCCTGTCCCCCTTAATTTTTTTGTTTATTGTTAGTATTTTTATCCTGAGGCTTTAGCCAGTCAGGAATTTGCTTTTTCTCATTAATCAATCCCCTCTTATCCCAGTATCCGTCACCGGTTGTATCAATCAATGAAAAGTTTAGTTCAGGATATTTTGTTATATCCACATCAGGTTTGAGAAATAATGTATAGCAGTAGGCAATGTTATCAACTTTTTCAATCTGAAAACCCAGAGCACCCTGGCCCCATTTTCCCTCAATTGTTGAATATAAGTCAATCCTGACATTTATATTATCAAGGGCATCGTATGCTGAGCCAAAGTAAACAAAGTCGAGGTTGCCTAGCTTGGCTTTGGCAGGAATTCTCCTGTGAGTGTCAAGCCTGAACTGCTTTTTCTGGTATTTTATCTGGATTTCATTAAATGCAGTGTAAACCAAGCTGATTTGTTTAACCTCCTCTGATTCAGATGGGATAAGATGGTTGAAATTCCTTGATGCCTCTTCTGCATATTCCCTTACCCAGTGAGGAGGTGATATATCTTTAATCTCTGCAGTTTCAGGATACCCGTCTCCGTCGTTATCCAATACAGAATAGCTGATTTTTCCATGATCAAAAATGATAGTCCATGCCCAGGTCTTGTCAGCTGCGCTGTACCTGTAGAGAATGTCTTCTTCAGTATTCTTGTATATATCCATGCGTGTTTCATAGAAATTATTGAGCATGATTGTGTTCATATATACAGAGCCCCAGTAATTTAGTGTCTTTCCCTTTAACCTGACTGCCTGAAATACATCAAACCTTTTTCCTATCTTAAAGGCTGCCTTCTGCAAAGGAATAGTCTTTTCCCAGGAGGAATTGATAATATGCCTTTGGGGCAATTTCTCATCTATTATCATTATGTTAAGGTATTCTTGGGATAATACAGAAACAGGTAGTAATGCGATAATGATGAATATGATAGCATTTTTGAACATAATAATATCACCTCCTAGAGTAACCTTTTAATATCAATAAATACTGTTATCCACACCATAAATCCATAGAGCAGGCATAGGAATACACGGGATAGAAACCTGACTGTCTTATCTTTCACAGGCTTTCCAATTATTGCCTCATATAGAATGAACATCATGTGACCGCCGTCAAGTGCAGGTATAGGCAGTGAGTTCATTATTGCAAGAGCCAAACTGAGAACTGCAAAAAGGTGAATGTATGTGAGAAAGTCCAGATTTGCAGTTGTTGACATTAATGCAAACATGAATACAGGACCGCCCAGTGTCTTTTCAGCATTGGCAGTGCCTAATATGAGCTTCTTAATGCATTCATAGGTTATCTCAGTAACCCATAAGCATTCTTTTATGCTTCTTGATGTTGCTTCAAAAAAGGTTAGATTATCAAGCTTTTGCCATGAATCTGCTGATTTTATGCCTATCATATAGCGCATTATCTTCTCGCCATAGATATTCTCGTCATCTACCAGTATGGGTGATAATTTTACTGTCTTTTCCTGACCCTGCCTGATAATGGCAAGGCTTATTTCACCGCCCTGGAATCTGCTAAGTACTTTTGAAAAATCCTCCCACCTTGTGATTTTCATGCCGTCAATCTCAGTTATCTCATCACCCTTCTGCAGTACATTTATGGCAGGGGCATTGATAGGTACAACTACAGGCCTGAGATATTCCTGGGGCGTAGCCATGAATACAAAAATTATAATAAATACGGCTATGAATAGATTTGACAGGACACCTGCAGAAATGATGACCAGGCGCTGGAACTTTGTCTTGTTCATGAAATCCTTCTCTGGATTAGTGGTAGGGGTTTCAAGTCCCATAAGAGTAACATATCCCCCTAATGGAAAAAGGCACATTTTATACTCAGTTTCGCCTTTTTTTATCCCAAATATCTTCTTCCCGAATCCAAGGCTGAATTCAGTGACACCAACACCTATATATTTTGCAGCCAGAAAATGGCCTAACTCATGTAAAAAGATTAATAATCCAATCCCTAATGTTGCCATTATCACTCCGTAAAGTGTGAATGTGAAATTCATCTTCACCTCATTTCTTTTCTGTAGAATATATGAAAGCATTTTAGAGATTTACATTGGTATTTCCAAAATCCTCCTTCAGTAACACCGAACATTTCTGCCTTGTGCCTGCATATAGGGCACCTGTAATATCTTTTTTTCATAAGAGCCTCGTTTTAATATGATTCATTAAAATCAACCTGATTCTTATCTTCCAGAATATCTATTTGTTTTATTGGGATGTGCACATCAAGATAAGGTTTTTCATGTTCAGAGATTCTCCCTTTCCATTCCATCAATACTTTGTGCTTTCTCCCGCATTTTGGGCATTTACATTCTGTCATTTTCCTGCTTGATTTTTCAGATGCCATTAGATTTACCTCATCATTTGTTTTAATCATAAAGTAATTCTTGGATTGGGTCTAAAAATACAAGTTTAAAATTCTCAACTAATAAGATTCAAATCTGCTTCCCCTCTTCTTGCAAAGTTCACATAATTTCCTTGGAATCCCTTTTCCTTTCCAGTTTAATCTTAACTTATGTTCTGTTCCGCATCTTGGGCAGATGCATTTAATATATTTCTGATATGATTTTTCATATGGCATTGGGTTTTCCTTATTAATTAGTATAATAAATTTATATAAGTTTTTTTAGGATTTAGATGTGAAGGAAGCTTAGGTGGACTCCCTTCACATCAAGGAAGTGGGTTGATGAATCCCACAGGACATTTACTGTTAAAAATGACATTGATTGAAAATAAATAATCTTAGAAACTCAGTTGACTCTATCTGCAACAATTACAATACGGCCTTCCCCTTCGGACAGGCTTTTTCTTTTTCACTTTTTTGGGATTTTCTTCCTGATTAGATTTACTATTCCTTTCTCTATTCTCAGCTTCCAAATCTATCATTTTTGCCATAAGTTCTCTTACCTCCATTAGATTAGAATTTTATTATGATTTTTAATCTTCTGTTATTGAAAAGCTTATATTCTTTACAGGCCCAATATAATCAAGATCCACATACATATCTTCATATTCATTCGGCCTGGTTTTATAGAATAATAAGCTTGTCTCCACCCTTACTTTTGCGATAAGGTCTTTGCTATCACGTATCTCAATCAGGATAATTTTAGTGTTGGACATATTGTGGTCTTTTTTCTTTATCTTGAAACAAAACAGCATCTCATTGAATGACTGGGTAATCCTGTATACCTTTAAATCATAGAATCTGCTGAACTCCTTTGTAAAGTCCACTTTATATCCTGTAATGTCTTTAAGATTAGAGCTGTCTTGTGCCTTTGCCTGAGTTACTGTTGTTAATAATGAGATACAGATAACTGTTAAGGATAAAAGAATAAATTTGTTCTTCATTCATGCCTCCTTTTTTACATCATAGAACGGATTTTCCCCTCAAATATTGCCAGGGCAAGTACAATGGTTCCGAAGTGGAAAATAGACTGCAAAAACCATGCCAAAAATGCAGTTTCTATCCTCCTGCCAAATTCCTTTATATACCAAAATAGTGTCAAAACAAGAAATATGATTATACCGGGAATAATTCTTAGGAAAGGTAATAAAGTTGATAAGCATATGCAAAAAAAACCTATGGAAATTATGCTTATTGCCATTTTGAATGACTTTAGAAATGTGAGTTTATCAATCCCTGCAAGTGATGCAGTAGTATGAACATAAATGAACAGCAAAAATAAATATGCGATGATGAATAGTATTCCAAATAA
>Ga0208279_1001571_pt1 | contig 12212 bp, 12 predicted proteins | sample AntAceMetag02UKM_FD_184766 | JGI IMG/M metagenome (GOLD analysis project Ga0208279, IMG submission 184766) | Saline lake microbial communities from Ace Lake, Antarctica - Antarctic Ace Lake Metagenome 02UKM (SPAdes) (version 2) | ecosystem: Environmental > Aquatic > Non-marine Saline and... | reverse complement strand
TTGGTTGCGAGCAAAACTTTCTTGTCTATGTCAATCAAGCGGCGATTATTTAGGATATGACTGAGAAAACTTAGGGTTGAGGCAAATTGGGTTTGGCTATTGATAGCGACGCCGTAGTCTTTTATGTTGGGGTCGGTTTTTGTTTGTTGCTTTTGGCTTTCTTTTTGCTTGATGCTGAAGGTTATTTTGGGGAAAGTAATTTGATTTTGTTGTCCGGCAACCAATATCTGGGTGACGGCTTGATTATAACGGGGACTGGCGGGCAGGCTGGATTCAATCACATGATAGTCTTGCTGAACAAGGGCAAAATTTTCTTGGGCTTGGATTATGCTGTTAATTCGAGGGCGCATTTGATGGCGCGACAGGGCTTTTTTGGCCTTTATCTCACCGATTAGGGCGGAGATGGTAAAAGCGGTAGGTTTAATGGCAAAAATAAGGAAGAAAGAGATAAGAAAAAAAGTGGCGGATAGTTCAATTGATTGGCTAAAGCGACGGTCTTCTCTCTTTTTCTTGAGATAGTCAAACAGGGGCTGGGATTTAGAAAAGGTATTGAATTGGATCATACTTGATCTCCGGCTTTTGGTTCAAAAATTAAAAGAAGATTTATGGAATAAGTGTCACTTTTGAGTTTTTTTTCTATATTTTTGACATCAACTTTTTGGATATCGGGGTTTAATATGAGATTGGTAATAAAATCAACGATAGCGGTTTCGCTGGATGACGACAGGGAGGTGGTAACAGAAACACGATCTTCCTGGTCGCGACCAATAACGAGATTGTCGTAGACAATTTGGGGAGGAGTGGACTTGACTAAGGAGGAAAGATTTTGGTCGTATGGTGGTTGCTGAGCGTAAAACAGCTTGATTTTGTCCAGTCTTTGTTGTAATAGAGAAAAATCTTTTTCAAAAGTTTTGGTAGTTTCCAAAATGGCTTTTTGTTGTCGGATGACTTCAGAAAGGTCGGCATTTTTGCGATCCAACCAAAAGCGAGATATAAAGGCGGAGATAACGATAAGTTCGGTAAAGACAATAACATAGCGACCAACGGTAGTGGCCCAACGAAGAAACCGGGCTGCGGGGGAGTTTAGATCTTCTTGTTGAGGTAAAAGTGAAATTTCTTTGGGGGCAGCCATACTAACAGTATATATGACTAATGGATGGAAATGAAACGCTTGAACTTGTTGATATAGCGACGATAATGGATAAAGTCATCGAAATGAAGAAGGTGAGAAATAATGAAATAAAAAAGCAGCCCAATGGTGGAAGAAAAGGCAAAAAGGGTGAAGACATGAAGGGTTCTGGTGGTGTCGAGGAAAAAGATATCAGTAATTTTTATCAAACTCCAGGTGACGACTCCGGTTAAAAGTGAAACAAAAAGGATTTTTAGGAAATTGTAAAAAGTATCGACCCAAGAGAAACCGTCAACAATTTTTATGAACATAATCAACAAACCCACACACTGAACGACTTCCCTGACAGAAGCGCCCAGAGCCAAACCAATGATACCCAGATCGGTGAAGGTAATAAAATAGAAACTGACAGTTACATTAGCTACCAGGGAAAGAATAGAAACATGGAGCGGGGTTTTGGTGTTATGCATGGCGTAAAAAGATCTGATCAGAATTTGAGTAATTGATTGGCAAATAATGGCGGGAGTCAGGAAAGCCAGGGCTCTGGCGGTGATAAGGGTGGCTGACCAGGGAAACTGTTTGGCGCCAAAAGCGATACGAATAATGGCCAGTCTTTGGACTAAAATGAGGACTGTAACGGGAAGGGCGACGTATAGACTCTGGAGGATAATCTTGGTGACCGTCTTGCGGAAATTATCTATATTATTTTTGGCAATACTGTTGGATAAAATTGGTAACGATGCTTGACCGATGGTGGTGCCAAAAATACGACTGGGTAGATACATAATTTGGAAAGCCAATTGAAGTAGAGATAGGGATCCGGCCGTCAGAGTGCTGGCGAAGAAAAGGGTTAGAGTATTCTGAATTTCGGCTAGACCCAGGGAAAGTGTACGGGGAATCATTAGGCGGATTACTTCCCGAACTCCTTTAAGCTTGGTATTTATATTAAAAGAATATTTGAAACCGATTTTTTTAATGATGGGAATTTGGATGGCCAGATGGAAAAAAGCGCCGACAACGACACCATAAGCGACACCATGGATGCCAAAACGAGGGGCTAGGGTAAAAATGGACAGAATAATAAAGAAATTGTAGATAATGGGAGAAAGAGCCGGAACCAGAAAGGCCTGGTGAACCTGAAGAATGCTGGTAAGAAAACTGCTGACCAGGAAAAAAATTTGAGCCAACAACAAAACACGGGTCAATTGGACCATCAGATGATGTTGGTCCGGAGTGAAGCCGGCGGCAATGGTACGGGAAAAGGGGTAGGTGAATATTAAGACCAAAATACAAGCGATAATGAAAATGATGGAAAGCAAATTAATGACAGTGGAGGCTATCTTGTCGGCGGTAGCCTTATCGCGGTGAAGATAACTGGAGAAAACCGGGATAAAGGAAGCAGACAGAGCTCCCGATACCAGTAATTTGAAAATCAGATCGGGCAGACGAAAGGCGGCGTTGTAGGCATCCAATTGGCCGGCGCAACAAGCAAAAAAACGGGAGTATAAGAAGCGACTGCGTAAAAAGCCGAGCAGGGCAGAAAAAGCAAAGGTGATAGCCAAAACGATGGTGGCGGAAGAAATACTTTTTTGTTTCCTGTGAGTAATTTGATTAATTGTTTGTTTTAAGGACATTAAATTTTCTTGTAAAAAAATTGGCTATAAGATAGAATATCATTCATGCCAGTAAGTTTGTCCGCCAAAAAATCTTTAAGAAGTTCTATTGCCAAAAGAAAGGGTAATTTAGCTTGGCGTAAAAAGTTAAAGGATGTGCTTAGAATTTTTAACAAAAATCCGGATAAAAAGAAACTGGATAAAGTCTATTCGGTATTGGACAAGGTGGGCAAGAGAAACATTTTTCATAAAAACAAAGTATCTCGGCTGAAGGCACGCTACAGTAAAGTGGTGGCTAGTTTGAGCGTCAAGAAAGACAGTAGCAAGAAAAAGAAGTAGAATAAGGGTAATGAAGAAATTCTATATCACCACTCCGATTTATTATATTAACGATATTCCCCACATTGGACATACCAGTGCCACAGTGGCGGCTGATATTGTGGCCAGGATGCATCGACAAAAAGAAGAGGAGGTTTTCTTTTTGACCGGTACCGATGAACACGGACAGAAGGTGGCAGAGTCAGCAGAAAAGGAAAATCTCAGTCCCCAGGAATATTGTGATAAAGTAGCCCCCAAATTTGAACAAGCCTGGAGGAATTTGAATATCAGTTTTGACTATTTTATCCGGACTACCGACCCCAAGCATAAAAAGGTGGTGGCAGAAATTTTGGATAAGATTTATAAAAAAGGTGATATCTATAAAGGAAAGTATGAAGGTAAATATTGTATTGGCTGTGAGAAATTTTTGACCGAAAGTGATTTAAAAGATGGTCATTGCCCATTGCATCCAGCGGAACAAACAGTTGAGGGATCGGAAGAAAATTGGTTTTTTAGATTGAGTAAATATGTGCCGCGATTGATTAAGTTGATTGAAAACGATGAGACAAATTACATTTTCCCCCAAGGTAAGAAAAAGGAAATATTGGCCAAATTAAAGGCGGGAGTAAAGGATATCTCTTTCACCCGGGAAAAGGTGGAGTGGGGCATACCGGCTCCGTGGGATAAAAATCAAACCATTTATGTGTGGGTTGACGCCTTGATTAATTATTATTCGGCGACTCAATTTGTGGATGAGGGTAAGGGTTTTTGGCCAGCTGCGGTTCATTTGTTGGGGAAGGAGATTATCTGGTTTCATACGGTTATCTGGCAAGCGATGTTGTTGTCAGCGGGGATGGAATTACCCGAAAGGACTTATGTCCACAGTTTTTACATGATTGACGGGCAAAAGATGAGTAAATCCCGGGGAAATGTGATTTCACCCGGACAACTGGTAAAAAAATTCGGAGTCGATGGGGCCAGATATTTGGTGGCTACCAGCTTTCCTTGTCGGAATGACGCCGATGTGGGAATGTCTCGATTCGCTGAAAAATATAATGCTGATTTGGCTAACAATTGGGGAAATTTGGTAGCTAGGCTAACTAAGATGGGTGAAGGATTGGAGGTCAAACAGGCAAAGTTTAAGTTTGATAAAGAATTTGAGAAATTAATAGACAGTTTTAGTTTGGGTGAGGCGGTGGCTCTAGTATTTAAAAAATGGATAGATGAGGCCAATGCTTTATTAAACAAAACGGAGCCTTGGAAATTGGCAACAGATGATGAAAAAAGAAAAAAGATATTAACCCAAGTGGCAGAGATGGTGATGAAAACGGCTTATCATCTGAAAATAATCATGCCGAAAAGCAGTGGTATAGTTTTGAAAAGTTTTGACGGCAAGGTGGGGCTTTTAGACAAGCCGTTGTTTCCCCGAATAAAATGATTGATACTCATGCTCATTTGAGTGGTCGGTTTTGTGATGATCTAGAGAAAACCATTGAGCTGATTGAAAAATCAAAATTGGAAACGGTGGTGTTAGCGGCGGCCAGCGTGGAAGAATCAAAGGAGAATGTTGTTTTGGCTAAAAAATATGAAAAGTTAGTAGCGGCAGCTGGAATTCATCCGCAGAAAGTTGATGTGGGGAATGAGGAGTCGATTGATGAACAATTAACTCGATTGGATGAGCTGATAAGTAAGCAGAGAAGGTGGGTGAAATCGGTAGGGGAATGTGGATTGGATTTTTCTAAAGCCCCGGAGGGGGAAGAAAACAGAAGTAAAGAAGATCAAGTAAAATTATTCCGAGGGCAAATTTGTCTGGCGATGAAATATAAACTGCCGTTGATGGTACATGCCAGAAAAGCGGTGGACGAGGTGATTGAAATTTTGGAAAGTTATGAGGGGGTAAAAGGGGTGTTTCATTGTTATGCCGGAGGCAAGAAGAGAATAAAAAAAGTTGTGGAGCTAGGGCAAGGTTGGTATTTTGGCATTGACGGCAACATAACTTATGAAGTGGGATTGGAGCAGGTGGTCAGAGAAATTCCCCAAAGTAAGCTGGTACTGGAAACCGATAGTCCTTTTTTGACACCAGTCCCCTGCCGGGGAGAAAAAAATGATCCGACCAAAGTGGAGTATGTTTATAGAAAAGTGGCTGAAATTTGGGGGGGAAGTTTTGAAGAGACAGAGAAGATAATTGATAATAATGCTAAAAGGCTGTTTGGGCTTTAATAGTCGTCGTCCAGGTAATCCTGAATGATGGATTCCAGTTCCTTGGCCGAGGGAAATTTGTCTACCAAGGCGGTTTGACCGTTGATGAGCAAAACACTTTTACCTTGAATTCCCATAGAATAGATACGATGCATTTCTCGAATATATTCCGGATCGGGGGTAATCTGGAGGCGCTGGCAAATATTTTCCAAATCGGCGAACAGTCTTTTACCCGGAGGTGAGCCTCGGTCATAAAACTGAATCAGCATAGTTTATTTTATCTTATTTATTTTGCTTTTGCCAAAGATTTAGAAGGTTTGACATCAGACAAGCGATGGTCATGGGGCCGACTCCGCCGGGGACCGGCGTAATATATGAAGTTTTGGGAGCCACTGATTTGAAATCAACATCGGCAAACGGATAACCAACATCAACAACAACGGCGGCGTCTTTGACATGATCGGCAGTAATTATACCCGGTTGGTTGGTAGCCGAAACTAAAATATCGGCTTGACGGCAAATTTGATTGAGGTTTTGGGTTTTAGAATGACAAAGAGTGACGGTGGCATGATTGTTTTTTAACAGAGCCAAGAGAGGCAGGCCAACTACCGGACTCCGGTTAATAATTACCGCATTTTTACCGGTAAGAGGAATTTTGTATTCTTGGAGTAATTTGATTATGCCCAAGGGAGTGGCGGCGGCAATGGCGCGAGGGTGATTTTGGAAAAGCAGGCCCAAATTAGTGGCACTAAGGCCATCAACGTCTTTGACGGGTGTGACGGCATTAAGAATAGAAATGGTGTTTAACTGAGGCGGAAGAGGTAATTGAACTATAAGGCCGGTAGATTTTTCTTGTCGGTTGAGGCGATGAACCAGGTTAAGAACAGTAACTGTGTTGGTATTAGCGGGCAGAGGATGAATGTTGACATTAATACCAATATTTACACCGATTTTTTGTTTTTGGGTCACATATTTTAAAGAGGCGGGGTTATCCCCCACCATAACTATGTCGAGGCATGGGGGTGGCGAAATATCGGTGATTTGGGATTTAATTTGGGCTAAAATTTTGTGAGAAAGTGCTTGGCCGTCGAGGATGGTCATAAGTAATTATATCTTGGTAAGAATTTGATGACTAGTAGGGGTAATCAAAATGGTGTGTTCGAATTGAGCCGAAAGAACCCCGTCGACAGTACGGACAGTCCAGGAATCTTTGGAGTCGATTTTTATTTGCCAGCTAGGAGAAGCGTTTATCATGGGCTCAATGGTAAAAATCATGCCGGGTTTTAACTTGGTTTCGTTACTACCAGTGTCAAAATGGTAAATAAAAGGATCTTCGTGAAATTCAAGTCCGACACCGTGACCGCCCAGTTGGCGAACCGGAGAGTAACCAAAGGGTTCAACGTAAGATTGAATGGTTTTGCCGATGTTATTAACAGGGGCGCCAGGAAGGGCGGCGGCGATAGCCAGAGCCAGGGCTTTTTTGGTCCGACGCAAAAATAACTGGGTTTTGTAGGGGATTTTACCGACCGGGAAAGTGACCGAGGTGTCACCGTAAAAACCATCAAGGATAGTGGTAATGTCGATGTTAATGATGTCTCCTTGTTTTAGTTTGACTTTGTAGGAGGGAATGCCGTGGCAAACAACATCATTGACAGAAGTGCAAATGCTTTTAGGGAAACCTTTGTAATTCAATGGGGCGGGAATAGCATGATGATCAAGAATATATTGGTGGACCAAATCGTCGATATGTCCGGTGGTAACGCCGGGCTCAATCAGAGTGGAGGTGTATTTGAGGGTTTGGGCGGCCAATTGACAGGATTTTTTGATACCGGCGATTTGCTTGGCGGTTTTGATGACGATCATGATTTTAATTGTTTGCCGAAAGCCAGACAGTTTTGGCCGATTTCCAGAAGAGAGAAGCCGGGGTGGCGGAGAGCTGAAAGGACCTCGCTATTAAGTTTTTTGAAATTTTTAGACTCCACCCGACGGGCAAAAGCATCTTGATTAATTGATTTGACCAGTTTGACCATATCAAGAGGAATACCGGGGGTGCCGAAGGGGGTAGATTTGGTTTTGGCTCCTTGGGGAGTAGTAGGAGAGGCTTGACCGGTGGTCAAAGAATAAAGCTGATTGTCAGCCACAAAAACAGTGACGGGAATATTATGACGGGCGGCGGAAATCAAATGACTGAGACCTTCACCATAGAGACCACCGTCACCACCAAAACAACAAACGGTTAATTTGGGATTAGCCATTTTGACTCCGGTGGCAATGGGGACCACTCGACCGTGAAGCGTATGGAGACCATATGTTTTTAGAAAATCAGCCATGTTGCCGGAACAACCAATGTCATGACAAACGACTAGTTGGTGGGGTTTTAATTTTAGCGAGACAAAAGCCTTTTTGAGGGCGGCTAGAAATAAAAAATTACCACAACCAGGACACCAGGTAGGGGGGATGTTAGTATTGAAATCTTTTATGTTTAGTGACAAATTTTTTAATAAACTATAATTTTTTTAATTTTGAGACTAGTTCTTCAGGAAAGAAGGGGCGACCATCAAATTTTAGTATCTGATGGTCAGGGTTAAAATCGAATTGAGACTTGAGTAGTTGGGTAAGTTGACCGCTCTGGTTGTTTTCGACAACAATTACTTTTTTAAAAGGCCGAATTAATAGTTTTAGATTGGGGTTAATCGGCCAGAGAGTGCGGAGATGGAGGAGAGCAAATGACTTTTTGTCTTTGACTTGACTCAAGGCCTGTAAAATCGGTCCCTTGGTGGAACCCCAGCTAATAATCAGTTTTTTGGCGGAAGGAGAGCCGAGAAAAATTGGTTGAGGACAAAGTTTGAGGGCGGTGGTTAATTTTTGGGCTCGTTTTTGGCGCATTTTGATGACCGTATCTATGTCTTCGGTGGAAAAACCAAGCTGATCGTGTTCGTAACTGTTGGCGATAAATTCACCACCGATAACTCCGGGAAGAGTGCGGGGGGAGATGCCGTCTCTGACAGACCAATTGTATCGTTTGAAATTGGCTGGAGTTTTTGACAAGATTTTTCCTAATTTTATTTTGGTTTTGATGGTGGAAAGGTCTTTAAGGCCGACTGATGACTCGGCAATAAACTTATCTGAAAGGACAATAATCGGGGTTTGGAGTTGGGCGGCTAGATTGAGAGACACAGCCCCCATGTCAAAAGAGTCTTGTTGGTCACTGGCGGCTAAAACCACTTTGGGAAAATCTCCGTGACCAGCGCGAATGGCATAGAGAAGATCTGCTTGTGATGTCCAGGTAGGCATGCCACTGGCCGGACCGGGGCGAGAAACTAGGTAAAAAACGACGCCTATTTCGGCGGCGCCACAAAAACTGATGGTTTCGTTCATGAGAGCAAAACCGCCACCGGAAGTGCCAACGGCAGAACGAGCTCCGGCAAAAGCGGCTCCGGCGGCCAAAGAGGCGGCGGCAATCTCGTCTTCAGGATGAACGACGCTGAGGTGATGGTCCCTTTGCAGCAAGGCCAAGGTGTGAAGAACACCTGATGATGGAGTCATGGGATAGGCGGCGTAAAAGTTACCCCCACCCTGGATAAAGCCCCAAGAAAAGGCCTGATTACCGTCGTAAAGTTTCTGATTTCTAACGGATGATGGAGGGCTCAGTTTAATTGTTTTATCGGCTAAATTGTTTTTGGCATAGTCCAGGCCAAAATTAAAGGCTTTAAGGTTGGAAGTAAAAAAATTTGGATATTGCGTTTTTATAAGTTGGCGACAAATTTTTTTGTCTAAGTTAAACAAGAAGGCAGTAATGCCAAGACAAATAATGTTGGATACTTTAGGTGACAGTTGATCTAGGGGTAAATTTTGGGGAGTGAAAACAAGAGTTTTGGAATGAAACTCGGATTGATGCTGTTGGTGATGGTGGGGAGCCAAGGAAAAAAATAGGTCGACCGTTTGGTTGACGGCGTAAATTTTTTGAGGAGAAAAACTGAGTTGGTAAGTATTATGTCCACCGCGGACTAAAGAAGGGTATTCGGAATAATCGAGAAGATTAAAGCCGTGAGCCAGTAAAGTTTTTGAGAGAAGCATGCCGCCGGATTTGATACCCATACCGGCCGGACCGGTAATTTTGATGGTAATGGGTTTTGGTGACATGATGCTATTTTACTACAGTTGAATGAAAGGAAAAGAGTGGTTGGCAATTGAATTAATCAAAAATGGTCGAATTTGCCTATTGTAACGGTTGATTAAACGATTATAATGTATTTATTCTTCCAATATTGGTTGTTGTGGGAGTTTTTATGTTCAAAATTTTATCCAGATTCTACCAGTTTTTGGTCTTTAAGCCACTCTTGTTTGGTTGGTTTGTAGTGGTGTTATTGATAACTATCGTAGCGGAAAATATCAATCCATATTTTTACAAACTCTTGGTTGATGCAATTCCAAGCCAAGATTATGGAGAGCTAATGAGGGTAATGACTTTATATGTGGGATTGATAATCACTTCGAATTTGGTTAGTAGTTATTCATTTTTCCTGGGTAACAAAATCTTGATTCCGGCAGCCAGAGAGGCCAGAATAAGAATTTTTCGATATATTCAAGATTTGGATTTTGCTTTTCATGTTGACAAAAATACAGGATCATTAATTAGTGCTTTCAAAAGGGGTGATGGGGCTTTCTTCGAGATGTTTTTTGTGCTTCATTATGACATCTTGAACGTTATGGGGAGTTTGGTGGTGGTCTTGTTTTTCTTTTCCAAAGTGTCAATGAACCTTTTGCCAGTAATGATGATTCTATTTGCAATTAATGTGTTTTTAAGTTTGTTTTTAATCAGAATTAATCTGTTTAGAAGAGCTAAAATGAACGCGGCGGAAGATAAGGTTTCAGGAATTATTACTGATAATTTATTAAATTATGAAACGGTTAAGTTTTTTGCTCAAGAAGAAAAGGAAGAAAAACGGTTAAGATTTGATTTTATAGATTGGACCGAAAAGATCTGGTCTTTTGTCAATAGTTTTAGAATGATGGATGTAACCACAGGAACTGTGTCGGCAATTGGCATGTTTCTGGTATTTCAAATAGCCATAAAAAAGCTGGTGGCTAGAGAGATTAGTACCGGAGATTTCGTAATGGTAACAGGATTCATCACTAGTTTTTATTACCGTTTTTTTAGACTGACCAGCCAAATGAGACGAATTGCTAAGCACTATATTGACTTAAAACGGTATTTTGGAGTTTTAGATAATGAAATTGCAGTTAAGGACCCGGTAACCCCGATACGAGTTAAGCATGTTGAAGGGAATATAGATTTTAATAAAGTATCTTTCTCTTATCCAGGTAATAAAAGGGGGGTGTTGTCGAAGATTGATTTATCGATTAAACAGGGAGAGTCGGTGGCTTTGGTGGGTCGATCAGGAGCGGGTAAGTCGACAATTGTTAAATTATTGTTGAGATTTTATGATGTCAAACGAGGAGAAATAAAGGTGGATGGGGTGGATATTAAAAAAATGACCAAATCGGATTTAAGAACTTTTATCGGAGTGGTGCCACAAGAGCCAATTTTGTTTAACAATACGATTGCCTTTAATATTGGTTACGGAAAAGGGAAGGCCAAACTAAAGGAAATTAAAAAGGCGGCTAAAATGGCTAATTTGGATGAATTTGTCAATGAATTACCTAAAAAATATAAGACGGAAGTGGGGGAAAGAGGGATAAAGTTATCGGGAGGCCAAAAACAAAGATTGGCCATCGCCAGAGCTTTGTTGGTTAATCCACCAATTATTGTTTTTGATGAGGCCACTAGCAATTTGGATTCGGAGTCGGAAAAAGAGATACAGAAAGCTTTGTGGGGGGTGGCTGAAAACAGGACAATGATAATCATTGCTCATCGATTTTCTACCATTATAAGGGCTGATAGGATTGTGGTGATGGATAAGGGTCAAATCGTAGAGACAGGAACTCACCAAGATTTGGTCAATTACAAAGAAGGAATATATAGAAAATTATGGGAGTTGCAGATTAAGGGGAAGTTGGAAAAAGATGAAGGTGGCTTGTTGACAAAAAGTTAGAATTGTTTTTTGAACGGATCTACAAAAATAAGTCTTTGAAGCCAGTATTTAATAATTTGCCAATTAAATATCCATTGCCACTTGGTAATTCCCCTGCTGGCAAGGAAGGTTTTGTCTTTGCTTTTATTTAGTTTGTGTTCGTGAATTGTTTTAGCTTTTGGATTGCAAACAATATTGTAACCGATAAGATGTAAGAACCAAGCATATTCTGCATCTTCACCTCCAAATAAACTTTCGTTAAAGGGCCTTTTTCGCCAAGTTTTTTCCCTGATGGCACAACAACCACCGGCAAAATTAAAAACTTTTTCTCTTGTTATGTCGTTTCCAAATTGATATCCAAACATATTGACTCCCATAAGAAATGTTGGTTTAACAGAATATTTGGTTAGCTTTTTGGGAAATCTCTCTGCTGGCCAGAAATCTGGGTAACCATAACCCTTTCTGCCCGTAATCGTATATACACCATAGACTCCACCGGTTTCTGGATCTCTAAAAGGCCTGGTTATCTGATTGAGCCAATTTTTGCCTATCGGGATCACATCACCAGAGAGTCTTATCAAATATTTGCCTTTGGCTTTTTGAGCTCCGACATTAAAAGCTTTGGCAAAATTGAATGTTTTGGGTTTGATCTTTAGCAATTGAACTGGAAGAGATTTAACATATTTCCTGGCACCATCAGTTGAACCAGAATCTACCACTATAACTTCATATTCTCCTTTAAGATTTTGGTCGAGTAAAACCGGTAACGATTTTTGAAGAATATTTTTTTGGTTTTTGGTGATAATGATGACAGAGATTTTCATATTTTGTAATATTTTTTTCTTTTTAATTTCTCAGGTAAAAGAGATTTGGTGGTATATTTCTGATAACCCTTACCGTAACCCAAGTCTTTCGTTA
>Ga0208279_1001569_pt1 | contig 12224 bp, 7 predicted proteins | sample AntAceMetag02UKM_FD_184766 | JGI IMG/M metagenome (GOLD analysis project Ga0208279, IMG submission 184766) | Saline lake microbial communities from Ace Lake, Antarctica - Antarctic Ace Lake Metagenome 02UKM (SPAdes) (version 2) | ecosystem: Environmental > Aquatic > Non-marine Saline and Alkaline... | reverse complement strand
GAACGATGGCTCACCGGGAAACGATATCTCAACATGAACACTGCAGTGAACGACTGAACCGCCTATGCAAAATGAATCAATTTACAGACAACTTCTTGCGTAGCCCAGATGTGCAAGGAATTGAGATCTACGCAAACCTCACCGATCTAATTCATCAGGTCTTGCTGTTGGGGGTCGCATGGCCTCCCGGCAAACAATGCGTCTTTCACCAAGCAGATCTCCGCTCATAAGAAGTTGAAAACGATATTCTCCTGGGTAAGGGAAAACGATGCCATGAAGATCCATTGCCAGGGTGATGATTTGTTTGACGTCCGCGAACTGGACGGTTCCTGCTTTTTCGAAGATGACTGTTTCGTCCTGTTGAGCGTCGACAAGCCTTACCTGAAGTTCCGTCGTGCCATGACCATTGGTCAGTTCGCAGAAGAACACAATCTGGGGATGCCGTGCTGGGAATTGGGGGGCGTTGATCACCTGGACAATGTCGATGATGCTCGGCATGCCAGAGACCTTGTCAAAGATGACTCTGTTGCAAGTGATGGCAGATAACAGGATGGGTTGTATATCTGTCATTGAGCTGCTGGTGCTGCTACATTCTCTGGGGTATTGAGCTTCTGCTTCATCAGCCTCCCGGGCTTGAGCGCCACTTTGCGCTTGGCCGGCACCTTCACCCTCTCCAGAGTCCTCGGGTTCTGTGCGGTCCTGGCCCGCATGGTTTTTATCTCGAAGACGCCGAAATCGCGGAATTCCAGGCGGTTGCCCTTGGCGAGCTCACAGATGATTGCATCGAAGAATTGCTGGACTACGGCTTTGACCAGAACCTGCTTGGTCCCGGTCCTTTCGGCGATGCGGTTGACTAGGTCTTTCTTCGATGTTGTTGCCATGATGAGCCCCCAGAATGGCTTGTGATGCAAATCGGTGTCAACCAAGGCTAGCGGCAAGTGTACCGGCAAATGGCGGGGCGGGCAACTAGATAGAGGACCGACAGTTGTAGATTCTTGGCCGCTCAGTACTGCGAAGCAGCCCTATGTGGTTCTTTTGTCTCATCTCTCACGGCTCTAACGATTCTGATACATTGCGACATTGCAGTCCTGTCACTCTTGACCACTAAGCCGGCATCCTCAACAAGGCTATCCAGACCCATGTGTCGGGTGTAATCGAGGAAGCCTTTGAGATGGTTCAGTCCCGCTATCACTTCGAGATAGCGGAACACCAGTCCCTGTGCGTGGGTCGGCAGGGGAACAGCATAGTCAATCATAATAATCTCTCTGGCCACGCGAGCTGCCTCTTTCAGAACCCGAATACCCGATGCCCTCGGCATTTCGTGGAGAGCCAAAGATAGTATGGCGTGGTCAAATTCCTGGTCTTCAAAGTCGGATAGAAATCGCGCGTCGGCATGCGCAAACGTTACATTTTTCAAATCTCGCTCTTTCTGCCGACTGCGAGCATACTTGATCATGCCGCGTGCATGGTCGACCCCGGTTACGCTGGCACATTTCTCGGCGAGATGAAAGACCAATCCGCCCGTGCCGCAGCAAATATCAAGGGTACGACTATTCTCAGAGACCTGTGTAGCGGTTTCGTGCCGCATTTCTCTCGCCAGGGGCTCGATTGCCGTTTCGTAGAGTACGCCGTCGTAGTAGTGCCAGTTTCTGCGGACTACAGGTGTTCCGGATTGCTCCGTCCGCTCCGGACGTCCCCACAAGATTACAGATGCGTGGATGATCTTGCTCCCCACGTGCGCGATCAACATCAGCGTGGGCAGCAACAATGTGACATTGAGGATATAGAGCACTACTCCGACGCAGCCGGTTCCGATCAACGCGCATATCGCAACCGTGGGTCGGCTGAACGGAAACAGACGATCATTTTCGCGCTTCGCAACGATACATCGCACCTCGTGCACCAACCACCCCACGGACTTGATCAACAAAATGAATCCGCCGACCACAAGAACGTGATACCAGAACAGTGCGCGTCTCATCCCGTCTTCTCCTGATTGAAAGGTGACCGGCTGTCGTGCTTCACAGTTTCAGTGGAGATTCCCAGCATATCCTTCATTGCAGCAACTACGTGCTCCATGATGGCGGCACATTGGCTCAGCGTCAACAAGTGAAATGTGACAGCTTATCGTGCCAACATCGCGGCCAGTCCCCACCTTTGAGTCCTGGCCGCTGGTCAGGGGAGGTACAAAATGACAGGTGTTTCAATAAGGACGTTGCTCCTGGAATTCGTGGATTCTAACGGCGCAAGCCACATCCGGGAGATGCACATCGAGATACTTCGGCACAAACCCGACACGCCGGAGCACACGATTCGGGCACGGCTTTCTGAGGCGGTTTCTGGTGGGCTGCTGGACCGACTGGGGGACGGTTTCTACGACGTGTATGCTGAAGATGAGGACATGAGCTCGGTCGTTTCCTATCCGAACCGCTGCCAGTTGTGGGGTAGCTCCAAGTATAGAGGCAATTGTGACGGCCGACTGATTCGGGACCTTGTCCTGCGATACAACGCACGAAAGGTCGCAGACCCGATGGAAGGCTCGGGTACGAGTCGGGATGTTGTTGCAGGGCTCAACAAGTACAAACGCCTTGGCATTAGCTACTGGGGCGGTGACCTTCGCAGCGGCTTTGATTTGACCAAGGAAGGCCTGCCCGGACGGTTCGACTTTGTGTGGATATACCCGCCGTACTGGAACATTGTCCGGTATCAAAGCGGTGTGAGTGACCTGAGCAACTGCGAAAGCTACGAGCGGTTTCGGGAAATGCTGATGGTCTGCTTGGGGCGGTGCTATGAGGCGCTGGAGGTGGGCGGCAGACTCGCGGTTCTGATTGGGGATGTTCGGCGAGCGGGCAAGTACACACCGATTGTGAAAGATGTGCTGGACTTCCCGCACGGCCAAATCCGCAGCGTTATCATCAAAGTGCAACACAACTGCACAAGCGACCGTAAACGATATGGCAGGATGGAGGATGTGCCGATTCGGCATGAATACTGTGTGGTGTTCAAGAAGACCGAAGTGGCTTCGCGGCCCAGAGACAAGCGTTTATGTGGCGGTTCGCCCTCGGCTGAGGCGAACCGCCACTTAGAGCGGAGCCTGGAGGTGTGAAATGAAACACGCAACCTTGAATCTGGAAGAGTACCGGTGCAGGAGATGCGGCCGGATACTGTCGTGCGCTGGCATAAAAGAGCCTTCAAACTCTATTGGCGTCGCAAGTCCGAGCGCGGTAAACGGGGACGGCCATCAACATATCCTGAAATTCGTTCCATCGTGTTGAAAATGGCGGAGGAGAATCCGCTCTGGGGCGCGCCCACGATCCATGGTGAGCTTCTTAAACTTGGTATCAACATATCCGAACGAACCGTATCCAAACTCATTCGTAAACGTACGCCAAAACCACCTTCTCAAACTTGGCGAACCTTCATCAAGAACCATATGACTGAGATGGTTGCCGTGGATTTTTATGTTGTTCCGACGATTCGATTTCGCATGCTCTACGTATTTATCATTTTAAGCCACGCCCGTCGCCGTGTTGTTCACTTCAACGTTACGGCAAACCCAACGGCTGCATGGACGGCGCAACAAATTGTCGAAGCTTTTCCTTGGGAGACTGCACCTCGGTATCTCCTATGAGACCGCGACAGCATCTATGGTGAATGGTTCCGCAAGCGCGTTCAATCAATGGGTATTGAAGAAGCAATCACGTCGTATCATAGCCCCTGGCAAAATCCCTACGTCGAACGGCTTCACGGCAGCATTCGCCGCGAGTGCACCGATCACGTTATTGTCTTTGGCGAAAACCATCTGCGCAGAATCCTCCAGTCCTATTTCGAGTACTATCACCAAGACCGAAAACATTTGGGGCTCGACAAAGAAACACCCATGGGGCGTCCAGTTTCGAATCGGGCATCGCCATCAGCCAAACTGGTTGCGTTGCCACGCGTGGGCGGGCTTCATCATCAATACGAGTGGAGCGAAGTCGCGTGAATACTACACGATCTATTAAACGCGAGGTACAATCAACACCGTTGCAAACTGGGCAATAAGATGTTAGCCACTCTTGTTATTTTAGCGACGGTCTCTACCCAATCTCTACATCAGGCTCCGGCAGGGGTTGGGTTAATCGATACAATGTGCGCTTGTCAAGGGAACACCGGACCGGCGTGGAGCTGCCGGATTCTCTTGAAAGTCGGTGAGGAGTGATGCAGGTCAAGAGAAGAGTGGGTCACTAAATGGGTCAGTCGTCACGTGATAGTGACTTGTATTCCACTTGCTATTGACTTGTCATTGACTTGCGAACCTCGTTTTGGCCGCAAAAACACGCTGTAACCCTTTTATTTCAAGCATGTTATAGAGCACCTCAAGGCCTCCGGAGCCAAAGGTTAGAGGTTCGAATCCTCTCGGGGATATTCCCCCCTGGAGATAAACTAGTGAAAACGTCCCTAGTGACCTCAAAACACTGAAGTGGTTAGGGGCTCGAAGCCCTCCGGCGATTCAATTCCCCTAGTAGGGCGTAGGTGTATCGCATCACCCTCATTGTGGTTTGATGAAGTACGAAGTCCGTTGAGACAACGGAGTAGAAGACAAGTCTAGTCCAGATAACGCAGGGGCCTTGAGCACTTCAATGTCACCGAAATCCAGATGGTTAGAGACTCGTAGTCCTTCGGGGATGTGGGGATCACTTCGAGGGCACCAAACAGGGTGCCCGCAACGCTCAGTGCACAGTCCAATTGCGCAGCGAGAGTATGGAGGATTTCTGTTCTCTTCGGTCACTCGCTATTTCGGGGCACTGACAGCGGCAGGTCCAGCCAGGCCAGACCGATGTGCCGTCTCATGTGGCTGGTGCTATCCCCCTCGGGCGCATCATAGAATAATGCCAGTCGTTCGCCAATAGGGACAACAGACGGCAGACCGATGCACTTCCTTGACCATGTACAGTTTTGACCGTCGAGAACCACGGCTTTGTTCGCCGGATCCCATTTGTTCAGGTCTTTGCTCCAATAGACCCAGATGGCGTCGGTGTACTCACCGCGCATGATACCGATGTGGTTAGTGAAGAGGAACCAGGTTTTGATGGCCTTCTCATAATGCAATGTCGAGTTCTCGATCTGCTCCTCAATCGGCACCATGGGCTGTGGGTCAACTGTCCACGGTCCATCCAGATCCTCTGTCCGAGCGATGCCCAACGTGCGCTGGACACAGGGATTCCCTGGTTTTCGGGTCGTGGCACTGAAGAACTGGAGATACTCATCACCGTTCTTAATGACCTGGCCCGGACTGGCTGTTATGGAATAGTATGTCTGTGGTTTCGTGCGAAACGGTGTCACGTCCTTCTGTTTGATCCACGGTCCGGCCGGGCTCCTTCCTTTCGCTTTCATCGTGAGATAGGGGAATGATGGGACCAGATTCGGCGGGCCGGACACGTTGGGCGTTCCGAGATAGAACATGTGCCATTCTTTGCCATCGCAATAGGTGATGCCATAGGAGGCCGATTTTGCGTCGTCTTCACCTGGTTTCCCGAAATCGAGGACGGGGCCTTTCTTCTCCCACGCAAGGAGATCATTGCTCACCGCCAGAGAGCAGAGCCATCCCTTGGGTCCTGCCGCGTCGTAATGCATGTAGTACGTCCCGTTATCTTCAAATACCCACGCATCACGGGCGCCGAGTATGTCACAATCGTCGGGCCCGTCGGCGTAGCGAAGCACAATGCCGTGATCTTTCGCATTCATCCTGAGCGTTGTCTCGGGACGACCGTCACGGTATTTCGGTGGTTCAGGAGCGGTCCCACGGATGGCAGAGTCAACCAGCAATGTGACAGGCCCCAGCAGCCCGGAGGGCAGGAGTCTGTTGGGGCCTCCAGTGGTAGCAAAGGTGTAACGGCCGGTCTTAAACTCCTTGCCGCCCAGAAAGCCGGACTCCCATTTTACAGTTCGCACATCCTTATCCGGTGCCTGCTGGTCGCCCAGCATGCGGTTCGGCCAGCGGTTTGCAATCTCTATCTCAAGTGCATTGCCCTCTGTCTTGACAGCATCAGTGACATCCACACGCAAAGGCGCACACCAGACCACGCCAAGATCTCTGCCATTGAGTTTGACCTGGGCCATGTCGTGAACCGTTCCGAGATCGAGATAGAGCCGTCCGCCTGAAACCTGAGGAGAATCAAAGGTTTTCCGATAAGTGGCGATGCCCGAATAGTACTTTATGCTGCGTTCGACATGGTCCGTCCAATCCTGGAGGGCACCGAAGGTGACCTTCTCTGGGCCGCCCCATTTAGGATCGAAACAGACCTCCCACGATCCTTCCAGGATTGTCACAGGTGTTACCTTGGGGAAATTCGCACTGCCTACGTTTGCCGCCGGCTTGGATGAGCCCTTGAGGGGAAAGATCACAAAGAAGCTCTGATACGGCTCGAAGGTCATTGGAACGGAAGTGGTCTTCTCCTGACGGGTAAACTGTGGCAAGGCCCGGATTTCCGCGGTCACAGGATCCCACAACTGCGGCGCGCCTTGCTGCACCCGGAAGATACAGGTTGTTTCAGCCTCTTGACTGGTCGTATTTGAGACAAAATAGATATCTGCAGAGGAGGTCCGGCGATGCCCATAGCGAACCGGACCGTCGGATTGGAAATCCTGCGCAACATGCATATCCTTAAGTAAGGCGGTGGTTGTCGCGTAATCAGGATAGAGCTCAGCGGTCGAGGTCCCGCCCATTTTCCGCAAATTCCAGGGTGCCATATTTCCAGGGCCCAGCAGCTTTGCCGCAGACCAGCCCGTGCCGTTGCCGCTGGCATGCCACGTTTGATCTGAAACAATGACCTTCTTCGATCCGTCGGATTGTCTCAGCCGAATCGCGGCAATAAAACCTGCCGGGTTTGGAGCATCCGAGGCATTGTGTGCCAGGACGGTAATCGTGTTCTTTCCTTTCCGTAATGCCGGCAGAATATCCGCCGAATAGATGATGTTAAAATTGTCTCCCAAAAGTACCTGCTTACCGTTAACCGTGAGTATGAATGAATTATCAGTAGTCGTCTCGATTCTTGCCTCTGCCAGGGACTTGAGATCCGAAACGTCCCATGTATAGCGGAAATGGACATCTCCCACAGGCGCAGCGTGTGCGGGGTTGCCTTGGTTAAGCCAGATCCAGCTTCCCACATCGGGTAATAAGGGTTTATCGTTCTTTTCAGTTTCTTTGCTGAGGTGAACGCCCGGATCCCGAATAGTGCGCCCTTTACCAAACTGTCGCTCCGCCGAGGGGGGCGTGCCCCAGAGTGTCCTCGCCAGAGCCTTCACCTTGGCGTCGCATTGTGGATAGCCGCTCAAGCTTGGGGACGCGCTCGGCGGAGCGCCGTAGACAACGGCACCTGCCTTAACGAGTTGTGTGATCTTTTCCAGCAGTCGCGGCGTCATGGTATCAAAACGCGGCAGGACGAGAAGTCGATAGGATGTCCCACCCGGAAATACAACGCATCCATCCTTGACTTGGGCACGCTCTATCAGGATATTTGGCGAACATCCGTCAAAGCCGTAGCCCTTCTTGTCGGCAAGCGGCCCCTTCCGCTGCAATGCGCTGGCTGGAGCACGGAAGACGTGAGGGGCGCCTTCGGGGGTTAGATACAGGATATCAGAGATGGTTACCCCTTGTCGCAGCAGGTGACTGCAGCGGGTGATATAGCGGTGGTAATCTTTCACCATGGGCCACCAGGTTTGGCCTCGGTCCCAATGCACGCCGTACGGCCCCATGGTCATGCCCGGGCGATATTCATCGCCCAGCGGCTTGTGGGCAAAGGTATGGAAGACAAAGCGGTTGATCCCCATGCAGAAAGCCCAGTCACCCTGGTTTTTCATGGACCAGGGATACTGCTGCCATTGATCTTGCCCTGTAAAGGTTTCGGCCGACACAATCGACCGGCCCATGGTGTGGGCAATGGAGGTGGCTTCAATGCAACTGAATGACGAATCAAACCCAAATCCAGCGCCCCAGAACTCACCCATGGGCACGTCGGCCACAGCCCCGAGATCCAGATCGGCAGTGGGATTCATGTCGTACGGTTCTATGGAGAGTTCAAAGCCGTGCCTGTGGCCCAGCTCTTTCAGGTGCCCCGCATAGTTTTCCAGGACAAGTTCCTGCGCGGTCAGGCGTACGTCCCAGAGAAAGCGTTCTGACAGCTCAACGCTTCTGACAGCGCGTCCGCTGAATGTCACGAAGTAGGGCAGGGGATCGTAGCCGCAGCGTTTCTTGAATTCCTCACGGAGCTTCGGTGCCCAGTTCTGCGCACCCATTTCCCAGCTATCGAGGTGAACCGTGGTCCATCCGTGCTGCTTTGCACGCGGTCCCACCTTGTTGATCAGCTTCCCGTAGTAGTGCTTGAAGTGCTCATCCAGTGCGACAGGGTTGAGTTTGTCATGATCAAAGCCCACACCAGGTGCGGGCGCGGGTCGGGTACTGGCACCGGTGGAACGACGCCCCATGCGCAGGATCGTCCATTCCCCGGTTGGCACGGTCCATTTGAGGCGACCGCCTTTCTGAAGGCGATCGGTCAGGTCAATCATCTCGCTCAAATCAATCACGTTCGACTCGTCTGAGCCAGCGTACGTTGCCGGCGCCGGCAGGTATGGCTTGACGCCAGGCATCGATGTATAGGGATTACGTTCGTACAACGCCTTTTCGTTAATGTCGCCGATCACCGGGATACACCTTGGAAAGGCGTAGACGACGACATCCTCATAGAAGGGACTGCGCATCGTGTGCCAGGTCGTGCTTCTCTGCTCAGGCACAGGGAGGACGCTATCGAACGTGGCCGGGCCCTTTACGTTCACCTCGCTAAATACCAGGTGTTGCATCGACTGCTCGGGCTCGACCCAGGGTCCGCCACTGCCGGTCCAACCCGGCCCTGCACCCAGGGTAATGTCTATGCCAAGACGTTCGGCATGACGTACAGCGTTGACGTAAAGACCCTGCCACTGCTCGCTCATGAAATCCACCGACCCGCGCGGCACCCCCACGTTTACTTCCAGGAAGACCAGGTTTCCGATGCCGGCGTCTTTCATTGACTCCAGGTCAGCCACCATCTCGTCACAATCCAGATTTCCGTCCATGAAGTACCAGTACACGCCGGGGCGTGCTGAGTCCGGGGGTATCTTGAAGCTGTCCTCCAAGGTAGGGACATTCGTCATGTGGACCGTGTCAAATCCCTTGATGTTCGGCTTTGCGGGGATCACATAGTCAGGAAGGTGATGCCTGTCTCGGTATGGTTTTGACCATCGTGTGACGGTGTCGCGGTCGATAGTCGCAGAGTTCTCTTCGCACTGGGCTGTGACGACAGATATTAGTATGGCCGATATCGCCAGAGTGCTTGCTGCGATGTTCGTGACTGTCTTCTTCGTTGCGAGTTCCTTTTGTTTCACGTTGAGGATGTTATCACGACTGGCTTGCTCTGGAATCATGTACCGGCCTCTGTGAGAGGATAATATAGAACATTGCTGTGTTGGGGCTGAGGGAGCGCAGCGCAGTCAGGCTCAACACAGGTCGCTGCAACGGCCGCCGGGTTCCTATATTCCGCCGTGAACTGTGCAGTCGATGGTGATTGTAATCCATCCGTCTGCGATCCACAACATACCGCAGTTCATCAAGATGCAGAAACAGCTCTGGGTTCAGTCACTCGTCACGGAACTTCTCCTTGAACGACTCCATGCACCCGCAGACTCCACAGGTGTGCTGCCACAAGCCGATTGCGGTCCATTTATCCGTGAGACTGACTCAGATCGAGTGTTCCTGACGCGGAGAGTATATCGAGCGCCGCGCCCTTCCTCATGGAGAGAACGGAGTCCTTCGGTGGGACAGTTATTCGGGACGTGACTCTGTGCGATCACGGTCGGTGGAGCCTTTCAAGAAAGATAGGATCGGACTGTAGCTTGGGGTTGATCACGACTTGGGGCTCCGAGAGCATCGTGTTGGCGAGCCGAGCAGGATCGACGTTGGTTTGAGAGGGCGATTGCCAGGCGATATCGAATTGGAATTCCAATACCCCGTGGCTGTCGGCCACAAAGTTGGTAATCCAGGTGTTGTTGAACACCATGGCCAGGATGCGGCCGGGCTGTTCGGGCGGACCATTGCGCTTGGCCAAGACTTGATGTCCCCCAAAGGTGACCAACGGGGCGTCACGACTCACCCAAATCCAGCGGCCCCGGGGCGTGCTGTAGCGAACCCAATCATCGATGGTGAAGTGGTCGCGACAAGAACCGGGCAACTGGTCTTCGTACGGTACAAACGAAACACCGCCGTTGCTTGTTTCAGGCAGAGTTGCCCCGCAGGGCAAATCGCAAACCACGAAGAGAATCTCGGGTAACTCAGACTCCGTGCGATGGAACCGCACGGTCAGTCGTGCCCGCGGTTCGTCGTTCCACAACTCCATGCGCCGGACGGCCCATTTGAAGCGAGGATGCAGGAGTTGCTGAGTATAGACCGTTGTATGGGCATTCTTCTCTACACGTGCTGTTTCTTTGGCCGTTGCCAAGACCTCCTTGAGCACTTCACGTCGCGCGTCACGCCGCTGCGGAGTCGCCATGCCAAAGATATCGGAGTATCGCCATCGTCCGGAGAATGCGTCCATGGCGACGGAAAGCACGTCGCCTGTACCGGCCTGAAACAGCGATCGTTCCATGCCCGACCAGCGTGCCGAGGTCGGCCAATTACGTTCATCGACCGTCATTGTTGGGCCGTCATTGGTCTTGGGCTTCTGCACGGTCTCTTCGCAGAGACGAAAGCGGCGTATGGTCTCTCCCGGCAAATCCTCAACCCAGAAGCGAACGACCTGGTTGGGGGCGTGATCGGGAAACGTCTGGGCGGTGTTTTCAAACGTAAGTTCCTCGGGCCCGGCGGGGCGACCGAATGAGCTGTATCCGGGTTCGAAAGCCAGTGGGATTCTTGTTCCGCTGGCCGGGTCCTCTAGAGAATGAACGTCACTCCGCAAGGCAGAGGCGGGCATGGTAACCCAGCCGTTCCACGGCAGTTTGCCTGGGTTGGCCACGTATAAGCCGTCTTCGCGCTGGTAGATTGCGGATCGTGCCCGCTGGGCCAGGATGAGCTTGGCCAGGGCCATGGGGCGGTAGGCGGTCCGCGACTTTTCGTTGTACTGACCCCAAGTCTCCAACGAGTGGGGACGGCCTACGCTATCGACCGACCCCCATGTATGCTCGTCGAACAGACAAAGATCGCGGTAGATTTCGTCGGTTGCATCAAGCGTTCGCTCGCTCGGATGTCCCCAAACAGGAGATAGGGCCGCCGCAGCCAGGCGTTTGGCTTTCCGGCTGGCGCTTACTTCACGAGGGCCCGAAGCAGTACCGTTGGCCCACCAGTCGGTCCACTCTCCTTGGCATTCTGGAATCTCATCGCCGACATCTCGTTTCAACCGATCCAGCGCGTCGGCGGCGGTCGATAGATGAATCTCCGGCTTCAGTCCCAGACGGTTCCAGGTCGCCACGAAACGGGCCAAGGGGGGAAACGGTGGATCGTTGTCCATGCGCCATTCATTGGTCACCGAGATTATCAGCGAAGGATACGAGTATCCCTCGGCCTGTAGCTTCTGCAATCGGCCCAACAGATGTTGATGGGAGGCTCGAACCGACGCTTCATCATTCAGGAAGAAATCGCCCGGCCGCGCCGGTCGGTATCGTGTGTCGGTCGATTCGGGAACCGGGCCGCGGCGCCAGCTTTTCGGATGGAAGTAGTAGAATCCCTGGGCGTAGTGGTCGCCCAGCCAGACGAACATCCGCCGCCCGTCGGGCATCTTCCACCAGAACGCCGACGGCGTGCCCATCGGTGGACCGCCGTTGTGGCCGTTGATTCCCATGAACAGATACTCCAAACCGCGGTCAAGTAGCCTGATCGCGCCCGCTCGGGGGAATCCGTTCACGTCGTTTTGGATCGCAACGCGTGGGCCGATTTGCTCCCACAAGTTGTCGGGAAGCCAATGGATCAAGGTGTGCCACTCCTGTGCGTTGAGCGCTGGGGTTTGGTTCATCGCCAGGGCGCCCACCTCGAGTCGGCCCGTGCCGACCGCTTTCAGGAAGTCTCTCCGCCTGTTTGGGTCGGCCGCCTTCCACCAATCATCGACCGCCAGCGTCGTTTCGGCCGTCCAGTAGAACTGGGCATCGGGTGGACAGTCGCTTGTCGCCAGTACGGCGTCAATCGCAATGTCCAGATACCGCATCTGCTGCCGACGGCACAC